>Ga0164290_1000585_pt1 | contig 106899 bp, 104 predicted proteins | sample Micstemetagenome_FD_108782 | JGI IMG/M metagenome (GOLD analysis project Ga0164290, IMG submission 108782) | Contaminated culture microbial community from soil near Moab, Utah, USA - Microcoleus steenstrupii SON62 (Illumina Assembly) | ecosystem: Environmental > Terrestrial > Soil > Soil crust...
CCGACATGGAAGCAGATGCCGAGCGCGTCCGCGACCTGGCGGGCGGCGATCAGCACGTCCTTTGCCTCGCTCGGCGACACCCCGAACTTGGAGGCAAGGCTCAGCTTCGAATAGTCGGACGAGACGCGCAGCCGCACGCACAGCGTGAGGTCTTCAGCGCCCTTCGTCGCCCGGACGATCTTGCCCAGCTCCTCGAGCGTATCGAGCGAGAAGGTGCGGACGCCATGATCGAAATAGGCCTCCTCGATCGCCTCCTCGGCCTTCACCGGGTGCATGAAGCACAGGACGGCCTCGGGCAGCGTCTCGCGAACCATGCGCACCTCGGCGATCGAGGCCACGTCATAGTGGGTGACGCCGCTGTCCCACAGGATGCGGATCAGGTCTGGCGACGGGTTCGCCTTGACCGCATAGAGCGTCTTGCCCGGAAACTTCTCGACGAAGAAGCGGGCAGCGCGCCGGGCGGCGTGCGGACGAACGAGCGTCACCGGCTGGACCGGCCGTGCTCTTGCGATGTCGACACCGGCAGCGGTGTTGACGGAGGGCTTCGCTAGCCCCAGCGCGCTATGATGCTTGTGCAACTCAAGGGACCTCCAGTGCCAGGGAAGAGACCCTGGTCTTCAGCTTCGACATTCACTGCCTTGCGGTGGAAGTCCCATGGGGCAGCGGAGGCGCGATATATGGACGGGGGTCCCCCCTGTAAAGCATGGAATCGAGCCATATTTCATTTTGGAGACAAAGCGTGAGCTCACGGCGCCAACCCGGGCCCGAAGGGATCGTCAAGGCCTTGAGAAAGCTTGCGGAAATCGTGCTGCCCACGCCGCTGCTTCCAGCTGAGATCGGGGGGCGGACGGTTTACCTGAAGGCCGAATCGCTGCAGCCGATGGGCGCATTCAAGCTGCGCGGGGCCTGGCACCGACTCACGGACCTGTCGGAGGCGGAGCGCCAGAAGGGCGTCGTCGCCTTTTCCTCGGGCAATCATGCGCAGGGCGTCGCCTGGGCCGCGCGACGGCTCGGCATCCGCGCGACGATCGTCATGCCCGCGGACTCACCGGCCCGAAAGCTCGACAACACGCGGGCGCTGGGCGCCGATGTCGTCACCTATGACAGGATGACGGAGAGCCGCGAGGCGATCGCCCAGCGTCTGGCGGAAGAGCGCGGCGCCGTGGTGGTGCCGAGCTTCGACGATCCATGGGTGGTGGAAGGCCAGGGCACGGCGGGGCTGGAGGCCACGAACCAGATGGCGGCGCTCGGCATCGATCCGCCGGACCTGGTCGTGACCTGCTGCGGCGGCGGCGGCCTCGGCGCGGGACTGGCGCTCGCCTGCCCGGAGGCGGAGATGGTGGTGGTGGAGCCGGAAGGCTGGGACGACATGACCCGCTCGCTCGAAGCGGGCGAGATCATCCCCGTCGCCCCGAACCCGCCGCCCACCGCCTGCGACGCGCTGCAGACGCTCAAGGTGGCGGAGCTCACCTTCGGCATCCTGCGCGATCGTGGCACGCGCGGCGTCGCGGTGAGCGAAGCGGAGACCGGCGCGGCCATGCGCTGGGCGTTCGACAATCTGCGGCTGGTGCTGGAGCCCGGCGGTGCCGTGGCACTGGCCGCGCTGCTGGCCGGCAAGGTCGAGCCAGCCGAACAGACGTTGGTCATCCTGTCCGGCGGCAACGTCGATGCGGCCACTTTCAAGCGGATCACGGGCCTGTGAGTAATCCTCCCCGGAACGGGGAGGGGGACCGCCGGGCAAAGCCCGGTGGTGGAGGGGGCCCAAGCATCCTCCAACAGCCGATCAAGCAAATCAAACGCGCGCGCGCTCTCCGCAAGCGCATGAGCTTGGCGGAAGTGCTTCTGTGGCGGGAGTTGCAGCAGAGGCCGAGCGGCCGCAAGTTCAGAAAGCAGTTTCCACTGGCACCATACACTCTTGATTTCACCTGCTTATCCGTACGGCTCACAATCGAGGTGGACGGCGAAGCGCACGATCGTGGCGACCGGCCGCAGCGCGACGAAGCACGCGATCAGTTCGTCACCGAGTACGGTTTCGAAATGCTCAGACTACCCGCGGTAGAGGTGCTCAGGAACATGGACGGGTGCATCAGGGGCATCGTCGCGGCGTGCGCGGAGCGAGGGCCCCCTCCACCATCGCTGCGCGATGGTCCCCCTCCCCGTGCCGGGGAGGATCGCGAGTGAGCACCACCGCCTCCCTCCTCCTTTCCCTCCTGATGCTCGCAGCAGGCGCGCTCATCTGGGGCGGGGTCGTTCAGATTCGCCGCGGCGTGAAGCGGGGCTGGCTGATGCTGGTCGCCGCCGTCGTGCTCGCCGGCAACGTCCTGATCTGGACCGTCTAGCTCGCCAGCCGCTCGGGCAAATTGTCGAAAGTGCGGCGGATTTCCTGGAGGACCTCGACGGTCTTCTCCAGGTCCTCGTCCCTGAATTCGGCCATAAGCGGCTCGATCTCCGGCGCCATTGCCGACACCGAATCCGTGTGTGCCGCGCGGCCCGCCGCGGTGATGCCGATGATCTGGTCGTCGCCATCGCCGATCCGGCCGATATAGCCGCGCTGCTCGAGCGCCGTCAGGTGCACGTCCATGTCCTCCACAGGGACCTGGAACAGCCAGGCCAGGACGGACTTGCGCTCCTGCTCGCGATTGTTGCGAATGAAATAGTTGAGCGCGCCGAACTGGCCGGCATTGAGGCCGGTCGTCTTGATCGTGCCCATGTGATTGCGGACGAGGTGCTCGACCACCGCAATCTCGGTGAACAGGTCCAGCAGCAACTTCTCGCGATCGGCCATATGTCCCCCGTGTCGGCTCAGCGGATCGGGCAGCTCGGATCCAGCCGGAAGTCCAGATACTTGTCCACCGAACCCATCAGCTGCGGCATTTCCGTTTCGAAGAAATGGTTCGCGCCGGGCACCGTGTCATGGTGGATGGTGATGTGCTTCTGGGTGCGCAGCTTGTCGACGAGCTTCTGCACGGCCGAGGGCGTCACCACCTCGTCGGACTCTCCCTGAATGACGATGCCGGAGGCGGGGCAGGGCGCCAGAAAGCTGAAATCATACATGTTCGCGGGCGGCGCGATCGAGATCCAGCCACGCACTTCCGGCCGGCGCATCAGCAGCTGCATGCCGATCCAGGCGCCGAAGCTGACGCCGGCGACCCACGTCTGCTGCGCCTCGGGGTGGAAGCTCTGCACCCAGTCAAGCGCGGCGGCGGCGTCCGAGAGCTCGCCCACGCCATTGTCGAACACGCCCTGGCTTTTGCCGACGCCACGAAAGTTGAATCGCAGGGTGGCGAAGCCGCGCCGCTGGAAGGTCTGGTAGAGCGCTTGCACGATGCGGTTGTTCATCGTGCCGCCACCCTGGGGGTGTGGGTGCAGGATCATCGCAACGGGCGCACGCGGGCGGGGCGGAGGGGCGAAGCGGCCTTCGAGGCGACCCTCGGGACCGGGGAAAATTACTTCAGGCATAGCACCTTGATCGAAAAAGCGGCCGGAATGGTGGCGCTGAGTTGCCGGGCTATATAGAGTTCCGCCGTCATTTCGCAAACGAGTCCGCCGTTGAGCCAGCGCCTTTATCTCGATCACGCCGCGACCACGCCGATGGTGCTGGAGGCGCGCGAGGCCATGCGCGCCGCGATCGCGCGCTGGGCGAACCCGTCCTCGCCGCATGCAGAGGGCCGGGCGGCGCGGGCGATGCTGGAGGATGCGCGGGCCCGGGTCGCCAAGGCGCTGGACTGGACCGGAGAGGTGATCTTCACCAGCGGTGCCACCGAGGCGCTGCGGATCGCGCTCACCCGCACCCGCACGGACGCGCGGTTCGTCTCCGCCACCGAGCATGAGGCGGTGCACCGCGCAGCGCCCGATGCTTACTTCCTGCCCGTGCAGCCCGACGGAACGGTGCTGCCGGACGCGCTCGCCGGACGGCTGGGAGCCCTTGGCGCCAAGGCGCCGCTCGTCGCGGTGCAGGCCGTGAACAACGAGACCGGGGTGCGCCAGCCGCTGGACGCCCTGCTGCCGATCGTGTGCCGTGCGGGCGGGCTGCTGCTCGCCGATTGCGCCCAGAGCGCCGGCAAGATCGCGTTGCCCGATGCGGACCTGATCGCCGTCTCCGCGCACAAATTCGGTGGCCCACCGGGCATGGGTGCCCTGCTGGTCCGCGATCCCGCGGTGCTGGAGCCGAGCGGGGGGCAGGAGAAAGGCTATCGGCCGGGCACTGAGAACCTGCCGGGCGCTATTGCGATGGCGGTGGCGCTGGAGCAGTCGCGCGGCTGGGTCGAGCGCGCTGCCGACCTGCGCGCGCATCTGGAAGGCGCGATCGAGGCGGCAGGCGGTGAGGTGGTCGCGAAGCGGGCGCCCCGGCTCGCCACCATCGGCGCGTACCGGATGCCGGGCACGCCCTCGTCCGCGCAGCTGATCCAGCTCGACCTGGCCGGCATTGCCATCTCGGCCGGCAGCGCCTGTTCGTCTGGCACGCTCAAGACCAGCCATGTCCTGTCCGCAATGAACTGGGGCGAGGCGGAGGCGGCGCAGGTGATCCGCGTCAGCTTCGGGCCGGAGACCAGCCGCGCCGACATCTACCGTTTCGTGGATGCCTGGAAGCGGATCGCCGAGGCCGCGCGTTCCCGCGCCGCATGACTTTCTACCTCGATTACCAGGCAACGACGCCCCTCGCACCCGAAGCGCGGCAGGCGATGGAGCCGTGGCTGGACAAATTCGGCAACCCCCACTCACCGCACCGCCTCGGCCGCGAAGCCGCGGCGACGGTGGAGGTGGCTCGAGAACAAGTTTTGGAACTCTTCCGTTCGTCTCGAGCGAAGTCGAGAGACGGCTTCTCGACTTCGCTCGAAGCGAACGGCTCTCTGGTGTTCACCTCAGGCGCGACCGAGGCCGCCAATCTGGCCATCAAGGGCGCTGCCTGGGCCGCTCCAACCCAGCGCCGCCGTATCGTGACGCTCGCGACGGAACACGCCTGCGTGCTCGACACGGTGATGTGGCTGGGGCGACAGGGCTTCGAGGCGGTGGTGCTGCCGGTCGCAGCCGACGGCCTTGTGGACCTCGACGCGGTCGCCGCGGCGATCGACGACCGCACCACGATCGTGGCGGCAATGCTGGTCAACAATGAAATTGGCGTGATCCAGCCGGTTGCCGAAATCAGCCGAATCGCACGGCAGGCGGGTGCGCTGTTTCTGTGCGACGCGGTGCAAGGCCTCGGACGCGTCGACCTGCCCGAGGCCGACCTGATTGCCGTCTCAGCCCACAAAATCCACGGGCCGAAGGGCATCGGCGCCCTATGGATACGCGAGGGCGTCGTGCTGGAGCCGCTGATGCACGGCGGTGCGCAGGAGGGCGGCATCCGCTCGGGCACGCTGAGCCCCGCGCTATGCGCAGGCTTCGGCGCGGCAGCCAGGGTCGCGGCGGAGCGGCAGGAGCTGGATCGGGCTCATGTCGAGCAGCTGTTCGGTAGTGCTTTGGAACGGCTGAGCGGATGGACGGTCAACGGGTCGGTCGAGCATCGCTACCGAGGCAATCTGAACGTTCGGCGCGAGGGCCTCGAGGCCGCGCGGCTGATCTCCGACGTGCGCGGCGTGGCGCTGTCGGCGGGCTCCGCCTGTGCAAGCGGGTCCGGGCGGCCGAGCCATGTGCTGAAGGCGCTAGGCCTGAGCGATGCCGAGGCGCGGTCGAGCATTCGGCTGGGCTTCGGCCGCTATACGACCGAGTCGGAACTGCACCAGGCGCTCGACCTGATCGTCGAGGCCGCTGACCGGCAGCTGGTGTTCGCATGATCCGGGTGCGGTTCGTCTCGGCGGATGGCGGCTCCGTCCGCGAGGTCGACGGGGCCCCGGGCGAGCGGCTGCTCGACCTCGCCCAGAATGACGGGCAGCCGCTTGAGGGCACGTGCGAGGGGCAAATGGCCTGTTCGACCTGCCACGTGATCGTGGACGGGGCCGACTTCGCGAAGCTCCCGCCCGCCAGCGAGCCCGAGGAGGACATGCTCGACCTCGCCGCCGGCGCGACGCGGCACAGCCGGCTCGCCTGCCAGATCTTCCTCGCCGGCGAGCTCGAAACCCTGACCGTCAGGATTCCGCCCGAGGCCCGGAACATGCAGCGCCGGTGAGGCGCGGATTTGCCGCGCTCCGCTGTCCGTCCTAGGTGCAGCAGCATGGCGGATGATCGGCCGATACGCATGAGGGAAGAGGCGGGGGAACTCGCCCGCCGGCTTGCCCTGCTGGAGGAGGCGAGCAGCGTCTGCCTGTGGGAGCGCGATCTGCTCACCGGCCGCGACTATTGGTCGGAGGGCGCCTACCGCCTTTACGGGTGGCCCACCGGCCGCGCTCCGCCAAATTATGCCGAGTGGCTGCAGCTGATCCACCCCGACGATCGTGAGCGGGCGGCGGCGCCGCGGAGCGACCCCGACGAGCTGCGGCGCGGCTATGAGAATGAGCTCCGCATCGTCCGCCCCGATGGCAGCGTCCGCTGGATCCTCAACCGTGCGCAGGCGGAGTTCGACGAAGCCGGCCAGCCGACCCGCCTGTTCGGCGTCAATGTCGACATCACGGGCCGCAAGCGCGCGGAGGAGGCGCTCGCCCAGGCGCAGCGGCGGCTCGAGCTCGCCCAGTCCGCCGCCAAGGTCGGCACCTATGAATATGTGGTCGAGACCGGCCACATGCATTGGTCCGACGAGCTGTTCCGCATCTATGGCCGGGAAGTCTGCACCGAGGGGCCGTCGCTCGACGAGTGGCGCAGCTGGGTCCACCCGGACGACCGCTACCTCACGCACCTGCGGAGCGCCTTTGGCGAGCCGAAGGCGGGCGACGAGTTCCATTTCGACTTCCGCATCCTCCGCCCGGACGGCAGCATGCGCTGGATCGAGAGCCGCGCCAGGGTGGAAGGGCGCGACCGGCCCGAGCGCTATGTCGGCCTCAACATCGACATCACCGAGCGCAAGCAGCAGGAAGAGGCGCTGCGGGAGAGCGAGGAGCGCTTCCGCCTGATCGCCGATTCGGCGCCGGTGCCGATGTGGGTGACCTCGCTCGATCGCAAGCGCTGGTTCGTGAACCGCGCCTATGTCGACTTTCTGGGCGTCAGCTACGAGGCGGCGATCGCGTTCGATTGGCGCAACGTCATTCACCCGGACGACCTGCCGCGCATCCTGAAGGAACAGGCGGAGAAGGAGGCCTCGCTCCGGCCCTTCGACCTGGAGGCGCGCTACCGGCGGGCGGACGGCAGCTGGTGCTGGCTCCGCTCCTATTCCCGGCCGCGCTGGGGCCCGGACGGTGCGTTCAACGGCTTTATCGGCGTCGCCTTCGACATCACGGTCGCCAAGGAGGCCGAGCTGCAGCTGCAGCGCCAGGTCGCGGAGCGCACGGCGGAGCTGGAGGGCCTCTACAACCGCGCTCCGACCATCCTCCAGTCGCTCAATGCCGAAGGGCGGCTGGTCAGCGTCTCGGATCGCTGGCTGGAGTTCATGGGCTATGACCACCGGGACGAGGTGCTCGGCCGCCCCGTCGCCGAGTTCACCACGCCCGAATGCGTCGAGACCTTCCGCACCGTTGATTGGCCGACCCTGCTGGGCGGCGGCGAGGTGATCGACGCCGAGTATAAGGCGGTCAAGAAGTCGGGCGAGGTGGCCGATGTGCTGATCTCGTCCCGCGCCTCCCAGGATGCCGGCGGCAAGCTCTACCGCACCGTCGGCGTGATGATCGACGTCACCGGCAAGAAGCGCACCGAGGAGGCGCTGCGCCAGGCGCAGAAGGTCGAGGCGATGGGCCAGCTGACCGGCGGCGTCGCGCACGATTTCAACAATCTCCTGTCGCCGATCATCGGCGGGCTCGACCTGCTGCAGCGGCGCGGCGTGGGCGACGATCGCGACCAGCGCACCATTGCGGCCGCGCTGCAGGCCGCCGAACGTGCCAAGACGCTGGTGCAGCGCCTGCTCGCCTTCGCCCGCCGCCAGCCGCTGCAATCGGCCGCAGTCGATGCCGGCCGCCTGATCGAGGGCATGGCGGAGCTGATCGCCTCCACGGTCGGCCCGCGCATCCGCGTTCGCGTGGAGATCGCGCCCGACCTGCCGAGCTGCCTCGCCGACTCCAACCAGGTCGAGATGGCGCTCCTGAACCTCAGCGTGAACGCGCGCGATGCGATGCCGGAGGGCGGCACGCTGACGATCGCCGCCGCGCCCCACCGCCTCACGGAGCAGGACGGCGAACTTGGCCCCGGCCGCTATGTGCGGCTGAGCGTGGCCGACACGGGCTGCGGCATGGACGAGGGCACGCTCAAGCGCGCCATCGAGCCGTTCTTCTCGACCAAGGGCGTCGGCCGCGGCACGGGTCTCGGCCTGTCAATGGCGCACGGCCTCGCCGCGCAGCTGGGCGGCGCGCTCCGCCTGCGCAGCACGCCCGGCGAGGGCACCGATGTCGAGCTCTGGCTTCCTTGCGCGGAGGGCAGTGCGGGAAGCGAGCCGGGCACGGCCGCCACGGCGCAGCTGTCCGGCCGCGGCACCGTGGTGCTGGTCGATGACGACGCGCTGGTCCGCGGCTCCACTGCCGACATGCTGGCGGAGATGGGGTTCGATGTCGTCCAGTTCGAAGATGCCGAAGAGGCGCTGGAGCATGTCCGCGGGGGCGGACGCGCGGACCTGGTCGTCACCGACCATCTGATGCCGGGGCGGACGGGGACCGAGCTGGCGGCCGCCTTGCGCGCGCTCCGCCCGGAGCTGCCGGTGCTGCTGATCTCCGGTTACGCAGAGACGGCCGCGATCTCCGCCGACCTGCCATGCCTGACCAAACCCTTCCGCCATGCCGACCTGGCGGCGATGCTCGGCGGCCTGATCTCGAAATAGCAACGCGCGCGCGAACAGTTGGCGCGATTTCCCAAGCGCTGAAGGACGCACCTGGCAGGGCTTGGGTCAAGTCTATGGGAAACAACAGCGAACAAGGAATGGCACGCTTCCTGCTGATGCTTGGGCAAACCGATCCCAACGGAGCCAGACCATGCAGACGACCAACCTCTTCACCCGCCACGACACCATCCTCGGCATCTGCGAGGGGCTGGGGCAGGATCTGCGCATCAACGCGAACCTGATCCGCGCCAGCCTCGCTCTCGGCCTGTTCTTCAATCCCCTGGCGACGGTCGCCACCTATTCCGGCCTGGGCGTGCTGGTCCTCGCCACCCGCCTGCTTTTCCCCGTCGCCAAGCGCCCCGCCGCCGAGCAGCCGAGCGCCACCGTCACCGCGCTCCCCCAGCCCCGCGCCGAGGCCCCCGCCGAACTGGACCGCCTCGCCGCCTGAGGATCGCAGCGCAGCGTTGTCGCTGAGAGGCGGGTCCGCTAGGCCGCCCGCGCGATGCGGGCGGCTTATGCAGGAGTTTCGGAGTCCGGTCGGGTGCCGCTGGGCCGGCGAGTCAAGGCGCTGGCCGCTACGATTGCCGTCCACCTGCTGCTGGTCCTCATGCTGCTAAAGCTGGCGCCGGACGACGCGTTCCGGCGACCGGTCGAGCGGCCGCTCGAGGTGTTCGACCTCACTCCCGAGGTGCCGCCGCCTCCGCCAGAGGTCGCGCCGGTGATCGAGAAGAAGCGCGCGGCGGGCAAGGCCCTGCCGCCGCCTGCCGCGCCGGCCGTGCCGCCGCCTGTGCCCGCGCCGCAGATGCCGGAGCTGATCGCGGGCCTCGAGAAATTCGACCTGCGGCAGGTCCCCCGCGCCGCTCCGGCTGCGGCGGGATCGACGGGGCAGGACAGCGCCGCGGCCTATGGTCCCGGCGAAGGACCGGGCGGGGCGCGGCTGTACAATGCCGAATGGTATCGGGAGCCGACCAGCGCGGAGCTGGCCACCTATCTGCCGGAGCGGCGGGTGGTCGGCTGGGCCTTGATCGCGTGCCAGACGATCGAGCGGAACCGTGTCGATAACTGCCGCACCCTCGGCGACCATCCGCCGGGCTCCGGCCTCGCCCGCGCGGTGCGGAACGCGGCCTGGCAGTTCCTGGTCCGCCCGCCCCGCATCGACGGCAAGCCGGTGATCGGCGCCTGGGTGCGGATCCGGATCGACTTTACCGAGGCCGGGGTCGGGGTGCGCTAGGCCGCGACCCGCCGCCGCTCCGCGAGTTCCTGGTTGAGCATTTCCGCCAGGAGGAAGGCCAGCTCCAGGCTTTGCGCGGCGTTGAGGCGCGGGTCGCAATGGGTGTGGTAGCGGTCGGCGAGGCTCTGTTCGGTCACGTCCACGGCGCCGCCGGTGCATTCGGTGACGTTCTGGCCGGTCATCTCGCAATGGATGCCGCCGCCGAAGCTGCCCTCGGCGCGGTGGACCGCGAAGAAGCCGCGCACTTCGGCGAGAATGCGGTCGAAGGGTCTGGTCTTGTAGCCGTTTGCGGCCTTGACAACATTGCCGTGCATCGGGTCGCAGCTCCACACGACCGGATGCCCCTCGCGCAGGACGGCGCGGACGAGCTTGGGCAGGCCCGCCTCGATCTTGTCATAGCCGTAGCGCGTGATGAGCGTCATGCGGCCCGGCTCGCGCGCCGGGTTGAGCGTGTCGAGCAGGCGCAGCAGCGCGTCGGGCTCGAGGCTCGGGCCGCACTTCATGCCGATCGGATTGCCGATCCCTCGCATGAACTCGACATGGGCCGAGCCCTCGAAGCGGGTGCGGTCGCCGATCCACAGGAAGTGGGCGGACGTGTCGTACCAGTCGCCCGTCAGGCTGTCCTGCCGGGTCAGCGCTTGCTCATACGGCAGCAGCAACGCCTCATGGCTGGTGTAGAAGGTGGTGCCCTTGAGCTGGGGCACCGTATCCGGGTTGATGCCGCACGCCGCCATGAAGTCGAGCGCCTCGCCGATGCGGTCGGCCAGATCGGTGTATTTCTTGGTCCAGGGGCTGCGGCCCATGAAGTCGTGGGTCCAGCGATGGACCTGGTGGAGGTTGGCGTAGCCGCCCTGCGCAAAGGCGCGGAGCAGGTTCTGGGTCGCGGCGGACTGGCTGTACGCCTTGATCATCCGCTTGGGATCGGGCGCGCGACCTTCGGGCGTGAAGGCAATGTCGTTGACGTTGTCGCCGCGATAGCTGGGGAGGAGCTCGCCGTTCTGCTCCTCCATGTCGGTGGAGCGCGGCTTGGCGAACTGGCCGGCCATGCGACCGAGCTTCACCACCGGCAGCTTGGACGCGAAGGTGAGGACCACCGCCATCTGCAGGATGACGCGGAAGGTGTCGCGGATGTTGTTCGGGTGGAACTCGGCGAAGGACTCGGCGCAATCGCCGCCCTGGAGCAGGAAAGCCTTGCCGTCGGCGACCTCGGCCAGGTCGCGTTTCAGGTCGCGGGCTTCGCCGGCAAAAACGAGCGGGGGAAAGTTGCGCAGCTCTTCCTCGACCGCCGTGAGGGCGGCGGGGTCGGGATAGGTCGGGAGCTGGCGGGCCTCGTGGCGGCGCCAGCTGTCTCGGGTCCATTTCTGCGCCATGATCCCCCGCAATTGCGCGCGAGGAGAGGGGATTGCAACCTTAAGCGCCGGGCACACCCAAGGTCTTTGCGGCGCTTACCAGGTCGGCCCGGGCTCCGGGGTTGGCGGCGATCGCCTGTTGCAGCGCCTGAGCCGCCTCTTGGCCCTGGCCCAGCATCATGCGGCTGCGAATCAGCATCATCCAGCGGTCGGGCTGTTTGGGATCGGCTTCGAGCTTGGTGGCGAGGCCCTCGACCATGCCGCGCACCATCTCCTCCTGAGCGCCGGGCGGGAGCTTGGAGGCTTGCGCCATCTGCTCGCGGCTCGGGCCCGGGATGCCGTTCAAGGCAGCGGCGGGGCCGGTCGGGGCAGCGGGGCGGAGCGCGGCGAGGCGAGCCTTGACGTCGATCCTCTCGCGCTCGGCGATCTGCTCGACCGTCTTGCGGACGTCCGCTTCCCAGGGGGCTCCGGCGGGGCTGTCCTGCAGCAGCGCAATCCAGGTGTCGATGGCGCCCTTGTGATTGCCGGCCATGTCCTGCTCGACGCCCAGGAAGTAGCGCGCGCGCGGATCCTTGGGATCGAGGCTCAGCGCCTTCTTGAAGGCGGCGGAGGCGTCCTTGGGAACGTCGCCGCTACCGGCCAGAACGAGCGCCTCACCCAGCGACGACCAATAATCCGCTTCGTCGGGCTTGAGCTGGGTCGCCTTGCGGTAGGCGGTCGCGGCCTCTGCGAAGCGGCCGGTCTCGAAGAAGGACCAGCCGAGCATGCGCCAGCCATCGGCATCGTTCGGGTTAGCCTTCAGCTTGGCCTCCAGGCCCGAAATCATGGAGTCGATATCGGCCTGTGGGCTACCCGACGCCTTGGGAGCGGGTGCGGCTGCGGTCTCGGGCGCCCGGTTGCGGGACACGCCGACGCCCACCGCCACGATCGCCAGCGCCGCCGCGCCGAACAGGGCCAGTCGCGACGCCGGTATTTTCGTCTCTGCCATTGCGATTCCGTCGTTTTTGTCGCGCCGGTCACTAGCGCCATTAAATGGAATTGGTAAGAAGGGCGTGGGGCCGCGCTTTGGCCGCACCGGGAAAAGCCGGGCGGATGCGTCGAGAAATGCTGGGGGACATGCAGTGTCGGAGCTGTACCGGATCGCGATCGTGGGCTCGGGGCCTGCGGGGCTGAGCGCTGCCGCACGCGCGGCGCAGCTTGGCCTGAGCCATGTGCTGCTCGAAAAGACCGACCACCTTTCCGATACGATCTACAAATATCAGAAGGGCAAGCATGTGATGGCCACGCCATCGCAGCTGGTTCTGCGGTCAGACCTGGATTTCGACGCCGGCAAACGCGAAAAGGTGCTCGGCACCTGGGACGAGCAAACGGCGGGTCACAAGGTCAACGTCAAGTACATGGCCGAGGTGAAGGCGATCACCGGCGGCAAGGGTGATTTCTCGCTGACCCTGACCAGCGGCGAGTTGGTGCGCGCCGAGAACATCATCCTTGCGATCGGGACCCAGGGCAATCCGAACCTGCTGCGCGTGCCGGGCGTGGAGGGCGCGAATGTCCAGTACACGCTCGACGATCCGGGCGAGTATGTGGACGAGCATATCACAGTGATCGGCGCCGGAGATGCTGGCATCGAGAACGCGCTCGGCCTCGCTGCCGACCCCGAGCAGCGTAACACCGTCACCATCATCAACCGCTCCGCCGAGTTCTCGACCGCCAAGGATGCGAACATCAAGGCGCTGCTGGCGGCGCAGAGCATCGGCCGCATCCAGATCCTGACCGAATCGACGACCAACCGGTTCGAACCCGGGCACATCGTGTTCGACACCCGCGACGGTGAGCTCAAGATCCGCTGCGACCGGGTGATCGCTCGCATGGGCTCCGCCCCGCCGCGCGCCTTTGTGGAAGGCTGCTGCGCCGAGTTCATCGAGGTCGAGGACAAGCGCAACCCGGGCCGGATGAGCAAGGCGGTGAAGCCGGGAACTGGCGTGCAGTTCTCGAGCGCGGACCGCGTCTCCTATCCAAAGCTCTCGCCGGTGTTCGAGTCGACGGTGCCCGGCATCTTCGTGATCGGGGCGTTGGCGGGCTATCCGCTCATCAAGCACTGCATGAACCAGGGCTATGACGTCGTCGAGTTCATCAACGGCAACACGGACCTGAAGCCGGCCGACGAACCGATCCTGGAGAAGAAGTTTGCGGGGCTGTCCGGCGGCCGCAGCGTTGCCGATTGGCTGGAGTTCCTGCGCACCAACGTTGGCATCCTGAACGGCCTGTCGCCGCTGCAGATGCGCGAGTTCATGCTCGATTCCGAAGTGCGGGCTTATGGGCCGGGCGAGATCATCTTCGAGCGCAACGAGCCGGGCTCGTCGCTGTTCGGCATCGCGCAGGGATCGGTGCTCGTTGAGGTCAACCCTAACGACCCGTCGATCACCGTGCCGATCGGGACGGGTGAAATCTTCGGCGAGGTGGGCCTGATCTCCGGGCGGCGGCGCGGCTCGACCGTGCGCGCAGGCGAGCCGGTGATCGTGGTCGAAATCCCTCGCAATGCGGCGCTTCGCCTCCAGAGCCAGGTGCCGGCAGCCAAGGCGGCGATCGCGCGCGTTTCGACCGAGCGCCAGCTGTTGCAGCTGTTCAAGTCGGGCCTGACCAAGGAAGACGTCTCCGAGGTGGCCGACGGCGCGCAGATCATGACGATCAAGGCCGGCGAGCCGGTGATCACAGAGGGGGAGGAAGGGAACGACATCTTCGTCGTCCGCTCCGGCTCCATGATCGTCGAGAAGAATGTGGGCGGAAAGCCCGTCTTCCTCTCCTATCTGCCGGCTGGTTCCTTCGTCGGCGAGATGGCGCTGATCGCGGGCGGGCGCCGCACCGCGACGGTCAAGGCGGCAATCAAGTCGGATGTGATCCGGCTGCCGGGCGAGGCCTTTGGCCGGCTGATGGCGAAAAACCCGGAGCTTGCCGAGCGGGTGCGGCGCGACATGGCAAGCCGACAGGATTTGAACGCCTTCATCGAGGCGAAGAAGGACAGCTTCTCGGGTGTGGTCGACATGTATTCGGCGACCGCCAAGTTCCTGGTCGATAACGGCATTGGCGAAGCGACCGACGTGCTGCTGATCGACGAGAATTTGTGCGTCGGCTGCGACAATTGCGAAAAGGCCTGCGCCGACAGCCATGACGGGCTGAGCCGGCTCGATCGCGAGGCGGGCAGGACCTATGCGCACTTGCACGTGCCCACCTCGTGCCGCCATTGCGAGCACCCGCACTGCATGGCCGATTGCCCGCCCAACGCCATTCATCGCGGGCCGGACGGCGAGGTGTTCATCGACGACACCTGCATCGGCTGCGGCAACTGCCAGCGCAACTGCCCCTATGGCGTGATCCGCATGGACAAGGTGCCCCCGAAGAAGCCAGGGCTGCTCAGCTGGCTCTTCCTGGGGCTTGGGCCGGGGCCGGGCGAGCCGAGCCATGAGTGGTCGTACAAGAACGCCAAGGGCGAGGCGCCGAAGAAAGCGATCAAGTGCGACATGTGCTCGGGCATCGAGGGCGGCCCGGCCTGCGTGCGGGCGTGCCCGACCGGAGCCGCGATCCGCGTGGCGCCGGAGGAATTCCTGACCATCGCTCGGCTGGAGAAGGCGTGATGGGGTGTGATGTCATGCTGGGCGTGGTCGATCACATGCCCACCTCAACACCGGCTTGGCTGAGCCTGTCGAAGCCCTTTCCTTCTTCTTGCTTCGGTGAAAAGGAAGGGAGGGCTTCGACAAGCTCAGCCCAGCCGGCATTTGGTTCGGAGCGCAACGTCCAGGAGCCTGCGTCATGCTGATGGCCCGGACCCCAACGGCGACCGTATCCAAGCGGGAGCGCAGTTCCGCGCATGACGGGTTCCTGCGCTATCGCAACTTCCGCTGGGCGAAGATCGCAACGGTCATCTCGCTCATCACGATCGTCAGCTATCTGCTGATCGACGTCACGCCGCGGCACAATGGCGGCAGCGCCTATGGTTATGTGCTGGGCACGATCGGCGCGCTGCTGATCCTGTGGCTGACGGTGCTGGGCGTGCGCAAGCGGGCGATGACGCGCGGGCGCTGGTCTTTGAAGGCCTGGACCTCCGCACACGTCTATCTCGGCCTGTCCTTGATCGTGATCGGCACGCTTCACACCGGCTTTCAGTTCGGCTGGAATGTCCACACGCTCGCCTACACGCTGATGATGATCGTGATCATCACCGGCATCTACGGCGTGAGCATGTACGGGCTGCTGCCGAAGACGCTCAGCGACAATCGCGACATGATGACCGAGACGCAGATGCTGGAAGCGCTGCGTTCGATCGACCGGCAGCTGCACGACGCCGCGCAGCCGCTGGAGCAGCGCCATGCCGATCTCGTCCAGGCTTCACTCGAGCAGGATGCGTTCGGCGGCGGGCTCTGGGCGCGGCTGACCGGCAAATATCCGAGCTGCGCGACGCGCATGGCCCAGGCCGAGATCCGGCGCGAGACGGCCTATGCGCCGAACATCGCCGACGATCCGCTGGAGCGCGTCGATGCGCTGCTGACGCGCAAGGAGGCGATCCTCGCCCGCGTCCGCAAGCATCTGCGCACCAAGGCACTGCTGGAGGTGTGGCTGTACGTGCATGTGCCGATCACCTTCGCGTTGATCGCGGCCTTGTCGGCGCACATCGTGTCCGTGTTCTTCTACTGGTAAGCGGCGGCCGGGGGGCGTCTTAATGAGTTTTGTAATCCGCCAGGTCTCACGCACCGCCGATGGCCGCGAGATCGTTCGTCCGACCACCGTGCAGGGGCTGGAACTCAGCGTCGGGCGCCTGACCGACAATGAGGTGCATCTGGCCGACCTCGCGGTCGAGCCCAAGCATGCGGTCATCTCCGAGCCGACGCCCGGACGGGTCGTCGTCGAATCCGTGTCGGGACTGGGCTTCGACTTCGACGGGCGCACCGTCATGCGCGCCGAGGTGCAGCCGGCGAACACGGGCGCGGAACTGCGCTTCGGCAGCCACCTGCTGAAGCTCGGCTCCGAAGATGGCACCATCACCATCACTGTCGAGCGGGTCGAGGCGCTGTCCGACGCGTCGGAGGTCAAGGACCAGCAGACCGTCTTCACCCTGCGTGGGCTGATGCCGGGCAAGCGGATCAGCGCCTATGCGTTCATCGCCCTGGTGCTTGCCGCCTTCCTGGCCTGGCCGGTCTACACCTACGCCATTTACAAGGGCGAGAAGATCCGGCCCGATCAGTTCCATGCGGACAAGACCTGGACCTCCGGCGCGCTCAGCAAGGCGCATGGGGATCTGGAGAATGACTGCCAGGCCTGCCACAAAGACGCGTTCGTCGCGGTCCGGGACGATGCCTGCATTACCTGCCACACGGACTCGCACGGCGCCAAGGCCTCGGGCTTGCAACGCGTGGCGATCACCGGACCGGGTGAGCCCGGACCGGCCGCCTATGATCACGCGCCGATGGACAAGATGCTCGCGTCGCGGTCCGCGCCCGATCTCGGCGGTCGCGTCAAGAATTTCTTCAAAGCGGCCTTCAACGTGCCGCAGGGCCGCTGCGTGGATTGCCATACCGAGCATGAGGGGGCCGGCCAGATGGCGGCGACCCAGCAACAATTCTGCGCGGACTGCCACACCGGCCTGGGCGCGCGGCTACAGGGCGCCGGGTTCAAGAGCGCGATTGGAGACGCGTCGGACTTTGGCAAGCAGCACCCGCAGTTCCGGCCACTGATCCTGGCCGGCTACGACGAGTCAAAGGGCGTCCGCTTCGACGACCGCGATTCACGCGCGGGCGGCAATCCGCTGCTTGGCTGGAAGATGCAGCGCGCGGTGCTGGACAAGCCGCTCAAGATGAATGGCGGGCTGAAGTTCACGCACGCCCAGCATATCTCGACCACCAACGGCGTCGCGCAGATGTGGCGCCAGGTCTCGCCGGGTCAGGGCACCGGCATGGACTGCGCCGATTGTCACAAGACCGATCCGAGCGGCACCCGCTACCAGCCGGTACGCATGGAAACGTCCTGCCAGGCTTGCCACAGTCTCGGCGTGCAGACGGTCGGCGGCACCGTCCGTCAACTGCCGCACGGCCAGCCGGCGCAGGTGATCGCCGACATCCGCGCCTTCTATGGCGCCGGAGGCAGCTATCGCGCGACGGGGCTGCCGGTGGCGCGCTACACCCGCGCGAGGCCGGGCGAAGTGAATGCCGAGCGGCGTCAACTCGATCTCGCGCGTGCGGCAGCGATGATGGGCGGCCAAGCGAGTTCGATGGTGCGCGCCACCTTCGCGCCCGGCGGCGTGTGCGGCGAATGCCACAAGGTGAGCTTCACCGGCGGCGACAATGTCCGCATTGCCCCTGTCGCCCAACCGACTCGGTTCCTGCACAAGGGCTGGTTCGATCACCGGGCGCACGACAATCTGGACGTGCGCGGCCAGAATGGCAGCCGGCGCTATGGCTGCCGCGATTGCCATGCGGCCGAAAAGTCGAACAATGCAAGCGACTTGCTCATCCCGGCCGTGTCCAACTGCCAGAGCTGCCACACTGGCGAAAAAGGTGACACAAAGTTCACACTTGTGCGTTCCGGCACACCCTCAGGGTGCGCAATGTGCCATGACTATCACGCCGACGAGGGAGCGCCCTGGGTGCTCAAGCGTGGGGGGAGAAAGTCGGCGCCCGCGAACCAGGTAGCATCGCTGCAGGTCCGCTGGCGCTGAGGGGTAGCGTTAACCACTGATTGTTTCGGGGCCGTTAGGGAGGGCTCCGGATCGAGGGGCGGTGGTTAAGGCGGAACAGGCGGTGTGACCATGTTGATCGCGCAGATCACGGATATCCATTTGGGCTTCGACCCGGACAACCCCAGCGAGTTCAATCGCCGGCGGCTGGACCAGGTCATTCGTAACCTGACCAGCATGAAGCCGATGCCCGACCTGTTGCTGGCAACCGGCGACCTGGTCGATCGCGGCGACCTGGCGAGCTATCGTCGATTGCGGAACGCGCTCAGCGTCTGCCCCTTCCCGGTCTGGCCGTGCATGGGCAATCACGACGTGCGGGAGACCTTCTCCGAAGAGTTCCCAGAGATTCCGGTCGTCGACGGCTTCGTCCAATATGAGGTCGACGCGGGCAAGGTCCGCTTCCTGGTCATCGACACGCTGGAGGAAGGCCGGCACGGCGGCGCCTTCTGCGAGACGCGCGCACGCTGGCTGCGCGAGCGCCTGGCGGAACAGCAGGACCGCGACACGATCATCGTCATGCATCACCCGCCCGTCGATGTTGGCATTGAGTGGATGGCCACCGACCCGGAAGAGCCATGGGTCACCCTGTTCGCCGAGACGATTGCTGGCCATTCGCAGGTGAAGGGCATCATCTGCGGCCATCTCCATCGGCCGATCAGCGTGGCCTGGCGCGGCACAACCATCTCGATCTGCCCGTCGACAGCCCCGCAGGTAGCGCTCGACCTTGCTCCGATCGATCCGGACGTGCCGGATAATCGCGCGATGATCATCGCCGACCCGCCCGCCTATGCGCTGCACAAGTGGAATGGCCGCGAGCTGGTCAGCCATTTCGACACAGCCGACGAGCACGTCATGCTCGCCAAGTACGACAACAAGATGCAGCCCCTCGTCCGCGCGCTGATCGCCGAGCGGCCGGGCAAGGGTGCAAAGGAAGAAGAGCGCCCCGCCCTCCGAATGGTCGGTTAGCGAGGCGCCAAGAAGTTACGTAGTCAGGCGCCGGGGCGCGGGAAGGCGCTGCCGACGGCGGAGCGTAGCGCCGGCCGTGCCGAAGCCAGCGATCATCATCGCCCAGCTCGCCGGCTCGGGTACGCTGAGCGACGAAATGTCGGTCACCCCTGCGCCCAGGCTGCCGACCAAGGTCGCTTGGCCGGTGCTGAGCCCCAGGGTGTAGAGATCACCGCCGAACGCGACAAAGGCTGTGCCGGTGCCGCCCGAGATGTCGAAGCCCGTCGCGGCGCCGGATGCGAGCGTCAGACCCGATAGGGCGAGTGGCAGGGTAAGCGTACCGTTGTTTGGAGGGTTGACCACGGCCAGCTGATTGCGCGCCGCATCAAGAACGAAGAAGCGCGTGCTCGTCGCCCCCGCCTTGTTGTTCAAATAGGCCGCACCCACGATCGCCGGCGCTCCGCCCGAACCATAGGAGTAGCTGCCGTCCACAGTTGTGCCGACGGTGCCGCCGCCCACATCCGGGTTGAGCCTCAGGCTCTGGTTCGTGTTGCTGGCCACCCGCAGCCGATTTGCAGCCGGATTGAAGTCGATGTCGAAGTTGGTGCCGTTGAGACTTGTCGTGATGGTGCCGAGACTGCTGGCCGTGAAGCCGCCGGCACCGTTGCTGAGCCGGTAGACCGTCCCGCTCTGGCCAAGGCCATAGATTGACCGGTCCGTTGCCCGCACGTCGATACCCAGCAGGGTATCGCCACCGAGCCCGAGGATGCTCGCCGAAGTGAGAACCGTTCCCGGCGTACTCGCGTTGAACGAGACAATGCGGTTGTCGGTCGTAAGCCCCACCAGCCGTTCGGCGTGTGCGGGACCCGTGACCATCAAGGCTACCCCTAGCCCGAACAAAAGACGCTTCATGCAATCCTCCACTGCTGAACGCGCCCACCCCGACTTCTTGCTGACGGCTCCCTCGTCCAAAGCTTACGCAACCAACACGGGCGAGCTACGGCCCGAGAGGCGGCCGGGATGCATCCGAAGAGAAAGAATCTTCCGCCCGGAAGAAGCAAGCACCGCCGGCCGGGGTGACCGGCGGTGCTTGGGGAAACCTCGGGTTCGGGGAGGGCTCCCGCGGATCAAGCGAAACAACGTGACCGCTAGCAGCTACGAGCAGCGGGCGCACACGGATGCAGAATGGCTTCAAGCCGGTTCTGGAGCGACGAAAGTTATGATTGCGCGACGAAGGAGCGGGATCGCGTTAGCCGTGCTGCGATGCGAACTCGCTCGATTCTTGCCATGCTCGCCCTGCTGTGGGGCACACCTGCTGCCGCGGAAGACGATGGGCTGATCTGGACGTCGCTGACGGCGAATGGTCCGCTGGGCGGCGGCTATTTGTTCGCCGGTGATGTGGCCGCGCGGATCGGAAGCGAACCGCAGCATTTTCGCCAATATGTTATTCGCGCGGCGATCGGGACCGAGATCGCCCCTCACGTCACCTTGCATGCGGGCTATGCGCATTTCTGGACCGGCACGCGCCGGCAGACTCGCGGGGAGCATCGGAGTTGGCAGCAGCTCGCCTTTACCCTTGGCCACATGGGCAAGCTCCACCTGCACGGACGCTCACGCCTGGAGCAGCGCTACCTGCCCGGAACGGACGTTCCGAGCTGGCGCGTGCGGCAGCAGGTCAGGGGCGAACTGCCGTTCGGCGGGAAGGGCCAGCCGAGCCTGCTGGCATCCGGCGAAATCTTCATGAACCTGAACGCGCCGCGCGGGGCGCCGCGATCAGGCCTGGACCGGTGGCGGGCACAAGCGGGCATGTCCATCCCGGTGGCGACCGGGATCAGCATCCAGCCTGCTTATCTTCACCAGTTCGTCCCGCGGCGCGGTGAGGATCTGCACGAGCACATCCTGTTCACCGCGCTCGCGTTCCGGTGGTAGGCTTAGCGGCGGTTGCGCTTCGGACCGCGTGGGCCACCCATCGCCGTCTGGATGCGCTTGATCTCTTCCAAGTGGCGCTGGACCACTGGCACGGCAGAGGCGGCAGCCGCACGGAGCGCCGGATTGTCGCCCTGCGCGGCAAAGCCCTGGTGCAGCGCAAGTGCTTCCTCATGCGCCATCACCTGCTGGTCGACATAGAGCCGCTCCATCTTGGCATGCCCGGCCTCACGCAGTTGCTTCAGCATGGACGTGTGCTTCGGATTGGGGCCGCCCGGCAGGCCGACGCTCGCCTGCTTGGCTGCCGCGAGCACGGCCGCGCTGGTGTTGGCGTGATCGGCCGTCATCATCTGCGCGAAGGTGCGGACGTCGGGGTTGGTGGCGTGGGCGAGCGCCAGCTTGCTCGATTCCGTTTCATAGGTGTCAGACGAAGCCGCCATCGCGACATAAGTGGCTGCGGTGGTGCGCGCCTGGAGGCCGGGGGCCTGCGGCATCGGCTGTGCGAACGCTGGTGCGGCGAGCGCTACGGCCATGACATAGATCAGTTTCTTCATCGGTTCAGCTCCTTCGGCATGATCGCGCCGTCAACCGACAGGGGAGGGCACGGTTCCTTGGACAACGGAACGTGTCAGCCCTCCCACGGGTTGTGGGCCTGAGTTCTTCACATCCAGAGGAGTTGGACCATGGCCACCGAAGCAACCGACCGTACGCGTTCAACGCAAGCCAGCAGCAACAACAGCAACAACAAGAACAATCGTTCCGGCGAGCGCAGCGGCGAAGGCAATCTGTTCAGCGGCTCGACCGGCGCGCTGATCGGCGCGGCCGCGGCGGGCGTTGCGGTAGGCCTGATGGCCAATCTCGGCCGCAAGGTGGCCGTGCAGGCCCCGACCAAGCTCGCGGGCGAGTGGGACGAGGCGCTGAAGGCCGAGCATGCCGCGACGCTGAAGCTGTTCGATACCCTCCAGTCGACGACGGAGAAGAACACCACCAAGCGATCGATGCTGCTGATGCAGCTGAAGCATGCCCTCGCCAAGCACGCGCTGCAGGAAGAGAATGCCATCTACCCGGCGCTCCGCGATGCCGGCCAGACCGAGCAGGCCGACCATCTCAACCACGATCACGGCTATGTGAAGCAGTATCTCTACGACCTAGAGAACATGCCGAAGGAATCGCCGGCTTTCCTGACCAAAGTCGCCGAGTTCCGCCGTGCCATCGAAGAGCATGCAAGCGAGGAAGAGAACACGATCTTCCCCGCACTCAAGGCAAAGCTGTCGCCTGAAAAGAACAAGGCGCTCACCGCGCTGATGAACAAGGAAGGCTTCAAGCTCGCTTGAGGCCGATGGAGATTGAGATGGACCTGAAAGGCGACCTGTCGACCGAGCACCAGTTGCCCGGCGACGCCAAGCGGCCGGACTCGGCCATGCTCGACAAGAACCGAACGCCGGAAGACGAGAACAGCGAACGCGGCCGGCGGGCGTTCATCGCCGGGAACGGTGAAGTGCACGGCTCCGGAGCCGGCGCCGGAGGAGGCAATATGCGCGAAGACTATGACGACGAGCAGGCTTCCGGCGGCGGCGACCTGACCCGCGCGTCCGCTTCGCATGACGAAGAGAAGCGCCAGAACCACGAAGCCGTTCACAATGGCGGGCGACTTAGCGACGGCGGCGCGCATGACAGCCTGGAGAACGAGATCCACCAGGCGGTCGACAATCAGAGCAGCGTCACCCCTGAAGACTATCCTGAGCGCAACACGATGCGCGATGCCGACAAGGGCTGATCCGTTCGGGGCCTGGTTCAACCTGGGCCTCGACATGTGGATGCTGGGTGCGGAGGCGTCTTCGGTGATCGCCCTTCGCACCCTCAAGCTCACTGCCGGAGGTGCGGCGGCGGACCTGGAGGCGCAGCGGATGGGGGGCGAGAAGATGGCTGCCGCGCTGACCTTGTCCGGCCAGGCGATGACTGGCCAGCTTGGGACAAGCATGCCGGGCATCGCTGCAAAGACCGTCGCCAGCTATCGGCGCAAGGTGCGGGCTAATCACCGCCGGTTGATAAAGGCCTGAAGAGTCAACAAGGGAGCCGCCCAAGCAAACTAGGCGGCTCCCTTGTTCCAATCTTGGAGCCTTACGCGAGTGCCCGACGAACCCCGGTGTGGCGGCGGCGCATGGCGCTTCCCAGCAGGCCGAAGCCGCCGAGCATCATCGCCCAGGCAGCGGGTTCGGGAACTGCGTCGGGCGTGCTCCCCGGCGCGGGAATGGTGACCGCGCCCAGCGTGTAGAGCGCGGTGTCCTTGCCGCTTTTCGGGTCGTTCTTCGTCGTACGAGCGTAGAACCCGTCCGCCGACTGGCCGCCGAAGATCGACCGACCCGACAAGCCGCCCAGGTCGATGGTGGTCGTCGGACCGCCGGTGGTCCGGTAACCGGAACCATAGTAGGTGAAGACGAGATTGGCCTTCAAGGGATCATCGGTGAAGCCAGGCGGGGTCAGCGGCGTGGTGCTGACCATCTCGGAGGTTGCAACGAGCAACGATGTCGCGGACATGACCGATCCGTTGATGTAGCCGTCGAAATCGAAGATCACGAACCTGTCGCGGTTGCGCAGACCTTCGTTCGCATCGAGCGTCGCCTGGTACCGGAAGGTGAAGTTGTTAGGCCCATTGGCCGTCACGGACTCCAGAGTGAGAACGGCCGCCGCAGACGGCGCGGCAGCGCACACGACCGCCGCAGCGGCCGCCAACAGATACTTCATTGATCGAACTCCCCCAGTCGAACCGAAAGCCCCAGGCTAGGGGAGGCTCGAGCGAGTTGGAGTTATAGCAGACTAACCATGTTCTGCCATAGCTTTCATGCTGATTTCATTGATCTTTTCGCCTCCGCAACGACCCGCGGAGCGGCGTGAGTTCTAAAGCAATCCAAGCGCCCGCATGCTGGTGTGCCCACTTGCGCCCACGATCACATGATCGTGCACGGCGATGCCGAGTCGCTTGCCAGCTTCCACGATGTCGCGCGTGACGGCAATGTCCTGTTTCGAGGGTGCAGGATCGCCGCTCGGATGGTTGTGGACGAGGATCAGGCTCGAAGCGTGCAGGTCGATGGCGCGGCGGATGACCTCGCGCGCGTACATGGGGGCTTCGCTCGTGGTGCCATCACCAAAGGCCTCGTTGCGGATCAAACCGTTCTTGGCGTCGAGGAAGAGGACGCGCACACGCTCGATCGGTAGTGCGGCCATGTCGGCGCGGAGATAGTCGAGCAGCGCGTTCCAACTGCCGAGAATAGGGCGCGACTTGATCTCGGCCGCGAGCAGGCGCAGGGCGGCCGCATTGACGATCTTCAGCGCCGCCACGACCGTTTCCGAGAAGCCGGCGCGCTCGATCGCTTCGGCATCCGCCGCGAACAGCCCGCCGATGCCGCCAAACTCGTTCAGCAAGCGTTTCGCGAGCGATTTGGTATCGCGGCGCGGAATGACGAGAGCGAGCAGATACTCGACGACCTCGTGGTCGAGCAGGGCATCCGGCCCCTGCCGCAGCAACCGCTCGCGCAAGCGAGCGCGGTGCCCCGCTCCGTCTTCTTCCCCCGCCATGACGCACAGCCTTAAGCGGGCGCATGACTGAGGTCGAGACGCAAGCGCCGGCCCGTCGCTCACGGGCGCCGAGGGTGGCGCTTGGCGTGCTTGCGGTGCTTGGCTTGCTGCTGTTGGCAACGTGGCTGGCGCGCAAGCCGATCGCCGCGAACTTTATCGATCGCGAGCTTGCCAGGCGCGGCGTGCCGGCACGTTACGAAGTGAAGCGCATAGGCTTCCGCACGCAACGGCTGGAGGGGCTTAGCATCGGCGACCCACGCGCGCCCGACCTGACGGCGGCATGGGTCGAGGTCGATCTGCGTCCCACCTTCGGTGCGCCCGAGGTGAAGGCAATCCGCGCCGGAGGCGTGCGCCTGCGCGGGCGGTTACTGGGCGGGCGGCTGCGGTTGGGGGCGGTGGAGCGGCTGTTGCCCAAGCCCACGGGCAAGCCCTTCAGTCTGCCGGACCTGCCGGTGGCGCTGGAGGATGCGCGGTTGGCGTTGGCCACTCCGGCGGGCGAGGTGATGCTGAAGCTGCAGGGGCGCGGCAATCTCTCCAACGGCTTCGCGGGGCAGTATCAGGCGGAATCGCCGCGCCTGACGGCTGGCGCGTGCACGCTCTCGGGTCTGGCGCTGCAAGGGCGGGTGACGACCAGGCAGGGCCGGCCGCGCTTCGCCGGACCCGTGCAAGCGCCAGGGCTCCAATGCGGAGCGGCCGCCTTGGATCAGCTCTCCGGACGGATCGACGCGACGCTTGAGCCCGCGCTGGATGGTTGGCGTGGCGATGCGATGCTGGCGAGCGCCGCCGTCCGGGCGGTTGGTTGGTCGGCGGATGGCGCACGCGGGCAGATCGACTTCGCCGGCAATGCGGCGCGCACCACCGGAGCCTTGCGACTGGCCGGTCTTAACCTCTCGGGCCTGCAAGGGCGCGCCGGGCGGGCGGAGATAGGCGGCCGCTACACGCTCGAAAGCGCGCGCGCGGAGCGGCTCGATGAAGTGCAGTCCCCACGGGCGCTGAGCCTGCGCTTCGACGGCGCCCTCAATGCGCGCGGCGTGGACGTGGCGGCAGCGCCGGAGCTGGGTGGTTTCGCGCGGAGCGTTGCCGGTACGCCGCTCGCCCCGCTCGCCAGAGCGATGGCGCGGGCGGCGGACGATCTGGAGCGCGGTTCCACGCTGCGCGCCGGAGTGGCGCTGGCGACTCGCGGCGGCAGCGGGTCGCTACGCATCGGCAATGCTGGTCTCCGGGGCGACAGCGCTGCGCTCGCTTTCGCGGGCGAGGAGGGCATGCGATTGGTCTGGCCCGGCAGCAGCGGCGTCCAGGTGGATGGTCAGCTGGTGCTGACTGGAAGCGGGGTGCCGCGCATCGTCGCCGACCTGCGGCAGGCAGCGCCCGGCGCGCCTTTGTCCGGGCTGGTCCGTATGGCGCCCTTCTCGGCGGACGGGACACAGGTCGCGCTCGCGCCGGTGCGGTTCGAGGCCGGCCGATTCTCGACGCGCATCGAGGCGAGCGGTCCATTGCTCGGAGGGCAAGTTCGCCAGGCCACGCTGCCGCTGGAGGGGCGCTTCGGGGCGCGTGGGTTGGTGCTCAACAGCGGTTGCGCCCCGCTCACCTTCGAGCGGCTGACGATTTCGGGGCTGGTGCTCGACCCGGCCAGGCTTCGGCTGTGCCCGAGCGCAAGCGCGCTCGTGGCGAATGGGCGCGTTGCGGGCTTGGTCGGTGCGCCGCGTCTGCGCGGGACATTGGGAAGCAGTCCGATCACATTGGCAGCTACCCGGGCGCGGTTCGAGGGCAGCCGCTTCACGATCGCCAACCTTGCCGCGCGATTGGTCGACGAACGGGTGAGCCGGCTTGACGTGGCCGAACTGATGGGTGCGCCGGGCCGGGGCGTCGGCGGCCGCTTCCGGGGCGCTTCCGGGCAAATCGGAAATGTGCCGTTGCTGGTGAGCGACGTGGCGGGGCAGTGGCGGTTCGCGGGCGGGTTGTTGACGGTGGATGGCGGGCTCATGGTTTCCGATGCGGCGCAGCCAGCCCGGTTCAATCCGCTGCGCTCAACGGACTTCGCGCTCCGCATTCGCGGCAATGATGTGCGCGGGACCGGCACCTTGACTGAACCGCAATCGGGCATGCGGATCACCGACGTCGCCTTGCGCCACGATCTCAGGCGCGGCGTCGGTAGCGCCGATCTGGATGTCGCCGGCCTGAGCTTCACGCCGCGAGGGCTGCAGCCGGAGCGGCTGACCAGGCTGACCCTGGGTGTGGTTGCCGATGTCGACGCCAAGCTTGCCGGTCGCGGGCGGATCGATTGGTCGCCCCAGGCGGTGTCCAGCACCGGGCGGTTCCGCATCCAGGCGGCCTCGTTCGGGGCGCCGTTCGGGCCGGTGACCGGCCTCGCGACCGAGCTCGAGTTCACCGACCTGCTTGGCCTAGTGACGGCACCGGGGCAGCGGCTCACCGTGGCGACCGTAAACCCCGGCATCCTGGTCGAAGAGGGTGTGGCCAGCTATCGGCTGCTGCCGGGCTTCCAGGTCGCGGTCGAGGGCGCGCGCTGGCCGTTCGCCGGTGGCGAGCTGCTGCTGCGGCCGACCGTGCTCGACTTTTCGGAGGACGCGGCGCGGCGCCTCACCTTCGATATCCGCGGGCTCGACGCCGCGCGGTTCGTCAACCAGCTCGAATTCTCCAACATCAACGCCACCGGCATTTTCGACGGTACGCTGCCGATGGTGTTCGATTCGGAGGGCGGGCGGGTGATCGGTGGGGCGCTGGCCTCGCGCGTGCCCGGCGGGACGCTGGCCTATGTGGGCGAGGTCTCCAACGCGAGCCTCGGCATCTGGGGCGACATCGCCTTCGACGCGCTGAAGTCGATCCAGTATGAGAACATGACGATCGGGATCGACGGCCGGCTAGATGGCGAGATGGTGAGCCAGATCCGTTTCAACGGGGTCAGCCGCGGCACGATTGAGCCGGTCGCGACAGGGCTGATCGCGCGCATTGGGGGACAGCTGGCCAAAGAGGTGCAGCGCATCCCGTTCATCTTCAACATTCGCATCGCGGGACCGTTTCGGAGCCTCATCGCGATGGCCCGCAGCTTTGACGATCCGAGCCTCCTTATCCAGGACCGGCTCGGGCCGCAGTTCCAGACCGTTCAGCCCCCATCAACCGAGGATAAGCGATGATCCTGCCAATGTTGACGTCACGAGCAGGCGGTGCGAGCCTTCTCATCGTACTGGCCGGATGCGTGCAAGTGAGCGCGCCCGACAAGCCGATCGAGATCAACCTGAACGTGAACGTCAGGCAGGAAGTGTTGGTGAGGCTCCAGCGAGACGCGCAGGAGATCATCGAAGAGAATCCGGAGCTGTTTCCCCGATGACCAAGCAAGGCAAAATGATCGTGGCTGTGGCCGGGCTGGCCTTGCTGGCCTGGGGCGGCGTGGCGCTGGCGCAGGGCGGCTTGAGCGCGGCGATCGCGGCCGGCCAGGTCGGCGAGCGCGCGGACGGCTATCTGGGCGTGCGCGGATCCGTGTCCGGCGATGTGCGCGCCGAGGTGGAGCAGATCAACATCAAACGACGTTCGCTCTACACCAGCCGTGCGCAAGAGCGCGGCGTGGCGGTCGAGGCCGTGGCGGTCGCGACGGCCTGCCAAGCCATGCAGCGGGTGGCGCCGGGTCATGCGTATAATTTGGGCGGCGGCTGGGCCGTGCGCGGGGCCGGTGAGCCCGCGCCGAAGCCGGGCAACTGCCCGTAATCCTCCCCTGAGCGGCGCTCAGGGGAGGGGGACCAAGCGAAGCTTGGTGGAGGGGCTGAGCGCGTAGCGCGAAGTCTCACCCTCCGCTTCGCTCCGGGCCCCTCCACCGCCTGCGGCGGTCCCCCTCCCCTGCGGCGCAGGGGAGGAGCTTGAACGGTTGACACCCCCGCCTGCCTCACCTAATCGGGCCGCGCCTTGGCGGGGTCGCTCGCCCTCGTGCGTTTTCTGCTCCCTAGTGAAGGTCTTCTGACCTCGTTTCGAGGAGTGTGGCGCATGGCGGAGAACGAGCCCGTGGACCCGATCCAGGAGGACGCACGGCTGGACGCGCTCGACGAGCGGCTCCGGCGCGCCCGAACGGAGGAGGCGGTCAGGTCCGGCGAGGCGCGCGACAAGGACGAGGGAGATTACAACCTCGGCAGTCGCGTGCTGGCGGAACTGATCGGCGGCATGGTCGGAGGAGCGTTGATCGGCTGGGTGCTGGATCGCTTCCTCGGAACATCGCCCTGGCTCCTGCTCACCTTGCTGTTCCTCGGGATAGCGAGCGCGTTCAGGAACATCGTCCGGATTTCCAACAAGCGCTCGAAGTGATTTTCGGGCGCTTGCGCTAGTTGAGGGTCGTTCACGTGGCGAGTGGTGGCAAGATCGATCCGATGCACCAGTTCGAGGTGCAGACGATCTGGGAAGGCTTCAACATCGGCGGTCATCAGATCGCCTTTACCAACAGCGCCGCATGGATGCTGGTCACGGTGGTCGCGCTTTGGCTGTTCATGCTGGGCGGCATGAAGCGCGCGGTGGTGCCGGGCCGCTGGCAGATGATGGTGGAAAACTTCACCGGCTTCATCGACAATCTTCTGAAGGCGAACATCGGCAAGGAAGGCCGCAAGTACCTTCCCTACGTCTTCTCGCTGTTCATGTTCATCCTGTTCGCCAACCTGCTCGGCCTGCTGCCGCTCGGCCTGGTCGGCCTTCACCCCTTCACCTTCACCAGCCACTTCACCGTGACCGGCGTGCTGGCGATCATGAGCTTCTCGATCGTCCTGATCGTCGGCTTCTTCAAGCATGGCCTGAAGTTCTTCAGCCTGTTTGTGCCGCATGGCACGCCCGTCTGGCTACTGCCGGTCATCCCGCTGATCGAGTTCGTGTCGTTCATGGTGCGCCCCTTCTCGCTGGGGCTGCGGCTGTTCGTCGCGATGATCGCCGGTCACATCCTGCTGAAGGTGCTGGCCGGCTTCGTGATCAATTCGGCCAATACCGGGCTGCTGCCGGGGCTCGGCGTCGGTATACCGAGCTTCGCGCTGATGGTCGGCGTATCCGCGCTCGAGATCCTCGTCGCCGGCATCCAGGCCTATGTCTTCGCGCTGTTGACGTCGCTGTACATCAACGACGCCGAACACCTTCACTGATCCTTTCAACGATTTACACTCAGGAGTTAAGATAATGGACGCAGAAGCAGCCAAGCTCGTTGGTGCCGGTCTCGCCGCGATCGGCGCCGGCATGGCCGCCATCGGTGTGGGCACCGTGTTCGGCAACTTCCTCGAAGGCGCGCTGCGCAATCCGGGCGCGGCCGACAGCCAGCAGGGCCGTCTCTTCATCGGCTTCGCGGCCGCCGAGCTGCTCGGCCTGCTCGCGTTCGTCGTGGCGATGATCCTGATCTTCGTCGCGTAAAACTGATCTCACCGGGCGCCCCCATGTGGGTGCCCGGTCCGAGAGGGTAAAATGCCTCAGATTTCCCAGCTTGCCGCGACCTACGCGTCGCAGATTTTCTGGCTGCTGCTGACCTTCGGCCTCGTGTTCGTGGTCGTTGGCCTCGGCATGGTGCCCAAGATTCAGGGCACGGTCGATAGCCGCGACAACGCCATCGCGGGCGATCTCGCGGCTGCGGAAGCGGCACGTGCGGCGGCGGACCGGGCTGAGGAGGAATGGCGCAATCGCGAGAACGCGATCCGCGCCGAGGCGCAGAAGGTGATCGCCGAAGCGCGCGCTCAGGCGGCCAAGTCGACCGAGCACACACTGGCGCAGGCCAATGTACGCATTGCCGCCAGACTTTCAGCCGAGGAAGCGCGCATCGCCGAGGCGAGCCGTACAGCCCTGGCCGAAATCGAGGCGGTGGCCGCCGAAGCCGCGCAGACAATCGTCACCCGCCTGTCGGGCGCGACTGTCAGCGAAGCCGAAGCGCGCGATGCAGTGAAGGCGGTGCTGGCCAATGGCTGAGAATGTGAGCGCCGGGTCGGCCGAGGTCGCCCACAACCTGTCCGAAGCCGACAAGCTTGAAGGCTCTCCGCACACGGGCGGCGAAGCAATGGAGTCGCATGCCGGCGGCGTGGGCACGGCCAATCATCCGGACCCGGCCGCGCTGGGCCTGGACGCGACGGCTTGGGTGTCGCTCGCGATGGCGATCTTCATCGCCATCCTGCTGTGGAAGAAGGTGCCGCGCCTGATCACGCGTGGCCTCGACAACCAGATCGCGGCCATCCGGCAGCGGCTTGACGAGGCGCAGGCGCTTCGGACCGAAGCCGAAGCGCTGCGCGACGAGTATGCGCGCAAGGTCGCCGGCGCCGAGCAGGACGCAGCGAACATCGTTGCGCACGCCCGGGAAGAGTCGAAAACAGTGCTCGCTGACGCCGAACGCAATGCGGCCGATCTGACGGCACGTCGCGCGAAGATGGCCGAGGACAAGATTGCGGCAGCCGAACGCCAAGCGATCGCTGACATCCGCGCCAAGGCGGCCGAGGCTGCGACCGCCGCTGCGGCGCGCCTGATCGCCGAACGCCACGACGCCAGCGCCGACAAGGCAATGGTCGATCAGACCATTTCGGGCCTGAACTCGGTTCACTGAACGCTGCCAAGTTGCTAGCCTTCCCCAGCCAATCTGGGGAGGGTTGCTGATGCTTCGTCATCTATGTGCCGTCACGCTGCTCACAGGCCTGTCGACACCCGTGTTCGCGCAGGCGTGTCCTCAGCCGGAGGGTTGGGCCAAGCCGGCCCGGCATGCCTCGGCAAAGCGGCCAACTTTCCGCTTTGGGCTGAAGCCCAACAGCTCAGCGCTGCTCGAACTGGGCCCGCAACGCTCGATCATGCTGGCAACCAAGGAAGCCAAGCAGGGCGGCAAGGATCGTTATGCCGGACTGGCCGCGCTCGATGTGGCGAAAGGGGGGCGCATCGACGTGCTGCTCTCCAACCGCGCCTATGTCGATCTCGTCAAAGACGGGCAGACGCTCAGGTCAGTCGATCACGGGCGGCTGAATTGCAACGGCATCTTCAAGCGGGTGAGCTTCGACGTGCAGCCGGGCCGACACGTCATGCAGATCACCGGCAGCCAAGCCAAGTTCGTGCGGGTGGCGACCATTACCCGCTGAGCTAAGCGGCTCTGCCGGGCCGAAAATAGTTGCGCCAGCGGTTCACATCGTTACCGCTGGGCGCATGCCTGAGACCCTGCGTAGCCTGACCTATGTGAGCGAAGCACGGGAGGCTATGTCGGAGGCCGAGTTCACTCAACTGGGGCTTCAGGCCGGACGTTTGAATGCGCTGGATGGCATCACCGGCCTGCTGGTGTTCAATGGCGCGCGGTTTTGCCAGACGGTCGAGGGGGCTCCGGCGGCGATCGACAGCTTGCTCGGTCGGTTGAATGCCGACCCACGTCACTGCGCGATCAACGTGATCGATGATCAGCTTGTCACCCAACGGCGGTTCCGCTCCTGGGACATGCAGCTGCTCGTGGTGCCTTCGGAGCGCGAGGCGGCCCTAGACCTCGCCCGGACGCGGCTCGACACGGCAGATGTCGACGCCCGGGCCAAGATTTACGAGACGGTTGAGGGCGCGTTTCAATAACGGTCGGCGGCGCTGAGCACGGCGCGGACGCTGGCGGTCGCCACGTCTGCGTCGATGCCGACGCCGAAGATGGTGCGGCCTTCTGGCGTTCGCGCCTCGATATAGGCGGCGGCCTGGGCGTCGGCGCCGTGGCCGATCGCGTGTTCGCTATAGTCTGCCACATCGAGTTCGATGCCGTAGCTGTCGCGAAGGGCTGCCAGCACTGAAGAGATCAGGCCGTTGCCACGCCCGCTAATGCTCCGCTCCTCGTCGTCGCGCGCGATCCGGCCGGCGAAGATGCGCTGGCTGGCATCCTGTTGCTCGCCATAGTCGATCAGGCGGAAGCGCGCGGGCGCCAGATAGGTGCGCTCGAACACCTGCCAGATATCCTCGGCGTTGAGCTCGCGGCTGGTCGCATCGGCGAGCGCCTGGACGTGGCGGCTGAAATCCGCCTGCAGGCGCTTCGGGAGCTTGAGCCCGCGATCCTGTTCCAGCACCCAGGCAACGCCGCCTTTGCCGGACTGCGAATTGACGCGAATGACGGCCTCGTATGACCGGCCGAGATCGGCGGGATCGATAGGCAAATAAGGCACGTCCCAGACCTGATCGTTGCGCTGGGCTTGGGCAGCAAAGCCCTTCTTGATCGCGTCCTGGTGCGAGCCGGAAAAGGCCGTGAAGACCAGCTCGCCGGCATAGGGCTGGCGCGGGTGCGTCTTGATGTTGGTGCAATATTCCACCGTGTTCACGATCTCGTCGATGTTCGACAGGTCGAGGCCGGGCTGGACACCCTGCGTGTACATGTTGAGGGCCACGGTCACGAGATCGACATTGCCCGTCCGCTCGCCATTGCCGAGCAGGCAACCCTCGACCCTGTCGGCGCCAGCGAGAAGGCCAAGCTCGGTTGCCGCGACGCCGGTGCCGCGGTCATTGTGCGTGTGGAGTGAGACGATCACCGCCTCACGATTGGGGATGTTGCGGCAGAAATACTCGATCTGGTCGGCATAGATGTTGGGCGTCGCCGCCTCCACGGTGGCGGGCAGGTTGAAGATGATGGGCTGCTCGGGCGTGGGGCGAAGCACCTCCATCACCGCTGCACACACTTCCAGCGACACGTCCAGTTCGGCGGTGGAGAAGGTCTCGGGGCTGTACTCGAAGCGCCAGTTTGTTTCCGGGTAGCGTGCCGCCTGGTCGCGCAGGATCGACGCGCCTTCGACGGCGATTGCTTTGACCCCGGCGACGTCCAGGTTGAAGACGATGCGCCGCCACGAGGGCGACACGGCATTGTAGAGGTGGACGATGGCGGCGCGGGCCCCCTCCAGGCTTTCGAAGCTACGCTCGATCAGGTCGCGGCGGCTTTGGGTGAGCACCTGGACGGTGACATCGTCGGGGATGCGGCCCGAGCGGACCAGGCCGGAGATGAAGTCGAACTCGGTCTGTCCAGCCGAGGGAAATCCGACCTCGATCTCCTTCACGCCGATCCGCACCAGCAGATCGAAGAAGCGCTGCTTCTTCTCGCCGTCCATCGGGTCGATCAGGGCCTGGTTGCCGTCGCGCAGGTCAGTCGAGAGCCAGATCGGCGCCTTGTCGATGGTGCGGCCGGGCCATTGCCGGTCGGGCAAGGGCACCTGAGGGAAGGGACGATATTTGGCGGACGGGTCGCGCAACATGGTGTCTTCTCCGAAGCGAGGCTGGTTCAGTCTGCTTGGCCCTTAGGCGCGGCGCATGGCCGGCATGCGGGATCGCGCGCCTAAGGGCGCGTAAGTCGAAGAAGGTCGCGGGGCGACGCCATGAGGGTTTGCTAGCGTGCGCGGGCCGGAAAAGTCCAGCGTTAACGCGGCGCTTACCGGCCTGCGTTAGCGGGAGTCTCGAGCGGGGGACGGAGACTGAGGAATGATCCAGCTTTGCTATATCAGCACGGCGCGACCACATGTGGGCTGGGACGCGGTTGACGACATCCTGGCGGAGTCGCGGCGCAACAATTCGTCGGCGCGCGTGACCGGCCTGCTGCTGTTCAACGGCAAGCGATTCCTGCAGCTACTCGAAGGCGCACCGGTACAGGTCGAGGCGACCTATGCCCGCATTCTGCGCGACCCGCGCCACTTCGCGGTCGTGAAGCTGTCCGAGCGCACGATCGACCAGCGTGAGTTCGGCAACTGGGACATGGCGTTCGAGCGTTTCCGGGGTGAGTTCAGTGCGCAAAGCATCGCCGCGAAGGTGACGGAGCTGACGCAGACGGCGAGCCCGAGCGTCAAGGCGCTTTTCAAGAGCTACGCCGCAATCTGAACCCCGGATCGCGCTGACAGACGCGCGACGGCTGACTATATGCGCCGCATGCGCATTCCATTCAGCGCCAGCGCCAGCCGCGGCGATGCGGCGTTCGACATGCTCCAGCATGAGTTGCTGGCCGAAAAGGCATCCTCGCTCGGCCGCGCAGGAGCGGAGGTGGAGCGGCGCATGCGAAGGCTGGCCGCGGCTTCGTGCGACGATCGCGAGAAGGCTTTGCAGGATGCTGCTGACGCCGTGTTCGCCTATGTCGTGCAGCGTGACCTGTGCGGGTTCCACGCGCATGACGAGCCACTCGAACTGCTGGGTGTCACACGCGAGGTGATGACGCGGGTTGGGGCGCGTCGACGCTAGGACCTGGCGCGGTCTCCGGCATGCGCCAGATGATCGGCGCAATGCCGAGCGCCACCAACGCGATCATCACACCTGGCACGGCAGGCCAGTCGGTCGCTCCGACCAGCGTCTGCGCCAGCCAGGGCGTCAGTCCGCCGAAGATCGCGGTGGCGACCGTGGCGCCAAGGGCGAGACCGCTTACCCGAGCCGGGCCGGTGAATTGCTCAGCCGTTGCTGCCGCGCCGACCGCGCTCACACCACCGGCGACCAGCGCCAGCAGGACCGCGCCGAGCAGGGCCTGGCCGATCGAGCCGCCAGCCATGACAGCGAACAGGGCCGTCGGGAGGACGGCGCTGGCAAGCACCAGACCGAGCAGCACCGGTCTGCGCCCGACTCGGTCGGACAAGGCGCCAACGAGAGGCGTCACGGCGATCACCGCCACCGCGGCAATGGTCGAGAGCCAGAGCGAATCCGCCTCCCGCAGCAATCCGGCCGAGTTGAGGAAGGCCGGCACATAGGTGATGCCGACATAGTAGGTGATCGAGCCCAGGGCGGAGATTGCAAAGGCGCGCAGCACGCCGGCGCGTTGCCGCACCAGCGCATCCCTGAGCGGATTGGCGAGGAGGGCCTTGGCCGCCCTTTCGCGTTCGAACTCCGGTGATTCGTGCATGGTCGAGCGGGCGAGGAGGATGAGGCCGGCGAGTGCTGCGCCGACGAAGAAGGGGATGCGCCAGCCCCAGTCGTCCAGCGCTTGCGGCGGCACCAGGCTGACGGTCACCGCCGAGGTGGCGACGGCGAGCAGGGCACCGACCTCGCTCGATGCAGCGGCGAGCGAGGCGACGAGGCCGCGCCGTCGGGGCGGTGCGCTTTCGAGCAGGTAGGCGACGACGCCCGTATATTCCCCGCCTACCGAGAAGCCCATCACACAACGGAGCAGCACCAGCGCCCAGGCCGCGGCTGGCCCAATCTCGTCGCGGGTCGGCAGGAGGGCAGTGGCGAGCATCGCCGCCGACATGATCAGCATGGAGATGAGGAGCATGGGGCGGCGTCCATGCCGGTCCCCGATATGCCCGAACACGATCGCGCCCACGGGACGCATCAGATAGGCAACCGCGAACCCGCCGAGCGCGGTGAGGAGGGCGGCCTCGCCGGGCCCGAAGAACACGCGCGACAGGACGGTCGCGAAATACAAATAGAGCGTGAAGTCGTACCATTCGACTGCAGTCGACAGGGCGGCGATCGCGATCGAGCGGCGGTGCATCCGGTCAGCTAAGCGGAAGCGAGGAGGTCGGGCAATGCCGCGGTTGACCGGTCGCTAAGCCCCGCGCAAAGGGACACAAAAAGGGGTGAAGGACAGAATGACGGCAGTCGACTGGAATGCCAAGGCGACGCTCCAGCAGCGGGACGACTCCGGCTCCGACATGTTCTACGGCTTCGACACGCTGGGTGAGGGGCCGCTAGCGGCCATGGTCGGCCGTGTGATGGAGATGCCTCCCCACGATCGCGCGCGTATCGTGCTGGATGTGGCGGGTCTCGGTATGCTGAACGTCGGCCAGGTGGTCGAGCTCAGCCAGCGGGACGATTATCCCGGCGTCTAGCGATCCTCGACAAGGCGGCCGTAGAGCTCCGGCCGCCGATCCCTGAAGAAGCCGAACGCAGCGCGGTGACGCTTCACCTGTGCCAGGTCCAGCGTTGCCGTGAGCACGCCAGTCTCCGTCGCGCCAAACTCCGCCAGCAGGTCTCCGCGCTCGTCGCAGATGAAGCTGTGGCCGTAGAAGCGCTGGCCGTCCTCGGTGCCGATGCGGTTGGCGGCAACGACCGGCACGACGTTCGACACGGCATGGCCGATCATTGCACGGCGCCACAGGCGGCTGGTGTCGAGGTCGGGATCGTGCGGCTCGGAGCCGATTGCGGTCGGGTAGAAGAGGATCTCCGCACCCATCAGCATCATCGCGCGCGCGGTTTCCGGATACCATTGATCCCAGCACACGCCCACGCCGAGCGTCGCCTGCGGCGTTTTCCATGTCCTGAAGCCGGTGTTGCCGGGGCGGAAATAGAATTTTTCCTCATAGCCGGGGCCATCGGGGATGTGGCTCTTGCGGTAGAGGCCCATGATCTCGCCGGTGTCGTCGATCATGGCGAGGCTGTTGTAATGGTGGGGGCCGTCGCATTCGAAGAAGCTCGTCGGAATGTAGACGTTCAGCTCGGCCGCGAGCTGCTGCATGGCGAGCACGGACGGATGCTCTTCGGTCGGGCGCGCATTCGAGAACAGGCCCTCATCTTCGACCCGGCAGAAATAGGGTCCCTCGAACAACTCAGGCGGCAGGATGACCTTGGCGCCTTTCCCCGCTGCCTCCCGGACGAGTTCGGAGACATGCGCGATGTTGTCGGCCTCGGGGCCGGGCAGGGCAAGCTGGAGCGCGGCGACGGTGATCTCGGTCATGCGCGCGCGTCTAGCCGAGGCTCCCCGTGCAGCGCTACCCGCCACAGCCACACACCGATCAGGATGCGCCCGAGCGGCTGGATCGCGGGATAGGCCCAGCGCCCGAAGGGTGCGAGCAGATTGGGGCCGTCTACTTCGACGATCAGGATCGCCAGCGTGAGCAGCGCGGCGAGGAGGAGGAAGGCGCCGACAAGTCGCGAGAGTGCGTCGCGCAGGCCGAGCAGGACTGTCGCGATCAGGACGTTGCCGATCAGGAAGCCGATCAGCAGCAGCGCATAGGACGCGTCCCACAGCCCGTCGTAAATGGCGGCGCGCACCTCCATCGTCGCGCGCACGACGGTGTCTCCGGCGAGCCAGGCGCGGCGCCAATCGTCGAAGGCAAACAGTGTGAGGGTCTGCTGCCCCGCTTCGGTGATTGCCCACATCCCGAATGCCAGTGCGCCGAACAGCGCGCGAGCGGGGGCGGCATGCCGGGATGCGAGCGCGAGGCCGATGGCTGCGGTGAAAACGAGCAACGGGTGGACCAGGTAAGTCCAAGCGCGGAGTTGATAGGCGGGGTCGGTGACGCGCTGCATGCGCCCCGCCAGCCCTTCTGCGGGGGTGTAAAAGTCCGCAAGGAAGATGAGGGCGAGGGTGGTGCCGGCCGAGACGAACGAAGCGATGGCCGCCGTGCGATAGAAGGACGCGTTCATGGCTCAACCTATCCGCTCGTCCCGAGCGCAGTCGAGGGGCGCATGTACGAACTGTGAGCAGCGCCCCTCGACTTCGCTCGGGACGAGCGAGGTTTAGCGTTAGAGTGACGGCACCTGCTGGCTGATGCAGTGAAAGCTGCCGCCGCCGGTCAGAATGTGATCTGCGCGGAAGCCCACCGCCTGCCGGTCGGGAAAGAGCCCCTGGATCGCCGCCACTGCCGCCTCATCGTTCGGCGCTCCGTAGAGCGGCACCACCACCGCCGCGTTGCCGATGTAGAAGTTCATGTAACTGGCAGGGATGATCTCGCCCTCCCGTTCGACCCGACCGGGAGAGGGGAGGGGCACGACATCCAACCCGAATGCGCGGGCACGCTCTTGGGCGTCCAGATAGATGGCGGCGTTCGGATCGTCCGCTCCGGTCGGGTCGGGGATGGCCACACGGCCCTCGCCGACGAAGCGGGCGAGATTGTCGACATGGCCGTCGGTATGGTCGTTGAGGAGGCCGTCGCCGAGCCAGAGCACGCGGTCCAGGCCGAGGTCGCCGCGCAGGCGCGCCTCGAGCTCCGCTCGGCTCAGGTCCGGGTTGCGATTGAGGTTGAGCAGGCATTGCTCGGTCGTGACAGCAAGTCCGGTGCCGTCGACGTCGATGGCGCCGCCCTCCAGTACATAGTGACAGGCGCGGTGAGGGAAGCCCGCCTGCTGGGCGAGCCGGACGGCGAGATCGTCGTCGCCTTCCAGCCGGTATTTGTCGCCCCAGCCGTTGAAGATGAAGGCGCGTGCCTCACGCATTGGCCCGTCAGCAACAATGATCGGTCCGGTGTCGCGCAGCCAGATGTCGCCAAAAGGCGCGATAACGACCTCGACGGCGGAGGGCACGAGGCGTGTCGCCGCCGCAGCGGCCTCGCCGTTCGCTGCCACCAGCCGCACGGTCTCGCCGAGTCCGTCCGCATGCACCGCATTCGCGAATGCGGCGACCTCCTGCTGTGCCGGAACGAGATCGTCTTCCCAAAGCTCGGCATGGCTCGGGAAACCGATCCATACGCTTTCATGCGGGGCCCATTCGGGTGGCTGGCGGGGCACAAGGCTCATCGTGATGACTCGACTTTCTGCATCGACACTCTGCTTAGGCTGCGAACAGATACCCGGCGGGTCAGGCGGACGCCGGGCTGCTATACGGAGGGCGGCTCAGGGGGAAGACCACTTCTTTACGCGGCTGAATAGCGCTCTCCGAGGCTTCGGATGGAAGAAGCGCGCTTGCCCGCCTTCCTGTGCGGGAGGACATTCGTTACCGCGGAACCCATGAGTTCGCCCGCGCCCGTTCCCGTACAGCGACCGATCGTGCTGGTCGGACTAATGGGTGTCGGCAAAACCACCGTGGGTCGCCGGCTGGCGCAGAAGCTGGGCTTGCCATTCGTCGATGCCGATGAGGAGATCGAAACCGCGGCGGGCATGTCGATCGCGGAAATATTCGATCAGTTCGGCGAGCCTTATTTCCGTGACGGCGAGCGGCGGGTTATCGCGCGGCTGGTGGACGGCCGCCCCAAGGTGATCGCGACGGGCGGCGGCGCCTTCATGAACGAGCTCACACGCACCTTGATCCTTGAGCGGGCGACGGCCGTGTGGCTCGATTCCGACATCGACACGCTGGTCGATCGGGTGCGCCGCCGCGCCACGCGGCCGCTGCTGAAGGACCGTGACCCGCGCCAGGTGCTGAGCGAACTCGCCGCAAGCAGAAATCCCGTCTATGCGCTGGCCCCGATCCATGTTCGCAGCCACCCATCCCCCCATGATGCGACCGTGAAGGCGATCCTGAAGGCGCTTTCGGCGTGACCGTTGTTCCAGTGAGGCTCGGCGAGCGCAGCTATGACGTGCGCATAGAAGCTGGCGCGCTGGATCGCGCCGGCGAGCATTTCGCGCCATTTGCCCCAAATCGGCTGATCGTGGTGACGGACGAGCAGGTCGCCGACGCGCAACTGCCTCGGCTGCGGCACCCTGGGCTCGAGGCGATCGTGCTCCCGCCCGGCGAGGGGACCAAAAGTTGGGCGCAGCTGGAAGCCTTATGCGACCGGCTGCTGGCGCTGGAGATCGAGCGTGGCGAGCACATCGTCGCGCTGGGTGGTGGGGTGATTGGCGACCTGACGGGCTTTGCGGCGGCGATCCTGAAGCGCGGCATCGGCTTCGTGCAGGTGCCGACGACTTTGCTGGCGCAGGTCGACAGCTCGGTTGGCGGCAAGACCGCGATCAACGCGCGCGCCGGCAAGAACCTGATCGGCGCGTTCCATCAGCCGAGCTTCGTGCTGATCGACCCGACCATGCTCGACACGCTTCCCGACCGCGAGGTCAGGGCCGGCTATGCCGAAGTGGTCAAATACGGGCTGATCGATGACCCCGAATTCTTCGCCTGGTGCGAGGCGAACGGACAGGCGCTTCTGGGTGGAGATCCGGACGCGCGCGCTTACGCGATCGCACACAGCGTGGCGGCCAAGGCGCGGATCGTTGCGGAGGACGAGCGGGAGACGAGCGGACGCCGGGCACTCCTCAACCTGGGCCACACCTTCGGCCATGCGCTGGAGGCGGAGACCGGTTTTGGCGATGCACTGCTGCATGGCGAGGCCGTGGCGGCAGGGATTGGCCTTGCCTACCGCTTCTCGGCGGAACGGGGGCTGTGCGGCGAGGCTGACGCCTTCCGCGTGGCCGAGCATCTGCGCCGGCTTGGGCTACCGTTCGATGCGGTCTCGGCCGGGGTCGAAGCGACGGGCGCTCGGCTGGCGGAGCATATGGCACACGACAAGAAGAAGGCTGGTGGGCGCGTGCCGTTCATCCTTGCGCGCGGGCTGGGGCAGGCGTTCGTCGATAGGGGTGTCGAGTTGCATGAGGTCGCCGCTTTTCTCGACCGGCTGAAGGGCTGAAAATGCCTCCCGTCATCGTCCTCGTCCGCCCGCAACTGGGCGAGAATATCGGCAAGGCGGCGCGCGCGATGCTGAACTTCGGCCTGACGGAGTTGCGGCTGGTCGCACCGCGCGACGGCTGGCCCAATCCGTCGGCCGGACCGGCTGCGTCAGGCGCTGACATCGTTCTGGAGCGGGCGACGGTGTTCGACACCACGGCCGCGGCAGTGGCCGACTGCGCGCATGTGTTTGCAACGACGGTGCGCAAACGGGGTGTGACGAAGCCGGTGCGGACGCCGGAACAGGCTGCCGCGGACATGAGGGCGGCGTCGGGCCGAAGCGCCATTCTGTTCGGCGCCGAACGCTCGGGCCTCGACACCGAGGACGTCGCGCTCGCCCGCGCGATCGTCACCGTGCCGATCAATCCCGAGTTCGGCTCGCTCAATCTGGCCCAGGCCGTGATCCTGCTCGCCTATGAATGGTCGAAGGGCGAGGCCTTGGTCCAACCGACCGCGACCGAGGCGCTGCCGCCGGCGCCGCAGGATGAACTGGAAGGGCTCATCGCCCATCTGGACAGCCTGCTGCTGCCGACCGGGTATTTTGATCCCCCTGAGCGCGCCACCGCCACCCGCCGGACCTTGCGTGGCGTGCTCACCAAGCCGGGCTGGAACAGCCTTGAAATCCGGACCTTACGCGGTGTGCTGAGCGCGCTTGGGAGACGCTAACGATCTGCTTTCCCACGCTTCCAAAGCGCGCTAAAATGTGCCCCTCCGGGGTTAGTACGAGCGATGAGGGTGGAACGATGAGCACCAAGACTTTTGTTGCCGCGCTGGCGATTGCGCTGGGCGTGCCCGCAACCTTTTCTGCGACGATGGCAAAGCCGGAGGCCGGCAAAGCCGGCGGCTCCGACGATCCCGTGGTCTGCAAGCGCGAGACGCCGATCGGCTCGCTGATCGCGACCCGCAAGATTTGCCTGACCAAGAGCCAATGGGTCGAGAGGGCAACGCGCGGGAATGAAGAGGCGCGCAAGCAGATGGAAGACAATATGGCGCGTAACCCGACGCCCAGCAACTGACCGGCACTTGACCGCGCGCGCGCCTTCCTCTAGGCGCGCGCCCTTCGCAATTGGCCCCGCACTCCGGTGAAGCGGCGGCCCTGCCTCTCAGCATCGAGACAAGCAGGCGAGACCGGAACCCTCCGCCTTCCCCGAAAAGTGGGAACCGGTTTTCGGACCAGGAAGGCGGAAACAACGTCAGAAGCGATTGAAAAGGAATATCGATGTCGAAGCGCCATAGCGCCAAGCACAAGCTCGACCGCCGCATGGGCGAGAATATCTGGGGTCGTCCGAAATCCCCAGTGAACAAGCGCGAATACGGCCCCGGCCAGCACGGCCAGCGCCGCAAGGGCAAGATGTCCGACTTCGGCCTGCAGCTCCGCGCCAAGCAGAAGCTGAAGGGCTATTACGGCGACGTCACCGAGAAGCAGTTCAAGAAGGCCTATGAAGAGGCGTCGCGCATGAAGGGCGACACCTCGCAGAACCTGATCGGCCTGCTCGAGCAGCGCCTCGACATGATCGTCTATCGCGCCAAGTTCGCGCCGACGATCTGGTCCGCGCGCCAGCTGGTCAGCCACGGTCACATCCGCGTGAACGGCGTGAAGTGCAACATCGCTTCGCGCCGCTGCCGCATCGGCGACGTGATCGAGCTCGGCTCCAAGGCGCAGGAGATGGCGCTGGTCATGGAGGCTCAGGGCCTCGCCGAGCGCGAGATCCCCGATTACGTTTCTCCGGACGGTACGGCCAAGGTGACCTTCACCCGGGTGCCGACCCTCGACGAAGTGCCCTATCCGGTGAAGATGGAGCCGAACCTGGTGGTCGAGTTCTACAGCCGCTAAAGCGGCGAGAGAGCGAAAAAGCGAACGGCGCGGGTTATTCCCGCGCCGTTTTCTTTATCCGCTGGTCTTCATGCACTGGGCCTGGTCGGAGCGTTTGAACTCCTTGCAGTTCCATAGCATCTTCTCGAATCCGTTCGACTTGTTGCGGAGATAGCTGAACGACAGCGCCTTCTGTTCCGCGTCGCCGATCGGAAATCCCTTCGGCGCCTTGCCCGGATCGGTCCAGCCGAGGAACTTGCAGAACTCCTTCTGCCCGCACGTCTTTAGGGCTAGGGCGGGAAACTCGTTGGCCGGCACGATGTCCAGCAGCACGATAAACGCGTCGCCGCCCGGCGAGGCGATCGCGACATCCCGCAACCCGCGCGGCAGCTTGCCGGTCGGTGTCACTGCTTCGCCCTCTGCAACCATCGTCTCGGCCGCACCTAGATGGGCCGGCGAAAGCCGTGCCATCTTGGCGACTAACTGCTCCATGCCGGCATGGCCGCCGCGGAATGCGCCCGGCGTGCCCCACCAGCCCTGCCAGCGGAAGAACAGGTGCGTGCCGATTTGCGCGACCTTGTCGAGCGAGCCGCTCCAGTACGGAACCACCCAGTTGGTGTGATAATGGGTGGAGTGGCCGACGGGCTTGTAGACCTTGCCCTTGAGCGCAGCCGCGGCGATCTCACGCGCCCGCGTCCAACCGCCGATGGACGGTGTTCGGGCGATAGCGCCGTCGCAGGTGAAGGTGAACTGACAGCCCGTGGTCCGCTCCGAGCCTTGGAACACCACCCCGCATACCGTCTTCGGAAAGGCGGGGTGGCGGAGGCGATTGATGACGACCTGGGCGACCGCACGCATGCCGTCGTCGCCTTCGGTCGCGGCTTCGTAATAAGCAGCGGCGGCAAGGCAGTCGATGGAACGTGCCTGATCCTCTGCGCCCAGCGCCAGCTTGAACGGCTTGGCAGCCGGATTGGGACCAGCGGAGAATGGAATAGCCGCATTTATCTTGACCGCGTCTTCCCGCGGCACCTCCGCATAGCGCACCGGCTCTACTGGCGGTGCCGGAAGAGCGCTCAGCGGCGGCGGTGTTTCGCCCAGCTGCACGACAGCGGTCGAGCCGGGGAGAAAGCCCGCGCTTTGCACCTGGGCGGCGAGGATCCCCGCCAGCGCCAGCGAGCCGACAACAGTCGCCGCGGCCCCGTCGCGGAAATGCGGATGGTGTTTCAGCCGCGCAATCAAACCAAGTCTCCTGAAAACGGCAGCGCGGGCGCATAGCAGAGTGCGCCCGCGCTGTCAGTTCGCCTAAGATGAGGGCGGCACCTGGCACGATCAACCACTTGGTCGCGTCCCGGCTTTGCGGCGGCCTGATCTGTGCTAACCCTCACATCGTAACGGCCTCGAATCAGAGAAGGCCGGACGGGTCACCGCAACAACCGATCCGCACCAAGGGGGCAGAAATGGCAGTTTCCGATCACGTCGATCTTCCGCGTTTCATCGAGGGCGTGAAGAAGCGCAACCCGGGCCAGCCGGAGTTCGTCCAGGCTGTCCAGGAAGTCGCCGAAGACATTTTCGACTTCATCCAGGATAAGGAACAGTACCATAAATGGCAGATCCTGCGCCGGATCGCCGAGCCGGACCGGGTGGTGAGCTTCCGTGTCGTTTGGGAGGACGACAACAACAACATTCGCGTGCAGCGCGGCTGGCGCGTCCAGAACAACAACGCGATCGGCCCGTATAAGGGTGGTATCCGCTTTCACCCGTCCGTGACCGAGGACACGCTCAAGTTCCTGGCTTTCGAGCAGACGTTCAAGAACGCGCTGACCGGCCTGCCGATGGGCGGCGGCAAGGGCGGATCCAACTTCAATCCGAAGGGCAAGAGCGACGCCGAGGTGATGCGCTTCTGCCAGAGCTTCATGACCGAACTCTACCGCCATATCGGCGCGGACGTGGACGTCCCGGCGGGCGACATCGGCGTGGGCGCGCGCGAGATCGGCTATATGTTCGGCCAGTATAAGCGCATCACTAACGAGTTCACCGGCGTGCTGACTGGCAAGGGCCTGGAATATGGCGGCTCGCTGATCCGCACCGAGGCGACGGGCTATGGCGCCACCTACTTCCTGCTCAACATGCTCAAGACCAAGGGCCAGGACTTGGTTGGCAAGACCGCAGTCATCTCCGGCTCCGGCAATGTCGCGACGCACGCGGCGGAGAAGGTCACGCAACTCGGCGGCAAGGTCGTGACCCTGTCCGACTCAGAAGGGTTCATCCACGATCCGGCCGGGCTCGACCAGGAGAAGATCAACTGGGTCAAGCATCTGAAGAATGTGAAGCGCGGCCGTATCAAGGAGTATGTCGACCAGTTCCCCGGCTCCAGCTTCACTGCCGGAAAGACGCCCTGGGGCGTGCCCTGCGACGTGGCGCTGCCCTGCGCGACGCAAAACGAACTGCTCGGTGAGGATGCCAAGACGCTCGTCGCCAATGGCTGCATTGCTGTGTCGGAAGGCGCCAACATGCCGACCAACCTGGAAGGCGTGCACATCTTCAAGGCCGCCAAGATCCTGTTCGCGCCCGGCAAGGCCGCGAACGCGGGCGGCGTTGCGGTGTCAGGCCTCGAGATGAGCCAGAACTCGGCGCGCATCTCGTGGAAGGAAGAGCAGCTCCAGCAGCTGCTCGTCGACATCATGGAAGGCATCCACAAGAGCTGCATCGAATATGGCCAGCAGGGCGGCGGCTATTGCGACTATGTGAAGGGCGCCAACATCGCCGGCTTCAAGAAAGTCGCCGACGCGATGCTCGCCTACGGCGTGGTGTGATTGGGGGTGGGCGCGGCGGCGATGCCGCGCCCTCTTTCACAAAAATGACGGAGGGCTTGTGAGGCTGTGGATCATCGCGCTGAGCGGCTTGCTCAGCGCCGCCGCGCCCGCTGCCAACTACCGGCTGTTCCAGCAGGATAAGCCTGCAGGGTCGATGACCGTGGCGATCGACGGCAAGCGCCGCACCGTCACTGTCAGCCCGGAGCAAGCCCGCTTCGTCAAGTCCCGCTCGATCATACTGCTGGATGCTCGCGGCGTGCCAGTGGGGATCGACACGACCGGTACGCTCCCAAACGGCGCGCCGCTCTTCGAGCGGCTGACAGTCTCAGGCGACCGCATGCGTTGGGAAACGGGCCTCGACAAAGGCGAGGCAGCTGCCGGCGGCTACTATCTGCCTTTGCTGTCCTCGGGCGAACCAATGGCAATCCTGGCTCGGGCGCTGCTCGCGACAACGAGCCGCAGCCTGGCCGTCCTGCCGTCGGGTGAGGTTCGGATCGAGCAGGCGGACCGCGTTGACACGTCCGCCGGGCCGGCCGACCTGTTTCTGATCTCCGGCCTGGGCCGGCGCCCCGTGCCGATTTGGCTCGACGACAAGCGCGAACTCGTGGCTCAGCTGTCGGTGCTCGAGGGATCGATTGTTCGTGAGGGCTTCGAGACGAGCCTCAAGCCATTGCTGCAGCGCCAAGAGCAGCGCATCGTCGCCAGCGAAAAAGCACTGGCGACGTCAGCGGTGCGACACCCCGATCGGCCGGTACTCATCCGTGACGCCAATCTCTACGATGCCGAGGCGGCCGTCATGCGCCCGGGCACGGATGTGCTGGTGCGCGGGAAGCGGATCACTGCGGTCGGCAGGCGCCTGCGGGTGCCGCGAGACGCGATCATCATCGATGCAAACGGCCGCGCATTGTTGCCGGGCCTGTGGGACGCGCACGTCCATATGTTTGATCCGGCCGAGGCGATGATCATGATCGCGAACGGCATCACCAGCGCGCGCGACATGGGCAATGACGATACCGCGACGCAAGGCTGGCGACGGCAGTTCGACGCGGGCGAGCTGATCGGCCCCCGCCTGTTCCTGGGCGCGGTGGTGGACGGCCCGGGCAAGCGCGACATCAGCTGGGGCAAGGAGGTCAGGACGGAGGCCGAGGTCGACACATTGATGACCCAGCTCGCCCGGCAGGGCTTTGACACGGTGAAGCTGTTCAACAACACGTCCATCGCGCTCGCGCCGTACATCATCGATCAGGCGCACCGCGCCGGGCTGCGCGTGGGTGGCCACTTGCCCATCGGTTGGACGATGGACGAGGCGATTGCCGCGGGTGTCGACGGATCGACTCATTTCGACTTCGTGCTGATGAACTTTCTCCCGCCAATCCCGCGCGAGAACTATGGCGCAATGAAGCGGCTGCCTCTTCTCATCGACGGCCTGCAAAACTTTGATCCAGCGCAGCCTCGGGTGGACTCGACCATCACGGCAATGCGCCGTCGCGGCGTGACGCTTGATCCGACGATGGTCGCTTATGAAGGTTTCCTGCGCGACAAGGCCGGAGAGCCCGCGCTCTACCTCGCACCTTATCGCGAGCGCGTTCCCGCGCGACAGCTTCGCTACTCAATGGGCGGAGGCATCGCCCGGAACGCTGCGGAAGTGGCGCGCAATGAAACGGCGCTGAAAGCCAGCCTGGCGCTGCTGGGCCGCTTCGCGAAAGCGGGCGTACCGTTGGTAGCAGGTGGTGACGGGGAGCCGGCGATCATGATTCCGCGAGAGCTCGAAATCTATGTCGAGGCGGGACTGACCCCGCTGGAGGCGCTGCGGGCAGCCACGATCAACCCCGCGCGTGCGCTGCGCCGGGATCGCGACCTGGGTTCGGTTCGGCCCGGCAAGCTCGCCGACCTGGTGCTCGTGGAGGGCGACCTGGCCCAGTCGGTGGGCGTGGTCCGAAACACCGTGTGGGTGATGAAGAATGGCGCTATCTACGACCTCGCGCGGCTGAACGCGCAGGTGGGTATGCGCCCATCCCCGGCATTGGCTCGATTCACCGATCAACAGGGAACTCGCACAGGTACGAGGCGCTGAGCTCCGGCAGACGGAGGTTCAGCGATGGCGGAAAAGACGTTCAAGGCGGGCGACAAGGTCGAGTGGGACAGCTCGGGCGGTCACTCGGTCGGCAAGGTGGTGAAGAAGGTCACGTCTCCGACGCAGATCAAGGGCCACAAAGTTGCCGCGTCCAAGGACAACCCGGAATATATCGTCAAATCCGACAAGTCGGGCAAGGAAGCCGCGCACAAGCCGGGCGCGCTCAAAAAAGGCTAAATAGTCAGGCTGAGGCGGGGACGATCTCGACGACCCGGTCGCCGGGTTCGAGCTGCTGCGCCTCAGGCTGCCAGAACCCATAGTCGCGACCCTGGCGTACGATGCGGACTCCGAGCCCGGTCGTGAGCGCCGAGAGCGGCTTGCCGGTCTCGCTGGCGCCAACCGCGCGCTCGATCAGCTGCACATGCCCGGCGGCGCTGGCCAGATCGGTGATGTACTCGGTCGTGTGCGTGCCTTCGCAGGAACCGGCGAGTAGAAGGCCTGCGAAGCTGACCGGGTTGACGACCGTGGTTGCCCCCGCCTGCCGCGCGAGCAGCTCATTGTCCTCGGCCCGGATGGTCGTGCTGATACGAAGACCCGGCGCGAGATGACGGGCGGTCAGGGTGATCAGCACTGAGGTGTCGTCGCGGCCGGCGGTCACCACCAGCGAGCGTGCCTCGGCGATGCGCACCGCCTGGAGCGTCGCATCACGGGTGGCGTCGCCCTGCAGCACCGTGCAACCGAGCGTTTCCGCCTGGGTCAGCGCCTCTTCGACGCAATCGACGACGACGACCTGATCGGGCGGCGTGCCGCGGGCGATCAGTTCCTCCGCAGCCTCCCGACCTGTGATGCCGAAGCCGGCGACGACGATGTGATCAGTGAGCGTCTTCTGGATGATGCGCATGCGCCAGCGCTCCCATGTGCGGCGGATCAGGAAGGTGTAGGCGGTGCCGAAGAAGATCATCACCACGAAGACGCGGATCGGCGTGACGATGAACGCGTCGAACATGCGCGCCTGCTCGGTCACCGGCACGATATCGCCATAGCCGGTGGTGGTGACCGAGATCATGGTGAAGTAGAGAATGTCGATCAGGCTGATCTCGCCGCCGGCACTGTCCCGGAGGCCGTCCCGATCGAACCAGTGGACGCCCACGGCGAGGCCGATCAGCCCGAGAACCAGCAGCACGCGCCAGCCGATGTCCACCCAGACGGGCGTGTTGGTGGGGCGCCGCAAGGTCAGGTGACGGTGCGGCTCTAGGCGCATGGTCAGGCGTACGCGGCCTGGAGCGCTGCCATGCTGTCGCGGTGGGTCAGGTCGAGCTGGAGCGGGGTCACGGCGATGTAACCATCGGCCACCGCCTCGATATCCGTCTCGTGCGCGGGCGTGTGGATCATCGGCCGGAGCCCGAACCAGAAATAGTCGTATCCGCGCGGGTCGGTCCGCTGGTCGATGCGCGCCCGGCCATAATCATGGAAGCCTTGGGTGGCCACGCGGATGCCCTTCACCTCGTGAGCGGGCAAGGCGGGGAAGTTGATGTTGATGAGGGTGCGTGGCGTATACGGCAGATCAAGCAGGGGCCGGAGCACGCGCTCGCCCCAGGCCTGCGCTGCGTCGAACGGTACCGTGTCGCCCATGCCCTCGCGGGCATAAACCTGGCTGAGCGCAATCGCGCGGACGCCGGCCAGCGCGCCCTCCATCGCCGCCGAGACGGTGCCCGAATAGGTGATGTCGTCGGCGAGGTTGGCGCCGCGGTTGACGCCGGACAGGATGAGGTCCGGCTTCATCTCCCGCATGACATGGCCATAGGCCATCATCACGCTGTCAGTGGGGGTGCCAGTGACGCAGTAGCGCTGCTCGCCCAGCTTGCGCAGCCGGATCGGGCGGGAGAGGGTCAGGGAGTGGCCGGTGCCGGACTGCTCCTCGGCGGGGGCCACCACCCAGATGTCGTCCGAGAAGTTGCGGGCGATCTGCTCGAGGACCTTCAGGCCCGCCGCGTTTACGCCGTCGTCGTTGGTCAAAAGAATACGCACGGCTTCCCCTTGCCGTTCGTATCGAGCGAAGTCGAGATACGCTTCTCGACTTCGCTCTAAGCAAACGGATTTAGTGGGTCGGCTCGAGAACAGTCAGGCCGGCCATATATGGGTGGAGCGCCTCGGGCACGCGCACCGAACCGTCTGGCTGCTGATAGGTTTCGAGCACCGCCACCAGCGTGCGGCCGACGGCCAGCGCGGAGCCGTTCAGCGTGTGCATGAACTCGGGCTTGTTCTCGCCGCGGCGGAAGCGGGCGTTCATCCGGCGGGCCTGGAAATCGCCGCAGTTCGAGCAGCTGGAAATCTCGCGATAGCGCTGCTGGCCGGGCAGCCAGACTTCGAGATCGAAGGTCTTGCGCGCCCCGAAGCCCATGTCGCCAGTGCAGAGCAGCACGCGGCGATAGGGCAGCTCCAGCGCTTCCAGGATCGACTCCGCGGCACGCGTCATCCGCTCATGCTCTTCGTCGGACGCTTCGGGGGTCGTGACGGAGACCAGTTCGCATTTCTCGAACTGATGCTGGCGGATTAGCCCCTTGGTGTCGCGCCCGGCCGAACCTGCTTCGGACCGGAAGCAGGGGGTAAGAGCCGTGAAGCGAAGGGGCAGCGCCTTCTCGTCGACGATCTGCTGCATGACGAGGCTGGTGAGGCTGACCTCTGCCGTGGGGATCAGCCAGCGGCCGTCCGTCGTCTGGAAGGAGTCCTCGGCGAACTTGGGCAGCTTGTCGGTGCCGTACATGGCTGCGTCTCGCACGAGCAGCGGCGGGTTGACCTCCGTATAGCCCCACTCGGCGACGTTTCGGTCCAGCATGAACTGGCCGATGGCCCGGTTAAGGCGGGCCAGGCCGCCCTTCAGCACGGCAAAGCGGGCGCCGGCGATCGCGGCTGCGATTTCAAAGTCCAGGCCGAGGGCCGGAGCGAAATCGGCATGTTCGGCAAAGCTGCCCTCGCGCGGGCTGCCCCATGCCTTCACCTCGACATTGCCATGCTCGTCCCGGCCTTCGGGCACGTCCGCAGCCGGCAGGTTCGGGATGACGGCGAGATTGGCTTCGAGCGCGGTATCCGCTTCCCGTGCGGCGTCCTCTAATGCCGGGATATGTTCCTTCAGCGCCGACACTTCGGTGAGGAGCGCGACTGCCTCCTCCTCGCGCTTCTGGGCCTTGGCGATGCCGATCGCCTTGGAGGCCTCGTTGCGGCGCGCGAGAGCGGCCTGCAGCTCGGTCTGGGCCGCCCGCCGGCGATCGTCGAGCACGATGAGCGCCGCCGAGAGCGGTTCCAACCCGCGGCGCGCAAGGCCGGCGTCGAAAGCGGCGGGATCGTCGCGGATCAGGCGAATGTCGTGCATGCGGCGGGGCTATGGCGGGGGCAGATGAGCCGCGCAACCCTGACGCGGGGCCCGGCGTTCACCCGCAAAAGAGGAGAATGACCCGATGCAGATCCCGCACGATGGCTATGTGCTGGTCGCCGATGGCCGCAAGATGCTGTTCTTCCGCAACGAGGGCGACGAGGCCTATCCGAACCTGGAGGTCGTGACCGCCACCGAGCAGAAGAATCCGAAAACCGCGGAGCAGGGCACGGACGAGCCGGGCCGCACCTTCTCCAGTTCCGGCACCATGGGCTACCGCACGGGCGGGCACAGTGCCTATTCGAACACGGACTTCCACACGCTGGAGGAGACCCGCTTCGCAGAGGACGCGGCCGACATGCTGAAGCAGCGCGCGCTCGCCAATGAGTTCGAGAGCCTGCTCATCGTCGCGCCGCCGAGCACGCTCGGCGACCTGCGCAAGCACTACCACAAGGAGGTCGAGCGGCGGCTGGTCGGCGAGATCGCCAAGGACCTCACCAACCATCCCGTCGATCAGATCGAAAAGATCATCTCCGAGGCCTGATCGGCACCGGCAGGGAGCGGATCAGACGAACCGCTCCTTGACCGTGCGCTCCAGCACGCTGAGCGGCATGGCGCCCAGCGTCAGCACGTCGTGGAACTTCCGCAGGTCGAAGCGAGCGCCCTGGCGTGCCTTGGTCTCCTCGCGCAGTCGCACCCAGGCGGTGTGGCCGATCTTGTAGCTGCAGGCCTGGCCCGGCCGGACGGTGTAGCGGTCGATCTCGCCTTGCCCGCGGCCGCGGGCGATGCCGGTGGTGGCCAGGAAATAGTCCGTCGCCTTTTCCCGGCTCCAACGCTTCACGTGCAGGCCCGAGTCGACGACCAGCCGGGTTGCCCGGAACAGCAGCGACTGGAGATAGCCGACCCGGCCGAGCGGGTCGTTTTCGTACACGCCCATCTCGTCGGCGAGCTGCTCGGTGTACAGCGCCCAGCCTTCGGAATAGCCGGAGAAGAAGCCGCGGCGGCGGATCAGCGGGATTTCGGTCGACTCGAGCGCCAGCATCACCTGCATGTGATGGCCGGGCACCGCCTCGTGATAGGAGAGGGTGGCGAGGCCGAACTTCGGCCGGTCGAAGGTGTCCCGCAGGTTGATGAAGTAGATGCCGGGCCGCGAGCCGTCGAGCGTGGCGTTCTGGTAATAGCCGCCGGGGGCGCCGGCCTGAATCGACGGCGGCACGCGGCGGACCTCCACCGGCGCCTTGGGCAAGGTCGCGAACACTTCTGGCAGGCGCTTGTACATCGTACTGACCTGGCCGCGCAGCTGAGTGAGCAGCGCCTCGCGGCCCTCGTCGGTGTTGGGGTAGAGTTGGTCGGGGCGCTTGTTCAGCGCGATCAGCCGCTCGCCGACACTGCCCTGGCTCATGCCTTGGGTCTTGAGAATACCGTCGATGCGCGACTCCAGTTCGGCAACTTGCTGCAGGCCGAGCTGGTGGATCTCGTCGCCGGTCAGCTTGACGGTGGTGTAACCCTCAGCCGCGGTGGCGTAATAGGCCTCACCGTCCGGCAGCCGCCAGACGCCGGCATCGTGGGTCGCCTTGGCGCGAAGATCACGCACCAGCGCGCGCTGGCGATCGAGCGCGGGAAAGACCTGGTCGCGCACGATCGCCTCGGCCTGATCGCCGCGTGCCGCCGGCAGGTTTGCCTTGGTGAGCTTGGCGCGAAACGACTGCACCATCCGGGTCTGGCCGGGCTCCACGTCGCGCACGTCGCCCAGCAGCTTCAATGTCGTGTCGAGGATATAGTCCGGCGCAAACACGCCCTTGGCGGCGTCGGCGCGCTGGCGCTCAGTGTCGTTGTCGATCGCCTTTGGGAAAGCCGCGAGGCGCGCGAGCCAGGCGTCGGCGTCCACAACGTCCTTCACCTGATGCGCATTGTCGAGGAAGTCGGGCACGTCTTGATAGGCGCCGTTCTGCTGGCTCAGGATGTAGGGCGAGCCGCCATCGCCATAGGGGAAGCGCTCGCCCGCGGCCGAGCGGTCCAGCTGATACTGGACCACGTCATAGTCGATGCGGGCCGTCGGGCTGAGGCTCGCCCGGTCGATCGCCGACAGTGCCGCTTTTTCCGCCTGGGTGCGGGCGCGCTGGCGGGACTGCGCCGCAGCCGAGTTGTCGGAGAGCCGACCGCGCAGCGCGGCGCGCTCGCCGGTGTCGAGACCCAGGCTAGTGGCTTGCTCGGGGCTGTCGGCGAGCCGGTCGTAGAAGATTTTGTCGAGCAAGGTCCGCAGCCGCGCGTCAGCGTTGCCCTGCGCGGGCTGGGCGAACGCCGATTGGAGCGGGACGGCGCTGGTGGCGGCCAGCGCTCCGGAGGACAGAAGAAAGGCGCGACGATCCATGGACTTGGCTCTCCTCAAGCTTTTGGCGGGTCCTGACCTGCCGAAGCTTGAGTTGCAAGCCGTGCTGCGCCTGTCGTCAGCCGTGCGCGACCAACATCAGCCGGCGGGCACGCTGGTCGGATTGTCCTGCTGCTTCACATCGCCGGCTGTGCCCATGACGCCGTCGCTCTCGCCGGCGCTGCCCTGCGGCGGCTCTTTCGGGATCGGGCCCTTAGGGTCGCGGCTGCCGACCGACTTCTCGTCGGGGCTGTCGATGGTCTTCTCGCTCATGCGTGTCTCCTTTGCGCTGGAGAACGCCCCTGTCCGCGTTCCGTTCAGGGGTAGCGCGCGCCTGTGAAATAGAGGCCGTCCGGCGGGGCGTTGAAGCCGAGCGCGGCGCGATCCCGGGCGGCGAGGGCGGCGGAGAGGTCGTCGCCGCTCCACTTGCCTTGGCCGACCAGGGCGAGGCAGCCCACCATCGAACGGACTTGGTGATGCAGGAAGGAACGTGCCTCGGCGATGACCCGGATGCGGTCGCCCTCGCGGGTCACGACGAGCCGGTCCAACGTCCGCAACGGGCTGTCCGCCTGGCAATGGGCGGAGCGGAAGGTAGTAAAGTCGTGGCGGCCGACCAGGCGCTGCGCGGCGGCGTTCATCGCTTCTGCATCAAGCGGCTGGACCACCCGCCAGGCGAGGCCCGCTTCCCAGGTCAGCGGCGCGCGGCGGTTGACGATCCGGTATTCATAGGCGCGGCCGAGACACGAGAAGCGCGCATGCCAGTCGTCTAGAACCTGTTCGCAAGCGAGGATCGCGACCGGGTGCGGGCGGAGCAATCCGTTCAGCCCTTCCATCAAGCGGAAGGGGGTGAGCTGGCGCGCCAGCTCCACATGCGCGCGCATGGCCAGTGCGTGGACCCCCGCGTCGGTGCGGCCGGCAGCGTGGACGGCAGTGACCTCCCCGGTCATTCGTTCGATCGCGGTCTCGATCGTTTCCTGAACGCTGGGTCCATGATCCTGGCGCTGCCAGCCCATGAACGGGCGCCCGTCATATTCGACTGTCAGCGCGAAGCGCGTCACAGTCGCGTGCCGACAGGTATGGGGAAGCCGCGGAGCAGGTCGTCGGTGCTCATCGCGCCGCGGCCGGCGCGTTGGACCCGGATCGGGCGCAGCGCGTCGGCACGGCAGCCGATCAGCAGCCGCTCATCCAGCACCAAACCCGGCTCCCCGGGCTGCTGCTCCACTTCGGCTGAAAGGATGCGGATGCGTTCCCCGTTCAGTTCGAAGAAGGCGCCGGGCGCGGGATTGAAGGCACGGACGTGGCGTTCGGCGGCCGCTGCGCCATGCGTGAAATCGAGTCGGGCCTCCGCCTTCTCGATCTTGCTGGCGTAGGTGACTCCCTCTTCGGGCTGCGGCTGGGGCGGGTAGGCGGCAAGATCGCCGAGCACCTCGACCATCAGGGCAGCGCCCTTGTTCGCGAGCTCAGACGTCAGGTCGCCCGCGGTCTTGCGATCGACCGGCACCTCCGCTGTCGCGCGCATCGGTCCGGTATCGAGCCCCGCCTCCATGTCCATGATCGTCACGCCGGTCACCGCGTCGCCTGCGAGGATCGCGCGGTGGATCGGCGCGGCACCCCGCCATCGGGGAAGAAGCGAGGCGTGGATGTTGAAGCAGCCAAGCCTGGGCGCCGCGAGGATCGGCTTTGGCAGGATCAATCCATAGGCGGCGACCACGGCGGCGTCGGTCTCGAGCGCCGCGAAACGAGCCTGCTCATCGGCATCGCGCAGCGTGACTGGCGTGCGCACGTCCAGGCTCAAAGCTTCGGCCCGCTTCTGCACGGGCGATGGCTGCAGCGCCTTGCCGCGCCCGGCGGGCCGGGGGGGCTGGCAGTAGACGGCGGCGATGTCGTGCCGGGCGGCCGCCAGCGCATCGAGCGCGGGCACGGCGAAGTCGGGCGTTCCCATGAAGACGAGGCGCATGATGCCCCGTCATTGCGAGGAGCGGAGCGACGAAGCAATCCAGTTCGCGACAGCCGCCCGGCCGGATTGCGTCGCTTCGCTCGCAATGACAAGGAAAGCCATGGCTTCTCCCGAAATCGAGACGCTCACCCAGGCGCTGGCGCGGCTGCCCGGTCTGGGGCCGCGTTCGGCCCGGCGTGCGGTGCTGCACCTCTTGAAAAAGCGGGAGACGGCACTCGCCCCGCTGCTGCGTGCGCTGGAGGCCGTCGAGACGCGGCTCGCCACCTGCGCGGTCTGCGGCAATGTCGACACCACCGATCCGTGCGGCATCTGCGCCGATCCGCGCCGCGACGCACGCGCGCTGTGCGTGGTCGAGGATGTGCCCGACCTGTGGGCGCTCGACCGCTCGCGGCTGTTTCCGGGGCGCTATCATGTGCTCGGCGGACGCCTGTCAGCGCTCGAGGGGGTGCGGCCGGAGGATCTGCGCATCGACAGCCTGGTGCGCAGGATCGAAGGGGGCGGCATCGACGAGGTGGTGCTGGCGATGAATGCGACGCTGGAGGGCCAGACCACCGCACATTACATCGCCGAGCGGATCGAGCGCTTTCCGGTGCGCCTCACGCAACTTGCGCACGGCCTGCCGGTCGGCGGTGAGCTGGACTATCTCGATGAGGGCACCTTGGCGCAGGCGCTTAGGGCACGGCGGCCGGTCGGCTAGGGGTTTACGCGCGGAGGCTCCGCACCTAATTTCAGGCGCATGGCCATTCTTCCAATCATCGAGACGCCCGATCCGCGGCTGCGCACCGTGTCCACGCCCGTGGAAGCGATCGATGCCGAGCTGCAGACGCTGATCGACGACATGTTCGAGACCATGTACGCCGCCCCCGGGATCGGCCTTGCCGCGATCCAGGTGGGGGTGCCCAAGCGGCTGCTGGTGATCGACCTGCAGGAAGAAGAGGGCGAAGACGGCAAGCCGATCCGCGACCCGCGCGTCTTCATCAATCCCGAGATCATTGAGAAATCGGACGAGGTCCAGCTCTACAATGAAGGCTGCCTGTCGGTGCCCGACCAGTATGCGGAGGTGGAGCGCCCGGCCGTGATCCGCGCCCGCTGGCAGGATCGCGAGGGCAAGACGAACGAGGAGCAGCTCGACGGCCTGCTCGGCATCTGCCTGCAGCACGAGATGGACCATCTCGAAGGCGTGCTCTTCATCGACCACCTGTCGCGGCTGAAGCGCGAGATGGTTTTGAAGAAGCTGCTGAAGGCGCGCCAGAAAGCCGCCTGATCACGATTGCGCCAATGAGGATCGCGCGGTAAGTTCCCTCTCTGTTCTGGGGAGGGCACTTTGGACCCGTTGCTGATCGTCGCCGTGTTGGCCGTGCTGCTCGCCGGCTTGGCTGTTTACGCCTTTCGCTTGTCGGCCCAGCTGCGTACGGCCGACACCCGTCTGGCGGGGAGCGAGGAGCGCGCGTCCCAGGCAGAGTTGCTGCGGATGCAGCTGAACGAGGTCGCCCGGGAGCGGGATGTCGCGCGTGAGGAGGCGGCGGCGCTCCGTCCGCTGGCGGATCGATGCCCCAAGCTGGAGGACGAGCTGGTGGGGCTTCGCGCCGAGAAAGAAGCGCTGGCGGCGGCCAAGGCGGCCTATGAGCGGGGCGAGGCGGAGCGGAAGCTCGCGTTCGAGCGGCAGCTGGCCGAGCTGAAGGAACTGGAAATCAAGCTCGAGGCCAGGTTCGGGGATCTCGCAGGCAAAGCGGTGCAGACGGCGCATGATGAGTTCCTGAAGCGTGCGTCGGAACGGCTGACTCAGGACGGCCAGCAGAACGAAGCCAAGCTGAAGGCGCTGCTGCAGCCGGTCGAGGCGACGCTCAAGCGCTACGAGGAACAGCTAAACGTCGTCGAGAAAGAGCGGATCGGGAGCTATTCGGCGCTCTCCAAGGCTGTGGAACTGCTTCATTCCGGGCATACGCAGGTGAAGGAAGAAACGGCGCGGCTGGTGAACGCGCTGCGCTCCAGCCCCAAGGCTCGCGGGCGCTGGGGCGAGCAGAGCCTCAAGAATGTGCTGCTGCAGGCGGGGCTCTCGGAAGGCATCGACTTCAACATGGAAGTTTCGGTGACGACGGAGGAAGGGCGGCTGCGTCCGGACGTGATCGTCAACCTGCCGGGCGGCAAGAAGCTGATCATCGACGCGAAATGCTCGCTGAACGCCTATCTCGACGCGTCCGAGCAGGTCGATGACGAGGTAAGGAAATCGCACTTGAAGGCGCATGCGGCGTCGATCCGCAACCATGCGCAGCAGCTCGGCTCCAAAGCGTATTGGGCGCAGTTCGGGGATGCGGCTGATTACGTCGTCATGTACATCCCGGGTGAACATTTCCTGACCGCGGCGCTGGAGCAGGACGATGGGCTGTGGGAGTGGGCCTTTGAACGGCGCGTACTGCTCGCCACGCCGACCAACCTGGTGGCGATCGCGCGGACGGTGGCTTCGGTGTGGCGGCAGGAGAAGCTGGCAGAACAGGCCGCCGAGATCGCGGCGCTGGGCAAGGAACTGCACGCCCGGCTCGCCACGATGGGCGGCCATGTCGCGCGTGTCGGCCGCAATCTCGACCTTGCGACCAACGCGTATAATGCGATGGTCGGCAGCCTGGAGAGCCAGGTGATGAGCCAGGCCAAGAAGTTCGAGACGCTTGAGGTGTCCGGCCCCAAGGAGATCGAGGCACTGCCGGTGGTGGAATCGTCGCCGCGCCCGCTCACGAAGCTGGTCTCGGGCCCGACGGAAGAGGCCGCGTGAGTGGCTTTTGCGCCACAGGTGCGCGCTTCTCTGTGGATAAGGCGGCGTTCACGAGAGGAAGCCTGTTTTCTTTGGCCTCGAACTGATCCTAAGCAGGGTGTTGCAAAGGGAGGGACTCAAATGCTCGAAGCCAAGAAGACGAAGGCGCCGCGCGCCAACAATGCGCTGTCCAAACCGGTCCAGCCGTCCGCGGACCTGGCGGCGATCGTCGGCGACAAGCCGATCGCGCGCAGCGACGTCGTTTCGAAGATGTGGGAGTACATCAAGAGCAACAACCGGCAGAACCCGGAGAACAAGCGCGAAATCCTGGCCGACGACAAGCTGAAGAAGGTGTTCGGCGGCAAGGACAAGGTGTCCATGTTCGAGATGAACAAGCACCTGTCGAACCACCTGAAGTAAGCCCTCGGAGCTTCGCTTCGGCCAAGCAAAGAGACGGGGAGGCTGCTGCAAGGCGGTCTCCCCGTTTTCACGTCGGGTGTGTCCCGTTTCGGGACCTCGACGAGGGGGACTCTGCGCCCCTTCTCTGCTAGAGTTCCCGCAGCGACTCGAAGAAGGTCGCCCGACCGAAGAGGATCGGTTCGCCAGCGATGCTGGCCTGTGTGGCGTTCGCGTAAGTTCGAACCACGCTCTCAGGGGGTCTTTATGAACAAGCATTGGCTAGCGTGCGCCGTCGCGTGCTCGGCGCTCTCGGCGCCGGTCTCCGCCGCCGTGACCATCATCGACTTCGCGCCCGGCGGGGTGCCGGGCGGCGATCCCGGCGCGTTTGCTGGCGAGACCGTCAAGTTCAACTTTGGGGTTGGCGCCCCGGACCTGACAGGCTTGAGCGGCAGCTACACCGTCTTTCCGACGCCTAGCGGAACCGGCCAGAGCGCGCCGCCTGCGGGCTCGCCGAATGGAAACTACTATCTGAGCGTCGCGAACCCAGCGCAGACTGGGTCGGCCGAACTGCTCTTGGGCGGCCGGTATGAGACGGTGAGTTTCTACTGGGGGTCGATCGACCGCTACAACAAGGTGACCCTTTACGAGCACGACGGATCGGAGACCGTCATCGGGCCCGATGATCTTACGAATTTTCTGAACACAGAGCCGGTCTGGGGCAACCAACAGGTGGCGGGTGCGAACATTCGCTTCCAGTTCAAGTCCAGCGGGTCGGGTATCAACAAGCTCAAATTCGACGCGGACGGCTTCGCGTTCGAGCTCGACGATGTCGCCGTCGGCGATGCTGTTCCGGAGCCAGCGACATGGGCCATGTTGATCGGCGGCTTTGGCCTCACCGGCTTTGCGGCGCGCCGCAAGCGCTTGCATCGGTCGGTCCTCGCCTGACCATCCGATAAAGAAGGCGCCGCCGTGATCATGCGGCGGCGCCTTGCTTTTGTGCGCGCACGCCATTAGGTGCGCACCCGCATTCCGTGGGAATGGTGACGCTTCGGCGCTCCCGACGAGCGCCAACGCTGGCCGACGAGGTTTCGTCCGCCGGCGTTTTTCGCGTTGCTTGCCCCGCGGTGTTGGAGTGAGGCGATGTTCGAGACCCTGAGCGAACGGCTGGGCGGCGTATTCGATCGGCTGCGCGGACGTGGCGCGCTGACCGAGGCGGACGTGCGCGCGGCAATGCGCGAGGTCCGCGTCGCGCTGCTCGAAGCCGATGTCGCGCTGCCTGTTGTTCGCGACTTCGTCGAGAAGGTGACGGAGCAGGCGGTCGGCCAGCAGGTGCTGCGATCGGTCACGCCCGGCCAGCAGGTCGTCAAGATCGTTCATGACGCGCTGGTCGAGATGCTCGGCGCCGATGCGGCGGAGCTGGACCTGGGCGTTACTCCGCCCGCGATCGTGATGCTCGTCGGCCTGCAGGGCTCGGGCAAGACGACCACCACCGCCAAGCTCGCCAAGCGCCTGTCGGAGCGTGAGCGCAAGAAGGTTCTGATGGCCTCGCTGGACGTGAACCGTCCGGCCGCGCAGCAGCAGCTCGCGACCCTCGGCGAGCAGGTGAAGGTTGCGACCCTGCCGATCGTGCAAGGCCAGCCCCCCGTCGAGATCGCCCGGCGCGCGCTGCAGGCGGCCAAGCTCCAGGGCTTTGACGTGCTGATGCTCGACACGGCGGGCCGGCTGCACGTTGACCAGGCGCTGATGGACGAGATGAAGGCGGTTGCCGATGTCGCGCAGCCGCAGGAAATCCTGCTCGTCGTCGATGCGCTGACCGGTCAGGACGCCGTAAACGTAGCGACCAACTTTTCCGAACAGGTTCCGCTCACTGGTGTGATCCTGACGCGGATGGATGGCGATGCGCGCGGCGGCGCGGCGCTATCGATGCGCGCCGTCACGCAAAAGCCGATCAAGTTCGCCGGCACTGGCGAGAAGATGGATGGCCTCGAGGCCTTTCATCCGCAGCGGGTCGCCGGCCGCATCCTCGGTATGGGCGACGTCGTCAGTCTCGTCGAGAAGGCCGCCGAGTCCATCCAGGTCGAAGATGCCGAGCGCATGGCGGCCCGTATGGCCAAGGGCCAGTTCGACATGGACGATTTGCGCTCGCAGCTCTCGCAGATGCGGCGGATGGGCGGGTTGGGCGCGCTCGCCGGCATGATCCCGGGCATGAAGGCGGCCAAGCAGGCGATGGCCTCTGGCGCGGTCGACGAGAAGATCCTGGTACGCATGGACGCGATGATCACGTCCATGACGCCGAAGGAGCGCGCCAAGCCCGAGCTGATCAACGCCAAGCGCAAGATCCGCATCGCCAAGGGCAGCGGCACGACCGTGCAGGACGTGAACAAGCTGCTGAAGATGCACCAGGAAATGGCCAACGCCATGAAGAAGATCAAGAAAATGGGCGGGCTGAAGGGCCTGGCCGCGATGTTCGGCAAGGGCGGCGGGCTGGGCGACATGCCCGGCGGCATGGGCCAGATGCTCGGCGGACCCGGCGGCAAGTTGCCCGGCGGCCTGCCGGGTTTGGGTGGTGGCGGGCTGCCGCCGATCCCCGGCAACCTGCCGCCGGGCTTCGAGAAGTTTCTAAAGAAATAACTGCAATCAACTGAAGGAAGACGAGAATGGCACTATCCCTCCGGCTGTCGCGTGGCGGCTCCAAGAAGCGTCCTTATTACCGCATCGTCGTGGCGGACGCGCGTTCGCCGCGCGATGGCCGCTTCATCGAGAAGATCGGCGTCTACAACCCGCTGCTGGCGAAGGACTCGCCGGAGCGCGTGAAGCTCGATGCCGACCGCGCGCGCCACTGGTTGAGCGTCGGTGCGCAGCCGACCGATCGTGTGCTCCGCTTCCTGGATCAGGCGGGCGTCAAGGAGCGTGCGGCGCGCAGCAACCCTAACAAGGGCAAGCCGGGCGAGAAGGCGACCGAGCGTGCCGAAGAGCGTGCGGCCAAGGAAGCCGAGCGCGCCGAAGCGCTGGCGGCCGCGAACGCCGCTCCCGCAGCGGACGAAGACGATGCGACCAACCAGGGCGTCTCCACCGAGCAGCCGGCCGAGGGCGATGCCGACGCGGCGACTGGTGCCGACGAGCCGCAGTCGACCGACCAGCCGGCCGAGGGTTAATTCAGGCCGTTCGTGTTGAGCGAAGTCGAGACACCCGCTTCTCGACTCCGCTCGAAGCGAACGGACTTTGTCATGAAGAGAGTGACTCTCGCAGCGATCACCGGGGCGCATGGCCTGAGGGGTGAAGTGCGCCTGAAACTCTTCACCGATGATGCTGAAGGGTTGAAGCGCTACGAGAGCTTCGACGCGGACGGGCGCAAGTTGACCCTGTCTGGCGTGCGTGCCGCGGGCCCGGGGGCGATTGCCCGCTTCAAGGAAGTGCCCGATCGCACGGCAGCCGAAGGTCTGCGCGGAGTCGCGCTGACAGTGCCGCGCGAGGCGCTGCCGCCACTACAAGAAAGCGAATATTACCACGCCGATCTGATCGGTCTGCCCGTCGTTACGCCAGACGGCGATTCGGTCGGCACCGTGCTGGCCGTCGAGAATTTTGGCGCGGGCGACGTGCTCGACATCAAGCGGCCGGACGGAAAGACCTTCATGGCCCCCATGCATGCCGTGGCGGTCGAGACCGAACGGCTGGTGATCGATCCTTTGTTCGTCGGATAGCGCTGGCGGGCCTCAAAGCGAGAAGAGCAGGTACGGGACCTCGCCTGGAGTGGTGATGGAGCTATCGGTCGCTCCCGGAGGATTATGGTCCCCGACGAAGTACACCAGGCTGCCCGCCGGCCAGTCGCGCGCGCGCATGGACGCAAGCGTGTGCAGGATGACCGCCCGGTTGATCTGCTGGCTGACAGCGTCGGCTCTGGCCATGTTCTCGAGGCCATACCGACGCTTTACCTCCTCGCTGACCGCTTGGTGCGCATCCAAAGACACCACATGGATGAAGCGTTTTCCCGGGTCCGCCAGCCGCTTGACGGCTAGCTCGATCACCCCGTCATCGCACCGGCCTACGAAAGCGCTCTTGCATATGGGCAAGCCGCGCATTCCATCCTTGAACCGCGCCTCCCGGAAGCCCAGCGCGGGGTAGAAGAGGTGCCGATAGTAGAAGGCCCCGCGGTAGCCGTGTAGCGCGAGGGACTTGTATCCCAAGGATCCCAGTCTCTGGGGAAGGCAGTGCGAGTGAGTCTGGTCCCAACGGCTCAGATCCAGCTGCCGGCCGCAGAGCACGCGATACTCGCCGGGGAGGGTCGAACCTTCGAAGGGCTCGAGTCCGGACGCCAGGAGCTTGGCACTTCCGATGGCGGTCCGAGCGGCGAAGCTGGCGAGGCTGGTCTTCGACTCGCCCCATGATTCGAGTACGACGACCATCAACTTGGGGGGAAGTTTTCGGTCGTCCAATCGGCGCAACCGGTCATAGAGATAATCTCGGGGAACCGTCCTTTGCTCATACCAGCCGTTCACGAGCAGGCGTTCGGACCCGTCCCGAATGACCGACGCGGTGTGAAGCAGTGGGAAACGGATTGGAAAACGCTCAGGCGGGAGCAACGCGGCTGCGCGGATACTCACCAAGGCAAGGTACAGCCCGCTCAAGCCCATCAGAAGAAGTGGTCGGGCGTGGTTACGATCGGGGCCGGGCAGCGCGAGGTAAACCGCGCCGAGCGCGATCGCCACAAAGAAACCCGCAGCGGGCTGACTGTCGAGCGCCTCTCCGAGCAGTCCCAGGTAGAACAGATAAGCCGAGGGAACGATGTTCCATTCCAGGAGCAGCATATAGACCGAGACAATGAACCAGAGGGTTCGGATCGCTCTCCCGATGCGGGCCTGGAGCATGAGCTCCAGACACAGGATTATCAGTGGGTCTGCGACGAGCTTGGCTTCGCGGAAGGACGCTGACCAGATCACCGAGGGAAGAGCGAGGAGGAGAGCTGTCGACAGCCATCCGGCGAAAATGCGGTCACCGCGTCCGATCATTGCTACCGCTGCTGAAAACCGTTGAAGGTGGGGGTCTGCCAGCGGCATAGCGCCGCAGCCGACACTTGCAATTGGAGGATTTGCTTGCCCCACCTGATCGATCGTGCTGGCCTTTCGGTTGCTTCAACTCTCGACGAGTTTGTCTCCGAGCGCGCTCTCGATGGCATCGGGATTTCGGTGGATGAGTTCTGGGCTGGTGCGGCAAGGATATTCGCGCGTTTTGTGCCCGAAAATCGTACGCTGCTCGCCCGGCGCGACGAGCTGCAGACCCAAATCGATGCTGCCTATCGTGAAGGCAGGGCAGTGGACGAGGCGTTCCTCAGCGAGATCGGCTATCTCGTCGACGAACCCGCGCCGTTCGCGATCGGCACCGATCGGGTCGATGAAGAGATCGCTCGCACCGCGGGTCCGCAACTGGTCGTCCCGTCGCTGAACGCCCGCTTCCTGCTCAACGCCGCCAATGCGCGTTGGGGCAGCCTCTACGACGCGCTTTACGGCACCGATGCAATTCCGGGCACGGCGGAGCCGGGCGGCTATGACCAGGTGCGTGGCGGTCAGGTGATCGGCCGCGCACGCACCTTCCTCGACGAGGTGCTGCCGGGCTGGTCCCAGGTGTTGGCCGGCGGCGAGCATCCGGCGCTGGTCGGCTGGCGGGACGACAGCCCGCTGTTCCGCCACAACGGACTCCACATCGAGCTGCTGGTCGATCGAGAGCATCCGATCGGGCGCGACGATCCGCACGGTATTGCCGACGTGATCCTGGAGGCAGCACTCACGACGATCGTCGATCTGGAGGACTCGGTCGCCGCGGTGGACGCCGAGGACAAGGTCAGCGCCTATTCGAACTGGCTCGGGCTGCTGCGCGGCGATCTTGAGGAGACGTTCGAAAAGGGAGGGCGCACGCTCACGCGCCGACTCAATCCGGATCGCACCTATACGGGGCTCGACGGGACCGAGTTCACGCTGAAAGGCCGCAGTTTGCTCTTCGTGCGCAATGTGGGTCACCTGATGACCACGCCGGCAGTGCTATTGCCGGAGGGTTCGGAAGCGCCGGAAGGCATCCTCGACGCGATCGTCACCAGCCTCTGCGCCAAGCACGACAAGGGCCGCAACAGCCGCACGGGCTCGGTTTATATCGTGAAGCCCAAGATGCACGGGCCGGAGGAGTGCGGCTTCACCAATCGGCTGTTCGACGCCGTCGAAGACCTGCTCGGGTTTTCCCGCCACTCGATCAAGGTCGGGGTGATGGACGAGGAGCGGCGCACGTCCGCCAATCTCGCCGCCTGTATCCATGCGGTGAAGGACCGGATCGTGTTCATCAACACGGGCTTCCTCGATCGTACCGGCGACGAGATCCACACCGCCATGCAGGCAGGCCCGATGATCCCCAAGGGCGAGATGAAGTTGAGCGGCTGGATCAAGGCCTATGAGGACCGCAACGTCCGCATCGGCCTGGCCTGCGGGCTGTCCGGCCGCGCGCAGATCGGCAAGGGCATGTGGGCCGCGCCCGACAAGATGGCCGACATGATGGAGCAGAAGATCGGCCACCCGAAAAGCGGCGCCAACACCGCGTGGGTGCCAAGCCCGACGGCCGCGACGCTCCATGCCATGCACTATCATCAGGTCGACGTGTTCGCGGTGCAGGAAGGTCTACGCTCGGAGGCGCCGCCCGCGCTCGACCAGCTGCTGTCCGTGCCGCTCGCCAAGGGCCGCAACTGGACCGAGGAGGAGGTCGCCCGCGAGCTCGACAATAATGCGCAGGGCATTCTCGGCTATGTCGTGCGCTGGATCGATCAGGGGATCGGATGTTCCAAGGTGCCGGACATCAACGATGTCGGACTGATGGAGGATCGCGCGACGCTCCGCATCTCCAGCCAGGCGATCGCCAACTGGCTGCTGCACGGCGTCTGCACGCCGGAACAGGTTGATGCGGCGTTCCAGCGAATGTCGAAGAAAGTCGACGCGCAGAATGCGAGTGATCCGCTCTACCGGCCGCTGAGCGAGGACAGCATCGCCTATCAGGCCGCACGCGCGCTGGTGTTCGAGGGGGTGGTGCAGCCGAATGGCTATACCGAGCCGCTGCTGCACCAGTTCAGGGCACAAGCGAAAGCAAGCGCCTAAGCCTCCCATCCACGTTCGTTTCGAGCGCAGTCGAGAAACGTGCATGATGCGACACGGGGCTTCTCGACTTCGCTCGAAGCGAACGGATAAGAGGAGGTGAACGACTGGGGGGCGTACGCGCGTGTCTGACTGGACCCACGGCTATAATATCGAACAGGGCTATACCTACGGCGTCTATCGGGAGCTTGCGCCCGACTGGATGGACGTGTGCGCGATGCTCGCGGGCTATGTTGCACCGTCCGAGGCGGCGGGAGCGGGGCGGTTGCGCTACCTGGAACTGGGGTGCGGGCAGGGCTTTGGCCTCTGCCTGATCGCGTCCGCCTATCCGGATATCGATTTCGTCGGCGTCGATTTCAGCCCGGAGCATATCGCGCATGCGCGCGGGCTCGCTTTGTCTGCCGGGCTCGACAATGTCAGCTTCGTTGAAGCCGATTTCCTGGATCTAGCGCAGGACTGGCCGGCGGAGCTCGGGCGCTTCGACTATGTGGTGCTGCACGGCATCTACAGCTGGGTGCCGGCCGAGCTGCGGCGTGCGATCGTCGCCTGCCTGGCCGAAGCCCTGGTCTCTGGCGGGCTCGCCTATGTATCCTACAACTCGATGCCGGGCTGGGCCGTCATGCAGCCCTTCCAGCACATCGCCGCACGGCTGCACGCCAAGTCAGCGGCGCCGGGCGCGCAGCTGCTCAACAATGCCGTGGGCCTGTTCCAGCGGCTGAAGAGCGGGAATGCCGCGCTGTTCGACGCGCTTCCAGGCCTGGCAGGCCGGATCGAGGGACTGAAAGAGCTCAACGCCAATTACCTCGTCCAGGAGTATCTGCACGAGAACTGGGTGCCGATGTGGTTCAGCGAGGTGGCCGAGGAGATGCGCGGCGCCAAGCTCGACTTCGTCGCCTCCGCGACGCTGCCCGAAAACCTGCTCCCTGCCATGCTGCCGGAGACGGTGCGTGGCGTGATCGGCGAGGTCGCGGACCCGCTCGCCCAGCAGGACGTCATCGACTGCGCGATCAATCAGAGCTTCCGCCGCGACCTGCTCGCGCGAGGCCGGCGCCGGCGGTTCCCTGCGGCACCGGGCGCCGCCGACCTCCTCGTCCACGCGCTTGCGCGGCCGCAGGGCGACACCGTCGCGATCAAGACCAGCTTTGGCGAGTTCACGCTCCGGCAGCAGATCTTCGCGCCCGTGTTCGATGCGCTTGCCGACGGGCCGCAGCGGATCGGCGAGCTGCTGAAGGTCGGGCCGGAGCAGTCGAACGTGCTGCAGGCGCTGATCCTGCTGGCCCATGGCGGGCATGTCGCGATCCTGAAGGATGGCGGGCGCGAGGCCGAAGGCGCCAAGCGCTTCAACCGTGCTTGCGCGGCCGCGGTGCTGACGGGCGCACCCTATAACTATCTTGCAGCGCCACAGATCGCTTCGGCGATCACAGCCCGCGACGTGGACCTGATGCTGCTCGGCTTGATCGACGAGCATGGGCACGACCAGGATCGGCTCGCCGAGGAACTGCTCGGCGCGCTTGCCAAGCTCGGCCGCAAGCTGCTGTCCGACGGCAAGCCGGTGGATGGCGGGGAGGCGCAGCGGCTCGCGAAGGATTTGGTTAACGATGTACTCGTAAATCGGCTTCCGCTCTGGCAGAGGCTCGGCGCGGTCAGTTAGGTCTGGCAGGACGCGCCGAACTTCCCTAGCGGAAGGCCCGTGATGCGTTCTAGATGTGCCGGATCGGGACGGATGGGGCTGGCGCTGCTGCTCGGTAGTGCGGGTGCCGTGGCCGCCCAGACCTATGGACCCGCTGCCCCGTCTCAGGCGACGGCGCCTCCTCCGGGTACCGTGCCCGCTGCCATTCCGACCGAACTCGCCTCCGCCGCCAGTCGCGCCGTCGATTCGAATCCGGCGACCCGTGCGGCGCGCCTGAGCGTGCGTGCCGCCGAGACGGACGTGAAGTCCGCGCGCTGGCTTTATGGCCCGAGCGTGTCGGTTCAGGCCTTCGCCTTTGAGGGCGGCAGCGCGGTGGTGCGCGGGAACAACCTGACTGCAAACTTCGTCGTCGATCAGCCGATCTGGCAGGGTGGGCGGATAGGCGGGACGGTGGATCGTGCGCGCGCCGCGCAGCGGCAGAGCGAGGCGTTTACCGACGAGACGGCCGAGGAGATCGGCCTTCGCGTCACCAACACCTATTTTGAGCTCGTGCGCGCGCTGGAACGGGTGCGGGCGCTCGACCAGGGACTTGGCGAACATCGCAATCTGGTCGGCTCGATCGAGCGCCGCGTTTCACAGGAGGTGAGCCCACGCGTGGACCTCGAACTGGCGCGATCGCGGACTGCCCAGCTCATCGAATCGCAGACCGGCGCGCAGGCGCAGGCCTCGTCCAGTCTCGAACAACTAAGGGTGTTGCTGGCCGATCCATCCTTCACACCAGCGGCCAATCCGACCTACGACCCCGCCGTTCATCACCCATCACAGGAGGGCGCCATCGAGGCGGCGACGACCTGCTCGCCAACGCGGCGCAGGCTTCAGGCCGAGGCGCTGGTCGCCCAGGCCGACCAGCGGTTGGCCCGTGCGGCGGTGCTGCCGAGACTCTCGGCGCAGTTTACCAGCAACGAGGTGACGGGCGAGCGGATCGGCCTTGCGCTCAATGCCTCCACCAATGGCGGCCTCTCGCAGTTCGAAGCGGCCCGTGCCGCTCGGCTGCGGCGCGACGCGGCCGAGGTGCGGATCGGCGCGGCGGACCTCGAGCTTCAGACCGCACTCGCCGCTGACTTTGCCGAGAACGCCGCCGCGCGCGACCGGATCGCCAGCAGCCGTGCCGCGGCCCAGTCTGCGCGCGCCGTGACCGACAGTTTTCAGCGCCAGTTCGTCGTTGGACGACGCAGCTGGCTCGACGTGATGAACACCGCCCTCGAAGTCACCCAGTCCGAGGCCGCCGCCGCGGATGCGGAGGTGAGCGCCATGGCGTCCGCCGCGCGCATCCTGCTGCGCACCTGCCGCTGGCAGCCGCAACCTGCGGTGAGCCGCCCATGAGCGCGCCGCTGCCCGTTCTGGTCGAGCGGCTCGCCCGGGAAAAGGGCGCCGACTTGCCGCCCGACTGGTTGGGATCGGAATCGGCCGAACTGTCCGGACCCGATGCGCTCGACCAGCTGGCCGACAACGCTGGCTGGCGCCTGCGTCCGCTGAAAGGCCGGCCGCGCGCGAACAAGCTGCCCGCGCTCGCCTATCATGCCGATGGCGGCTGGATGCTCGCGGAGCAATGGGAGAGTCGGGACCGGCTGCGGGTCTGGAACGGCTCGCCACAGGCGCTGGAGCATGACGATCGGATCAGCTTCTACGAGCTTGCGCTGCCGGAGGCGCCGGTCGCCCGCAAGGCGGGTTCGGCGTTCGACGTTTTCTGGCGGGCGATGCTGGCGCGCAAGGATGTGCTGCTCGCGGCAACCATCGCAACAGTTGTCGCCAATGTGATCACGCTCGCGACCTCCCTCTATTCGATGCAGATCTATGATCGCGTCATTCCGCGGGCCGGCTATTCGACCCTGTGGGTGCTGACCGTTGGGGTGCTGGCGGCGCTGCTCATCGACTTCGCGCTCCGCACCACGCGCGCATTAATGATTGAGCGCGAATCGGCGCGCATCGACCACGACGTTTCCGAGTTCTTCTTTGCCCGCGCGCAAGCCGTTCGTCTGGACGCACGGTCTGGCGGCGTGGGGACGATGGCCGCGCAGCTGCGCGGGCTGGAGCAGGTGCGGGCTTTGATGTCGTCCGGTTCGCTGTTCCTGATCGCGGACCTGCCCTTCGCCTTGTTCTTCGTAGTGGTGATCTGGATGCTCGGCGGCGCGCTTGCCCTGGTGCCGCTGATCAGCCTGCCGATCGCGCTGGCAATCGCCTGGGGCCTGGCGCGCCTGATCCGCAAGGACACGGATCGTGCCCAGGTCAGCGGCAATCTCAAGAACGGTCTGCTCGTGGAATCGATCGATGCGGCCGAGACGATCAAGGCCAATCGCGGCACCTGGCAGATCCTCGCGCGCTGGAACCGGCTGGTGGAGGATGTCCACGCCGCCGAAGACCCGGTGAAGCGCTGGACTTCCACCGCGGGATCCGTGTTCTCGACGCTCCAGCAGATCACCTATGTGGCGCTGATCGCATTCGGCGCCATCGAGGTGGCGCAGGGGCGGATGACCATGGGCGCGCTCATCGCCTGCGCGATCATTGCCGGGCGCGTGAACGGCCCGCTCGTTACCCAGTTGCCGAGCTTCATCGTGCAATGGGGCTACTCGCGGGCATCGCTTCGCATGCTCGACCAAATCCTGAAGCTGCCGATGGACGAAGACCCTGAGGTCCAGGGCTTGCGGCCCGGCCGGCTGGGCGGCGACATCAAGCTCGAAGGCGTGCGGTTTGCCTATCCCGGCGCGCGCGAAGGCCTGGACATTCCGCAGCTGGAAATCCGCGAGGGCGAGCGCGTCGCGATCGTCGGCGGCATCGGCTCTGGCAAGACGACCATGTTGCGGCTGATGGCGGGACTTTACCGACCGCAGTCCGGGCGGGTGCTGATCGGCGGCCTCGACGCCGCGCAGATCGCCCAGGACGTGCTGCGCCAGGACATCGGCTATCTGGCGCAGGACTATCGTCTCGTGAACGGCACGTTGCGCGAGAATCTGCTGCTCGGCCTGTCCAACCCTGGCGACGACGTGTTGATGGACGTGATCGGGACGAGCGGGCTGAAGCCGCTGGTGACGGCGCATCCTCGCGGGCTGGATCTCCCCATCGCGGAGGGTGGTCGCGGTCTGTCTGGCGGACAACGGACTTTGGTGGGCCTCACCCGGTTGCTGCTCGCCAAACCGCGCGTGCTGCTTCTCGACGAGCCGACCGCCAATCTGGACGACCAGGCCGAGGCCCAGGCGCTCGGCGCGGTCGCCAAGCAGATGAATCGGGACCGTACGCTGATCGTGGTCACGCACAAGCTGCGGCTCCTCTCGCTCGTCGAGCGCGTGATCGTGATGACGAACGGCCGCCCCGTACTCGACGGTCCCGTCGCGGATGTGCTCAAGGCCTTGCAGGGGCCGGCCAAGCAGGAGGCCAAGGCCTGATGCGCTCGCGCACCGCCATTTGGGTCATCGCTCTATCGAGCCTTGCTGTGCTCGGCTTCTTCCTGTGGTCGATCTGGGCCGATCTCGATCAGATCACGCGCGCGCGGGGCCAGGTCATCCCAACCGGGCGCGTGCAAACAGTGCAGGCCGCCACCGAAGGTACGGTCAACGCGATCCTGGTTAAGGAAGGGGATCGGGTGGCGAAGGGTCAGCTGCTCGTCGCCCTCGACCGGGTAAGCGCCGGCGCCGCCGTCGAGGAAGGCGAGGCGCGCGTCGCTGCGCTACGGGCGACGATGGCGCGGATCGAGGCCGAGTTGTTCAACAGGCCGCTCAGCTTTCCGCCGGAGGTCGCCCGCTTCCCTGAGGTCGCGAAAAACCAGCGCATGCTGCTCGCGAGCCGGCGCCGGGCGCTCAACGCCGACATCGCGGCGCTGAACGCGCAGCTTGCGCTGGCGCGCCAGGAACTCGAGCTCAATCGTCCGCTGGTCGGCTCGGGCGACATCGCCCGGGCGGAGTTGATCCGGATGCAGCGGGCGACATCCGAACTGACGGGCCAGATCGCAAGCCGCCGCAGCCGTTATCTGCAGGAGTTGCAGACCGAGTACACGGCGACGCAGGAACAGCTGACCACGGCCGAGCAGGCCCTGACCCAGCGCGCGGACCAGCTCGGCAATGCGGAACTGCGCGCGCCGGCTTCCGGCGTCGTCAGCAACCTGCGCATCTCAACCGTCGGTGCGGTGCTGCGACCGGGCGACGAGGTGATGCAGGTCATTCCCGCCAACGCCCGGCTGATCGTCGAGGCGCAGCTCTCGCCTGCCGAGATCGCATTCATCCGCCCCGGCCAGGACGCGTCCGTCAAGTTCGACGCCTATGATTCGTCCATTTATGGTAGCGCGATCGGCAAGGTGATCTTCGTCAGTCCGGACACCGCGACCGTGCAGAGACCTGATGGCGGCCAAGACAGCTTCTACCGCGTGCAGCTGTCTGTCGACACGAGCACGCTGCGGCCAAAGGCGGGGGAGCGCATCGCGATCCAGCCTGGGATGACCGCGACCGCCGAGATCAAGACGGGCAAGCAGACGGTGTTCCAGTACCTCACCAAGCCGATCCTTCGAACCACATCCGAGGCGATGGGGGAGCGGTAGTCAGGCTTCACGAAAGTTTAACACTGCTCCCGCAAAGGCCGCAACGCGGAAGTGGGGGGCAGGCCGACACTTTTGCTGCAGGCGCGAACAAATCTCGCAAATGTTCCGCGCTGGCACGGTTTTGGGCTTGATCGGTCTGCGGAATTTGTGCCACAGGCATGAGTGCGGACCATATTTGACTACATAAGGGAGTGTCCTGATGAGTTTTCGTAAAGCTGCGACGGCCGTTGTCGCCGCCGCCTCCATGTTTGCTCTGCCGTCGGCCGCGGTCGCTCAGTCGGCTTCGAAGCTGTCGGTCGCCTCGGCTCGCGCCGGTGCGGACGTCGAGGGCGAGAAGCTCGTCGGCGGCAGCCTGATCATCGCGCTCCTCGCCGCTGCTGCGGTCGTGGCGGGTGTGATCGTCGCTGCTGACAGCGACGACTCGGCCAGCTCGTAATCGCGTCTTGAATGTCAAAGGGCGGTCGGCTCTGTGCCGGCCGCCCTTTTTCTCGCCTCGGTTACATGCCCGCGCCGCTCGCGCGGCAGCTAAGTTGGTGAGGATCGAGAGCGACCTCCACCCGGCGCGTCCCTTCATTGTAGACACACACCCTCTTCCCGCCGCGCTGGTACTCAGCAACGAGGCTCGCCATCGGTGACAAGGGCGAACGCCGTTGCACGCTCTCCGGCCGGAACGAGGCAGGGCAAGGTTTCCCCAGCGGAACGGCAAGGTACTTCACGCTACTCTGAAGAGTCTCGTCAATCTCCTGCGGAGACCGCCGGTCGCTGCTGTAGCTCCGGCTCGCGGTTCGATCGCCGATAGCATCGTACACACATACTCGACTATTTCCGTCTGTGCCTTCTGCAGTTAGCTGCGCATGGCTGGGCGATGACACCGCGGCGTAGGCCAGCGTGCTGATAACGTAGAACAATTTCAACATGTCTCATGTGTAGCACGTTGGCGAAGGTGTCACCAGCATAACTCCAAGGTGTACTGGACGCACCCATTCGGACGGCCAAAAATCGTTGCCGTCTGTCGGCATGCCGGCTAACAGCGCGCTTCGCAGTTTGCCTGTCCTTACCGAAAGCCTCCTTGGTTGCGCTCCACCTCTCGATTTCACCAGCCTCGATCGGGTGATCTGAGGGGCAGGCTTCAGGCAGCTTTTGACGGAACGGCCGGGGAGAAGTGGCGCCTTTGGCTCGCACTCGGATTCTTCGCGATCTGCTTGCTTACTGGCGGTTCCTCCTGGGCAAATGCCGCTTCGCTGCTGATCCTTAGACCGGTCACAGTCATCTACTTAACGGCGCTCTTCCTGTTGGGCGGCTTTCGCGAGCTCAGACGCCTGCGCCCGATCTTCTACTTTCTTGCGGCACTTGCTGCCCTGATGATTGTGCAACTCATTCCTTTACCGCCGGACCTTTGGTCTGGGCTGCCAGGCCGAGAGGCCTATCTGCTTGCGGATCGCTTTTTAGGAGAGGGGCAGCGCTGGCGACCCATTTCGCTAGTGCCGGATCGCACCATCGCAGCGCTCTTCTCTCTCAGCGTTCCGCTCGCTGCCGTGCTCGGATTTGCGAGCCTGCGCGAGGATCAGCGGAGACTTCTACCCCTGCTCGTCCTGGCGGGCGCGCTCATCAGCGGCGCGCTTGGAATAATGCAGTTTGCGGGCGGCGAGAATAGCCCGCTACAGTTCTATGTCCGCCACCATGTAGGGTTACCTAATGGTGTTTTCGCCAACCGGAACCATCATGCTCTTCTTCTGGCCATCGGTATTGTCGGTCTAGTCCCGCTCTTAAGGCAAGTTCGTCTTCGCGGACCGTCGGCCGCGCTGGTCACCTGCCTTTTTACAGCTTTGCTCCTTTTGATGGTAACCATTCTTGCAAGCGGCTCCCGTACTGGAGCGTTGCTTGGAGTGCTTGCAGCCGCAGCAGCGATGGTGTTGTCATCCCGTGGTGTTCGTGAAGACGGTACACGGTCGAGCTGGACCTTGTGGGCAGTCGGCATCGTTCCACTCATGTTGGCGGTGGCTTCGTCGATCTTCGTGGGACGCGCAACTTCTGTCGAGCGGGCGATCGCATTTACCCCTGAGTCGGAAGCGCGGGTCGAACTGACGCCGCTTGCTTTCCAAGCGGCAACTACCTTCTTCCCTGTTGGTGCGGGATTTGGGACGTTCGATCCCATCTTTAGGCGCTTCGAAACTGACGCCAGTCTGACGCCTAAGTTCTATAATCGCGCTCATAATGACTTTATCGAAATCCTGTTTGAAGCCGGGCTCGGTGGCGGTCTCCTACTCCTATTGTTGATCATGGTCGCCGCCTTTTCAGCTTGGAGATTGTTCCGACGGGGCCGCGGCTCTTCGCGCGAAGCTGGACTTAGTGGAGCCGTGATCATGTTGCTGGTCGGGCTTGGCAGCATAACCGATTACCCGCTCCGAACTCCCCTTATCGCGGCGGTATTCACTTTGGCTTTCTGTCTGCTCCTAACGGCCGACGTCGGATCCGGTGATGGTAAGCGCTCGCGAGATGGATTGCCAAGCTGAGATCGGGCAGCTACCTACAGCGTTCTAATCTCGCATTTTGTGGAAAAGGTTTTCGAGTGGCACGCGCGCGTCTTCAAGCGATGGTCTGGCTCCCGTGCTTGCTTGTTGGCTGCGCCTCCGAGACGTTCATTGGACGCGAGGACTTGAAGCAGGTTCAAGGCAGTGAACTGCCGGCGCCGACAGCCGCGGATGTCAGCGCAGGAGAGCAGCCTTATGCCATCAATGCTGCCGACCGCGTGAGCGTGAACGTGTTCGGAGTGCCGGAGCTGGAGCAGACCGTGACGGTTGATGCTGCAGGAAACATCGCTCTCCCCCTGGCCGGATCCATACACGTTGCCGGCCGCACGCCTGCGGAGCTGTCCACTTTAATCGCCGACCGTCTACGTGGCCGTTACGTTCGGAACCCGCAGGTTACGGTCAACGTGGATGCGGTCAATCAGTTGGTCACCGTATCTGGCCAAGTCCAGCAGCCCGGTATGTACCCGATTGTCGGCCCGATGACGTTGATGAGAGCTGTGGCAAGGGCGCGCGGCCTCACAGATTATGGCAACACGAAGTTTGTTGTCGTGTATCGGCGAGTGCAGCAACAGGAATTTGCCGCCGTCTATGATCTTCGAGCAATCAGGCAGGGTCTGTACGCTGATCCGCGGATATACGCCAACGATGTTATCTACGTTGGGGAGTCCGGCCCTCGGCGTGCGTTGCAGACCATCATCGCTGGCTCTGGTTTGATCTCGACCCCCATTATATTTGCGATCCAGAACCTCTAATCGGGGTTGAGCGGAGCTTTGTTAGAATGAACTTGGATTTTGCGACTGCTAGTCGGGCAGCCTCGCTGGAGCCGCTCAAGCCAAATCGCGGCGCGCCACCGATCATCGGAAACTTGATTTCGGTTGCTCGACGGCGCCGCTGGGTCATTATTGGCAGCATCGTCGGCTGCTTGGCGTTGGGACTTGTCGCCACGCTGTTCATGACGCCGAAGTATCAAGCATCCGCAATGCTCGAAATACAGCGCGAAAACACGAGCATGGTTTCTGTCGGCACAGATCGCGACCGCTCTCAAGCTGTCGACCAGGAGTTTTATCAGACGCAATACGGTTTGCTGAAATCGCAGAACTTGGCGGAACGGGTCGCCTTAACTCTTCGCCTGCAGGACAGCCAGCAATTCTTTGCCATGTTCGGACAAGAAAAGACGTGGTTCGAGAATGGTCGGCCGAAGCCAAACACAACGCGTGAGCAGCGCATCAGAGCGGCCGGTAGCGTTCTTCTAAACAACTTTGAGGTCGACAGCCCCCGGCTTTCGCGTCTCGCTGAGATTAGCTTTACGAGTCCCGACGCAGCTCTCTCCCAGAAGGTCGTGAACACCTGGGCGAACAGCTTTATTCAGATGAGCCTGGAGCGCCGCTTCGAGGCGACATCCTATGCTCGACGCTTCCTGGAGCAGCGCTTGGCGCAAACTCGGGCTCGCATTGACGAGGCTGATCGGCGTGTGGTGGATTATGCGAGCAAGGCTGGCATCATCAACCTGCCAGCAGGCCAAGTCGCTACGGCTCAAGGTGGGGTAACAAGCGAACGACCGATCATAGCCGATGACCTTGCAGCGTTGAATCGCGCGCTCTCCGAAGCCATTGCCGATCGGGTCCGGGCAGGGAGCCGGCTTGGTGCCAGTGGCGGACAGGCCGCCGAAGCGCTTGATAACACCGCAATTGCGAACCTTCGTGATCAGCGTGCCCGCCTTGCTGCGGAGTATGCAAGACTGATGGTGCAATTCGAGCCTGGCTATCCGCCGGCGAGAGCCCTGCAGAGCCAGATCGCACAGCTTGACCGGTCTATCACCCGAGAAGAAAGTCGTGTGACAGGATCGCTTCAAGAGACTTATACTGCGTCGCTCCAGCGCGAGCGCATCCTGCGGGAGAGGGTGGATCAGCTCAAGTCTGAGCTCTTGAATTATCGCCGTCGCACTATTCAATATGACATATTCCAGCGGGATGCCGACACAAATCGCCAACTCTACGAAGCCCTTTTGCAGCGCTACAAGGAGATCGGCGTCGCAGGGGGCGTTGGGGCCAACAACATCTCGGTTGTGGATGAAGCTCAGATACCATTGCAGCCATCGAGCCCGATCCTACCACTCAACCTCGCGCTAAGTCTCTTGGCGGGGCTTCTTCTCGGCGTCGGCGCGGCCTGGGCTCTGGAAGAGCTAGACCAGGGCATCAAGGATCCTTCTGATGTCGAAGGAGCTCTGGAGGTTCCGCTATTGGGGACCATCCCCAAAGTTGCTGGCGAAGAGCCCTCGACAGCTCTTGCAGATCGCAAGTCGGTTATGAACGAAGCATATGTCTCCCTTCTGACTGCGCTTTCCTTCACAACCGATCACGGCGTGCCGCGTGTCATCGGCTTCACCAGCACGCGGCCGGCCGAGGGTAAGAGCACCAGCGCCTATGCTATTGCGCGATCCTTGGCTCGATCGGGCGCCCGCGCGATCCTCGTGGATACGGATATGCGCTCCCCATCGGTCCACCACCTAGTTGGTGTCGAGAATAGTCGGGGACTCAGCAACTATTTGTCCGGAGATAATGATCTCGCGGCGTTCGTCCGGAATACGGATCATGACGGCTTGCACATTATGTCTGCAGGGCCGCAGCCGCCGAGCGCGCCGGAGTTGCTGGGGAGTGAGCGGCTGCGAAAGCTGCTGAGCGAACTCCTCGCGACGCACGATCACGTGGTACTGGACATGCCACCGCTGATGGGCCTTGCCGATGCGCCGTTGGTCGGAAGTGTGGCGGAAGGAGTTGTGTTCGTAGTCGAGGCGAACGGCACTCAGAAAAACATGGCAAGACACGCGATTTCTCGACTTCGGTCTGCGAACAGCGCGGTGCTCGGCGTGGCGTTGACGAAGTTCGACTCCAAGCGCGCGCAGTACGGCTATGGATATGAATATGGCTATGGCTATGGCTATGGCGATACTGCGGCACGTGAGCGCAGACGAGTTTTGGGCTAGGCGGACGTGAGAACCGGAGTTGTCGGGCGGGCTTCCGGACTTCCGCTGGCGCGGCTGTTGATCGGGCTGGCTGCTGGTGGGCTGGTGCTGTGGTTTGTCACCAGCTTTACCATCGCTATGGTGTTCGCTGATAATGCGCCCGCAGTCTCACTTCGTGTCTGGCCGCACCATGCTGGAGCCAAGGCTCAGATGGCCGTCAATCTGGTCGGTGACGGACGTGACCTCCAGAGGCGTGCCGGGGATATTGCATCATGGGCGAGGCGGGCGATCGAACGCGAGCCATCGAACGTGAAGGCGATCCGGGCATTCGGTCTCGCCTCGGCAGCACAGCTCCGCCAATCGCAAGCATCGGCGATTTTCCGCTACTCTGAGAGCTTGTCCCGCCGGGACGTGCCGACTCAGCTATGGTTGATTGAGGAAGCGGTTGCTGCGAACGACATTCGCCGTGCTTTGCAGCACTACAACCGCGCGATGCTGACGTCGCTTCCCGCGCGAACTCAGCTCAACCCGATCCTGGCGCAGGCCGCGGCCGACCCGGCCATCCTGACTCCGCTCGTCAGGATGCTGGAAGGACGGCCACTCTACTGGCAAGACACGGCGTACGCGATTGTCGCGTCCTGTCCCGCGACGCGACTGTGCGTACCTGCGATTTTCTCCCGCATGCAGTTGAACCATCGGAGCGGCACCGAGCGGAACATCATGTTGGTGGGTCTCTCACGCCTCGTGGGCGAGGGCGCGTATCAGCAAGCATGGTCGCTTTATGAGCGTCTTCCTGGCGCTCAGACTGACGGGTACCTGCGGGGCGGCGGCTTCGATAGGGCGGGTGGCTATCCTCCTTTTGATTGGGTGCTCAGCGAAGATCCCGATCTGATTGCCCACATGCAAGATGGGAGCAGCGATGGGGCGTCCGGCCAAGCCTTGTTCGTGGCGGCGAATGGAGGCAAGAGTGGAGAAGTTGCTCGTCAGCTTCTCCTTCTACCCCCAGGTGCGTACACGCTCGCCGCGCGGGTGGGTTTGGTTCCACAAGATGAGGCTGATCGTCCGCTAATCGAAGTTGTGTGCGCAGGCGCCGAACGGTCGTCGATCGTTCGGCGCATCTTCCCCAGCGCGTCGGAGCAGCCGGCATCACTTGTATTGAACTTTCAGGTGCCTTCCGGTTGCGCCGCGCAATGGCTTGTTGTGTCGGTGAGAGGCTCACTTAGCGGCCAAAGCAGTGAGTCCTGGATAGATCAGATGGCTCTACGTAAGCTGAACTGAGCTTAAGAACTTCAGGTGGCTTACGCTGCCTCATCGGAAATGGAGTGAGTAATGAGCAAGAGTGCGTTGGTATGTGGTGCTGGCGGGTTCATCGGCAGCCATCTCGTGAAGCGTTTGAAGCGAGAAGGCTTCTGGGTCCGCGGGGTTGATCTGAAGTTCCCCGAGTATGCTGATACCGAGGCCGACGATTTCGTCGTAGGCGATCTGAGGGACCAGGCGGTTTGTGACCGGGTAGTGGACCGTCGATTTGATGAGGTATATCAGCTGGCCGCCGACATGGGCGGCGCCGGGTATATCTTCACCGGCGAAAACGACGCCGACATTATGCACAACTCGGCAACCATCAACTTGAACATCGCGGATCGCGCGCACAAGCGGAACATCAAGCGGGTGTTCTACTCGTCTTCTGCATGTATGTACCCGGCTTACAATCAAGAGGATCCGGACAATCCCGTCTGTTCCGAAGCTTCGGCATACCCGGCGGCGCCTGATAGCGAGTATGGCTGGGAGAAGTTGTTCTCCGAGCGTCTGTTTCTGGCGTACAACCGAAACCATGGCATGCAGAGCCGTGTTGCCCGTTACCACAACATCTTCGGACCCGAGGGTACGTGGCAGGGCGGTAAGGAAAAGGCCCCCGCGGCAATTTGCAGGAAAGTTGCCAGTGCCCGCAGCGGCGATGATATCGAGATCTGGGGCGACGGATCGCAGACGCGCTCCTTCCTCTATATCGACGAGTGCCTTGAAGGCACGCTTCGTCTAACAAGGTCGAATTTCGAGGGCCCCGTAAATATTGGCTCCGAGGAGATGGTGACGATCAACCAACTGGTGGATCTGGTGGCGGACGTCGCGGGCAAGACGATCCACAAGAACCACATACCGGGGCCGACGGGCGTTCGCGGCCGGAACAGCGACAACCGCTTGATCGAAGAGAAGCTGGGCTGGAAGCCGTCCCAAACTCTGCGAGCCGGACTCGAGACCACGTATGAATGGATCGAGCGTCAGGTCATGCGCAACGCCGCCTGAAGATGGCGGCTGCTCCCTTCAACTATTCCTTGCGTGGCAAACGGGTCTGGGTCGCCGGCCACCGAGGATTGCTGGGTAGTGCGCTGGTGCGCCGGCTCGCGTCGGAAGATTGCGAGCCGGTTTTTGCGACGCACGAGGAGCTGGATCTTCGTGAAAGTGATGCAACGGACGCCTGGGCCATAGGCATGCGCCCGCATGTCGCCATCATCTCGGCTGCAAAGGTCGGCGGTATATTGGCGCATGCACGCGAGCCGGTAGCTTTCCTCCGGACCAACCTTCTCATTGCTGCCAACACGCTTGAAGCAGCTCATCGGAGTGGGGTCGAACGACTTCTCTTTCTCGGCTCCAGTTGCATCTATCCGAAGCACGCGCCGCAACCGATCACAGAAGACTCGTTGCTGAGCGGCGCTCTCGAGCCCACGAATGAGGGCTATGCGATTGCCAAGATTGCAGGCTTGAAGCTTTGCGAGGCGTATCGGCTCCAGTACGGGGCTGACTTCATCTCCGCGATGCCGACCAATCTTTATGGCCCATACGATCGCTTCGATCCTAACACCAGCCACGTCGTTCCAGCCCTTCTGCAGCGGATCCACGCCGCCAAACTGAACGGCGATGCCGAAGTGACGGTGTGGGGAAGCGGTTCACCTCGGCGTGAGTTCCTCCACGTGGACGATTGCGCTGATGCCTGCGTCCATCTTCTCAAGACCTACAGCGAAGATGAGACGATCAATGTGGGGTCTGGCGAGGATCTCAGCATTCGGGAGCTCGCGACCTTGATCGCCGAGGTCGTCGGCTACACTGGTGACCTGGTCTTTGACCGGACCAAACCGGACGGAACTCCTCGAAAACTTCTGGACGTGTCGCGACTGCGGGGCACGGGCTGGTCGCCTGGTATCTCACTTCGCCAAGGTCTTGGCTCACTGTATTCCTGGTGGTTGCACCAACACTCACCAAGCGCAAACGGGGCGTCAGCCCTCCATCAAATGCAGTGAACACGATCAGAAAGCTCCGATCCGAGGCTATGAAACTGTCGCAAACCGCAGAAATCCGACCAGCAGAGAGTTACAAGATCCAGAGCGAGATGCTCGGGATGAAAGTCGACCTGCTTGACCCGAAGGATCTTGTTTCAACCATCATCGATCGCTCGAAATCCTCGCACGCCGGCTATGTCTGCGTCACCAATGTTCATCAATGCATGCTCACCTATGATGAGCCGGACTTCCGAGCCATTGTGAACGGCAGCGACCTGGCTGTCCCGGACAGCACAGTCCTGCGCAAGGCAGTGGCGTGGCGCCACCGCCTGCAAACGCCGCATAGCCTGAAGGGCGCTGATCTAATGCTCGAGCTTTGTGCCGCGGCTGCGAGGGAAAGGGTGCCGATTGCATTGATCGGGGGCCGGGATGACGAGATTCTGGCCAAGCTGAAGGCGGAGCTCCTGCGCCGATGGCCAACGCTCCAGATCGTTTTCGCCTATTCGCCTCCGTTTCGCGCGCCAACCCCCCAGGAGGTTCTTGACCTCGCCGCCGGCATCAACGCGTCTGGTGCTCAGCTTGTGTTCGTCGGTCTGGGTTGCCCCAAGCAAGAACGGTGGATGGCGCAGTACAAGCCGCTGATTAGCGCCATGATGATCGGAGTGGGTGCCGCCTTCGATTTCAATGCGGGGCTGGTCCGGCCCTCGCCTGATTGGGTACATAGGGCGGGGTTAGAGTGGCTGTGGCGATTGGTGTCAGAGCCACGCAGATTGGGCCGGCGCTACCTGACGACCTCACCCAGGTTTCTCTGGCTTTTGGTGCGGAACCGCCAGCCGGCCCGCTAAGCTGACCGACGCTCTTGCAACGCTTCGTGGTAGATGGTCTCGAGAGCCCGCAGGCTTGGAACGGGGCTTAATTTCTCTTCATAGGTGCGCCGCGCGGCCGCACCCAGTTCCGACAAGCAAGTTGGGTGGGCAAAGGCAGCATTGACTGTCCTTGCGAGGCTCTCGGGATCCTCCACACGGAAAAGCAACCCGTTCGACTGATCGGATATGATTTCCCGGAGAGCTCCGATGGCCGACGCAATGACGGGTGTTCCCACCGAGAATGCTTCCACCACGGTCATCGGGAAGTTCTCATACCAACGCGACGGCACCAGCACAGCAGCTGCGCCGGCCATCGCGTCTATCACCTTTTCCTTAGGCTGAGCTCCGAGAAACGTGACGTTCGGAGGCGCCAAAGACCGTAGGTGCTGCTCTTCCGGCCCGGTGCCGATAATGGTGAGCGGAACCTGGACATGCTCCCATCCCGCGATCAGAGTATCGACACCCTTCTCGCGGCTGAGCCGACCCGCGAAAACAGCCCCGCCTCTCGGCCGGCCAGACCATGCAACCGCTGGTTCGGGCGCGAAGTTTGGCTTCACGACAAGCTTCGCGGGGGGCAGGCCTGCTGAAATGAATTTCCGACGGGCGAAATCGTTTAGTGCGATGAACCGGTCGATCTTTGTCTGCCATGTGCCGATCGCGGCATGGCCTCGGTGTATCGCGCTCGCGACGCCAGAACCCACTCGAGAGCGACGGTAGCAGCGATGCACTATCCCAGCGAAGCCGCTGCCTCCGACGCACAACTCACAAGGCCTGTCGTCTCGCAGCAGCAAGCCGTTCACGCAGGTCACTCGATAATTGTGGAGCGTCCAGATGGTGGCCACCCGATGCCGATGAGCAGCGTAGAAGACGGAGGGGCTCGCCGTGGGAAAAAAGTTATGAACGTGCAACACCTCGGGTCGGACGCGGGCAATCGCCTCCGTGACCAACGCGCTCGAGCGGTGATTGTACAATCCTGAGGTCGCCGCCCCGATCTTCGCCGCAAAGCCAGAGATCGAGCTGTTGTCGAATTCGACCCGTTCGACTTGGTGACCTGCCGCCTCAAGCAAGGCACTCTCAGCCTCGAATACCGTGTCTTCCCCGCCTCTGAGCTGATAACGGTTGTGGACGATCAGGATGCGCATTCAGCGGTTCAGATCTTGTCTTGGCGGTGGCGGAAGTGTGCTCTTCTCGGAGAGAACGACTAGGTTGCTATAAAGCAGGTCCGAGCGAGGGAGGATCTTACTTGCGACTAGCCCCACCAAAGTGTTCGGAAATACAACAAGAAGCTGGAACATCAACTTCAATGGCTTCCACCGAGGGCTGATGCGTTGGTGCAAGTACGCAATCCATAGCTGGGCGATCGCGCTGACATAGTTCCCGCTCTTTCGCAGGGTCACGACCCGAAATCCTTCATGCTCCAGGACGTGCCGGAGTCCATAGCAGGTGTACCGTCCGAAATCATAGGGCACCTCATGTTCATCCCACGCGAATGGAAGGGAGATCAGAAGCTTGCCTTCATCTTTTAGCACGCGTCTAATTTCCGCGAGTATCGCGGGAAGATTGAAGACGTGCTCGAAAACCTCGAATGAGACGACGCCATCAAAGTGCCCGTCAGGGAAGGGGAGCGTCTGGCCATCGTAGAAGACATCCACGGCGCTGTTCTTGTGATCATGGCCGCTCACCTCGATGTCGACGCCGACATACTCCTGGGCATGTGCGAAGAGCGCCCGGTACGGCTTCGAACCACATCCGAAGTCCATGACTCGGCCGGCAACTCTGTGAGCTTCGGCGGCGATTGCCCGATGCAGAGGCCGGCGGATCAGATAGAAGGGGTTCGCAAGGAGGCCGATTAGCCGAGGGTTGAACTTTTCCTTCGTGATGAGGTCGCGAATCCGTCTGCTCATCACATCTCCACAAGTCTACCGTGCCCGATCCGGTAGCCGCTGGGGCTCGAAAATGGATTGGGCGCTGCCGAACTGCTTGGAGCTCGATCCTCAACCATCCGGATCTCAACCAGAAGCCAGGCGAGCAGCATGGATATACCAATCTGTGTATCGACGGCAGTCATGGCGGGGGTCACCGACGCGCTGACCACAAAGAATACAGTCATCGGTCCCATCGCTCCACTCTGCGGCTGTCGAGCAAGGGTCCAAAACCACGTCAGCGCGAAGATGAGTCCGGGAACACCAAGCCTGAGCGCAATGTCGTAGAGGAAGTTGTGGTTCGGAATGAACAAACGATCGTCAGCCCACTCGGGCGTCAGGTTCCACTCAAGTCTGCCAACGTCGCCGAACCAATTTGTAATCCACTCGGTACCGTAGCCCACGCCGATCCCATAGGACTGCAGAAGGGCCACCTGTGTGTCTCTCCAGAAGATGGCCCTTACGCCCGCATTTCCGTCCAAGTCGAAGATCGCATCGAAATAGAAAGGAGAAATCAGAGAAAAGACCAGCGAACCAATGAACACCCCTATACAGATTGCACGATGGCCGTTCTTGATAAAAAGCATACCGAACATCGCAAGGGAGCCGATGAAGGTGCCCAATGATGTACTGAAGACTAGGACGATCGCGAGAAGAAGAATATGCCTAAACATCACCTCTTCCTTCTTGAACGCCCAGATAGCGACTAACAGAAAGATTGCCAGAGTTTCATTATTCGGGCTGTAAAGACTCCAGCTTCCCAGTCTCACATCATCATAGAACTCCGGATTCTCATCGAAATAGAGAGAAACGGTTCTCAAAACGTAGAATATCGCCGCGATCTGTAATGGATAGGTGAGCAGCAGTCGCCTAGTCGAGTAGAGCAGAACGTACAGAGCTGTTGTCAGCAAGGGAGTGGCGAGCATGGGTGCCCATTGCCTTAAAGCAGCATAGCTGTCCTTATACTCTGTCCATGCTCTCGGCAGAACGTCGAAATACGACAAAAGGAGGTAGAATAATGAGATAAGCAGGAGTGCTGCTTGCCCAGCGAAGAACACGAGGCGGCCAACCCCCAGGCAGGCTAATCCTGCTGAGAATAGAACCAGGAGGTAGGGCAGCTCATTCAGGGGGCGTAGAGCGGAGAACAACGCGCTGTAGAGCACTGCAGGTAGTGCAAAGACCGCCCACCTCGCATCAGGAACGGGAAGTCGCTGGGACCATGAACCGGCCAACCCGGCGTCGCTGGCAGGCGAGAGACTGGATGTCATGTTCACTGACTCCGGACACAGCCGGTTTCGTCCGCGGGGGCCTGTCGGACCCGTCGGAATACAGTGACAGCCAGTGCTGCCACCTCAACAGCGTACATAATAACGAGAGTGGCCGCCACCCCCTGAACACCTAATGCATCCACAAGAGGCATAAACAGCGCGATCGCGGTCGCGGCTCCGAGCAGGTTTGGGATCAGCAACCTGGAACTTTGCTGCAGCGTGTGCAGCCATGCCGAGAGAGGATTGTGCACCAGAATGAAGAAGTACATCACAGTCAGCCAGAGCAGTGTCGTGAAGTACTGACCATAGCCCTCGCCAAGCACTAGGGTGACGAGTGCCTGACCCTTGAAGACGAGAAAGATGAAGGTCAGGCCGCACACGGCGAATGACCCACTAGCAATGAGAATTGTTGCTTTCAGGAGAGCCGAATTTCCGCCCTCTCGATAAAGACTCGAGAAGCGTACCGGAAGAGAAACGAGCATCGTCTGAAAGAGTATGTTGAAGGCGCTGGCCAGCTGAAGCATCGCTCGGTATCCGCCGACGGCCGCGGACCCCAGAGTGATCCCGGCGACGGCAGGGCCAAGGTCCGGTCCGATTCTCGATGTGATTGCCGTCGGAAGCATCCATTTGGAATACTCCCAGCACCGCTGAAAGCTGCGTTTTATCACCTGCTTATCGGGCTTGGACGCGGACCGGGCGATCAGAAGGAGCCCCGCTAGTCCTGTCACGCTGTAGAATGCTCCGATCGTCCATATACTGGCCCCGAGAATATGCTGACGCGCCAAACTGGTCGTTATCAGATAGATGATGAGGACGCTGCCCGCCGCGCGGCAAGCTTCGATCAGATTGGAGAAACGAAATCTCTGGATGACGAGGTAAACTCGTCGATTATACTCCAAGATCATCCACCCGAAGGCCATTGGGAGAAAACCAAGAAGCTTCACGTGGCTGATGTTCGCGACTTCAGCAAAGGCCCAAAGCGCAGGCAAGAGCAAGAGGGATCCAGCGAGGCCTGCCAGAATCGCTATCCACAACATGCCCCCAAGGAAATCACGATCTAGGTCCCCATTGGAATCCCTACTCAGCACTTGCGTGGGGACTTGAACCATTACGATGTGAAATGAAGTTGCAACTTGAATGCCGATCCACCCCATTGCCCATACGCCGAACAACGATGGTCCGAGGCTCGCCGCTAGGACGATGTTGGTCAGGAAGTTCCCAGCGCTTGAGAAGATTTGACCAATGAACGCTGCTGCGAAAAGGTTTCGAGCCGTCATGCTTCAATGCGACTTCCAGGCTCCGGCACCCCTAGAGAGGTGAAACGACAGCCGCTGCAAAGGTCAAATGTGCTCAGCGCGGCTTCTGGGCAACGAACATGAACGCGTCGGCCGCCTTCACAACCTCGCAGCGGTACTCATCACCGAGTAAGCACGCGAAGACGCGCCAGAAGGGCACCGCAGCAGAGCTTATATCCTCGATGATGATCCATCCTCCCGGCCGGACCTTTTCAACACCAAACTTGAAGACCGACGCATTTGCCGCGGGAGAATGGAGGCCATCATCGATTACGACGTCGAGCTCCGGGACCGACTTGCGCAGGTCGGAGAATGAGTTCAGATCATGCTGATCAACAAAAAACGTCTTGATCCGCTCATCTTCAAAGAGGATGCGGCGATCGACATCGGCTCCAAATATCTGAGCCTGGGGGAGGAAGTCACGAAAGGCGCGTAGAGAGGCGCCTGGCGAACCGGAGGCGCCCATGTTGGATGGGACGTCTGTATTGTTCGTGCCAAGGCCGACTTCCAGCAACTTACCAACGTCGCCGGCTCTATGCAGGACTGGGCCATAAACCTTATAGTAATTATGTCGCGATGCTTTGTCGCTACCGTGCTTCCTGAAAAGAGTCGCTAGCCTTTCACCTGCATCCCGTTCCTCTTCGCTCAGGGCGAAATTGTCGATCTCGGTGACGGAGGGCAGCTGGCGACCAAGCGAGACCACAAGCTCTTCAAGGAACGGAAAGGTCTTGTTCGCGTCAGCGAGTGCCAGCGCCAGCCGAACGGGCGTGGTACCGGCGGAGTTCGGGGCGAACACGTCCATCTGCTGCAGGAAGCCCGCCCGCTCGTCGACCGAGGCGCGTGCCTTTCGCACGAATGTGCGAGCGAGAGGCACTCGCGCCGCTGCCTGTCGAATGTTGTGCAGAACGCCCCGAGAGTGCGCCATATTCTTCCCTAGCTAGAGGTTCCCGGCCCACGCTCGATCGATGGGGCCGCGCGTGACACGTAGTTGGGGCGCGCCTACACTCGGCGTACGGGCTATGCAACCTTCTGCTAACCCGGCCCAGGCGCACTGTTACGACAATGCCAAGACCCTCGATTGAGCTAGCGCGTCGGATTCTGTGGTCGCAGCGCGATCTTGAACGCCACATTCTTCCCGAGCGTCGAGCGGGGGCCGTGAACAGAGAAGGCTCGGCCGGCGCCATCCGTTGTGACTTCTACGCTGATGTCATCAACAGGTTTCGAGCGGTCAGGAGGTGTGATTACTCGGACAACGCTCCCATTGATCCGTCGAGCTCCGGAATCCTGAACGTTGATCCCTCGACACCGATCCAGGATGATCCCGTGAAAGCCCGGTGCACTGCCGCCATCCAAGACCAGACCGGAGACGCTCACGTCCGACATGTTCTGTATGTAGAGTCCGCATGATTCAGGGGTCGAACCCCCATACACTTCGATGGCCTTCAGCCTGTCCCCCACTGCCATTGAACTGCCGTCCGGCCTTGCCAAAGGCGCGATTACGAGAACCCCCCTGCTCGCCGGGCGGTGAACAACGCACTTTTCAGCCATGTTGGAATGCTGGGGGTAATCGTTCGCGCGTTGATGATCGAGGCTGATACCAATGTCAGTAAAGTCGTCGCAGTCCACTCGGGAGTTGAGAACGGCCCCGTTGTTGCACGCCGCGATTTCAAGGCCGATGACTCCTGCACGAATGGCGTGGCTTCCGTCTATTCGCCCGGCTTGCTGACCGGCCGCGACTGATTGGCCGATCACGCCGCCTTTGGTGCGACAACGTTCGATACTCGAGGAATCGCCCCGGGACCAAATTTCGATCGGTACATTGCCGCCAGTGTCACTCTTGACCTCTGCCATTGACGCGATGCAGTCGATGATGCGGCATCGGACGGTCCGCCGTGTGCTGGCGCTTGGCCCGTACTGGGTGAACTTGAAACAGCCCTGCTGCGCACCCGGACCGTTCATGCGACGGTCGCCTTCGCATCTCTGGATCGAGCAATTCACAGTATCTGTGTTGACCAACGGGTTGGCGTCATTCCCCGTGGCGAAAAGCACCAGATTGCCTGCCGAGTTCTGGAAGCGTCCTCCGATGATGTGACTGTCTTCGGCACCCATGATGAGGACCAAGTCGCTGTTGCCGTTCCTCACCTCATGAGGCGAGAAAATCAGGCGTCGAAGAGGCGTGCCGGAAGCACCCGAAAAGGCCTTCACCACCAAGTTCGCCCCATTCGGCGGCAAACCGGAGGCATTTCCATCCCAGACACCGCCTTCTATCCGGCAATCGTCTTCTTGCACCAGAAGCAGGCAATCGGCTGCATCGGCGGTGTCGGCCAGTTTCAGGGTGGCCCGATCGGGGACCGAAATCTCAATTGCCCCGGCTCCTCTTCGTACAATCCAGTTGCGAATCCGGTAAACTCCTTTGCCCGGTATGATGAGCCGACCCTTGGCCGCTTGCGCTGCAGCGGTCGCCCGTTCGAAGGCGTTGCTATCATCCGTTCGGCCGTCGCCTGCTGCACCGAAGTCGTGGACGGAGAATGAATGGCGTTCTCGGTCAAAAGCCGCGGCCCCAGGTCCGCAGGCGGCGAGTTGGGCGAGACTTGTCGATAAGCCTGAAAGAATGGTCCGGCGGCTGAGGCGCATATTTGGCATGGAAGACTCCTCACGTCGTCACTACCTCGACCGGTGCGTATCGTTAAAGGTAGCGATGGGTGCAGAAGCTGTGTATGCGGCCACGCTTCGCCGCCTTGCTGAAGGGTGGAACCGGGGCAGCTACCCGTTATGAGGTCTAGATGAGTGCCGAGGTTAGCTTGATCAGCCGAGCTGCGGAAGTCGCGGATCCGGCCCCTAACGAGATGAGCGCCGCAAAGTTCGCCCGGTTGGATCCTTTAGACGAGGTTCTGGTGGAGCTTCGGGACCGCCGGCGGCTGCGCGAGTTGGTCAGCTGGTTGGCGGCACTTTCCGACGTGGGCACCATGGCAGTGGGTATCGGGCTTGCGAGTTTGATTTGGTATGGTGCGCCGTACCATGAGCAGGGCCTACAGACCTTTGCCGTCATGCTACCGATCTTCATGGTCCTGGCTTTGAACAATCGTCTCTACGCCTCCACTTCGGTCATGAGGGCGAGGGCCGGCTCGGCACAGGCCATGATGACTTTTGCGCTCACCCTGGCTGCGGTGGGACTGGTCACCTTCTTTCTCAAGGTCAGCGCCGATTTCTCGCGGGCGGTCTTTGCGCTCGGTGCCATCCTGACCCTGCCTGCAATGGCATTCGGAAGGGCGTTGCTCTCCGGTTGGGCACGGAAACGTTTCGGCGGATCGATCGCATCCGAGGTCGTGCTCCAGGATGGGGTAGTAACTGAACGAGAGGGCGCCTTCATCATTGACGTTCGCCGCTATCATCTTGAACCCAGGCTGGATCACCCGGCAGCGCTCGACCGGCTTGGCAGGTGTGTCCAGCATGCGGATCGCGTGATAATCTCCTGTCCTCCAGAACGTCGTGCGGTGTGGGCTTCGGCGATCAAGGGCGCTGACATCAATGCGGAAGTTCTGTCACCAGACCTCGACACCATAGGCGCCATTGGGCTCTCTCACTACGAGGGGAGCTGTACTCTCGTAGTCGCGGCAGCGCCGCTGGACGCCTATGAGCGCGCCTTGAAGCGTGCCCTTGATCTTGTTCTCACGTTGATGGCCATGCCGTTCCTACTGCCCCTGATGGCGCTGGTCGCACTCGCCATCAAATTAGATAGCCCGGGGGCGGTTTTTTTCGTTCAGGATCGTGTCGGCCTCGGGAACCGCATCTTCAAGATGTACAAGTTCCGGAGCATGTACTCGGACCGCACGGATCATCTGGGCGACAGGTCTGCGGCCCGCTCCGATGATCGAGTGACCCGCGTAGGACGCCTCATCCGCGCGTCAAGCCTTGATGAACTTCCTCAACTCTTCAACATTCTGAAGGGAGATATGAGCATCGTCGGCCCGCGCCCGCATCCCCTGTTGTGCAAGGCGGAAGACCGGCTACTTTGGGATATTGACCTTCGATACTGGCATCGTCACGCAGTGAAACCGGGCCTGACCGGGCTCGCTCAGGTTCGCGGCTTCCGCGGCGCCACGGAGAAGGAGCATCATTTCACCGACCGGTTACAGGCCGATCTGGAGTATCTTTCTGGTTGGACTGTCTGGCGCGATATGCGAATTATCTTTGCTACCTTCCGGGTACTCGTTCACCGCAACGCATTCTAGCTGTACTTACAGTATCGAAGATCCCCGTCGGCGCTGCGACGGGGATTAATCAATCAATGGGGAGCAGCTTTGGCTCGTAACTATAATCTTCGTAAGCGTGTCATGGTGACTGGAGGGGCCGGTTTTCTCGGATCGCACCTCATCGACCGTCTTGCCGAGAATGATGTCGATATTCTTTGTGTGGACAACTTCTTCACTGGCTCAAAAGACAACATCGCGCATCATCTGAACAAGCCTTATTTTGAACTGATGCGGCACGACATCACTTGGCCGCTCTACGTCGAGGTTGATGAGATTTTTAATCTCGCCTGCCCCGCCTCTCCTATACATTACCAGCATGACCCGGTTCAGACGACGAAGACTTCGGTTCTGGGTGCCATCAACATGCTTGGGCTTGCTAAGCGCCTAGGGAGCAAAATCTTCCAAGCGTCCACCAGCGAGATCTATGGTGATCCGACGGTGCACCCGCAGCCTGAAGGTTATTGGGGTAACGTGAACATCACCGGGCCGCGCTCCTGCTACGACGAAGGTAAACGGTGTGCGGAGACCCTGTTCTTCGACTATCATCGGCAGCATCGACTACAGATCAAGGTCGGCCGAATCTTCAATACATACGGCCCTCGCATGCACCCCGCCGATGGCCGTGTCGTATCGAACTTCATCATGCAGGCACTCAAGGGTGAGCCGATCACTCTGTACGGGGATGGGCAGCAGACCCGGTCATTCTGCTATGTGGATGACCTGATCGAGGCCTTCTTGCGGTTCATGGCGTCCGACAATGACCTGACTGGCCCGCTGAATCTGGGCAACCCGGGCGAGTTTACGATCCTGGAACTGGCTGAAAAGGTGATTGCACTAACGGGATCGTCATCCAAGATCGAATTTCAGCCCTTGCCGCAGGACGATCCCCGACAGCGTCAGCCGGACATCACGAAGGTCCGGTCTGCGCTCGACTGGTCGCCACAGGTCTCGCTTGAGGACGGGCTTAAGCCGACCATCGCCTACTTCCGTCGCTTTCTTCAATAGGTTGCAAGCATGACCGAGGCTGCGACACTCGCCGGCGGGTGCTTCTGGTGCGCCGAGGCCGTCTTCAATGACGTGATCGGCGTGGAGAGCGTCGAGAGCGGCTATATCGGGGGGCATGTCGAGAACCCCAGCTACAAGCGGGTGTGCGAGGGCGATACCGGCCATGCCGAGGCGATCCGGATCGAGTTCGATCCGGCCGCGATCTCGTACGGCGACCTGCTCGACATCTTCTTCGCCACGCACGATCCTACGCAGCTGAACCGTCAAGGGAATGATGTCGGAACCCAGTATCGGTCCGCCATCTTTCCGCACTCGCCGGAGCAGGAGGCGGAGGCCGGGGCGGCGATCGCGCGGGCGCAGGCGGATTGGCCGAACCCGATCGTCACGACGGTGGAGCCGCTCGCCACCTGGTACCCCGCGGAGGACTATCACCAAGAGTATTTCGCACGGGTGGGCGACCAGAACCCCTATTGCATGGCGGTGATCGCGCCCAAGCTGCGCAAGTTCCGCAAGAGCCATGCGGAACGTTTGAAACGCTGAAGCGCTTGGTCGTTCGTTACGGGTGCGTCGACAAACAAGGAGAGTTCACGCCGATGAAGCCTTTGCGGAAGGCCGTGTTTCCGGTTGCCGGTCTCGGCACGCGCAATCTGCCGGCAACCAAGTCGGTGCCCAAGGAAATGCTGCCGGTCGTCGACCGGCCGCTGATTCAATATGCGGTGGATGAGGCGCTGGCCGCGGGCATCGAGCAGCTGATCTTCGTCACGGGCCGAGGCAAGGGCTCGATGGAGGATTATTTCGACATTTCCTACGAGCTCGAGGCGACGATGCGCGAGCGCGGCAAGTCGCTCGACCCGCTCAAGGCGACCCGGCTCCAGGCCGGTCAGATCGCTTATGTCCGCCAACAGGAGCCGCTTGGCCTCGGCCATGCAGTATGGTGCGCCCGCCATCTGATCGGTGACGAGCCCTTTGCGGTGCTGCTGGTCGACGAACTGCTCTGGAACCCCGAACACCCGTCCATCAACCAGCTGGCCGAGACGTATCGCGAGCGTGGTGGAAACGTCATCTCCGTCTTGGAGGTGCCAGAGGATCACACCCACCGCTATGGCATTGTCGATCCCGGCGCGGCGTTTGGTGATGTGACCGAAGTGCGCGGCTTCGTGGAGAAGCCGAAGGCCGGGACGGCACCGTCGCGCCTCGCTGCGATCGGCCGCTACGTGCTTCAGCCTGAGGTCATGACTATTCTCGACAAGCAGGAGCGGGGCGCTGGCGGTGAGATCCAGCTGACCGACGCGCTTGCGCAGCTGATCGGGCGGCAACCCTTTCACGCGCGCACGTATCGCGGTGCTCGCTACGATTGCGGCGACAAGGCGGGGTTCGTACAGGCGAACCTGGCGCTCGGACTAGAGCGCGACGACATCGGCGCCGAGGTCAGGTCCTTCGCCGAGACGTTGCTGCGGTAGCGCAGCTCCGGGCCGGCGCTCGCAGCCCAGGCTCTCGGCCAGGATCGCCGCGATGCGCTCTCCGGCCTTCCCATCGCCATAGGGGCTATGGCGTCGGGCCATGCGCGCATGAGCAAACGGGTTGTCGAGCAGCCTGGTTGCTTCGTTGACAATGCGCACCGGATTCGTGCCCACCAGCATTGCTGTGCCTGCCTCGATGCCCTCCGGACGTTCGGTGGTCTCGCGTAGCACCAGTACGGGGACGCCAAGCATCGGCGCCTCCTCTTGCACGCCGCCGCTGTCCGTCAGGACGAGGCGAGCCCTGGAGAGCAGCGCTACAAAAGTCAGGAAGTCCAGTGCCGGGAGCAGGGCCAGGTTGGGCACGTCCTGCAGCTGGCGCTCCGCTTGCGTTCGGACCTCCGGGTGAGGGTGGACCGGGAGGGCGATGAGCACATCCGGTCGTGCTGCAAGTCTGCGAATGGCGCTGAGGATCTCGTCTAGGCGACTGTGGTTCTCGCGGCGGTGGCAGGTCACGAGAATCAGGTGCCTGCCCCGGGCTTGTTCCAAGATCGGCCGGACCGGACCAAGGTCTCCGGCGTGATGCGCCAGTCGGTCGAGAACCGCGCAAAGAGCGTCCGCGACCGGATTTCCGGTGATGTGGATCGCTGTTCGGATGATGCCTTCCCGGAGCAGGTTGTCGGCCGCCCGCGCGGTGGGCGCGAAATGAAGGTCTGCAACCCGCGCGATCATGGCTCGATGACCTTCCTCGGGATGAGGATGGGCCAGATCACCGGTGCGCAGGCCGGCCTCAACATGGCCCACCGGAATGTGCGAGAGGAAGGCCGCGTGCGCGGCCGCAAAGGCGGTGGCGGTGTCGCCCTGAACCACCACTCGGTCCGGCCTCTCACGCGCGAATGTGCTCCCGAGCCCTGCAACGAGCGTCGCTGTCAGCTCGGTGAGCGTCTGGCCGGGGCGCATGAGATCGAGATCGATGTCTGGGGTGAGTTTCTCGGGGATCAGGACCTGGTCGAGCAGTTCGCGGTGCTGCGCGGTGGCGCAGATGCGCGTCGGAATGCCGCGTTTCTTGAGCGCGGCGATTACGGGGATGAGCTTGATCGCCTCCGGTCGCGTGCCGAGCACGACCATGATCCCACCCATTGTCGTCCCCCACGCCGCCCGGCTGCATCAGGGCACAGACTGCGGCTAAGCACAAGCGGCTTAGCGCGTGTGATAGGACTTAAACCATTCGATGAACGAGGGAATGCCCTGATCCAGGCTGGTCCTGGGAGTGAAGCCGAGATCGTGGGAGATCGCCGCAACATCGGCGTAGGTCTCCTTGACATCGCCTGGCTGGAGCGGATGATTTTCCCGGATCGCCGGTCTGCCGCACGCTTGCTCTATCAGGTCGATGAAGCGGGTGAGTTCTTCCGAGCGGCTGTTGCCGATGTTGTAGAGGCAGTGTGGCGCCCGACTGCCCCCCGCTTTCCGAGCGCCGTCATCCGCTGGTGGGGTGTCGAGCGCGGCGACCACCCCATCGATGATGTCGTCGATATAGGTGAAGTCGCGGCGCATATCGCCGTTGTTGAAGACCTTGATCGGCTTGCCCGAGAGGATCGCTTCGGTGAACAGCCAGGGCGCCATGTCGGGCCGACCCCAGGGTCCATAGACTGTGAAAAAGCGCAGGCCGGTTAGTGGGATGCGGTAGAGATGGGCGTAGGTCTCGCTCATCAGCTCGTCGGCCTTTTTTGTGGCGGCGTAGAGGGAGACAGGGTGATCGACCCGGTCATCTTCGCTGAACGGCAGCTTTTCATTGCCGCCATAGACCGACGACGAGGACGCATAGACCATAGGCAGCATCCGGTGCCGGGCGAGCTCCAGCAGGTTCAGGTGCCCGACCAGGTTCGACTGCACATAAGCGCGCGGGTTCTCGAGTGAATAACGCACGCCGGCCTGAGCGCCGAGATGCGCGATGCGTTCGAACACACTGGATCGGAGAGCGGCCTCGAGCGCCTCATGATCGGCGAAGTCAAGGCGGTGCAGGGTGAAGCGCTCGCCGTGCCGGCGCCGGAGCTCGGCGACGCGGTCTTCCTTTAGTTGCGGCGAGTAATAGGCGTTGAAGTTGTCGATGCCGATTACCTGTTCGCCGCGGGCGAGCAGGCGGTCGGCGAGGTGGAAGCCGATGAATCCGGCTGCACCCGTGATCAGCGTCGTCGTCACTTACGTCTCCCTGGCAGCGGCGCGACACAGGCGGTCGCGCAGCGCGAGCCCCAGTCCATGTTCGGGGATTGGCGCCACCGCGATGGCGGAAAGCGATGACTCCTCAGCCGCGTGCAGAAGGTCGAACAACTTTGCTGCCGCTTCGACAAGGTCACCCGAAGCGCTGAGCGTGGCATGCCCAAGCACCTCTCCGAAGCCGATCAGGAACTCGTCCTCCGCGGCCTCAAGAGCGTCCAGCCGCACGGCTTTGCTTGGCGCATAGTGTCGGGCAAGCATTCCGGGGGCCACGACCTGCGCGGCATCTTCGACCTGGAGACCGAGGTCGATCGGGCCCGGCCGCAATAGCCTGGCCTGGCCGTCGAACACGCCGATGATGGTGGATTCGATGCCGACCTTCGTCGGGCCGGCGTCCACGATCAGGCTGACGCGGCCGCCCAGGCTCTTCAGCACATGGTCGGCCCGCGTAGGACTGATGGAGCCGCTTGCATTTGCGGAAGGGGCAGCGAGGGGAACTCCAGTCTCGCAGAGCAATGCCTGCATCGCCGGGTGAGCGGGCACGCGCAGTGCCACCGTCCCCAGACCGGCGGTGACGATCGAGGCGAGGCCTGACTCTTCCCGCTTCGGCACCACAAGGGTGAGTGGGCCAGGCCAGTGCGCCATCACCAGGGCGCGCGCCTCGGACGTGAACCTGCCGAGCCTCTCGGCCTCTGTTAGGTCCGGCACATGCACGATCAACGGGTTGAAGCTCGGCCGCCCCTTCGCGGCATAGATGCGCGCCACGGCGGTCGCGTTTGTCGCATCGGCGGCGAGGCCGTACACAGTCTCCGTCGGCATCGCGACTGGCTCGCCGGCGCGGATCAGGCGCCCGGCCTCGGCGATCGCCTCAGGGCCAAACGGCAGCACACGGGTGATTGGAGCCTCCACGCGCCCGCGCTATAGGCCCGCACTCGCTTTCTCAAGGACGCCCATGACCTACACGCCTCCCGTCACTGAACAGCGCTTCGTGCTCGATCATGTCGTTCGCATAGGAGAGCTGGTGGACGACTCCGATCTGGTCGATGCCATTGTCGAGGGGGCAGGGGCGTTCGCAGCCGGCGAATACGCGCCGCTGAACCGCATCGGTGACCAAGTGGGCGCCCGTTGGTACGACGGCGAAGTGACTATGCCCGAGGGCTTTCGCGAGGCCTATCAGTCTTTCGTGCAAAGCGGCTGGGGCAGCATCAATGGCCCGACGGCGTTTGGAGGGCAGGGACTGCCATATGCGCTTGCAACCGTGGTCATGGAGGATCTCGGATCGGCCAATATGGGCTTTTCCCTCATCAACATGCTGACGCCGGGGGCGATCGAGGCTCTGGTCTCGCACGGCTCGCCCGAGCAGCAAGCGACGTGGCTGCCGAAGCTGATCACCGGCGAGTGGAACGGCACCATGAACCTGACTGAGCCGCAGGCAGGCTCGGACGTCGGCGCCCTGCGCACCAGTGCCACGCCCGCGGGAGACGGGAGCTGGCGAATCAAGGGCCAGAAGATCTACATCACGTTCGGCGAGCACGACCTGACGGACAACATCGTCCACCTGGTTCTGGCGCGGACGCCGGACGCGCCCGCCGGCACAAAGGGCATCTCGCTCTTCCTCGTGCCCAAATTCCGGCTGAACGAGGATGGGACGCCGGGCGCCTTCAACGACGTTCGCTGCGTCTCGATTGAGCATAAGCTCGGCATCAACGCGTCGCCCACCTGCACGCTCAGCTTCGGCGACCACGACGATTGCCATGGTTGGCTGGTCGGTGAGGAGATGGGCGGCATGCGCGCCATGTTCACGATGATGAACAATGCGCGGCTGAATGTCGGGCTGCAGGGCGTGCAGATCGCCGAACGCGCCACGCAACAGGCGCTCGGCTATGCGCGCGAGCGGGTTCAGCTGGGCAAGCCGATCATCGAGCACCCGGATGTTCGCCGCATGCTGATGCGCATGCGGGCGCTGACCCAAGGGGCGCGGGCGCTCGTCTATTATGCCGCTGGCCAGGCCGATCGCGCGCATGGCGGAGACGCGGCGGCGCGCGCGCGGCTGGACCTGCTGACTCCACTCGCCAAGGCCTGGGGCACGGACGTGGGATGCGAAGTTGCGTCACTCGGCGTCCAGGTGCATGGCGGCATGGGGTTCGTCGAGGAGACGGGAGCCGCCCAGCATTATCGCGATATCCGCATCGCTCCGATTTACGAGGGCACTAACGGCATCCAGGCCGCTGATCTCGTCAACCGGAAGCTTTCGATGCAGGGCGGCGAAGTGCTGTGGGCGCTGTTGAGGGACATCCGCGCCGACGCTGCGGACGAAGCTGCGCTCCTGCGGCTCAGCGAGGCGGTGGAGCGCGTATCGCGCTGGATGCTCGGCAATGAGGCCACGACGGAGGATCGGCTCGCTGGCAGCTATCCGCTGACCACCATGCTCGCCGTGGCGACCGCCGGCTGGCTCATGGCGCGGCAGGCGAGGCTCGCGACCGGAGACACGCCGTTCGACCGGCTCAAAATGGCCTCGGCGCGCTTCTTTCTGGATCGGATCGTGCCGGAGGCGGCCGGACTGGAGGCGTCCGCCACCGCCGGCGCGGCATCGCTTTACACCGTCGATATCGAGACCCTGGCAGCCTGATATGAGCATATCTCCTTTGGTAACGCCCGTCATTCTCTCGGGCGGCGGCGGCACGCGACTATGGCCGCTCTCGCGACCCGAACGGCCGAAGCAATTCCTCGCACTGGCAGAGGAGCGGACGTTGCTGCAGGTGACCGCCGCGCGTGTGGCGGATCCCTCTCGCTACACGCCGCCGTTGCTGGTCGCCAATGCTAGACACGCCGACGCGATCGATGCGCAACTCGCCGAGGTAGGCTGCAGTGCCGAGGCAATCGTGCTGGAGCCATGCGCGCGCAACACCGCACCCGCGATTGCGCTCGCCGCTCTAGCCGTCGCGCCAGAGGCGGTGTTGCTCGTCATGCCCAGCGATCACGTCATCGAGCGGCCGGAAGCGCTGCACGAGGCTGTTGCCGCGGCCCTTCCATTCGCCCGGTCGGATTGGCTCATCACCTTCGGCATCACGCCGAGCCATGCTGAGACCGGCTACGGCTACATCAAGCTTGCCGAGCCGCTTGACCCGCATGTGCACCGGGTCGAGCGCTTCATTGAGAAGCCATTACGCCCTGCCGCCGAAGCGATGCTGGCGGAGGGCGGCTATGCCTGGAATGGGGGAATTTTCCTGTTCCGCGCTGGCGCCTATCTGGACGCGCTCGGCCGCTTTGCTCCCGCAGTGCTGGAGCAGGCGCGCGTAGCCATGGCGGGAGCCGCACGCGATGGCGACCGGATCGTGCCTGAAGAAGCGGCTTTCGCTGCCTCTCCCTCCGATTCGATCGATTATGCCCTGATGGAGAAAGCCGATCGCGTAGCCGTGGTACCCGTGGACCTGGGTTGGTCCGATGTTGGAAGCTGGGACGCGCTGCACGAGCTGGGCCCTCGTGATTCTGCCGGCAATCTTGTGCGCGGGCCGGCGAATCTGCTGGAGACATCGGGATGCCTGATCCGCAGCGATGGGGCGCGAATCTCGATGCTCGGCGTGTCGGACCTGATTGTGGTCGCCACGGCGGACGAGATCATGATCATGCCGCGCGGTCGATCGCAGGATGTGAAAAAGCTGCTCGGCTAGGTGCTGAGGTACCAGCGCTCACCTCTCTCGAGGGCAAGCGCGGTCAAGCGGCCGGATGCGAAGGCGCCCGTGTCGATGCCGATGCGGTTGGTCCGCTCCTCGACCTCGTCAGAGATCGTGTGGCCATGCACAACGATCTGACCGTGGCTCCCCCGGTAATCCAAGAACTCCGACCGGATCCAACGGAGGTCGCCGCCCGTCTGCTCTTCGAGCGGCACGCGCGGGCGGATGCCGGCGTGCACGAACAGATAGTCGCCAAACGCGATCTGGTTCTCAAAACTGTTCATCAGGGCGATGTGGGTCGAGGGCACACGCTCAACGAGGCGTGGCAGCAACTCCTCGTAATCGAGCGAGTCATATTCGGCCTCGCTGAAGCCGTAGCTGAGGATGGTCGAGCGGCCGCCGATCTTCACGAAAAAGCGCAACGCCTCAAGGCTCCCGTTGAGCGCCTTGAGAAACACTTCTTCGTGATTGCCCATCAGGAATCGAACATTGTGGCCGCTCTCCTTCAGCTCCAACGCGCGCTGGACGACGCCGGCGGAGTCAGGCCCGCGATCGACAAGATCGCCGAGGAAGATGAGCTGCGTTTTCGCCGGTCCGCGCCTTCGCTCGTCCGCCTCGATACGGAACAGCAACTGATCCAGCAGGTCGAGTCGGCCGTGCACATCGCCAATCGCATAGACCCGCAACCCGTCAGGCACGCGCGCGGGCGGCGGGGACGGCTGAACGGCGCGACGGAGAAGCTTGAGAACCATGAACTCGCCAGTTTGCGGAAGTGTCGCCCTATAGTGCGACAGCACCTGAACGCCAACTGATCAGAGGCGGCGATCTCCGGCATAGGCAAGCAGCGCCATGGCGTCAGGCACGACGTCGATCGTCACTTCTCCACTGAGCTTCCAGCATTGGCCGGCTTGGAAGCTTTGACCATCGACTTCGCCACCGCCCATTACCGGCACCAGCAACGCAGTCGCCTCATCAAGGTTGAGATCGCGTCGGCCGGTGATTCGCTCGACCACAAACTTCGGCCCTGCGGCGAGCAGCGACAAATCTTTGGGGGCGGGCAACGCTTCGAACGGCTGGAGCGAAGCGACGCGGACGCCGTCCTCCACGTGCAACTCGCGGGGGCGGCCGTAGTCATACAGTCGGTAGGTCAGGTCGAGATTTTGCTGAACCTCGATCAGCGTCAGCCCGGCCCCGATCGCGTGCACGGTGCCGGCAGGCGAATAGATAAAGTCGCCGGCCTTCACCGGCCGCCAGTCCAGCAGGTCCGCGATGCTGCCGTCGTGAATGGCAGACCGGAAGGTGTCTTCGGAAAGCGCCACCTTAGGGCCAAGCGCGATGGTCGAGGCGGGTTCGGCCGCGAGGATCAGCCAAGCCTCGTCCTTGCCGCGCGTATAGCCGCGCGCCTGGGCCTGCTGGTCGTCAGGATGCACCTGCACCGACAGTTTCTCGCTTGTGAACAGATATTTGACGAGCAGCTCGTCGTTTGCGTCCGCCTCATCCTGAAACCAGATTTCACCCACAGGGGCGGGGCGCTGATGCGCTTCGAACCCCGGCCAAAGCTGTGTCCGACCCCAGGGCTTTTCGACTGTGTGCGTCGTGAGCAGGCGTGATGTCATGCGGGCGCGGTTAGCGCGGGCGGGCCCCAAATGCTATCAGACGCGTTCGAACAACTCAGTTGGGTCGATGCGCAGCCGCTCGATGGTGCCGCGAATACGAGGCCATTCCTCGTCCAGAAAGGCGCGGCGTTCGCGGTCGCGCAGGCGGGCAGCCGCGCCTTCGGCGACGAACATGCCAACACCCCTGCGCACTGAAATCAGTCCCTCGTCCTGAAACAGCTGATAGGCCTTGGCGACGGTCAGCGGATTCGCGCCCTGCTCGACAGCGAAAGCGCGCACCGACGGCAGCATGTCGCCCTCACAATAGCGTCCGTCGAGAATAGCCTCCGCAATGCGGTCGCGGAGCTGCAGATAGACGGGGCGTTCAGAGGCCATGCTGGATTACTGCCCTAACACAGCTGGGCAGGTCAAGGCCAATGACGCACAATCTCGCCATATGAAGGGCGCGGGCGCTCCTCCAGCGTCTTTCCCGGCGACCCGATGAAGATGAAGCCAGCCAGGCGATCCCCGTCGCGGCCGCCGAGCGCCTTTATCACCTGCGGGTCGAACGCGGCCCAGCCGGTGATCCAGCTCGCAACGAAGCCATGCGCCGTCGCCGCTGCCACAAGGTTCATGCAGAGCGCGCCGGAGGAGAGTTGCTGTTCCCAAAGCGGGATCTTGCTCGGCTCGACGGGGGTGGACAGCACAGCGACCAGTGTCGGCGCCTGCCGAGCGAACTGGTCTATGGCGAGCACGTCTTCGCGGTCGGGCGTGCCGCGCGCGGCCTTGAACGCGTTTTGGAGGAGGACGGCAAAGGCGTCCCGGTCCTCGATCACGACGAGCCGCCACGGTGCGAGCTTGCCATGATCGGGCACGCGCATCGCCGAACTCAGAATCGTGCGGAGCTGCGCGGCGTCCGGCCCGGGCGCGATCATGTCGCGCGGCTTGCCCGAGCGGCGGGTGGCGAGCAGCGCGGCCGGTGAGGAGAGGTCGTTGAACATATGCTCCGCATCTGGGCGGGTGGCGGGCGGCGTTCAACCCGCTATGTGACGCCTCATGTTCCTGGCTTTCCTGCTTGCGGCAGTCGCGCCGGCCGAGGTGCAGGCGGTGCGCGATCTCGTAACGCTCGACGTGAAGGTCGCCAGTCTCGGCGATCGCCTGGCGCGGAGTGGATTGTGCGACGCGCGGCTAAGCGGCCCGGGCTGGGTGCTTCAGGACCTCTCGCAATACGACAGGTCGCTTCGTCTGGCGGCGCGGAACGCACTCGGCCTTGGCGAGCTGCCGACGATAGTCGCAGTGGTCGCAGGCAGCGCCGCGCAGAAGGCAGGGCTGCGGGCGGGGGATCAGGTAGAGAGCATTGCCGGCCAGTCCGTTCCGGCGGGCGGCAATGGGTATGCGCGCCTGCAACGGATCGATGACTTGGTCGAGCAGGCCTTGTCGCGCGGGCCGCTGGCGCTGCAGGTGCGGCGGCACGGCAAGCCGGTTTCCGTCGCGGTCATCCCGGAAGAGGGCTGCGCCTCGCGCTTCCAGTTGCTGCCGGGCCCCGGCCTGAACGCCAAGGCAGACGGACGCTACGTCCAGGTCTCCGGCGGGCTGGTCGAGTTCGTCTCCAATGACGACGAGCTGGCGCTGGTGATCGCGCATGAGCTGGCGCACAACATCCTCGGCCACCGTGCCCGGCTCGACGCGGCCGGCGTATCGCGCGGGCTGTTGGCCGGTTTCGGCAAGAACCGCAGCCGCATTCGCGAAACCGAGCTCGAGGCCGATCGGCTGGCGCTCTACCTCATGGCGCGCGCCGGCTATGACCCGAGCGTCGCCCCAGCCTTTTGGCAGCGTTTCGGTCGCAAACTGGTGCCTGGGTTCCTGAGCGATGGCACTCATCCAGGCACTGCCGAACGCGTCCGGCGGGCCGAGGCGGAGATATCGCGCATCCGGCAGCAGCAGGCGGCGGGCCGGCGGCCGATGCCTTGAACGCGACGACTTTCGTTCATCGGCAAACGTCGGCTAAAAGTGCGGCATGACAGGGGCGGGCCTCTTCAAGCGTTTACTAGGGTTTGGTGTGCCGGGGAGGGCCTCCGAGGCCGCTGCCGACCAAACCGCTCCGCCGTTCGACTTCGACGATGATCGGATTCCGGACGTCGCGCGGGATCGTGTCACCAAACTCCGCGCCCAGCTCAGCGAGCTGGAGGGCAGGGCAGCGCAAAAGGCCAGCGCACAGGAACTCGCCGAACTCCGTCAGATCGCCGAAGTTTACCTGCCCAAGTTGCTGCAGAGCTATATCGAGATACCCGCCGCGCACCGTGCCGAAATCTACCGGCAGTCGGGCCGCTCCGCCAGCTATGCGCTCTGCGACCGGCTCGACAAGATCGCCCTGCGCCTGGATGAGCTATCGTCCCAGCTGGCACGAGATGATCTGGAAGCGTTTCACCAGAACATGCGCTTCATCGACATGCGTTTCGGACGTTCCCCCTTCGATCTGTGAGCCTGAGCTGTGGGGCTAAGCTCTTGGCAGCGCGGATTTCCGCGCTAGGGTCGCGCGCCACGAGCGGCCGCCGAACGGCCCGACGCATCTGAGAGGAACCGAATGGTCAACGTCAACGCCGATCCGACGATCGGTCCCGATAGCCCCAAGGACAGCCGCACCGACGGCGACACCTGGTTCGGGCATCCGCGGCAGCTGGCACGGCTGTTCACGACCGAGATGTGGGAGCGGTTCGGCTATTACGGCATGCGGGCGCTGCTCGCGCTCTACCTGACCAAGCACTTCCTGTTCAGCGATACCGAGACGGCCGGCCTCTATGGCGGCTTCACCGCACTGGTTTACCTCACGCCGCTCGTGGGGGGCCTGTTGGCGGATCGATATCTCGGCTCCAAAAAGTCGGTGAAGTTCGGCGCGATCCTGATGTCGATCGGCTATTTCACGCTGTGCTTCGGCGGCGAGACGGCCAAGCCGCACGCGGTGATCAACGGCCAACGCTATGAGGTCGCGGTCGAGAACTTCGTTGATCGGCCGACCAGCAGCGGAGAGGAGCGGCGCTACGTTCTCAACGGGGCGGAAAAGCTGCTGATCAAGGGGAATGACGACGGGTCGGTGTCGCTGCTGCGGCCCGACAACAGCGTGGCCCAGACGTTGCCGAAGGGGACCTTCCAGTCCAACGCGGACCGTTCGCCGCTGTTCGTCTTCCTGATGCTGGCCGGCCTGTCCGCCGTCACGATCGGCAATGGCTTCTTCAAGCCGAACATCTCGACCATCGTCGGCACGCTCTATGACCAGGGCGACCGGCGCCGCGATGCCGGCTTCACCATCTTCTACATGGGTATCAACCTCGGCTCGCTCTTTTCGCAGCTGCTCTGCCCGCTGCTGGCGGACACGGTGGGATGGTGGGCCGGTTTCGGGCTGGCGGCGATCGGAATGCTTGCATCTTGGAGCCTGATCCAGTTCGATGGCGGTCGGCTGAACGGTTATGGCGAGCCGCCGGCGCAGGAAGGGCCGAACCGCGACATCGCCATCTATATCGGCGCGCTGGCCGCGATCCCGATTGCCTTGTTCCTGTTCTACAATCTGCTCGGCACCGAGCAGCCGGAGCCCGGCTCAGGCATCATCGGGTATCTGGCCTCGCTGTCGTTGATGGGGAAGCTGCTGTTCGGCACGTTCCTGGTCTCGGTGCCCGGCATCCTCATCTGGGCAGCCAAAGCGGGCAACCGCGCCGAGTTCCAGATGATGGTCGCGGCCATGGTGCTGATCGTCTTCAACGTCGTGTTCTGGACTCTGTTCGAGCAGGCCGGCTCCTCGCTGACCTTGTTCGCCGACCGCAACACGGACCTGACCGTCTTTGGCCTGTTCAGCATCTCGGCTGGCCAGACACAGTTCTTCAACGCCCTCTTCATCGTGTTGCTGGCACCGCTGTTCAGCGTCATGTGGAACGGCCTCGCCAAGCGCGGCATGGAGCCATCCATCCCCATCAAGTTCGCACTCGCATTGATGGGCGTTGGCGTCGGCTTTCTGTTCCTGGTATGGGGCGCGCAGTTTGCCGGGCCGGACTTCAAGGTCGCGCTCTGGTGGTTGGCCGGCCTCTATTTCATCCACTCCGCCGCGGAGCTCTGCATCTCGCCCGTCGGCCTTTCCATGATCACCAAGCTGTCGATCGCGCGTATCGTCGGGCTGATGATGGGCGTGTGGTTCCTGTCCATCTCCGTCGCGCAATATGTCGCGGGCATCGTCGCCCAGGTGGCCAGCGTGGAGACGGTTGGCGGCCAGGTCACCAACCTCAAGGTCAGCCTCGACACCTATGCCGATGTGTTCTGGACCATCGGTATCGCCTCGGTGGTGATTGGCGCCGTCCTGTTTCTGCTTTCCCCCATCATCAAGAAGTGGATGCATGGTGTTCAATAAGACTGTTCACGCCGCCTTGTTGCTCGGCGTGGCGCTGACCGGCTGCGCAGCTTCGAATGACCGCCCGAAGTCGGCGGGCGCGCCCAAGGAACGTCCAGTCGCCTATGCGCGTGACCCGTACCCATCGACCTATCGCGCCTTTCCGGGTGTGCCGACGGTCGTCACTAACGTCACCATCTATGACGGAGAGGGCGGGCGGATCGACAATGGCCAGATCCTGCTCGCGGACGGGAAGGTCGCGGCGGTCGGGCGGAGCGTGTCGGCACCCGCTGGTGCGGTCACGATCGACGGGACCGGCAAGTGGGTGACGCCCGGCATCATCGACATCCATAGCCATTTGGGTGAGGGCAATCCGGGCGGCGGCTTCGGCGACGGCAATGAAGGCACCGGCCCTGTCCGTCCGGAAGTCTGGGCCGAACACAGCATCTGGCCGCAGGACCCGCGCTTTACCCGCGCACTCACCAATGGTGGCGTGACCACGCTCCAGATCCTGCCCGGCTCGGCCAACCTGTTCGGCGGCCGCTCGGCGGTGCTGAAGAATGTGCCGGCCCGCACGGTGCAGGCGATGAAGTTTCCGGGCGCGCCGTACGGCCTCAAAATGGCGTGCGGTGAGAATCCGAAGCGCGTCTATGGCTCGCGCAACCAGATGCCGGCCACGCGCATGGGCAACATGGCCGTCAACCGCCAGACCTGGGCGCGCGCGCAGGAGTATAAGCGGCGCTGGGATAAGTATGAAAAGGATGGCGGCGAGGCGCCCTCGCGTGACATCGCCTTGGACACGCTTCGCGGCGTGCTGGCCGGCGAAATCCTCGTCCAGAACCATTGCTACCGCGCCGAGGAAATGGCGCATGTGATCGATATGTCGAAGGAGTTCGGCTACAAGGTGGCCGCGTTCCACCACGCAACCGAGGCCTACAAGATCGCCGACCTGCTGGCCGAGAACAAGATTTGCGCCGCCATTTGGGCGGACTGGTGGGGCTTCAAAATGGAAGCCTATGATGCGGTGACCGAGAACATGCCGCTCGTCCACAAGGCCGGCGGTTGCACCATCACCCATTCGGACGACGAGAACGGCATTCAGCGCCTGAACCAGGAGGCGGCCAAGGCGCTCGCCGCCGGCCGTCGCATGGGCATCGCCATCCCCGACGAGGTCGCCTGGACCTGGCTCGCCATCAACCCGGCCAAAGCGATGGGCATCGCCGACAAGACCGGCAGCCTGAAGCCCGGCAAGGTGGCGGACGTGGTGCTGTGGAACGGCAATCCCTTCAGCGTCTACACGCGGCCGGAGAAGGTCTGGATCGACGGCGCGCTGATGTACGACGCGCTCGACCCGCGCCGCCGTCCCGTGACCGACTTTGAGCTGGGCCAGCCCGGCGAGGGAGATGTGAAGTGAGTGGCCCTGTGCAGACCCTGAAAGCCGGCTGGGCTGAGCTTGTCGAAGCCCTCCCTTTTTCCTCTGCTCCGGCGCGCAGCAAGAAGGGAGGCCTTCGACAGGCTCAGGCCAGTCGGACCCTGGGTTGGGCGCTGATGATGTCCGGCCTGGCAGGTGCCCCGACCCTCGCCCAAACCATCGCGATTACAGGCGGCACGGTCGCGCTCGGCGACGGTTCGGCGTCGGTCGAAGGTGGCACCGTCGTGATCCGCGACGGCCGTATCGTCGCCGCGGGCCGCGGTGTCGCGGTGCCGGCGGGTGCCCAGACCATCGATGCCACCGGCAAATGGGTGGCGCCCGGCTTCGTCGCCGGCTTTTCGCGCTTGGGCCTCGTCGAGGTCGACGCGGTGGACGCGTCGAATGACTCTCAGGCCGGTGCGCAGTCGCCCTATTCGGCCGCAATCGATGTCGAGCCTGGCCTCAACCCATATGTGACCGCGATTGGCGTCAGCCGCATCGGCGGAGTGACCCGTGCCATCGTCGCGCCTTCGACCAACGATGCGATCTTCGCGGGGCAGGGTGCGGTCATAGACACCGGCGCCGATGCCGAACTCGTCACAAGACCGCGCGCATTCCAGTTCGCCGAACTCGGCGAGGCCGGCGCCCGCGAGGCGGGAGGAAGCCGCCCCGCCGCCTATGTCGAGCTGCGCGCGTCCATCGAGGCGGCGCAACGCTATGCGCGCAATCCCGCGTCCTTCGATGGCGACAGCCGCGATTCGCTGCTGACCCGAGCAGACGCTGCGGCGCTCGTGCCGGTCGTCACCGGCAAGGTACCGCTGCTCGTCCATGTCGAAAGCGCTAACGACATCCGGACCGTGCTCAAGTTGCCGCGGGAGTTCCCCTCGCTGCGGCTGGTCCTAGTGGGCGCTTCCGAAGGCTGGCGTGTCGCCCGCGAGATCGCCGCCGCCAATGTGCCGGTGATCGCCTCGGCGCTGACCGACATTCCGTCGTCGTTCGAATCGGTCGCCGCGACCCAGTCCAACGTGGGGCGGATGAAGGCCGCCGGCGTGCGTGTCTCCATCGGCATGATCGACGACAATGACGCGCTCCAGGCCCGCTACTCGCCGCAATATGC
>Ga0164290_1000586_pt1 | contig 106767 bp, 102 predicted proteins | sample Micstemetagenome_FD_108782 | JGI IMG/M metagenome (GOLD analysis project Ga0164290, IMG submission 108782) | Contaminated culture microbial community from soil near Moab, Utah, USA - Microcoleus steenstrupii SON62 (Illumina Assembly) | ecosystem: Environmental > Terrestrial > Soil > Soil crust...
ATCCGCTCCACGGTGACCAGCGCTACCGAAGTGCGCAACGGCGTGACGGTCTATCGCATTATGGACAAGCATGGCTTTGCCCATCAGGCCTTCAATGCCCGCGTAACCATTGATCGCGATGGTGCTGACCCCATCGCTCTTGGCCTTGCCACGCCCGACCTAGGCGAGTTCGCCGCCGAACCTGCGCTCTATGATCTGCGCTTGCTGACGGGGCAGAAGTAAGTCGATGACTCAGGATTTCTTCGCCCACCCCAGTGCGATCATCGATGATGGCGTCGAGGTTGGCGCGGGCTCGAAGATCTGGCATTTCGTGCATGTGCTGGCCGGCAGCCGCATCGGCAAGGGCTGCGTGCTGGGGCAGAATGTGATGGTTGGCCCGCGCGTCAGCATTGGTGATGGCTGCAAGCTGCAGAACAACGTGTCGCTCTATGCCGGCGTGACCTTGGAAGAGGATGTGTTCTGCGGCCCTTCCTGCGTTTTCACCAATGTGCTGACACCGCGCGCCTTCGTGGAGCGCAAGGATGAATTCGCCCCAACCCTGGTGAAGCGCGGCGCCACCATCGGCGCCAACGCCACCATTGTCTGCGGCAATACCATCGGCGCCTATGCCATGGTGGGCGCCGGCGCGGTGGTGACCAAGGATGTGCCGGATTTCGGCCTGGTGGTGGGCAATCCGGCGCGGCGCATCGGCTGGGTCAGCCGCAGCGGCGACCGGCTCAAGGCCGATCTGGTCTGCCCGCGCAGCGGCGAACGCTATGTGGAGAAAGACGGGCGGCTCAGCCTGGCTTGAACGCGCTCAAGCCGGGCCACCGATGGCATCGGTCAGGTCGGCATCCTTGAAATCGGCCGCACCCAGTTCAGCCTCCGTGAGATCCGCGCCGCGCAGGATGGCGCGGCCAAGCTTGGCGCCGCGCAGGTCGCAACGCCGCAGATTGGCGCCTTCCAGGTTGCTGGGAAAGAAGCGGTCGGCGCCCACGGTCAACGCGCTCAGATCGGCATCGCGCAGATCGGCATGGGCCAGCTTGGCGCCCTTCAGGTTGGCACCGCGCAGATCGGCGCCGGCCAGTTTGCAATTGCGTAGATCGGCTTCCGCCAGTTTGGCGCCCTGCATCAGCGCGCCTTCCATGTTCAGGCCGAACAGCACCGTCTTATTGGCCACCAGACCAACCAGCAGGGCTTTATACAGACTGCCCATCTTGCGCAGGTCATAGCCGCTGAAATCGGTCAGCTTGCCTTCCTTGCCGCCGGTGGTGACCCACAAACCATGCAGCCGCAAGGCTTCTTCCGGCGTGATACCCAACTCTTCCATGGGCTTGCCGGCGGGCTTGTCGGTCAGCATGCCATCGGTCTTGGCGCCGGTCATATCCGCCATCAGCATCTTGGCGCCGGTGATCACCGCATTGGTGAGCGCGGCGCCCTTCAGCGTGGCGCCCGATAAATCAGCGCCGGCCAGGTTGGCACCAGTGAGATTGGCATTGGCCAAATTGGCGCGCACTAAGTTGCAGCCGATCATGATCGCATCGGTGAAATCGGTATGGGTGGCGATGGCGCCGGTCATCTTGGCGCTGGAAAGATTAGCGCCGCGCATCTTGGCGCCGTTCATCTCGGCCGGGCCAACATCGAAATTCATGGCGTGGATATTGCCGTGGCGATCGCGCTCGGCGATCACGCCATCGCGCAGATCGGCATCGAACAGATTGGCCCGGGTGAGATTAGCACCATGCAAGCAGGCGCCGCGCAAATCGGCGCGCACCAGACTGGCACCGGTGAAATCAGCCTCGCGCAGATCAGCGCCAAACAGCACCGCACGATCCAGGTTGCAATCCTGTAGCTTGGCGCCATAGAGCACACAGCCGGTGAAATCCGCATCGCTCAAATTGGCGCCGGAAACAATCAGATTGGAAAGATCATGGAAGCTGAGCATGGCGCGACGGCCACCCATCACACCGTTGCGATAATTCTCATGCGCCTTGATAACCTGGGCGATTTCAGTATGGCCCAGTTTCTTGCGTCCACCACTGGGCCCGCCCGCGCCTGCGCTCATCGGCTTGCCTCCCCCGGCTTGCTCGCCCCAGTACCGCCTATTGCGGCATCTTGGCGATGGCGGCCATGCCATCCTTCATCAATTTATTGGCGTGCTGGCTGCCGGCCACCAGTTCCAGCATGCGCACAGCGGCAAACAGCTTGGTGCGCGCGGCCGCCTGTCCTTCCGCATTCAGCTTGCCGGCTTTGATATCGGCCAGCAGCGTGCTGCCGGTGCCGTCGATCTGCGTCGTCAATTGCTTCAGGGCGCCGTTCACATCCTTGTCGGCGCCAATCTCCACCGCCACCTTGGCCACCCGCTGCAGGGCATAAACCCGGTTCTCGGCTTCCATCTTGGCGTCGAACACCGCCTGCTTGCCGGCCTCGTCGTCATCAGGAGGCTGCGCCAGCACGGCATCGATGCCGCCCAGAACCTTCTCATCCCCCCCACCGAGCACGCCAACACGGACCATTTCCTTGAGCTGACGGCTGGCGGCTTCCATTTCCGGCTGCGGGCCATCGGCCATGCCATCTTTCTTCAGGCGGCCAATCAGGGAAACGAAATCGCCCACCATGTCGGCCACGCGGGCATCATCCACCTTGGCCGGATCGGTGCGCGAGACATTGCCGAAGAAGCGCTTGGAATCACCCGAGAGCATGGCGCGCAAGAACTTGCCGGGGGTCATGCCATTGACGCCGGTGGGCAGCTCAGCGAGCGAATCAAAGATCGGCAGGGCCTGAAAACCATCGGTGAGCCGCGCCACGGTAACAGCGATCAGACAGCCAGGCGGGCCTTTGCCGCTGCCCGCCGCCTCGGTGTAAATCTGCTTGATTTCCTCGATCTGGTCTTCGAGCAGGCGGCCGACCGGCTTGGGCGACAAGACTTCGCGCAGCTTCTCGATGGTACCGGCCATTTCCAGCAGGCCGGTCATATCCACCAGGTCGGCAAAGACCTGTTCATTGCCCAGGCGCGCCACCAGGGCAGTGCGATGCTCGGCATTGGCCTCGGCCTGGGTGAGTTCCTGGCGCAGCTTCTCGGCCGCGATGGCCCAGAGCGTGGCGCCCAGCCGGGGGATGCGCGGATCCTCGATGGCGCCGATATCCGGCGCCGGGGCGGCACGCATGCTGGCTTCCAGCTGCTTCACGGCGGCCGCATCCAGGTAGGACAGAATCAATTCCCAGCAGGGCGCCAGTGAGGCACGGGCAATGCGGCCGAAAGGCTTGATGCCGTCTTCACCGATCACCAGCAAATCTTCAAACGGATGGCACAGCACGCGCTGCAGCGTGAGGTAGCGCGGCGGCCGGGTTTTCACCAAGCGCGGGCGCAGCGTGCCCAGGGCGGCATTGGCGATGGAGGCGGACAGCACGATGGCGCGCGAACGCTCGATGAGCAGCGTGAGCTGCGCCACCTTCTCGTCGGGCATCTCGAACAGCTTGCGTTCGATATCGCGTAATTCGGAAGCAAGATCGGTCATACCTGCCTCCGCTTCGTGGTTTCGACCCGTCGCAGCATTTCCATATCCATAGAACCTGAATTCCAACCCTCGAGGGCCCGGACCTGAAGCCGTGTATTCTCCTGCAATGCCTGGGCGTTGGGGCGGTTGGCCGCCTCCTTTTCAGGAATTATGGGTAAAATTCTATAAATTTCCGTTATCGCGGCCCGCTGGCTATCCCGGTCCTTATCCTGAGCATCGGCCCAAAGCAGGATAACGAACTCCCAGCCATCCACGGTCCACCAGAGCCGCTCGATATCCTTCTGAATCGAGCCCGAGACCTTTTCCCAGTTCATCAGCACGCGCTCGGGATGTTCGGATGGCCGCATCGCCGCGGCGACCAAATCCTTGGCATAATCAGCCGTAAACCCAGCAATCTTGCCAATCGGCCGGGCCAGATCAGCGGCTTCCGACTTATCCTCGGAAGCGAATTTAGACATGCTGTCTTCCAGGCTGGCAATGGCATTGACCAGGCGACGGAGGCGGCAATCCTTGCTCATGCCGGGCACGCCCAGCGGCGAAATCAGGTTGCCCCAGGATTCCAGCCGGTCATAAAGCAGATTGGTGGTGGCATTCAGCCGGTGGGCGATGTCGCCCATGGCCTGCTTCACCCGGTCTCGCCCGCTATCGGAGACGAAATCCGACACGCGCAGGTTCATCTGGCCGCCAGACATCTTTTCCAGCGCCGCCTTGAACATGAAGAAACGGGTGAGCAGAATCTCGTTCTCGTCTTCCGCCAGGGCCTCCTCGGCGGATTTCTGCGCCTCCGGCCCGGCCAAGCCAGACTTGGCCGCCTGCAAGGTGGCATGGCGCACATGCGGCGGCAGACAGGAATTGTGCTTGAAAATCTCCTCATGCAGGGCACGGTCATGCATGGTCAGCGAGAAGATTTCCGGCACATCCTTCCAGCGAATAACATAATTACCCTTCACGCCGGAGAAGGCCGAAACGGTCAATTCCAGCAGATCACGGTTGTCCAGCCGCACCCGCGACTGGCACAGGGCCGGCGTGGTGAAGCTGACGGCAGTGCCGCGTTCCTCGAATTTCGTCGGCTGAAACTGCGAGCCGGCGCCTTTTGGAAAATTCATTCCCTGCCCCTGAGGGTAGAATAACGATGATTGCTCGCCGTCACTAAAGCACACTTAGACCCGGGCGGAAACGTTTGTAACCAAGCCGTTAGCTAATCCACATCGAGCAACGCCCGCGATTGCTCAATTACCCGCATAGTCTCTTCCCAGAGATCGAGTTGCGCTAGTTCTTTCGGCGTAAACCAAGCTGCATCGGCGGCATCGTCACCCGCCATTGTGACCCCTGAACGCCAGCGGGCGGCATAATCAATGATGGTGTAATGATACAATACCCGGCCGGTAGCGTCGCGCTGAACCGAGTCGATGACTGCAACCAGACCGAGTAAGTCAACCTCAACACCGGTCTCTTCGCGCAATTCCCGACGGATGCCCTCTTCCACCGTCTCGCCCAGCATCTGGCCGCCACCGGGCAAGCTCCAGATGCCGGCGCGCGGCGGCTGGCCGCGCTTGATCATCAGCACCTTGCCCTCATGCCAGACCACGGCACCCAGGCCGACCACCGGCGCGGAAGGGTATTCACGCGGCATCGTTTCGCCTCCATACTCACCGAACAAAGGTTAGAAAGCATTCAGGGAGCACCATGACCGTCATCTTCGATGCCCGCGACGCCGCCGTGATCGCCAATCCCTATCCGTCGTTGCATGCCCTGATGGAGCATGATCCGGTGCATTGGAGTGACAAGCTGGGCGGCTGGATACTGACCCGTTACGACCATATCCGCCAGTCCCTGCGCGATCCACGCTTCTCCTCTGATCGCATGCGCCCTTTCTTCGGCCATATGCCCGCCGAGACACGCGGTGAGCTGAAGGAGCTTGATGCGAATATGCAGCTATGGGCGGTGTTCAACGATCCGCCGATCCACACCCGCCTGCGCGGCCTGATGAACAAGGCCTTCACGACGCGGGCACTGGAAGCGATGAAGCCACGCATTGAGGCCATCGTGAACAAGCTGGTGGACGACCTGCTGGCCAAGGGTGGCGAGGTGGATTTCATCCAGGATTTTGCCTATCCATTGCCCGCCCATGTGATCGCCAGCATGCTGGGTGTGCCGGCCAGCGATGTGGAATTGCTGAAGCATTGGTCCGACGATCTCGGCGCCTTCGTGCTCACCTCGCGCATGTCGCCCGACAAATACCGCAACGCCAACACGGCGCTGAAAGAGATGAACGAATATTTCACCGCCCTGGTGGAGGAGCGCCGGCGCAAACCGGGCGATGACGTGACCTCTGGCATGGTGACGGCCGAGCAGCGCGGCGATTTCCTCTCCACCGAGGAACTGGTGGGGGCCTGCGTGCTGCTGCTCTTCGCTGGCCATGAGACCACCACGCATCTGCTGGGCAATGGCCTGCTGGCCTTGCTCAAGCATCCAGACCAGCTGGCTGAATTCCGCGACCAGCGCCAGGATACGGCATTGGCGGCTTCCGCCGTAGAGGAAATGCTGCGCTGGGATGGGCCGTCATTGGCCCAGGTGCGCGTGGCGGCCGAGGATTTCGAGCTGGAAGGCAAGCAACTGAAGAAGCGCGACCGCATCTTCCAGATGCTCTGCGCCGCCAACCGCGATCCGCGCGTCTTCACCGACCCGGACCGCTTCGACATGCGGCGCAAGCAGAACCCGCATCTCACCTTCGGCTATGGCATCCATTTCTGCATCGGCGCGCCGCTGGCAAGTCTGGAAGGCCAGGCCGCCTTCCCCGCCCTGCTCGGGCGGCTGAAGGATATCGAGCTGGCCGCCGCACCCGACTGGAGTGATTCAATCGTGGTGCGCGGCCTGAACAGCCTGAAGATCAGCTATTCAGCGGCCTGACGCTCGCCCGCCTGCAGGATTTCCCAGATACGCTCAGGCGTGGCCGGCATGTCCACATGGCGCACGCCCAGCGCATCGGCCAGCGCGTTCATCACCGCCGGCGGCGCGCCCACCGCGCCCGCCTCGCCCGCGCCCTTGACGCCGAGCGGATTGGTCTTGCACGGCACCTCGCAGAGGATCACCTGGATATCGGGCATATCGTCGGCGCGCGGCATGCAATAGTCGGTGAAGGTGCCGGTGAGCAGCTGGCCGTCTTCATCATAGACCACGCGCTCATACAGCGCTTGGCCAATGCCCTGGGCCACGCCGCCCTGAATCTGGCCTTCCACAATCATCGGGTTGATCACCTTGCCCATGTCATCGGCCACCACATAGCGGGTGACGAGGGTGATGCCGGTGGCTTCATCCACTTCCAGTTCAGCAATGTGGCAGCCATTGGGGAAAGTGATGGCCTGGATCTGGAAATCGGCGGCCGTATCCAGGCCGGCCGGCTGATCCGCAGCAGCGCCGGAGCGTAGCCGCGCCGTGGCCGCCACCTCCATGATATCAGCCACGCGGTCGGTGCCGGCGACGCGGAATTTACCGGTGGCGAATTCGATGTCGGCCACCGCCGCTTCCAGCATCTCGGACGCGAATTCCTTGCCCTTGTCGATGATCTTGTCGCTCACCGCCAGGATGGCGCCGCCTTCGGAATAGAGTGAACGCGCGCCGCCGGTGCCGCCGCCGGTAGGGATGCGATCGGAATCGCCCTGCACCACGCGGATTTTCTCAAACGGCACGCCCAGCTTGTCATTCACCAGCTGCATATAGGCGGTTTCATGGCCCTGGCCGGTGGATTGCGTGCCCACCAGCACTTCCACATCGCCGTCTTCACGGAACAGGATTTCAGCGCGCTCAGTCGGCGCTCCGCCAGTGGCTTCCAGGTAATAGGCCATGCCGATACCCAGCCGCTTGCCGCGCTTGGCGGCATCCTTGCGGCGGGCTTCAACGCCGGCCCAATCGGCGGCCTTCAGCGCGGCATTGGCGGTGTTCTCGAATTCACCGGAATCGTAGGTGAGACCCATGGCGCTGGTCCAGGGGAAGGCCGTGGGCGGGATATAGTTTTTGCGCCGCAATTCGGCACGATCCACGCCCAGTTCCACGGCGGCCACATCGATCAGCCGCTCCATGATGTAGTTCGATTCCGGGCGGCCGGCGCCGCGATAGGCATCCACCGGCACGGTATTGGTGAACACGCCTTCCACGCGGGCATGCACCGCCTGGAAGCGATAGACCGAGGAGAGCACCTTGGTGCCGGCCATGGTCGGGATCATCGGCGCATAGGTGGAGAGATAGGCGCCCATATCGGCGATATTGTGCACGCGCAAGGCCAGGAAGTTATGGTCCTTGTCGAGCGCCAGTTCGGCCTCGGTCAGGTTGGCGCGGCCATGGGTATCGGTGAGGAAGGCCTCGGCGCGGTCCGAGGTCCATTTCACCGGGCGCTTCAAGTGGCGCGCGGCAAACAGGGTCATCACCTGCTCGGGATAGATGAAAATCTTCATGCCGAAGCCGCCGCCCACATCGGTGGTATGCACCGAGAATTTCGCCGGCTCGACCCCGAACATCTTGGACAGCAGGTTCTTCTGCACCCAGACGCCCTGGGTGGGCGTGTAGAGCGTGAAACGATCCGTCTGCGCGTCATGCGCCGCCAGCGCTGCACGCGCCTCCAGCGAGGCGACAACGATGCGGTTATTTACCAATTTCAGCTTCACCACGCGCGCGGCGGCGGCAAACAGCTCGTCGGTCTTGGCCTTGTTGCCGGTTTCCCAATCAAATACGCGATTATTGGGCGCCTCGGGCCAAATCTGCGGCTGGCCCGGCTGCATCGCGGTGGCCATATCCGGCGCGGCCGGCAATGTTTCATAGTCCACGCCAATCAGTTCAGCGGCATCGCGCGCCTGGGCCTGGGTTTCGGCCACCACGAAGGCCACCGGGTCGCCCACATGGCGCACCAGGCCCTCGGCCAGGGCCGGGCGCGGCGGATCGGCGCGCTTGCTGCCATCGCGATTCTTCAGCGGGATGGTGCAGGGCAGATCGCCGATATTGGCCGCGCGCAGATCGGCCACGGTATAGACCGCCAGTACACCGGGCGCTTCGCGCGCCGCAGCCGTATCAATGGCCAGCACCTTGGCATGGGCATGGGGCGAACGCAGGAATACGCCATGGGCCTGGTTGGGTAGGCTGATATCGTCGGTATAGCGCCCCTGGCCCGTGATGAAACGCTTATCCTCCACCCGGCGGACCGGCTGGCTCAGGCCGAACTTGCTCATACGATATCCTTTAACGGCTGCTGGGCGGCGCCTTGGGCGGGCCGCTAGGGGGCTGCGACTGGTGACAATGATAGGGATTCTGGAAGGCGTTTCAAGCCGCTGCCCGCAGGGCACGATAGGTCCAGAATGGCATCGCGCCCAGCACCACGCAGATACCGGAATAAATGAACACCGCTGTATAGCCGCCGGTGAGATCGTGCAGCAGGGCGCCGAAGAAGCTGCCCATGGCAACGCCCAGGCCGCTGCCCAGCATGATCATGCCGAAAATATTGCCCAAGCGCCGACCCTGGAAGATGCGTGCCGCCGTGGCACTGACCATCGGGCCGCGCGCGCCAAAGGACAGGCCGACGCCGAGCACGAAAATTGCCAGCAGCAACTCATGCTGGTAGAGCTTCAGCAGCCACAAAGCCAGCAGCCCGGCGAGGCTGAAGATATAGGATACGGCGGCAGAGGCATGGCGGCCGATACGGCCATCGGCCCAGGCGAAGGCGATGATGCCAATCGGCGTGAGGATACCGACCAGGCCATAAAGCGAGGCGGCTTTCAGCGGTGGATAGCCAAGCTCCACCAGATAGGCCACGCCCTGCACCATCACCGAGAACATGCCCGAACCCGTGAAGAAGAACACCGAAGCCAGACCCCAGAAGGCCGGCTCGCGCATCGCGCTGCCCAGCGTCCAATCCTGGCGCACCGCCTCGCCTGCGATAGCCGGGCGGCGTGGCGCGCTCCAGTTGGCTGAGCCGGCCTGCGCCACCCGCCAATCCACCAAGCGGAACAACGGCAGAGCCAGCAAGGGCAGAATGCCCAAGCTGAGATAAGCCATACGCCAGCCAAAAGTTTCAATCAGCCACTGGCTCAGCGGCACGATCATCAGCGTGCCTAGCCCTAAGCCGGCATAGATCAAACTGACAGCACGGGAAAGCTTCGGCCCCTCGAACCAGCGCGCCAGCAGCGCGGAATGGGTGGCATTGCCCAGGGCTGCGGCGGCACAGCCCACGCAGACGCCAATGGCGAGATAGAGATGCCACAGCGACTGGGCGAAGGAAGCCAGGATCAGGCCCAGGCTGAACAAGGCAATGCCGGTGAGATAGGTGCGCAAAGCGCCGAATCGATCAAAGCAATAACCGGCGATTGGCGCGCCGCAGCCGGCCATCAGCATCAGCAGCGAATAGGTGGCGGCCACGCTGGCACGGTCAGTGCCGAATTCCTGAGTCAGCGGCAGCAGGAAAGCCGTGAAGCTTTCGCTCAAACCACGATTGATCAGGCTGAAGGAAAAGCAGGTGATGACCAGCAGCAGCGGCAGGCGGCTGGCGGTGATCCCCGGCTTTGATCCTTCATCCGGCATGATCAGGCGCCCGCCTCGCGGAGCATGTTGCGCGCGATCACCAATTGCTGAATCTGGCTGGTGCCTTCATAGAGGCGGAACAGGCGCACATCGCGGTAGAAACGCTCTACGGCGTATTCCTGCATATAGCCGGCGCCGCCATGTATCTGCACCGCGCGATCCGCCACACGTCCCACCATCTCGGAAGCGAACAGCTTGCAGCAGGAGGCTTCGGTGGCGACATTCTCGCCTGCAGCATAGCGCCGGGAGGCGTCCAGCACCATGCAGCGCGCGGCATAGGCTTCGGTGCGGCTATCGGCCAGCATTGCCTGCACCAGCTGGAATTCGGCGATTGGCTGACCAAATTGCTTGCGCTCGCGGGCATAGCTCAGGGCTTCATGTATCAGACGATCAGCCACGCCGACGCAGAGCGCCGCGATATGCAGCCGACCACGATCCAGCACCTTCATGGCGGACTTGAAGCCCTGGCCCGGCTTGAGGCCGATCACGTTGGCCGCCGGCACCTTCACATTGTCGAAGATCACATCTGCAGTATGTGCGCCGCGCTGGCCCATCTTCTTATCTGGCTTGCCGATGCGGATGCCGGGCGATTTGGCGTCTACAATGAAAGCCGAGACACCGCCTGCCCCCTTGTTGCCCGGATCGGTACGCGCCATCAGGGTGAAGATCGAAGCATGCGGTGCGTTGGTGATATAGCGCTTGGTGCCATTCACCACATAATGGTCGCCCTGCAGGTCAGCCCGCGTGCGCACGCTGGCGGCATCCGAGCCGGCGTCAGGCTCGGTAAGCGCAAAGCTCGCCACCATCTCGCCCGAGGCGAGCTTGGGCAGGTAATTCTGCTTCTGCTCTTCGGTGCCGTCGATCAGGATACCCTGGCTGCCGATGCCGACATTGGTGCCGAACATGCTGCGGAAGGCCGGCGAGGTCCAGCCCAGTTCGATCACCAGTTCCACCTCTTCGGCCAGGTCGAGGCCAAGACCGCCATATTCTTCCGGGATCGACAGGCCGAACAGGCCTATCTCGGCGAAGGCTGCGCGGATCTCATCGGGGATACGGTCTTCCTCGGCCACCTGCTGTTCCAGCGGCACCAACCGCTCGCGCACGAAGCGGCGCAAAGTGGTGCGAAATTGATCGAGGACATCTCTATCCATGGCGGCAGACTCTGCGTGAGGGTTATCCAACAGGCTAAAGCTATTTTGAAATGCAATTTCGCATAATGACGCAACGGGGGGAAGCGCTTAGGCTCAGCGCCGGAACAACAAGGCAGCGATCCAGCCCGCTGTCACCGCCAGCAGCACGGCGATGAAACCATACACCGCCGGCTCACGGCGCGAGAAATCGTAGATTTCCTGTTCCACGCCCTGCTTATCGACAAAAAGCGGCGTGGATTGCGCGGCGATCACCCGGTCATCGCGGATCAGATAGACTTCCGTGGTGTAGGTGCCCACCGGCACGGTGGAGGGGAAACTGATCTCGGTGCGGAACAGCTTCGGCCCGAGGAAAACCACATCGGCCGCCTCGCGGTAGAGGCCAGCCTTGGCCTTGTGCCGCAGGATCGCCTGGCGATGCGGCACGCTGTTGGGTTCCGGCCCCGCATTGGCGAAACGGAAACGCAGGTTGCTGGCGCCAATCTGCAGCCGCGTTAGCAGATTGCGCGCGCCGATCTCTGAAAGCGGTCGGGTGGAGGCCACAGCATAATAGGCCGGCATGCCTTCAAAGCGCATCGGCGAACGGTTGAGCCAAACACCGAGCACCGAGCGCTTCTGGCGCACCACCGCTGGCCCCGTGGGGCCGCGCACCACCACCACGATATCGCCGGGCTCGTCGATGGCGCCAAACAACAGCAGGTCGGTACCGGTGAAGCTGGAGGTGATGGCGATCAGATGTGCGGAAAGATCGGTGACCAGCGGCGCATCGGCCGGCACGACGGCCGAGGACAGGCCACGCTGCGCCTGGGCTGATGGCGGCGCCGCAACGGCCAGCAGCAGCGCGAGAGCAAGCAGGATGCGCCGCACCGTCATCGCGGATTGCCCAGTTCGAGGGAATAGATATCGTCGGGTGGCACCACCAGCTCGATGGCCAGGAACACCGCCACCGCCAGCACCAGGATGGCCAGCAGGCCGCGCAGATGTTCACCGCGCAGCTTGGCACCGGCGCGGGCGCCGAATTGCGCGCCCACCACCGAACCGATCAGCAACACCAGGGCCAGCGTCACATCCACGGTCTGGGTGGTGATGGCGTGCAGCATGGTGACATTGGCGGTGACGAAAATGATCTGAAACAGCGAAGTGCCAACCACCGCGGCGGCCGGCATGCCGAGCAGGTAAATCATCGCCGGCACCAGCAGGAAGCCAGCGCCCACGCCCATGATCGCCGCCAGCACACCCACGATGAAACCCAGAACCAGCGGCAGCAACGCGCTGATATAAAGCTGCGAGCGGCGAAAGCGCATCTTGAAGGGCAAGGCCTTCAACAGCGGATGATCATGGAAGCGCTTGATCTTACGCGGCGGCCCGCTCACCGGCTTGCGCATCAGGCTGCGCAGGCTTTCCACCGCCATCAGGCCGCCCACCCCGGAGAGGATCAGCACATAGGACAAGCCAATCACCAGGTCGAGCTGGCCCACGCGATGCAGCACCGTGAACAACCAGGCGCCGAGGCTGGAGCCAACCAAGCCGCCGATCAACAGCATGCTACCCATGCGAAAATCCACATTGGCCTTGCGCCAATGGGCATAGAAGCCGGAGACGCTGGAGGCCACCACTTGATTGGCCGAGGTGGCCACCGCGACGGCCGGCGGCACGCCAATGAAAATCAGCAGCGGGGTGAGCAGGAAGCCGCCGCCAACGCCGAACAGGCCGGAGAGATAGCCCACCGCACCGCCCAGACCGAGTAACAGCCAGATATTGACCGACAGCTCGGCGATGGGCAGGTAAATCTGCATCGGCCTTGAAACACTCTTCTTGGGTTAAGCGGCGGCGTGCCCTGTAGTGGCAACGGCGCCAACGCCCGCGCGCTCCAGTTCCGGTCCCAAACGGCCGCTGATGAAGCAGAAATACATGCGGAAATCAGAGATCAGCGACCAGAAGGGATATTTGAAGGTGGCCGGGCGGTTCTTCTCGATGAAGAAATGCGCGATCCAGGCGGGGCCATAGCCGGAAACCAAGCCGACCAGGATGAACCAGGCATTGCCGGTGATCACCAGAATCACCAGGGCGCCGATGGCCAGCGTGGTGCCAAAATAATGCAACGCTCGGCCAAGCGGCTTGGAATGCTCGCGTAAGTAGTAGGGCCAGAAAGCGGCATAGGTGGTAATGCGTTCATCCGCCATGGTAATTTCCTCCATGTGCTGGTCGCGGTGGGCCGCGAGCATAGACCCGGCCGGGGCAGTTTTCCACAGCCTAATGGCGGCCTTGTCTTTCCCCTAGGGCAAGCCTGGTGGCGCATGACATAATTTCAGGAAAATGCCCTTGTTCCGCGAGGACAGTGGGCAAAAAAGAATCTGGTTGACGTTAACGTAAACGTAAACTAAGAGTCCGTTCATTCGAGAGGCCCAGGGAGGCGTTCCGTGACGGAAAAAACGTTCACCATCACCGATCTCGCGCACGAGTTCAAAGTGACCGCTCGTGCTATCCGCTTCTACGAGGATAAGGGGCTACTGCACCCGCCCCGCCAGGGCATGAACCGCGTCTATACCAAGCGCGACCGCGCCCGCCTCATCCTGATCCTGCGCGGCAAGCGCCTGGGCTTCAGCCTCGCGGAGATCCGCGAGATGATCAATCTCTACGACCTGGGCGATGGCCAGACCGAGCAGCTGCGCGTAACGCTGAAGCGCTCCGTCGATCGCCTGAAGGCGCTGGAAGCCCAGCGCCGCGACATCGAAACTGCCATCTCCGAACTACGCCGCAGCGTCAACATCCTTGAGGAATATCTTGGCCTCAAGGAACGGGGCGCCAAGGTGCCGACCATCGATGATTTCGTGAAGACCCGCAGCGACGCCCTGCTCAGCGTCGCGGAGTAACCTCAAAAACCCAAACCTCAAGCTCACCAGTACCCTCTAGGGAGAAAACAATCATGCGCAACGTCGTCATTGCCGCTTATGCCCGCTCGCCTTTCACTCTGGCCCGCAAGGGTGCGCTGGCCAAGGTGCGCCCCGACGATCTGACCGCTCAGGTGATCAAGGCGCTGATCGAGCGCAGCGGCGTTGACCCCAAGGCGATTGAGGACGTGATTGTTGGCTGCGCCTTCCCCGAGGGTGAGCAGGGCCTGAACGTCGCCCGCCTGATCAGCTTCCTGGCCGGCATCCCGCAGGACGCCGCCGGCACCACCGTCAATCGCTTCTGCGGTTCCTCCATGCAGTCGATCCACCAAGCCGCTGGCGCCATCCAGATGAATGCCGGCGAGGCCTTCATCTGTGCCGGTGTGGAGAGCATGACTCGCGTGCCGATGGGCGGCTTCAACACGCTGCCCAACCCGGCCCTGCTGAAGAATTATCCGCAGGCCTATGTCTCCATGGGCATCACGGCGGAAAACCTGGCGAAGAAATACACCATCGACCGCGCCACTCAGGAAAAGATGGCGATGGAAAGCCATGCCAAGGCTGCCGCCGCCCAGAAGGCCGGCAAGCTGAAGGACGAGATCATCGCCATTGTTGACGGCAACAACCGCGTCGAACTCGATGGCTGTATCCGCCCCGACACCGCCGCCGAAGGCCTTGCCGGCCTCAACCCCGCTTTCGACCAGGCCGGCACCGTGACTGCCGGCACCTCCTCGCCGCTCACCGATGGCGCTTCCGCCACGCTGATCTGCTCGGAAGATTTCGCCAAGGCCCATGGCCTGAAGCCGCTGGCCCGCATCAAGTCTGTGGCCGTGGCGGGCTGCGCGCCGGAACTGATGGGCATTGGCCCGGTGCCGGCGACGGAAAAGGCGCTGAAGCGCGCCGGCCTGTCGCTGAAGGACATTGACATCATCGAGCTGAACGAAGCCTTTGCCGCCCAGGCTTTGGCTTGCGTGAAGCAGGCCGGCTACGACATGAGCAAGGTGTACCTGGATGGCGGCGCCATCGCGCTGGGCCATCCCATGGGCGCCACCGGCGCGCGCATCACCGGCAAGGCGGCATCGCTGCTGAAGCGTGAAGGCAAGCAATTCGCGCTGGCCACCCAGTGCATCGGCGGCGGCCAGGGCATCGCCACCGTGCTCGAGGCGATCTGAGCCTAGGGCCGGGAGGGGAAAACATCATGACCGAGATCAAGAAAGTTGCCGTCATCGGCTCAGGCGTCATGGGCTCTGGCATTGCCGCCCATGTCGCCAATGCCGGCATTCAGGTGCTGCTGCTGGATATTGTGCCCAAGGGCGCCAATAACCGGAACGCGCTGGCCGAAGGCGCCATCGCGAAGATGCTGAAGACCAAGCCAGCGCCATTCATGCATGCGCGCGTGGCCAAGCTGGTGACGCCGGGCAATATCGAGGACGATCTGGCCAAGCTGGCCGATGTGGACTGGATCTGTGAAGCGATCATCGAGAATGTGGAACTGAAGCGCGATCTCTACGCCAAGCTGGAGCAGAACCGCAAGAAAGGCTCCATCGTTACATCCAACACCTCCACCATCCCGCTCGATTTGCTGACTCAGGGGCTGCCGGACAGCTTCGCCGCCGATTTCGCGGTGACGCATTTCTTCAATCCGCCGCGCTATATGCGCCTGTTCGAGCTGGTGAAGGGCCCCAAGACCAAGCCGGAAGCCATTGCCGCACTTCGCCGCTTTGGCGACGAGAAGCTGGGCAAGGAAGTGGTGGATTGCAAAGACCGCCCGGGCTTCATCGCCAATCGCATCGGCATCTACTGGTCCACGGTCGCCACCGCTCTGGCCTATGACATGGGCCTGACGGTTGAGGAAGCCGACAGCATCATCGGCAAGCCCACCGGCATCCCCAAGACCGGCATCTTCGGCCTGGCCGACCTCACCGGCATCGATCTCGGCCCCTATGTGGTTGGCTCGATGCTGAAGACCCTGCCGGCTTCCGATCCGCTGCCGAAATTCCACAAGGCCGATCATCCGCTGAACGCCTTGATGCAGAAGATGATCAAGGACGGCTATACCGGCCGCAAGGGCAAGGGTGGCTTCTACCGCAACAAGGGCAAGGAAGCGCTGGACCTGCAAACCGGCGAATACCGCCCGAAGCAGCGGCCCAATCTGGCTTCCGTGAAGGCGGCCCGCAAAGGCCTGCGCGCCCTGGTGGAGTTCGATGACAAGGGTGGCAAATATGCCTGGGGCGTGCTGAGCCGCGTGCTGAGCTATGCCGCCGACCTGGTACCGGAGATCGTGGACGACATCGCCGCCGTGGATGTGGCGATGAAGACCGGCTATGCCTGGAAATTCGGCCCCTATGAGCAGATCGACCAGCTTGGCACGCAATGGTTTGCCGACAAGCTGAAAGCCGAAGGCCTGCCGATCCCGAAGATGGTGGCCGTGGCCGCTGGCCGTCCCTTCTATAAGGAAGAGAACGGCAAGGCCTATCGCCTCACCCCAGCCGGTGAATATGCCGAAATCGTGGTGGAGGCCGGTGCCTGGAGCCTCGCCGACATGAAGCGCGGCAAGCAGCCGATCATGTCCAATCGCGGCGCCAGCATCTGGGATGTGGGTGATGGCGTGGCCTGCCTGGAATTCCACACCAAGATGAATGCGGTGGATGCCGATATCATCACCATGGTGAAGGAAGCCGCCAAGATCGACAAGAAGGGCTTCAAGGCGCTGATCATCGGCGGCGATTACGACAACTTCTCCGTCGGCGCCAATGTGGGCATCGCGCTGTTCCAGGCCAATATCGCCATGTGGCCGGCCATCGAGCAGGGCATCTCGGAAGGCCAGGATGCCTATATGAAGCTGAAATACGCCCCCTTCCCCGTGGTGGCCGCCGTGGCTGGCATGGCATTGGGCGGCGGCTGCGAGATCGCGCTGCATTCCGATGCCATCCAGGCCCATGCCGAAAGTTATATGGGGCTGGTGGAAGTGGGCGTTGGCGTGATCCCCGGCTGGGGCGGCTGTAAGGAGCTGATCACCCGCGCCATCACCAACAAGCGCCGCCCCGGCGGCCCGATGCCGGCCCTGGCTCAGGTGTTCGAGGCGATTTCCACCGCCAAGGTTGCGACCTCGGCCATGGAAGCGCGCGACATGCTGATCCTGCGCGATGGCGATGGCATCACCATGAACCGCCGCCGCCTGCTGGCTGATGCCAAGGCCAAGGCGCTGAAGCTTGCTGAAGGCTATGAAGTGCCCAAGCCGGTGGAAATCAGCCTGCCCGGCCCCACCGCCAAGGCGGCCATGAGCCTGGCTGTGGAAGGCTTCTTCCAGCAGGGCAAGGCTACCAAGCATGACGTGGTGGTTTCCGGCGCGCTGGCCAATGTGGTGTCGGGTGGCAATACCGACATGACCGAGGTGGTAACAGAGAAAAAGCTGCTGGAACTCGAGCGCGAAAACTTTATGTCGTTGATCAAGACCAACGCTACGCTCGACCGCATCGAACACATGCTGACCAAGGGCAAACCGCTGCGCAATTGATCGCGCGCGAACACGGGAGACGACCATGCCGACCTATACCGCGCCAGTGAAGGACTTCCAGTTCGTTCTGCATGATGTGCTGAATATCGACAGCTACAAGGCCATGCCTGGCTTCGAGGAAGCCAACCGCGACACCGTGGACGCCATCCTGGAAGAGGGCGGCAAGTTCATGAGCGAGGTGCTGCAGCCGCTGAACCAGGTGGGCGACCGCGAAGGCTGCAGGCTGGAGAACGGCGTGGTACGCACGCCCACCGGCTTCAAGGAAGCCTATGAGAAATATTGCGAAGCCGGCTGGGGCGGCCTTACCGGCGATCCGGAATATGGCGGCCAGGGCCTGCCGCATGTGATGGGCTTCGCCATGGCGGAGATCCAATCAGCGGCCAACATGGCGTTTGCCATGTATCCCGGCCTGACGCACGGTGCCTACGAGGCGCTGCATCGCCACGGCAATGAGGAGCAGAAGCGCACCTATCTGCCCAAGATGCTGACCGGCGAATGGACCGGCACCATGAACCTGACCGAGCCGCATTGCGGCACTGATCTGGGCCTGATGCGCACCAAGGCCGAGCCGCAAGGCGATGGCAGCTACCTGATCTCCGGCACCAAGATTTTCATCTCGGCCGGCGAACACGACATGTCGCAGAACATCATCCATCTGGTGCTGGCCAAGATTCCCGGCGGCCCGGAAGGCATCAAGGGCGTCAGCCTGTTCGTGGTGCCGAAATTCCTGGTCAATGCCGATGGCTCGCTCGGCGCCCGCAACGGCGTGGCGGTGGGCTCCATCGAGCATAAGATGGGCATCCACGGCAATTCCACTTGCGTGCTGAACTACGACAATGCCAAGGGCTGGCTGGTTGGCCAGATGCACAAGGGCATGCAGGCGATGTTCGTGATGATGAATGCCGCGCGCCTCGGCGTGGGCATCCAGGGCCTAGCCCAGGCAGAAGTGGCCTACCAGAATGCCGTCACCTATGCCAATGACCGCCTCCAGGGCCGCTCGATCACCGGCACCAAGGCGCCGGACAAGCCGGCCGATCCGCTGATCGTGCATCCCGATATCCGGCGCATGCTGATGAGCATCAAGGCCTTCACCGAGGGCGCCCGCGCGCTGGCTCTGTGGACCGGCCTGGAAATCGACTTTGCTGGCAAGCATCCCGATCCGGAACAGCGCGCCGCGTCTGACGACCTGGTTGCTTTCCTCACGCCGATGATCAAGGCCTACCTCACCGAATACGGCTACCAGTCGGCCACCATGGCGCAGCAGGTTTATGGCGGCCATGGCTATATCGAGGAATGGGGCATGGAGCAGTTCGTGCGCGATGCCCGCATCGCCATGAGCTATGAAGGCGCCAACGGCATCCAGGCGCTCGATCTGGTGGGCCGCAAGCTGCCGACTGGTATTGGTAGGTTGGCCCGCCGCTTCTTCCACCAGGTGGATGCCTTCCTGCAAGACAACATGGCCGATCCCAAGATCGGCAAGGATTATGTCATGCCGCTGGCGAAGTCTTTCGCCCGCCTGCAGACCGCCACCGGCTTTGTCAGCGAGAAGGGCATGAAGAATCCCGATGAAGCAGGCGCTGCCTCCTGGGACTATCTCTGCATGTTCGGCCTTGTGGCCATCGGCCTGATGTGGTGCCGCATGGCCAAGGTGGCCCATGCCAAGCTGGAAGCCGGCGATGGCGACAAGACCTTCCTGGAAACCAAGCTGGCCACGGGTAAGTTCTTCATGGACCGCATGCTGCCCGACACCGCCTCGCAGCTGGCCAAGATCCAAGCCGGCGCTGCTTCCACCATGATGCTTGAGGCTGCCAACTTCTAAACCTGCCGCGTCAAAGTCTAGGGAGTGAAAAAACAATAATGACCGAGTTCGCTATTCCCCGCTCCATCTTCACCGATGAGCATCAGCAGTTCCGCGAATCCGTGAAGCGTTTCTATGAGCGCGAGATCGCGCCGCATCATGCCAAGTGGGAAGAAGCTGGCATCGTGCCGCGCGAAGCCTGGCTGAAGGCAGGCGAGGCCGGTTTCCTCTGCGCCACCATGCCGGAAGAATATGGCGGCGCTGGCGCTGACCGCTACTATTCCACCATCCTGATGGAAGAACAGGCCTATGTGGGCGCCAGCGGCCCCGGCTTCTCGCTGCATTCCGATATCGTGGCGCCCTATATCCTGAATTACGGCACCGAGGAGCAGAAGCAGAAATGGCTGCCCAAGATGGCCAAGGGCGAAGTGATCGGCGCCATTGCCATGACGGAACCGGGCACCGGCTCCGACCTGCAGGGCGTAAAGACCACGGCTGTGCGCAAGGGCAACCAGTTCGTGATCAACGGCCAGAAGACCTTCATCACCAACGGCCAGAATGCCGATCTGGTGATCGTGGTGGCCAAGACCGATCCGAAGGAAGGCGCCAAGGGCATGTCGCTCTTCCTGGTGGAAGGCGACCGCGAGGGCTTCACCAAGGGCCGCAACCTGGAAAAGCTCGGCCTGCGCGCCCAGGATACCTCGGAACTGTTCTTCAACGACGTACATGTGCCGCCGGAAAACATGCTGGGCGGCGAAGGCCAGGGTTTCTACATGCTGATGCAGGAACTGGCCTGGGAGCGGTTGCAGATCGCCATCGGCGCCGTGGCTGCCTGCGAAGCGGCGCTGAACTGGACCGTGGCCTACACCCGCGACCGCAAGGCCTTCGGCAAGTCGATTGCCGATTTCCAGAATACCCGCTTCGAGCTGGCCGAAATCAAGACCGAGACTCAGGTGGCCCGCGTCTTCGTCGACAAGTGCATCGAGCTGGTGGCGCAGAACAAGCTGGATGTGGCCACCGCCGCGATGGCGAAATACTGGTGCAGCGATCTGCAGAACAAGATTGTCGACCGTTGCCTGCAACTGCATGGCGGCTATGGCTTCATGTGGGAATATCCGATTGCCCGCGCCTATGCCGATGCCCGCGTGCAGCGCATCTATGGCGGCACCAACGAGATCATGAAGGAATTGATCAGCCGCACGCTGTGAATTGCAGCTTGCGGCGGGGTTCACCACCCCGCATGGCGCTGCACGGCTTGCAACCAAACAATCGTTAGGTTTTAATTCGATCAGACCATTCGTTCCGGGAGAGAAACATGACCGAAGCCTTCGTCTACGACACCGTGCGCACGCCGCGCGGCAAGGGCCGCGCCAGCGGCACGCTGCATGAAGTGACGCCGATGCGGCTGGCCACCACGGTGCTGGAAGCCATGCGCGACCGCAACGAACTGGATACCAGCCTGGTGGACGATGTGGTGCTGGGCTGCGTTGAGCCGGTGGGTGAACAGGGCGCCGATATCGCCCGCGTTGCCGTGATCCAGTCCGGCTATGCCGAAAGCGTGGCCGGCGTGCAGATCAACCGCTTCTGCGCTTCCGGCCTGGAAGCCTGCAACATGGCCGCCGCGCAGGTGATGTCTGGCCAGTCGCAGATGGCGATTGGCGGCGGCGTGGAAAGCATGAGCCGCGTGCCCATGGGTTCCTCGGGCGGCGCCTGGGCGATTGATCCGGCGGTGGCGATCCCCACCTATTTCATCCCGCAGGGTATCTCGGCCGACCTGATCGCCACCAAATACGGCATGAGCCGCGCCGATGTGGATTCCTATGCCGTGGAAAGCCAGAAGCGCGCCAAGCGCGCCTGGGATGAAGGCCGCTTCAAGAAATCCATCGTGCCGGTGAAGGATGTCAACGGCCTCACCGTGCTGGGCCATGACGAGCATATGCGGCCCGAGACCACGATGCAGACCCTGGCGCAGATCGATCCGGCCTTCACCGTGCCGGGCGAGCAATTCGGTTTCAACAGCGTGGCTTTGCAGCGCTATCCGGAAGTAGAGCGCATCGAGCATGTGCACCATGCTGGCAATTCTTCCGGCATCGTGGATGGCGCAGCGGCTGTGCTGATCGGCAATGCCGAAGCCGGCAAGAAGGCTGGCTTGAAGCCGCGCGCCCGCATCCGCAGCTTCGCCTCCATCGGCTCCGAACCCACCATCATGCTCACCGGGCCGTCCTTCGCCGCCGAGAAGGCGCTGAAGCGCGCCGGCATGAAGCCGGGCGATATCGACCTCTATGAGCTGAATGAGGCCTTCGCTTCCGTGGTGCTGCGCTTCATGCAGGTGCTGAACATCTCGCATGACAAGATCAACGTGAATGGCGGCGCCATCGCCATGGGCCATCCGCTGGGTGCCACCGGCGCCATGATCCTGGGCACTGTGCTGGATGAGCTGGAACGCACGGGCAAGAGCACCGCGCTGATCACGCTTTGCGTCGGCGCCGGCATGGGCACCGCCACCATCATCGAACGCGTTTGAGGGCTAGCACCATGATTGATTACAATGTCGATGGCGACGGCATCGCCACCATCACCTGGAACATGACCGACCGCTCAATGAACGTGCTTAACGAGCAGTCCATCGCCGAGTTCAAGGATGCTACCCAGAAGGCGATTGCCGACAAGGCGGTGAAGGGCGTGATCATTGCGTCGGCCAAGCCGGATTTCGTGGCCGGCTCCGATCTGATCAACCTGTTCAAGGACGTGAAGGCGGAAACCATGTTCGCCTTCTCCATGAACCTGCAGAAGATTTTCCGCGATATCGAGAAGGCAGGTAAGCCCTTCGCTGCCGCCATCCCCGGCACGGCGCTGGGCGGCGGTTTGGAAATCTGCCTCGCCTGCCATCGCCGTATTGCTGCCGATAATCCCAAGGCGCTGATCGGCCCGCCGGAAGTGACCATCGGCCTGCTGCCAGGCGCCGGCGGCACCCAGCGGCTGCCGCGCCTGATTGGCGTGCGCAACGCGCTGCCGATGCTGCTGGAAGGCCGCAAGGTGGATCCCAAGACCGCGCTGGGCATGGGCATCATTGATGAAGTGGTGCCGGCTGCCGACCTGCTGAAACGGGCCAAGGAATGGCTGCTCAGTGATGGCCCAGCCAATTGTGTGAAGCCCTGGGACCAGAAGGGCTATCGCATGAAGGATGCGGCGATGACCCCGGGCGGCGCCCAGACCTTCACCGCCGGCAATGCCATGCTGCGCGCCAAGACCTATGGCAATTACCCGGCGGCGCAGCACATCATGTCCTGCGTCTATGAAGGCAGCATTGTCGATATCGATACCGCCTTGCGGATCGAGAGCCGCTACTTCATCGCCTGCGCCCGCTCGGATGCGGCGCGCAACATGATCCGATCCCTGTTCGTCTCGGTAGGAGAGGCCAATAAGCTCGCCAACCGGCCTAAGGGCGTGCCGACCCAGGCCTATACCAAGATCGGCATCCTGGGCGCCGGCATGATGGGCGCGGGCATCGCCTTCGCCGCTTCGGCGGCTGGCCTGCAGGTGGTGCTGATGGACAGCACGCAGGAAGCCGCAGAGAAGGGCAAGGCCTATTCCGCCGGCCTGCTGGATAAGCGCGTGGCCGCCAAGAAGCTGAAGCCGGAAGCGCGCGACGCGCAGTTGGCGCTGATCACCCCCACCACCGATTACGCCCTGCTCCAGGGCTGTGAATTGGTGATCGAAGCGGTGTTCGAGGATCGCGCCATCAAGGCCGATGTGACCAAGAAGGCCGAAGCACAATTGGCGCCGACAGCCCTCTTCGCTTCCAATACTTCTACTTTGCCCATCACCGGCCTGGCGGAGGCATCGGCACGGCCAGCGAATTTCATCGGCCTGCATTTCTTCTCGCCAGTGGACAAGATGCCGCTGGTGGAAATCATCCGTGGCAAGGCAACCACCGACGAAACCTTGGCCCGCGCCATGGATTTCGTGAAGAAAATCCGCAAGACGCCGATTGTGGTGAACGACTCCAGGGGCTTCTACACCAGCCGCGTTTTCGCCACCTATGTCAGCGAGGGCCTCACCCTGTTGGCCGAAGGCGTCAATCCGGCACTGATCGAGAATGCCGGCAAGATGGCCGGCATGCCGGTGGGCCCACTAGCCTTGGCCGATGAAGTGTCGCTGGAGCTGATGCACCGCGTGCGGCTGCAGACCAAGAAGGATCTGGGCGACGCCTATAAGGCTGATGGTTCGGCGCCGGTGCTCACCGCCATGGTGGAAAAGCTCGGCCGCCTGGGCAAGAAGGCCGCCAAGGGCTTCTACGAATATCCCGCTGACGGCAAGAAGCGGCTCTGGTCCGGCCTGGCGGAAGCCTTCCCGGTCAGCGCCGAGCAGCCCGACGTGCAGGATGTGATCAAACGGCTGGTCTTCATCCAGTCGGTGGAAACCGCGCGCTGCCTGGAGGAAAAGGTGGTGATCGATGTGCGTGATGCCGATGTCGGCTCGATCATGGGCTGGGGCTTCCCGCCCTTCCGCGGCGGCACGGTGAGCCAGATCGACACGGTGGGCGTGAAGCCCTTCGTGGCCGAATGCGACAAGCTGGCACAGAAATTCGGCACCCGCTTCACGCCGCCGAAACTGCTGCGCGACATGGCCGACCAGGGCAAAAGCTTCTACGCCTGATCCAGCCTCGACAAAAAAAGCCCCGGTAGCGATCCCGGGGCTTTATTCGTTGCCTAATCCGCTTCGGGTAAAGGTACTTCCGTGTCCCCGTCTGGATCGATGGCGTCAAGCTCTTCGTCCGCCAGGTTCCCAGAAGCGGGTATCTCATTGCCCACCGGCAGGCCATCCACGGGAATGGCATTCTCCAGCCCGCCGCTCGACCCGGCACCATAAAGCTGTTCTGGCAGCCACAGCGCTATGGCGGGGAAGAAATACAGCATCGCCATGGCAAACAGCACCATCCCGACGAAGGGATAGATACCGGAGAATATCTGTTCGATAGAGATATTCTTCGGCGCGACGCCCTTGCAATAGAAGGCCGCCATCGCCACCGGCGGTGTGAGGAATGACGTCTGCAGATTCAGCGCCACCAGAATGCCGAAGAACAGCGGATCAACGCCATAATGCTGCAACAGGGGCAGGAAAATCGGCACAAAGATGATGATGATCTCGGTCCATTCCAGCGGCCAGCCAAGCAGGAAAATCAGGAACTGCGCCAGCAGCATGAACTGCATGCTGGAAAGGTCCAGATAATCGATCAGATCCTTCACCACCTCATGGCCGTTCAGATAGGCGAACACGGCTGAGAAGGTGGCCGAACCGACGAACAGCCAGCACACCATCGCCGCCGAACGCGCCGTGAGATAAACCGATTCCCGCAGCTTGTCGAAGCTGAAGCTACGATAGGCGATCGCTAACACGATAGCGCCCGCCGCACCCACTGCGGCCGCTTCCGTTGGCGTGGCAAGCCCCGCTAGGATCGCGCCCAGCACCGAAACAATGAGCAGGGCCAGCGGAACGAACGACGTAAACAATGCCCACATCACCTTGGTGAAAGGCACTTCAAGGATATCTTTCGGCGGCTTCGGCGCCAGTGACGGATTCAATACCGCGCGGGTCACCACATAGAGCACATAGAGACCAGCCAGCATGAGGCCGGGGAAGAAGGCACCGGCATAGAGCTTCACCACCGATACGCCGGCTGTGGCACCATAGAGAATCAGCAGCACGCTGGGCGGAATCAGGATGCCGAGGCAACCACCGGCACAGACCACGCCGGTGGCCAGCTTCGGATCGTAGCCCGCGCGCAGCATGGAAGGCAAAGCCAGCAGGCTCATCAGCGTCACCACCGCACCGACGATGCCAGTGGCAGTGGCAAACATGGCGCAGGTGAGCAGGGTGGCCACCGCCATTGAGCCGGGTACGTTCTTGGCCGCCAATTCAATACTCAGGAATAATCGATCAAGGATATTGGCGCGCTCGACGATATAGCCCATGAACAGGAATAGTGGCACCGATATCAGCACGTCATTGGCCATGACGCTGAAGGTACGCTGCACGAAAAGCTGGAAGATATGATCGCCCATGGCGTAGTAACCGAAGGCGACGCCCATGGCCATCAGGGTGAAGGCGATAGGAAAACCCAATGCGATAGCGAACAGGAATGTCACGAGCATCAAAATGCCAACTTGCGGATCGGTCATTTGCCCGCCTCCGCGTTGCCATACTGCTTTTGCAGCACCTGCTCCAATTCCTCCACATCGCCCAGACGCGGCGGCCAGGTGTCGTTGCGGATGCAATAGAGGCAACGCAGCACTTCAGCCACACCCTGCAGCAACAGCATGACGCCGGTGACAGGAATGATGGTCTTAAAATGATAGATCGGCGGCCCGTTCGGCGTGAACAGGCTGCGTTCCTGCATCGCCCAGGATTGGGCGGCATAGTCATAGCCCGAGTAAATCAAGGTGATAATGCCGGGAAAGAAGAAGATGAAATACAGCACCAGATCGAAGCGTGCCTGAACCTTTGGCCGCCAGCTGCGATACAGCCAGTCGCCGCGCACATGGCCGTTACGCGCCAGCGCATAGGCGCCGGCCATCATGAACAGGATGACATAAAGGATATAGGCAGCGTCGAAAGCCCAATCAGTCGGCGCCTTCATAACGTAACGCGAGAATACCTCGTAGGACGTGGCACAGGTAAGCAGCAGGATGCTCCAACCGAAAAACTTGCCAATCCATGTATTGAGGCTGTCGATCCAGAAGACCAGACGGCCATCGAAACTCTCCCTGTCCATCAAAACTCCCTGCTTTACGCTTTTGTTATATTCCATTCCCCTGTCGCAGAACGGGAACCGCCGGCTATGCCGACGATTCCCGCTGCAATGCTTGGTTACTTAGCCCTTCTTCGTATTGAAGAAGTGATTATAGGCCATCTGCTTGCTCGGCGTGTTGAGCAGTTCGTAGCGCACCGTGCGGCGCACCCAATCGAGCTGCGACTTGATCACCTTCTCGAAGAAGGGCTCGGCCCGCTGCGCCTTGAGCACCGTATCCCAGGCGTTGAGCTGGGCAGTCTGCACAGCGCGCGGCGTGGTATAGACCTTCACCTTATCCTTGGTCTGCAATTCCTGCAGATCGCGGGAGTAACGGTCCAGCGCCTTCCACGACATATCGGACGAAGCCGATTCCGCCGAGTATTTCAGGATCGACTTCTGCTCAGTGGAGAGACCATCATACTTCGCCTTATTGAAGATGATCTCGAAGCATTCCGCTGCCTGATGCCAGCTCTGCAGCATGAACACCTTCGACACATCAGGGAAGCCGAGCAGGCGGTCGGAGGACGGATTATTGAATTCCGCCGCGTCCAGCAGGCCGCGATCCATCGCAGGTACAATTTCGCCACCAGCCACGATGGTGACGGCGGCGCCCATTTCCTTGAAGACATCGGCGGAAAGGCCCACGGTACGATACTTGAGGCCCTTGAGGTCGTCGGCCGTCTTCACTTCCTTCTTGAACCAGCCAAGCGGCTGGCACGGCATCGGGCCGGACACGAAACCAACGATATTGAGTTTCAGGATGTCATTGATCAGCTCGTTATAGAGCTTGTAACCGCCACCATAGGCCATCCAGGCCAGCACGCCGTTGGCATCCCAGCCGAAGGGCGGCACGGTGCCGAACAGCGAGAAGGCCTTGTGCTTGCCATACCAGTAGGCCGTCACGCCATGGCCGGCATCGAGTACGCCGCTATGCACGGCGTCCTGCATCTGGAAGGCCGGCACCACGGAGCCCGCAGCCAGCACGTCGAGCTTCAGGCGACCGCCAGACATCTCGTTCACGCGGGTGGCGAAATCCGCCGCCATTTCGTGGAAGATATCCTTGGTCGGCCAGGTGCTCTGGTATTTCAGCGTCACCGTCTGGGCGCGGCTGACATTCGGCATCGCGACGGTTGCAACCGCTGCGCCGGCGGCCACACCCGCTCCGCTGAGAAAGCGGCGGCGGCTGTTTTTGGTGGTGTCGGACACGCCCGCGGCGGCCGGCTTCTTCTGCTCGGTCATTCGTTTCCTCCGTTGCTCGGCCGCTGCAGCGGCCAGATCCTTATTATTGTTGACTCAATACTTAGACATGAGTGGCAGCATGATTACGGAGCGGGGCTGGGCTGGCAAGCGTAAATATCCGCCTGATCAATAATATCGATGGATATCCAATGGCTTTCGCAGTTGCGAAAAGCCTACATATGCCAATCAGTGCATCAATAAGCTGTAAACAGCACCATGAAGGCTGAAACCGTGATGGTGGCGATCACCGTGGTCACCAGAATCGTGGTGGAACTGCGCTCCACATAGGTGTTTTGCGTGCTGGCCAGGATGTAGACATTGGCTGCCGTGGGCATGGAGGCTTGAATCACCGCCACAGCGGTAAGGAAGGGATCCAGCTTCAGCACCAGACTGGCCAGCATCCAGACGGCGATGGGATGCACCGCCAGCTTACCGATGGTAGTGATGGTCACCTCTTCCAGCCCATCGGATAGCGGCCGCCCCACCAGGGTAAGGCCAAGCGAGAACAGCGCGCAAGGCGCCGAAGCCGCCGCCAGCAGGTTGCCGAAAGCCTCCACGGGTGCCGGCAGTTTCAGGCTCGTCAGGCCCCAGAACAGGCCAGCGAAGGTGGCAATGATCAGCGGGTTGCGCACCATGCCCAGCAGCACGCGCTTGAAGATGGCGGGAATCGAGGCATTGCGGCCGCCGGTGCCTTCGATGATCGCGGTGGTGAGCGGAATCAGGATCACATGGTCGAACACGATCACCAGCACGGCCGGCAGCACGGCGGCATCACCAAACAGGGCGATAAGGATTGGCAGGCCCATATAGCCGACATTGCCGAAGGAGGCGCCCATGCCCTGCACCGCCCGCTCGCCCCAGGTCAGGCGCGGCAGCAGCAGCCGGCTCAGGCCCACGGTGAGGGTATAGGCGATCAGGCCGCCGCCGGTATAGGCCGCCACGAAACGCGGGTCGAAGGCTTCCACCACCGGCGCCGACGACATCTTCATGAACAGCATCACCGGCAGGGCGAACCAAATCACGAAAGCATTAAGGCCGACATGCGCCGAGGCCGTGATGAGGCGGAAATGCCCGGCGCCATAGCCGGTGAAGATCAGGCCGAAGAAGGGCAGCGAGATGGTCAGCAGTGTTTCCATTTAGGCCCCTCCCCTTATTCTTAGCGCGGCTCAAGCCGGCTGCAACAAGCGCTTCTGGAAGCTGGCCCGCACATGGTCCGGTATCGCAACCGACTTGCGCGCCTTGAGATCGAATAGGACCGCCACCACTTCCGCCGTGGCGATGGTCTCTCCGGTATTGCTGTCCAGCAATAGATGGCAGAAGCGCCAAGTCTTGTCGCGCAGTTCCAGCATGCCGGTGCGGCAGTAATAGGCCTCACCCACCCGCAGGCTGCGCTTGATCTCGATGGTGTAATCCAGCGCCGCCGAACCCAGGCCCGCCGCGCGCATGGCCGCCGCATTGAATTCGCTGCCCGCCCACACATTCATCGCCGCCGCAGAGAAGCAGGCCATATAGAAGCGCGCCGCCATGCGGCCATTCTCATCGCATTCCCACAGATCGACGCCGCCACGGCAGGTCTCGTACATGCCGGGCTGCGCCGTAACCGGCGCGGGTGGCTGGCCCGGGCGCGGCGCCTCGGCCGGACCACTAAAACCGGCAGCAAGCCCTTCAGCCTTGGCAAGCGCCTCGACCGGCAGCGGCATGGCGCGACCATCGCTCAACTGTTCCAGTGTAATGCTGCTTTCCGCAGCTGCCGAAAGTATGCCGGTCTCGATATCATAGACTTCATGATACAGCGCCAGGCCGCCCGCCTCGGCGCGGCGGATGCCACTGCGCAGCACCGTCACCGCCGCCTCATGCAGTTCGCGCTTGAACAGGATGCGATAGCGCGTCGGCCGGATGCCCAGACCCAGACTTTTTAGTGTTTTCGGACCAAGGCCGATGGCGGCCAGCACCTGCTTATCGGCATCGGCGATGCGGGCCTGATAGAATTGCACATTGAGGTGGCCCATGCGGTCGCATTCCCAGGCATTCACCGGGCTGCGATGGGTGGTGAGCCAGCCCGCTTCCTCGGCCGGCAGCGCAAGCTGCGCCGGCGGCTCGTCACCGCGCAGGATCAGCGCGGCATGATTCTGGCGCAGGTCATCGGGGAACGGCACCGATTTGCGCGCATCGAGATTGAAGCAGAGGCCCAGCACATCAGCCTGCATGGCCAACTCGCCGGTCTCAGCATCAAAGAGGCGATGATGCAGCGTGATCTTGCGGTTCTCGATGGCTTTCACCGCGCTTTCCATGCGGATCAGCGTGCCGGCACGCAATTCCTTCAGGTAATCCAGAGTCTGGTTCACCGCCACGATGCCGATGCGGCGCTCCTGCAAGCCGGCGCGGCCAAGCCCGCCCGCCAGCATCAGGCTGGCCGCCGCATCGCTGATGCGGCCAACATAGAATTGCACATTCATATGGCCGTATTGGTCGCATTCCCAGGCTGCGACCGAGCCGCGATAGGTTTCGCGAAACGCTGACACGACAAAATCTCTTTTTGCTGGAAAGGCTGCAAGGAAAGGCGGTTGTCCGCCATGTTCGCGGTTTATCGCGGCCCGCGCAAGCGCTCGACCACATGGCCGACTTGGCGGGTCAGCACCGCCTCGCCCTCATCGCCCAGCATCTTCAGGCGGCCGGTGGCCTGCAGCAGCAACGTGCCGCAGATTGTGCTGGCCAGTTCCACAGTCTCGGCCCGCACCCGTTCTGGCTCGCTGACGCCAAGGCCGGCAATGGCATCAGCCAGCAACGAGAAACACTGGATCAGGCGGCCATTCAGCATGCGGTCCAGCGCCGGACTTAAGCCCACCGGCTTCAACCCTTGCGCCAGATAAAGCCCAAGATGCAATTCATCCGGCCGCCGCTGATAGAAGCGATAGAAACCCAGCGCACCGGCCAGCAAGCGCTCTGCCGGCGCCCCAGCCGGGTTCACTGCCTCGCGCATGCTTTTCAGCAGATCGGCCAGCGAGCCTGCCAGCATCTCGGCATAGATCGCTTCCTTGGACTCAAACTGCAGATACACCGTGCCGGGCGCGATGCCGGCGGCCACGGCGATGGCGCGGATCGTGGCACCTTCCAGTCCCTGGGCGGCGAAGACCTCGCGCGCGGCTGCCAGGATGGCTTCGCGCTTGAAAGTCTTCAGCGCCGCCTGACGCTCGGCCTTGCGGGCTTCAGCGGGCATTCTTCCACGACAGCGGGTCGCCGCCATCGCGCTCCTTCACCGCCGCCTTGAAGCCCACCTGCTCGCAGCGCGCCTTGAAATCCACGCCTTCTGGCGTATGGCGCGTGATGCCATCAAACACCGTGGCCAACGTCTGGGTGGAATTCAGCCCCATATTGTCCAAGGCCTGATTCACCATCAATTTTTGCATCATCAACTGGTTCTTCGGCACGCTGGCGATGCGGCCGAGCAGGTTTTCCACATACTCATCGAGCTGCGCCTCGGGCACGGCATCGATCACCAGGCCGTATTCCTTGGCGGTCTTGCCATCGATCAGATCGCCGGTGAACAGCATGCGCTTGGCCTTCTCGGCGCCCAGGCGATACACCCACATCGCCGTGGTGGGGCAACCCCAGATACGGGCCGGCGGATAGCCGATGCGGGCATCCTCGGCCATCACCACCAGATCGGAGCAGAGCGCGATATCGCTCCCCCCTGCCACGGCAAAGCCGCGCACCTTGGTCACCACGGGCTTGAGCGAGCGCCAGAGGCTGAAATAGCAATCGGTGCAATGGCGCATCCATTGATAATCCACCATGGGATCCCAGGGCATGTCCTGGCTGCCCTTCACCGGGCGCGGCGTCTCGGCATAGGCCTTCAGGTCATAGCCGGCGCAGAAGGCACGGCCAGCCCCGGTCAGCGCGATGACATGCACCGCGTCGTCCCAGTTGGCGCGTTCCACGGCGGCCTTCAGCGCGTCGGGCAGTTCATCATTGATGGCGTTGAGATGCTCGGGCCGGTTCAGCGTGATACGGGCGATGCGGCCATCGCGCTCATAAAGCACCACCGGTTCGGTCTTGGACATGCTTCCCTCCCAATGTCTGATCGGGAGACATTATCACTGATCATAAAAATGAACAATGTTCATAATTTGAGTTCACGATAGCGCGTATCCGGCATCGGATTGGTGTAATAGGCCGGAATATCCTGGAAGCCCAAGCGGTCGTACAGCCTGTTGGCTGCCACCATGCGCTGGAGTGTATCCAGCCGCAGACGGCCATAGCCCAGCCGCCGCGCCTCCTGGATCACGGCTTCCGCCAGGGCCTCGCCAAGCCGCAGACCGCGGGCCGCCGGGCCTACATAGAGCCGCTTCATTTCCGCGATACCATCGCCCAGATCGCGCAGGCCGACCACGCCCACCGCCTCTCCCTCCAGCAGGCCAAGCAGCAGGGCGCCTTTCGGCGGCGCGTATTTGCCCGGCAGGTCGCGCAGCTCGGAGTCGAAATCCTGGAAGCAGAGGCTGAAATCCAGCGAATCGGCATAGGCCTGAAACAGCCGGCGCACCTGGGCGATATCGGCGGGGCTGGCAGCGGGGCGAATCAGCGGCGCGGGCATGGGTAATCCTGGAAAATTCGGGTGGAGCGCGCAACAGGGACAGCGCACTCCACCCTGGCAGTCGCGTCCTTCGGGGGACACTCGACGCGACCGATCCTCACTCAGAAACGCACGCTGCCTTCCAGGAACAGTGCTGCCTTGCCGGCCATGAACACGCGGTCGCCCTGCAGGCGGCAATACAGCGTGCCGCCACGGGACGAGGCCTGATAGGCAACAATATCGCGCTTGTTCAAGCGTTCGGCCCAATAGGGCACAATGGAGCAATGCGCCGAACCGGTGACCGGATCTTCCGGCACGCCAACGCGCGGCGCGAAAAAGCGCGACACACAATCGATTCCAGGCTTGTCGCCCGGCGCCGTGGCGATGATGCCATAGCGCTCAAGCGTGGCCAGCGCCGCCATGTCAGGCCGCAAGGCACGCACGGCCTTGGCGGAATCGTAGATCGCCATATAGGCCTGCGCGCTGCGCACCTCTTGCGGCACAATTCCCAACGCCTGCACCAATACCGGCGGCGGCTCGACAACAGCCGCGACACGCGCCGGGAAATCCATCTCCAGACGGCCCGACTCGCCTTCCGGTGCCACACGCAAATCACCGCTGCGGGTTTCGAACACCACCTGGCCCAATTCAGGCCGCAGCTTATTCAGCACCACCCAGGCGGTGGCCAGCGTGGCATGACCGCAGAGGTCCACTTCGGCTGCCGGCGTGAACCAGCGCAGGCCATAGCGGCCTTCGACCTGCGGCACGAAGAAGGCAGTCTCCGCCAGGTTATTCTCGGCGGCGATGGCCTGCATCGTGGCATCCGGCAGCCATGTCTCCAGCGGCATCACTGCCGCCGGATTGCCGGCAAACACCGCATCCGCGAAAGCATCCACTTGATAGATCGGCAGCGCCATGGCGCGATCCTTCATCAGTTAACGGCCTCGATCAGAGCTTATCGAAGCCAGAAGGACTTGCCGGCCTCAGCAGCGACATCCGCCCGGGTCAGGCCCACATCCTTCAGCATTTCATCGGACACGCTGTACAGCGCGGCCCGCTCTTCCGCCCGCCGCTGCCAAGCCAGCAGCCCGAGCACGATGGCGACCACGAACTCGGCGGTCGCGATACCCAACTTGTCCATGGTCCGACCAAGCGAGCCAAACAGCCGCTCCGCCGGACCTAAATAGGGTGACCGTCCAATTGTATCGATACATTCAGCCATGACACTGTCTCTTTCTCCATGATTGCGTGACATTGAACCGCTTCAATGTTCGGATTGCATTTAATATTGACACATTGATGTCGTCAATATAAACATTGACACCATGACAATATGGACGCCCAACCTTGAGCAATTCCCTGGCCCGCGCTATCAAGCGCTCGCCACGGCCATCGAAACCGCTGTGCGCTCCGGCGAATTGCAGCCCGGCAGCCGCCTGCCGCCGCAGCGCGATCTGGCCTGGAAGCTCGGCGTCACGGTGGGCACCGTCAGCCGCGGCTATATGCTGGCGGAACAGAAGGGCCTGCTTTCCGGCGAAGTCGGCCGCGGCACCTTCGTACGCTCGAGCAATGATGACGCCCCCTCGGGCGAGCCAATCGGCGATCTGGTGCCGATCCAGAATCTGCGCGTGCCGGGCATGATCGAACTCTCTCATAACGAACCGATGTTGCCGGATTATGACGCCATCATGCGGCGCTCGCTGCGCACCCTGGCGGCGCGCGGCGGCCTGGAACATCTGCTCGGCTATAGCCGCTCACTCGGCGATCCGGCGCATCGCATCGCGGCGGCGCAATGGATCGCGCGCACCGGTCTGAAAGTGGCGCCCGAACAGGTGATTGCCACGGCGGGCGCGCAGCAGGCCATCGCCATCGTGATGGCGGCGCTGACGGAATCGGGCGAGACCCTGCTGGTGGAATCGCTCACCTATGGCGGCATCCATGAAAACGCCCTGCTGCGTTCGGTGAAGCTGCATTCCGTGGCCATGGATGACGAAGGCATGCTGCCCGACGCGCTGGATGAAGCCGCAAAGCTTACCGGCGCGCGCACCGTGCTGATCCAGCCCACCATCCACAATCCCACCAATGCCACCATGTCACTGGAGCGCCGCCAGGCCATTGTGGATGTGGCGCGGCGCCACGACCTCACCATCATCGAAGACGATGTCTATGGCTTCATCGTGACCGAACGGCCGCTGCCGCTGGCCTGCCTGGCGCCGGAACGCACCGTCTATATCACCAGCGCCTCGAAATGCATGGCGCCGGGCCTGCGCGTTGGCTGGCTGGCGGCGCCGCTGGCGCTGATCGAACGCTTTGCCGATGCGCAGCATGCGATGGCAGTGAATAACCCGCGGCTGAACCAGGAAATCGTGCGGCAATGGATCGAGGATGGCACGGCCGCCGACATGCTGGAGCGGCTGCGCACGGAAACCGCCGAACGCCAGCGCATCGCCGCTGAAATCTTCGCCGGCTACCGCATGAAGAGCCATCCGGCCAGCCTGCATTGCTTCATCGAATTGCCCGAGCCGTGGCAATCCAACGACTTCACGGCGCAAGCATTGATGCAGGGCGTGCGCATCGCCGGCTGCACATCCTTTGTGCCGGACCATCGCACCAGCCCGGCGCCCTGGGTGCGCGTATCGCTGGCGCCCTCGCCCAGCCGCGAGGAATTGACCGAAGGCCTGCGCCGCCTGCGCAGCCTGCTCGACCGCCGCCCCGAAGCCCGCCGCGGCATTGTTTAATGCCCTAGCCTATCTGGCGCCGATCCTGCTGGTTGGCGCTTTGGTGCTGGGCAGCCGTTTGCCGCTGATCGTGGCCGGGCTGTGCGGCCTCATCGCCACCTTGCTCGCCGTGAGCCTGACACCGCAGCCCTATTGGCCCTTGGTACAAACCGAGATGCTGAAAGGCGCCTGGCTGGCGCTGTATTCCGGCGCCATGGTGCTGGCTGGTCTGGTGTTTCATCACACACTCAGCCGCAATGACGCGGCACCGACTGACACGCCGCGCCGGCCGCATTTCCAGGCCTTTGTGCTCTGCTTCCTCGCCGCGCCGGTGGTGGAATCCGCTGTTGGCTTCGGCGTTGGCTTCGCTGTAGCAATCAGCGGCCTGATGCGGCTGGGCCTCAAACCCGTGCGCGCCGCCGTGATCGGTATGATCAGCCAGATGCTGGTGCCCTGGGGTGCGCTCGGCATCGGCACGCTGGTTGGCGCTTCGCTGGTGCAGCTGCCCTTGCAGGGCTTTGGCCTGCATTCCGCCTATGTGATCAGCCCGGCCCTGCTGGTGCTGCTCGGCTGGTTCTGGCATGGTCTGGCCAAGAGCGGCATCACCGCCACACCACGCGAACGCCTGAGCGAACTTGGCCTGCTGCTGGCGCTGATCGCGCTGCTGATCCTGGCCAATGGCGCCGGCGCAGTGGATTCCGCCGGCCTGCTGGCCACAGCACCGCTGCTGGCTTTGCTGCATTGGCGCGACGCGATACAGGGCCGCGTGCCCTGGCGGCTGGTTGCGCCCTATGGTCTGCTGCTGGCCTTGCTGCTGCTCACCCGCCTGGTGCCGGGCATCGGCAACGCGCTGAAAGCCATCCTGGCATGGCAGCCTTTCGCCGACATGCCGGCTTTCCCGCTACTGCATTATGCCGGCAGCCTGCTGCTGCTCACGGCCTTGCTCACGCTGGCAAGCCAGGGCGGCTTCGCGCGCCTGCCGGATATTCTGGCCAAGAGCTGGCGCGGCGGCCGGCTGGCGGTGAGCGCCACGTTGCTCTTCCTGATCATGGCGCGGCTCTATACTGGCTCTGGCATGGCGGCCGAACTGGCGGCGGGCTGGACCGCCCTTGCCGGCGAGGCCGCACCCTTCGGCACGCCGATCTTCGCCGGCCTGGCCGGATTGCTCACCGGCTCGAACACCGCCTCGAACAGTTTGATGCTGCCGATCCAGGTGGCGCTGGCGGAACAGAGCGGCGCGCCGTTGCTGTGGCTGGCGGCCTTGCAGAATACCACCGGCAGCCTGCTCACCAGCCTGTTCCCCGGCAAGCTGGCGCTGGCTTGCGCCTTCGCTGGCATTCCTGGCCAGGAGCGCGTGGTGCTGCGCGCCACCCTGCCCTATGCGGCGCTGATGCTGCTGACGGCGGTGGCGCTGGTCAGTGCGATCCAGCTCTTCGCTTAAACGATTCTGTGGCCGTGATTGAGCGGCCCATGGCCCTGGCCAAAGCCTGGCGCGGTTTCCATCGAACGGCGCACATAGCGCCGCGCATCGCTGACCGCTTCCGCCAGCGGCTGGCCGAGCGCGAGGCCGGTGGCAATCGCCGAGGCCAGCGTGCAGCCGGTGCCGTGCGTAGAGCGCGTTCGCAGCCGCGTATCGCTGAAACGCTGGCAGCCCTGGCCGGTGAGCAGCAGATCCACCAGTTCATCGCCTTCCAGATGCCCGCCTTTCAGCAGCACCGCGCGCGGCCGCAACGCCAGCAGATCGCGCGCCGCCAGTTCCATATCGGCCACGCCGGTAATCGGCCGGCCGATCAGCGCCGAAGCCTCGGGCAGGTTCGGCGTGATCACGGCGGCGCGTGGGATCAGCTTTTCGATCAGCGCGATTTCGGCTTCCGGCTGCAACAGTCGCGCACCGCCCTTGGCCACCATCACCGGGTCCACCACCAAAGGCACATCGGCTGCGAGTTCATCCAGCACGCCAACCACGGCCGCGATCACATCAGCGCGGTTCAGCATGCCGGTCTTGATCGCATCGGCGCCGATATCCTGCAGCACCACGCGCATCTGCTGCGCCACGAAGGCCGGCGGCACATCATGCACCGCATGCACGGTGATGGTATCCTGCGCCGTGAGCGCGGTGATGGCGGTGGCGGCATAGCCGCCCAGCGCCGTCACGGTCTTGATATCGTCCTGGATGCCGGCGCCGCCGCCGGAATCAGAACCGGCCACGATCAAGACGCGGCCGCGATTGCGGTTATTCACGCTCATGCCGCCGCCTGCTCCAGTGCCGCCACGATGCTATCCACCACATGGCTCACCAGGGCTTGATCCTGGCCTTCGGCCATCACGCGGATCAGCGGCTCGGTGCCCGATGGTCTGATCAAGACACGCCCCTGGCCACCGAGCCGTGCCTCGCCATCCTTGATTGCGGCGCGCACGCCGGCCTGTTCCAGCGGCTGGCCGCCGGCAGATTTGAGCCGCACATTGCGCAAAACCTGCGGATAGGGCTCAAACCGGCGGCAAAATTCCGAGGCCTTGCGGCCTGAATCAACCAACGCCGCCATCACCTGCAGGCCGGCGATCAGGCCATCGCCGGTGGTGGCGAAGTCCGACAGGATGATATGGCCCGATTGCTCGCCGCCGAGATTGTAGCCATGCTCGCGCATCGCCTCGAGCACATAGCGGTCGCCCACCTTGGTGCGCGTCAGCTCAAGCCCGAGCTTGTTGACGAATTTCTCCAGACCCAGATTGGACATCACGGTGGCGGCCAAACCGCCCTTGCTCAGCTTGCCCTGCGCCAGCCAGCTTTCAGCGACAATCGCCATCAGCTGATCGCCATCGATCACCTGGCCGCGCTCATCCACCATCACCAGCCGATCGGCATCGCCATCCAGCGCCAGGCCGATATCGGCGCCATGGGCCAGCACCTGTTCCTGCAAGGCCTGCGGATGGGTGGAGCCGCAATTCTTATTAATGTTGAACCCATCGGGCTTCACGCCGATGGGGATCACATTGGCTTCCAGCTCCCACAGCACATCGGGCGCCACCTTGTAGGCGGCGCCATTGGCGCAATCCACCACCACTTTCAGGCCGGACAGCTTCTGGCCCTTGGGCAGCGTGGCTTTGGCGAATTCCACATAGCGGCCGCCGGCATCTTCGAGCCGCTTGGCGCGGCCAAGCTTGGCGGCATCGGCCAAAGCGGGGCGCACCTCGCCCAGGATCATCGCTTCAATTTCCAGCTCGGCGGCATCCGACAGCTTGTAGCCATCGGGGCCAAACAGCTTGATGCCGTTATCATGATAGGGGTTATGGGACGCCGAGATCATCACGCCGAGATCGCAGCGCAGGGCGCGGGTTAGCATCGCCACCGCCGGCGTGGGCAGCGGACCCACCATGAACACATCCATGCCCACGGCGGTGAAGCCGGCGGCCAAAGCCGGCTCGATCATATAGCCCGAAAGCCGGGTATCCTTGCCGATCAGCACGCGATGGCGATGGCTGCCGCGGGTGAAATAAGCGCCCGCCGCCATGCCCACCTTCAGCGCCGTGGCGGCGGTGATCGGTTCGGCATTGGCCAGCCCGCGAATACCATCGGTGCCAAAGAATCGACGAGACATGGAACCCCCTGCGCTTGAGGCCGCGACTATGCCATAGCGGCCAAACCCTGCCAAACCCGCAGGGCCTGCACGGTTTTATCCACATCATGCACGCGGAGGATGTTGGCGCCATGCCCGGCGGCCCACAGCGCCGCCGCCACCGAGCCGGGGATGCGCATGCTGGGCCTGGTCTCGCCGGTGAGATAGCCGATCACGCTTTTGCGCGACACGCCGAGCAGAACCGCGCAGCCGAATTGCCGGAAGCGCGGCAGCGCGCGGATCAGCGCCAGATTCTGCGGCTGAGTCTTGCCGAAGCCGATGCCGGGATCGACGACAATCCGCCCGCGCGGGATGCCAGCGGCCTCGCAGGCCTTGATACGGCCTTCCAGATAGAACAGCACCTCAGCCACCACATCATCATAAAGCGGCGCCTGCTGCATGGTGGCGGGGCTGCCCTGCTTATGCATCAGCACCACCGGGCAGCGCGCCTCGGCCACCACCTCGAGCGACCCCGGGTCATCCTCCAGAGCGCTGATATCATTGATGATACTGGCGCCGGCCGCGAGCACGGCGCGCATCGTGGCGGCATGCCGCGTATCCACACTTAACGGCCGGCCAAGATCGCGCAACCCCGCGATAATCGGCAGCAGGCGCGCGATTTCCTGCTCTGGCGCAACCGCTGCGGCGCCAGGCCGGGTGGATTCCGCGCCCAGATCAATCACATCGGCGCCCATCGCCACCATGGCCCGCGCCTGGGTAATCGCCCTGTCCGCCTGCGCGCCCAGGCCATCGCCGGAGAAGCTGTCATCGGTGGCATTGACGATGCCCATCACAATGGGCCGCGACCAATCCCAGCCCAGCAGCGGCGAAGGCGGCGGCATGGTGTCGAAATCGAGGGACAGAAAACTCAAAATTCAGCTCATTCCGTCTGGTTTCAGGCGCATTTTCACTCGCTCGCGCTTCATTTTGCTTCGCTGGTATTCGCTGGCGCTTCGTTCGTCTTCGTTGGTGTTCGTTGGCGCTTCGCCCGTGTTCGCTGGTGTTCGTTCGCGTTCGTTGGTGTTCGCCAGCGCTTCGCCGGCACTTAACCAGCGCTCTTTGAGCTTAACCAGCCCTAAAGCCACAGCTTGCTGCCGCCCCAGGGTGTTTCCGCCACAATGTTCTTAACATGTTCTCATGCGTCATGCAAGCGGAATGATGGGGGCCGACCAACGCACATACAGCCAATCCAACCATAAGCGTCACCCTCGGCCCCGTGCCAAGCGTCCGCCCTTCGGGCCTCTCGCCCACGCCGCCTATGGCAGCGTGCGCTTAGAGCCCGTTTGAGCCGTGGCACCGCCGTATGGACCCCCGGGTCAAGCCCGGGGGTGACGCCCTGTATTTGGTTAGCGGGGGTGACGATGGGTGTGAGGAGGCGTCACGCCCCCGCCCCGCCGTCATGCCACGGCTTGGCCGTGGCATCCACGTTTTTGCTGTTTAAAAAGGGAGCGCGTGGATGCTCGGGCCACTGTAAGCGCGCGCTGCCAAAGGCGGCGTGGGCGCACAGGCCCGAAGGGCCCGGCGAGCATGACGATATGCCCTCACGCCGCCTGGCGCGCCGCCTGCTTCATCGTCTCCGACAGGATGCCGTAAACCTCGATCCAGGCCGCCTTGGTCTCCGGCGTGAAATCGGCGCCCAGGCCCTGTTCCAGGGTCCAGAGCAGGGCTTGGGCCACGGCATCGTAATGCTCATCGCGCACGCCATAGCCGCCATGTTTGCGGCCCAATGCCTGAACCGTAGGCACGATATCGCCCAGGCGATCCAGGCTGGCCACCGCGATGCCCAGGGTCTGCATCAGCTTGCGGCCCTGTTCCTTGATATCGCCCTTGAACAGCGGTCGCACTTCCGGCGCGATCTCGAACAGCTTGTTATAAAACAGGGCAGCGGCGGTTTCAGCGATGGGGGCAACCTTGGCGAAGCTCTGCTTCACCAGCAGGATTTCTTGCGGCGTCACGGGGTTTTCCTTTTTGTGGGACGGTGGCCTGCAATCCTGGCTCGCAAATTCCGCGCCAGGGCTGGCGGGCGCCGCAGCGGCGCGGCATCCGGCATTGCATCCCGACAATTCCGGCCGGCATGGGGCGTTGCCTTCGCTATTCCACATCCCTACCGTGGCGATTAAGCCGCCGGTGTTCACGGCGGCACCACTTGCCGGGAAGCAAGGAAAACAATTGTGCCGAGCCAGCCCATGACCAGCCCCGCCATTGCCGTGGCGGCGAGCGAGATTGAATCCCCCTATGCCTGGCTGCGGCTGGTGGCGAATATCGCCATCGGCACCATCGGCGGCGTGGGCATGTGGTCCATCGTGGTGGCGCTGCCGGCGGTGCAGGCGGAATTCGGCACGCTGCGCGCCGGCGCCTCCATGCCCTACACGCTCACCATGCTCGGCTTCGTGGTCGGCGTGGTGCTGATGGGGCGGCTGGCGGATCGCTTCGGCGTCATGGTGCCCGTCGTGCTCGGCACGCTCTCCCTAAGCCTGGGCTATGTGGTGGCCTCCTATGCCACCAGCATGACCATGCTGGCGCTGATCTATGGCCTGATGATCGGCCTGTTCGGCTCATCCGCCATGTTCGGGCCGCTGCTTGCTGATACCTCGCTATGGTTCGACAAGCGCCGCGGCCTTGCCATCGGGCTTTGCGCCAGCGGCAATTATTTCGCCGTCGCCATCTGGCCGCCGATCCTGGCGCATTGCATCGCCGAATTCGGCTGGCGCCAGACCCATATCGGCATTGGCATTTTCTGCCTTGTCACCATCCTACCCATCGCCCTGCTGCTGCGGCGCCGGCCGCCAGCGCAGGCCGCCCTCGCCTCGCCCGCCGCCCATAGCGATGGCAGCCTGCATTCCGCCGCCCGCCCGCTGGGCCTGGCGCCAAATACGGTACAAGGCTTGTTGATCGTGGCCGGATTAGGCTGCTGCGTCGCCATGTCGATGCCGCAGGTGCATATCGTGGCCTATTGCGTTGATCTGGGTTATGGCCCGGCGCGCGGCGCCGAGATGCTCTCGCTCATGCTGGCTTTCGGCATTATCAGCCGGCTGGCCTCGGGCTGGATCCTCGACCGCATCGGCGGGCTCGCCACATTGCTAATCGGGGCCGCGCTCCAGGGCCTGGCGCTGGCTTTCTACATCCCCTTCGATGGCCTCGCCTCGCTCTATATCATATCGGCCATGTTCGGCCTGGTGCAGGGCGGCATCGTGCCGAGCTATGCCTTCATCGTGCGCGAGCTTTTCCCGCCCGAGCAGGCGGGCCTGCGCGTGTCCATCGCCATCTCGGCCACGCTGGCCGGCATGGCTTTGGGCGGCTGGATGTCTGGCGCGATCTTCGATCTGACCGGCAGCTACCGCGCGGCGCTCGTGAACGGCATCGTGTTCAACCTGATCAATGTGAGCATCATCAGCTGGATGCTGCTGCGCTGGCGGGGCCTGCGGCCCGGCCCCAAGATGGCGGCGGCATAGGATAGGAGGACGGCGCCCATGAGCCTGGACTTTCTCATCATCGCGCTGATCGTGGTAGCCACGCCGGGCACCGGCATGATCTACACATTGGCTGCCGGCCTGACGCGCGGCGCCAAGGCCAGCGTGATCGCCGCCTTTGGCTGCACGCTCGGCATCGTGCCGCATATGCTCGCCGCCATCACCGGCCTGGCCGCCCTGCTGCACACGAGTGCTGTATTATTCGATGCGGTGAAATATGCCGGCGTGGCCTATCTGCTCTGGATGGCCTGGGCCACCTGGCATGACCGTGGTTCGCTCAGCCTCACCGGCCAGGGGCCGCAGCAGCGCAGCTTCATGGCCGTGACCCTTGAGGCCATCATCATCAACCTGCTGAACCCTAAGCTCTCGATCTTCTTCTTCGCCTTCCTGCCGCAATTCATTTCCCATGACGAGCCCGCCGTGCTGGCACGCATGCTGGCAATGAGCGGCGTGTTCATGGCCATGACCTTCGTGGTCTTCGCGCTCTATGGCCTGTTTGCAGCCTCGATCCGCGACCATGTGATCAGCCGCCCGGCGGTTTTGCTCTGGATGCGGCGGACCTTCGCAGCGGCCTTTGTCGCGCTGGGCGCGAAGCTGGCGTTAGCGGAGAGGTGAAGCATTGCGTAAGGCTTTTCTTGACACGCCACGCGTCAAGCATTACATTACGCAATGCTGAAGCGCATCCGCCACAAAGGAATGCTGGCTTTGCACCTGACCGGCGCTAACAAAGGCGTGCCGGCGGCCTTGGCGGAAAAGATCGAACTGATCCTTGATCGCCTGGATGTTGCTCATGGGCCGCAGGATTTCGGTTCCGGCTACAAGCTGCATCCGCTTAAAGGCGCCCTGAAAGGCTATTGGGCGGTGCATGTCAGCGCCAACTGGCGCATCATCTTCCGTTTTGATGGCGATGATGTCACCGATGTCGATCTGGTTGATTACCACTGAAGCGGAAGCGGAGATTCGCATGAAGCGCACGCGCAAACCCACCCATCCCGGCAAGTCGATCCGGGTATTTTGCATCGAGGCCCATGCCTTGGAAATCCAGCAGGCCGCCAAGCTGCTCGGCATCAGCCGGCAACAACTGTCGGCGGTGATCAACGGCCATGCCCGCATCACCGCCGAGATCGCCTTCCGGCTCGCCAAGGTGTTTGGCGGCAGCGCCGAAGTGTGGCTGCGGCAGCAGAATGCCTATGATTTATGGGACCTGGAGCATGGCGGCAAAACGATCAAGACCAGATCACTGCCGCAGAAAGCGGCGTGAGCATGCAGCGCCGGGCTTTTGTGGCGCTGAGCAAGAGGTGAGGTTTGGATAACGAGCACAGAAAGAGCTTGGAGCGAATAGAGAATGACCCTGTTCAAATTTTACCTAAATAATAAAACGAGATATCCCTTCATCTTTTTGTTTGGATGCATAACATGCGGCGTACTCATCTATTTGCATGTAAGCCCCGACAAATGGCTTGAAGCTATAGTCGCCGCCCTTGGGGTCGTAGGTGGATTTTCTGGCTTCCTATATAGCCAGCACAATCATCAGACAGACACTTTTATTCAGTTATTTATGGAGTTCAATAAAAGATATGATGAGCTTAACAACAAGCTCAGTATGATCGAGTCCAAAGTTAGCAATACGAACAATCCTCTTAATGATACAGACAAAACTATCTTGTGTGACTATTTCAACCTATGTGCTGAAGAGCACTTATTTCTAGATGCAGGATATATAGATATAAAAAAAATGGGATACATGGCTCAAAGGCATGCAGTTTTATTATAGGAACGAAAAAATCAAAGAATTTTGGGACGAAGAAATTACAAAAGGTTCATACTATCGCTTCACAAAAGAAATACTAAAACCAGTCAGAGAATACTGACTCTCAAATATCAGGCCATCACACCACGCTTCAGGTGTAGCATCCGCACTTTCCTATTTCAGAAAAATAACTCGTGGATGCTCGGGCCACTGTAAACGCGCGCCGCCGAAAGCGGCGTGGGCGCACAGGCCCGAAGGGCCCGACGAGTATGACGCACTAACTCAACAGCAATTCCATCCCCGGATCGCCCTTGGCCATGGCGCGCTGATAGGCCTCGCGCTGGCCGAGCCGTGCCAGCCAGGCGCGGATATGCGGATAGGACGTGAGGTCCATCGGGTGGTAATGCCGCATGGTGGTGAGGCAGAACATGGTCATGATATCGGCCGCCGTGAAGGCGCTGCCGGCGAGGTAATCCGCATCGCCCAGCCGCGCCTCGATGGTGGCGAGGACCAGCTCCAGCCGCTGCCGGCCGATCTGGTTGGCCGGATGATCGCCCGCCGGGTTGATACGGCCGCCGATCAGCACGCGCATGATCGCCGGCTGCAGCGTGCCATTGGCGAAATGATACCAGTAGAGATAGGACGCGAAATCGGGATGGTCCTTGCCCGGCGCCAGGCGGCCTCCACCGTATGTGGCGATGATGTAATCCATGATGGCGCCAGACTCACCCAGCACCAGATCGCGCCCATCTGCGGTTTTGTCGGTGATCACCGGGGCGATGCCCATGGGATGCAAAGCCTTGTACTCGGCCGGCGCCATGATGGGGGCGCGCTCATAGCGCTTCAGCGTGTAGGCAATGCCCAGTTCCTCGCAGAGCCAGACGATGCGCTCGGATTGCGACTTGCCTAAATGATGCACGGTGAGCATGGGGCCTCCCTGAATTTTGCGGCAGCCTAGCATGAAAAAAGCCCAGTGTTTCCACTGGGCTTTTTTAACAACTGCGTATGGCGGTCAGGCGCCCGGCATGGGCTCCGGCTCAAGCCCTGAGGGGCCCGGCTTCTTGCCGCCGCGATTGGTGGAGGGCACCGCCGAGCGCGGGCCGCTATCGCCCGAGGCCGGCTTGTTGTCATCGCTGCGCACGATCTCCTCGCCGCGCAGCAAGGCCTTCACCTCGTCGCCCGAGAGCGTCTCGTATTCGAGCAAGGCCAGCGACACCTTCTCCAGATCGTCGCGATGCTCGGTGAGGATGCGCATGGCGCTGCCCTCGGCTTCGTCGATGATGCGGCGCACTTCCTCGTCGATCAACTTGGCGGTGGCATCCGAGACATTCTTGCGCTGGGTGACGGAATGGCCGAGGAACACTTCTTCCTCGTTATCCGAATAGCGCAGGCGGCCGAGCCGATCCGACATGCCCCATTCGGTGACCATGCGGCGGGCGAGGCCGGTGGCCTGCTGGATATCGTTGGAGGCGCCGGTGGTGACATTCTCGCGGCCAAACACGATCTCTTCCGCGATGCGGCCGCCGAACATCATGGCCAGCCGCGATTCCAGTTCCAGCTTGGAAATGCTCAGGCGGTCCTTCTCCGGCAGCGACATGGTGACGCCCAAAGCGCGGCCGCGCGGAATGATGGTGACCTTATGCAGCGGGTCGCATTTCGGCATGAACAGGCTGACCAGCGCATGGCCGGCCTCATGATAGGCGGTGAGGCGCTTTTCCTCCTCGCCCATCACCATGGAGCGGCGCTCGGCGCCCATCATCACCTTGTCCTTGGCGCTCTCGAAATCGGCCATGGTGACCACGCGCTTGTTCTTGCGCGCGGCGAGCAAAGCGGCTTCGTTCACCAGATTGGCGAGATCGGCACCGGAGAAACCGGGCGTGCCACGGGCCACGATCTTGGGGTCCACATCGGGCGCCAGCGGCACCTTGCGCATATGCACGCGCAGGATCTTTTCGCGGCCCAGAATATCCGGGTTGGGCACCACGATCTGGCGGTCGAAGCGGCCCGGACGCAGCAAAGCCGGATCGAGCACATCGGGGCGGTTGGTGGCGGCGATCAGGATCACGCCCTCATTGGCCTCGAAGCCATCCATCTCCACCAGCAGCTGGTTCAGCGTCTGCTCGCGTTCGTCATTGCCGCCGCCCAGGCCGGCACCACGATGGCGGCCCACGGCGTCGATTTCGTCGATGAAGATGATGCAGGGCGCGTTCTTCTTCGCCTGCTCAAACATGTCGCGCACGCGGCTGGCGCCAACGCCCACGAACATCTCCACGAAGTCGGAACCCGAAATGGTGAAGAACGGCACATTGGCTTCGCCGGCGATGGCGCGCGCCAGTAACGTCTTGCCGGTGCCCGGCGGGCCAACGAGCAGGCAGCCCTTGGGGATTTTGCCGCCGAGCCGCTGGAATTTCTGCGGATCGCGCAGGAATTCCACGATCTCTTCCAGCTCGTTCTTGGCTTCCTCGATGCCGGCCACGTCCTCAAAGGTCACGCGGCCATGGCGCTCGGTGAGCAGCCGGGCCTTGGATTTGCCAAAGCCCATCGCCTTGCCGCCGCCAGACTGCATCTGGCGCATGAAGAAGATCCACACGCCGATCAACAGCAGCATGGGGAACCAGGAGATCAGGATTTGCACCAGGGTGGAATTCTCTTCCGGCGGCAAAGCCTGCACGCGCACGCCGCGCTCGGTGAGGCGGCCGACCAGGCCCGGATCGCTCGGCGCATAGGTGGCGAAGCCGCGGCCGTCGCGATAATGGCCCTTGATGGTGTGGCCCTGGATGGCGACATCGGTCACCTGGCCGTTCTGCACATCATTGAGGAAATCGGAATAGGCGACCGAGGTGCCGCCCTCGCGCATGGTGGGTCCCTGGAACAGGTTGAACAGCGCAACCACCAGCAGGCCGATGATCACCCATAGCGCAAGATTGCGTCCAAACATATTCACGGAGGCCTTACCCTTTCTCGAACAATTCCCGGCCGGATGCTCCCGCCCAGGCTTACAGCCAGTCTAGCCGATCCACCACCGACCGCACTACTGCCCGCAGTATTAGATAAGACCGCAGCAAGCCGAAACAAGCACCTTATTTTGCGCCTGACGTCACGATTTATAAGAAAGCGTTACAGAGAAGCCACGGTCAGGCCGAGCATCTGCCCAAGCTTCAGGCTCGGCAGCCCAATAATGCGGCTATCGCGCCATACAGCCGGCAGGCCGGGCCAGGCAGGCTTGGGCAACCCGGCGGCGGCAAGACCGGGGAAATCCTCGCGCCCCAGCGGTGCCAGCAGCAGCCCGCGCGGCAATTGCGCGGGTGTCATAATTCGGAAACGGCCATCCCAGAGCACAGCCTGCTTAGACTTTAGTGGCATGGCGGCGGGCAGATGCCGGGCCTCGCGGGTGATCAGCAGCCGGCCTTCCCAAGGCAGCAAGCGGCAGCGATGCAGGGTATGGGCCATCTCGCCGGCACGCAGATGCTTGAGCAGCCGCTCCAGGCTATCCAGGCGCGGCGGCAACGCCTCGCCGCCCACTTGCTTCAGCAAGGCGGCCAGGGCGCGCAGGGCAATCTCATCAGGTGCTGCCGTGAGCAACGCGGCATCGGCCCAGGCGATGCCGGCCGCCGGCTCGAAGGCGCTACTTTGCGCCAGGCGCTCAAGCGTGATGGCTGCCAGGGCCTGGCGGGCGCGGGCCATGTTGTTTGCGGTGAGCGCCAGATGGGTTGCCGCCTCGCCGCCGAGCAAGGCCAAAGCCGCGCGCGCGCCGCTGCGGGCATAGGCGGGATGGGCGTTGCTGGGGTCTTCCACCCAAGGCTGGCGGCGCAATGTCAGCGTGGCGATCAGGCGGCTTTTGGGCACATCCAGCAGCGGCCGGATGCGGATGCCGTTGATCGCCGCCATGGCAGCCAGGCCATCCACGCCGGAGCCGCGCGCGGCGCGCAGCAGCAGGGTTTCGGCTTGATCGTCGCGATGCTGCGCCAGCAGCAGATGCCGCACGCCATGCTGCGCGCACCAATTCTGCAGCAAGCCATAGCGCGCCTGCCGCGCCGCTGCCTGGCGGTTGGCCTGGGGCTTGGCGCCACGCCAGACCAGGATATGGGCGGCAATGCCGGCGGCCTTCAGCCAGCGCGCAACCTGGCGCGCCTCGGCGGCGGATTCAGGCCGCAAGCCGTGATCAACGATCAGGGCGGTAACGGCCACGCCGCGCTTCTTGCCCCATTCGGCGCTGAGCAAGGCAAGACAGAGCGAATCCGCCCCACCGGAACAGGCCACGGCCAAGGCTGTGGCCGATCCGACCAGCGGCTTGATCAGCCGGCCGAATTCAGCGGCGCTTAAAGGCGTATCAGCGGCAGCCGGCCTTGGCACGTTCGCGGCCCATGGCGTCCTTCACATGCGGCGGCGCGCTGGGGAATTCCTTCGCCAGCTGGCCATAGGCAGCGCAGGCCTCGGCGGTCTTTTTCAGCGCCGTGAGCGACATGCCGAGTTTCAGCAGACTATCGGGCGCCTTGGCATTCTTCGGGTAGCCCTGATAACCCTGCAAGAAGGCTGCGGCCGCTGGCTCGAACATGCCGCGCACATAGAAGGGCTCGCCCACCCAGTATTGCGCGTTGCCGGCAAGCACATCCTGGCCATGGGCGGCGATGAATTCCTTGAAGGCGGCTTCGGCCTCTGGATACTCGCTTTGCACCAGCAGCTTATAGGCGAAATCATAGCGCTCCTTGGGCGTGCCGGCCTGCAGCCGCGTGCGCGCGGCGGGCGCGGCCGCCGGTGCCGCCGCCTGGCGCGCAGGCGCCGCACCGCCAGCTTGCAGCGGGCGACCCTGGGCATCCACCGGCAGGCTGCCGAGCACGCCTTCGCGGCTGGGCGCCTGATTGGGATTGGACGAGGTGGAACCGGGCGCGGCGGCCTGGGCCTGGGCTTGCGCCGGCGCGGCAGCGGCGGGCACGCCGCCAGCCATACTGGGGCCACCACGCTCCAGGGCGTTGAGGCGGAAATCCACATCCTCCACCAGCTTGTCCATGCGGCGCTGGGTTTGGATATTCTTGTATTCCACTTCCTCGAAACGGCCGACCAGATCGCGGATGGCGCTTTCAAGCTGGTCGATGCGGGCATTCAGCCGGTTGGCGGCGCTGGTTTCGGCCTCGCCGGCATCGGTGAGCGAGCCGCCCGCCTGCCCACCCTGGGGGGCAGCGCCCTGAGGAACAGGCCCGCCGCGATAAACCTGGCGCTGCAGGGTCTGCAGATCGCGTTCCAGGCGGTTGATGCGGTCAAACAAAGCCTGATTATCCTGCGCCCGCGCATCATGCATATGCGCCGGCAGGGCAGCGAACAGGATCAGGGCGGCGAAGGCGGCAAGGCGGAGACGATGGAGCATGGGCTTCACCTGGTCGATCATGAAATGAGGGCGCAAAAAATCTGGCCCGAATCAATGCTTAGGGTGCGCGATTTTTACGGCAAAACCAAGGCCGAAGCCCATAGCCCGGCGGTGTTCAGCCGCCCAGAAACGAAAACACCCGCCTGCACCTGATCAGATCAGGGGCAAGCGGGTGAATCTGTAGCCAAGACTTGAGGCCGGCTTGCACCAGCCTCAGAGGCTCAAGCTTAGTTCGACAGGACGGTCACGCCACGACGGTTCTGGGCCCAGGCGGCCTCGTTCGAACCAAGAGCGACCGGACGCTCCTTGCCGTAGGAGATCGTGGTGACGCGGGCGGCCGGGATGCCCTGGTTCACCAGGTAAGCCTTAACCGAGTTGGCACGACGCTCGCCGAGGGCAAGGTTGTACTCGCGGGTGCCGCGCTCGTCGGCATGACCTTCGATCACGACCTTCCACTGGCCAAAGCGCTTCAGCCAGGCGGCCTGCTTGTCCAGGGTGGCCTTGCCGGCCGGCTTCACGTCAAACTTGTCATAGTCGAAGAACACGCGGTCGCCGACATTGACCTGGAAGTCCTGCACCGAACCCGGCGCGATAGCGGCGGTGGTGGCCGGCGCGGTGGCGGCAGCGGCGGGACGGGCGGCGGTGCCCGCGCCGGTATTGGCGGCGGTGGTCTCCGGGGCCTTTTCGCAAGCGGCCAGGAACAGGCCCACGGCGGCAACGGCGAGGAACTTGGTGCCGAAGGTGTTGAGGCGCATAATGTTTTACCCCTCCAAGGGTTTGGTTTGGTGTTCAGGTACCTGTTTAATCCAACTCGCGGACCGCATCCTCCGGTGTTTTTCCCTTCGGAGGCGTTCCGCCGCGAATAAGCCCTAACCCGTTCCGTCTGCGATCCGTACCCGATGGCAGCTTTCAGTCTCGCGACCGACCCTGCCAACGGAAAACGTTGCCGGAACCGACGGTTCAAGCCACTGCGTCACTTTTGATCATATCCACCGCGTATAGGTGAATCAAGGGGGCTGGGTTGAATCAAGGGGCTACCCCATTGATGCCGAAATACTGCGGCATTTCTGCAACAGTTGGCGGTAATTCCATTCACCGAATCAGGGCTGAAAGCGGCGACCAGGCCGGGTCGGAACCATCTATCGGCGTGGAAATCTCGCGTTCGTTGTGTCCGGTGAGATCAATCGAGAACAAACGTACCCGCTGACCCCGGCCACGCGAATCGCCCGAGCGTTCACGATAGAACATCAGCACGCGGCCATTGGGGGCCCAGGTGGGGGCTTCCTGCACCATGGGCGAGGTGCTCAAAATCCGCTCGCCCGAGCCATCCGGCCGCATGATGCCGATGGCGAAATTGCCCTGCGATTCCTTGGTGAAGGCGATCAGATCGCCCCGCGGCGACCAGACCGGGGTGGAATAGCGGCCCTGGCCAAAGCTGACGCGGCGCTGGTTGGAGCCATCAGCCTCCATCACATAAATCTGCTTGGTGCCGCCGCGATCAGAATTGAACGTCACCTGCCGGCCATCGGGCGAGAAGGACGGCGAGGTATCAATGCCCGGATCCGAGGTCAGCCGGCTGCGCGCGCGGGTGCGCAAATCCATCATGTAGATATCGGAATTGCCATCGGCGGCCAGCGACATGATCACGCGGTTGCCATCGGGCGAGAAGCGCGGCGCGAAGGTCATGCCGGGGAAATCGCCCACCAGCTCCTGCTGCCCGGTATCGATGTTGAACAGATAGACGCGCGGCTTGTCGTTGAAATACGACAGATAGGTGATTTCCTGCTGGCTGGGGCTGAAGCGCGGGGTGAGCACCAGGAAGCGGCCATCGGTGAGGAAGCGGTGATTCTCGCTATCCTGATCCATGATCGCCAGGCGCTTCACGCGCTTATCCGGCGGGCCGCTCTCGGCCACATAGACCACGCGGGTATCGAAATAGCCGTCTTCGCCGGTCACCTTCTTGTAGATCGCATCCGAGATCAGATGCGCCAGGCGGCGCCAATTATCCGGCGTGGTGAACAAAGCCAAGCCGGTCATCTGCTGCTCGGCGGCGACATCCCAGAGACGGAACTCGCCACGCAGCCGGCCATCGGCCTGCAATTCGATGCGGCCGGTGACCAGCGCATCCATGTTGATCACGCGCCAATCCTGGAAGCGCGGCTGCACCCGCATGGCGGCGGGCTGTTGCGTATGCGCTTTCGGATCAGCCGGCGCGAACAGGCCCGAGCGTTCCAGATTGGCGCGCACCACACGAGCCACGTCGCTGCCCAGCTTGGAGGCTTGCGGATTGTCGGCGTCGAAATCCGAAATCGCGATCGGCACTGGGCGGATATTGCCCTTGGTGATGTCAATCTCCACCCGCGCATCTGCCGGGGCGGTGACGAGCAGCAGCAGGGACAGAATGACAATGAGCTTCGGCAGGGCGGGGTGACGCAGCTTTATGAATTGCATTGTTGCCTCGGGTCGAAGTTCAAAACGATTTCCTGGGTGAATTTGGAATGATCGGCATTGGGCGGGAATTTGAACGGCACCGCCTTGAACACGGCGCGGCGCGCAGCTTCCGCCGAGGCGCGATAGCTTTCCTGGGTATAGAGCTTCACCGCATCCAGCACTTCCGGCTGGGTTTTCAGCGAGCCATCGGGATTGAGCTGGAACTGGATGCGCACGATATGCTCGCGGGCATCGCGGCGGCCGCAATCCAGCGCCCATTTATCGTAGATCTGGCTGGCAAGGAAATCCTTCTCGCTGATCGACAGCGGCTGGCTGGGATCAGACGGACCGACCGCGCGCGGCGCCGGCGGCGCGGGGGTGCGCTGCGCGGTCTGCGGATTGGGCGGCGCCGGATTGGTGGGCGCGGGCGCCGGCTTCTGCAGCTTGTTCACCAGCGCCGCCACCGAATTGAAATCCGGGGACTTAGCCTGCTGCGTCGGCTGCGGCGGCTTGGGCGGTTCCGGCTTGGATACCGGCTTGGGCGGCTCGGGCTTGGCTTCCGGCTTCGGCGCCGGCTCAGGCGGCGGCGGCGCGGCCTTGGCCACTTCCGGCTTGGGCGTTGGTGGCGGCGGCGGAGGTGGCGGCGGCGGGGGCGGCGCGGCGGTCACCGGCTTGGGCGGCTCGGGCTTGGCTTCCGGCGGCTTGGGCGGCTCCGGCTCCTGCTTGGGCTCAGCCTTGGCTTCCACCGGCACAGGCTGCGGCTTGGGTACATTGGATTTCTCGGCAATGGGCGCCAGTTCGGCCAGGATCACTGGCGGCTCGGGGATGCGCTCCGTCTCGAAATACGGCAGGCCAAAGATGCCCAGCGCAACAACAGTTGCGTGGAAGGCCGCCGAATAGACATACGAGCTGCGACGCACGATCCCTGGTCCTCTGCTTTAACGCCGACGCTGCGTGCTGCCGCCCTGGGGCGGATTGCCGATCAGCGCCACCTTGGTGAAGCCCGCGGCATTCACCCCGCCCATCACTTCCAGCACCTTGCCGTAATTCACCGCCTGATCACCGCGCACGAAGATGCGGCGATCCAGCGCACCCTGGGCAATGGCCTGCAAACGCGGCACCAGTTGCTCAAGGTCCAGATTGGCTTCCTGCAGGAACACGCCGCCCTTGGCATCAATGGTGATGGTCAAGGGTTCGTCCTGGCCCGGAATCGCCGCCGCCTGGGTTTTCGGCAGGTCCACCTGCACGCCCACGGTGAGCAAGGGTGCTGTAACCATGAAAACGATCAGCAGCACCAGCATGACATCGACCAGCGGCGTCACGTTGATCTCCGACATCGGCCGGCGCCGCATGCGGTGCCCGCGTGAATCGCCGCCCTGAAGCTGCGCGCCCATGATCTAGGCCGCCTCTTCGTCGAGCTGGCGGCTCATCAGCGCCTGGAATTCACCCGCGAAACCCTCCAGCCGGATATTCAGCCGGCCGAGATCGTTGGAGAATTTGTTATAGGCCATCACCGCCGGGATCGCGGCGAGCAGGCCGAGCGCGGTGGCGAACAGGGCTTCGGCGATGCCGGGCGCCACCACGGCCAGCGAGGTATTCTTGCTCATGGCGATGGAGTGGAAGGAATTCATGATGCCCCACACGGTGCCGAACAGGCCGACGAAGGGCGCCACCGAACCGACCGAGGCGAGGAAGCCGAGATAGCGCTCAAGCCGCTCCATCTCGCGATCAATGGACACACGCATGACCTGGCCGATACGCACCTGCAGCGAGCCAAGCCCCTGCTTGCCGCGCACCAGGCCGCGCTCGGTGGAGCGGCGCCATTCGCGCATGGCGGCCACGAACAAAACCGCCATGGGATGCTGGGGCCCGAGCTGGGCCAGGCGGTCATAGAGCGTGTCGAGCGAGCCGCCGGACCAGAAGTCATGCTCGAACTGATCGGTCTCGCGCACCACTTTGCGGATCTTGATCAGCTTTTCAAAGATGATCGCCCAGGACCAGAAGGAGGCCAGCACCAGCATCAGCATCACGGCCTTGACCACCCAATCGGCCTGCAGGAACAGGCCCCACATCGAGAGATCGGCCACCTGGCCGGAGCCGCCAAGGGCGGTCGCACTTACAGTTCTATCCATAACGCCTCATTCCTTTTCAGTCCGGGTACCAGAAGATTGCGAAGAATTTGTTGAAAGTGTGGCGAATAGGCCCGAAATCGCCTTCGGGATGCGTTTCGGCCGCCCGCCGAGGTCGATACAGGCCAGGGTGACCACCGCCTCGGCCAGTTTTTCCGCCTGCCGCCAAACCGCCTGGTCCAGCACCAGGGTGGCGCCCCGGGCGGCTTTGAGCTGGGTGGCAACCACCAGATCCTCATGCAGCCGGGCCGGCTTGAGGTATTCGATGGCGCAGGCCCGCACGGCAAAAGCGAGGTTTTCCCGGCGCAGCAACTCATCCTGGTTGACGCCTTGGGCCAGCAGCACATCAGACCGGCCGCGTTCCACGAAGCGCAGGTAATTGGCGTAATACACGATGCCGGCGGCATCGGTATCCTCCCACTGCACCCGCAGCGGATAGAGATGGCCCTGCGGGCCCTGGGAAGCGGCTTCAAGCATCCTCGCCCTCCCCCGGCAGCAGATCGAGCTGCGACGGGTCGGGCCGCTTCGGGACAGCCAGACCAAGATGGCCGAAAGCCTGCGGCGTGAGCAGGCGGCCGCGCGGCGTGCGCTGCAGGAAACCCTGCTGGATCAGATAGGGCTCGATGATGTCTTCCAGCGCATCGCGTGGCTCAGACAAGGCAGCGGCGATGGTCTCAACGCCCACCGGACCGCCGCCGAAATCACGCGCGATGGTGCTCAAATAGCGCCGGTCCATGGCATCCAGGCCACGCGCATCCACTTCCAGGCGCGTCAAGGCTGCATCGGCCTGGGCGGCGCTGACCACGCCGGCCCTGGCGACCACGGCGAAATCGCGCACCCGGCGCAGCAGGCGGCCGGCGACGCGCGGCGTGCCGCGCGCCCGTTTGGCGATCTCATGGGCGCCGGAGGCATCGAGATTGAGATTGAGAATGCGGGCGCCACGGCTGACGATGAATTCCAGTTCACTCACTTCATAGAAATTCAACCGCAGCGGAATGCCGAAGCGCTCACGCAACGGCGTGGTGAGCAGGCCGGAGCGCGTGGTGGCGCCCACCAGGGTGAAGGGCGGCAGATCGATGCGCACGCTGCGCGCCGAGGGCCCCTCGCCGATGATCAGGTCGAGCTGGAAATCTTCCATGGCGGGATAGAGGATTTCCTCCACCGCCGGATTGAGGCGATGGATTTCATCGATGAACAGCACATCGCGGGCTTCAAGATTGGTGAGGAGTGCTGCGAGGTCACCCGCCTTGGCGATGACGGGGCCGGAGGTGGCCTTGAAATTCACGCCCAATTCGCGCGCCACGATCTGCGCCATGGTGGTCTTGCCCAGGCCCGGCGGGCCGTGCAGCAGCACATGATCCAAGGCCTCGCCGCGATCCCGCGCCGCCGCGATGAAGATCGAGAGATTCTCCCGCGCCCGCGCCTGACCAACGAAATCGGCCAGCACCTGCGGCCGCAGATGGCGATCAAGCTCATCGCCCTCGGCGCTCTTGGCGGAGATCAGACGGCCCGCCTCGCTCATTTCGCCAGTTCCTTGAGCCCTAAGCGGATCAGCCCGGCCACATCGGCCTTGTCGCCAAGGCTGCGCGCGGCAATCGTCACGGCGCTGAAGGCATCGACGCGCTTATAGCCGAGATTGACCAGGGCCGAGAGCGCATCGCCCACCGCGCCCTGCCCTTCGATCACCGCCGCCTCGCCAGCACTCGGCAGGCCCACGGCCGCCGCGCCCAGATCAATGCCGTCCAGCTTGTCCTTCAATTCAGTGACCAGGCGCACGGCAAGCTTCGGCCCCACGCCATCGCAGCGCGTGAGCACCGCCTTGTCGCCAGCCGCCAGGGCGCGGGTCAGTTCCTCGGTGCTCAAAGAGCCGAGAATGGCCAACGCCACCTTGGCGCCAACACCCTGCACGGTCTGCAACAGCGTGAACCAAGCGCGCTCGGCCTGGGTGAGGAAGCCAAAGAGATGGATATGGTCTTCGCGCACATGGGTCTCGATATGCAGTTGTACGGCCTCGCCGACACGCGGCAAGCCGCGGAGCGTGCGGCCGGAGCAAAAGACCTGATAGCCAACGCCGCCGACATCGAGCACCAGCCCGCTATCGGACACGCTGTCGAGCAGGCCTTTCAGCTTGGCGATCATCGGCTGGCCTGCGCCAGATGGGCGGCGGTCTCGGCGGCGCGGATGCGCTGCTGCGTCGCCGCCAGATGGGCATGGGTGATGGCCACGGCCAAAGCATCGGCGGCATCGGCGCCCTTGATGGTCACGCCCGGCAGCAGGCGTTTCACCATGGCATGCACCTGATCCTTCTCGGCATGGCCCACGCCCACCACCGCCTTCTTGATCAGGTTTGGCGCATATTCCGCCACGGCCAAGCCAGCCTGAGCCGGCGCCAGCAACACCACGCCGCGCGCCTGGCCGAGCTTTAGCGTGGATGCCGGATTCTGGTTCACGAAAGTCTCTTCCACGGCCGCCGCATCAGGGCGCCATTCGGCCAGCAGCTGCACCAGGGCGTCATGCAGGAAGCGCAGGCGATAGGCCAATTCCTCGTCCGGATTCACCTTGATGATGCCATGGGCGATATGGCGCAGGCGGTTGCCCTCAGCCTCGATCACGCCCCAACCGGTGGCCCGCAGGCCAGGATCGAAACCGATGATGCGCTGGACGCCCGCCATCGCCGCGCTCAGGAGGCGAGCTTGCTCAGCTCGGCCTCCGAAATCTCGAAATTGGCATAGACCTGCTGCACGTCGTCGGAATCCTCCAGCGTATCAAGCATCTTGATCAGGGTTTCCGCCTTCTCGCCGGCAATCGGCGTGACATTCTTCGGCCGCCACACGATGCGCGCCGATTTCGGCTCGCCCACGGCCTTTTCCAGCGCCTCGCGCACGGCGGCGAAATCATCCTGGGCGCAGGTCACTTCATGCTCGTCGGCATTGGACTGGCAATCCTCGGCGCCGGCCTCGATGGCGGCCTCCATCATCTTGTCGCCATTGGCGATGCTGGCCGGAAACACGATCAGGCCGATGCGGTCAAACATGAAGGCGACCGAATTGGTCTCGCCGAGTTGGCCGCCATTCTTGGAAAAGGCAGCGCGCACTTCGCCGGCGGTGCGGTTGCGGTTGTCGGTCAGCGCTTCCACGATCACCGCCACGCCGCCCGGGCCATAGCCCTCGTAACGCACTTCTTCGTAATTATCGGCGCCATCGCCGCCGGCGCCGCGCTTGATGGCGCGATCCACCGTGTCCTTGGGCATATTGGCGGCCCGCGCCGCCTGCACCGCGGCGCGCAGCCGGGGGTTCACCGCCGGATCGGCCTGACCCATCTTGGCGGCGGTCGTCAACTCACGGATCAGCTTGGTGAAGACCTTGGCCTTCTTGGCATCCTGGGCACCCTTGCGGTGCATGATGTTCTTGAACTGGGAATGACCGGCCATGATCTACCTGCGCGGCAAACGGGTGGGACAAAGTGGGCGCCTTGGGGGCGCCTGAAAGGACAGCGAATCGGGCATGTTTACCATATTTTCTGCCCCACAGGCACCCGGTTGGCGCTGCGATAAAGCCTGATGCAGGGAAATGCAAGCCGCTGTATGTAGGGCGGGTATGCTGGACCTGACGGAAGCAACCCATAACCTGCGCAGCGGCTATGCCTATTGGTTGGCCAAATGCGCCGGCCGCCCCATGCCGGTGCGGGCCGATCTGGACCCGGCCGAGATGCTGCCCTTCCTGCCCCATGTGGCGCTGATGGATGTGCTGCGCGACCCGGCGGATTTCCGCTACCGACTGCTGGGCACCGTGGTGGATGCCCATATGAATGGCCGCTATACCGGCATGCGTTTGAGCGATCTGCCGCATCAGCGGCCGCCCAGCCGGATGTGGAGCCATTTCAGCGCCGTGGCCGAGACCGGCACGCCGCTGTTCAGCCGCATGCCTTATGTGGGCAAGCACAAGGATTTCATGTCAGCGCAGGACCTGCTGATGCCGCTAGGGGCGCCCGAGACCGGCGTGACCATGATCTTCTGCATCGTGGATTTCGTGCTGCGGCCAACGGGAATTTCAAGCGAATAAAGCCGCCACCCGCGCCCGCAGGGCGGGCAGAACCTCAGTGGCGAACCAGGGCTGGCGCGCCTGCCAGGCGGTGTTGCGCCAGGAAGGATGCGGCAGCGGGAAATAGTCAGGGCCGAAGCGGGCGAAGTCGCGCACCGTCTCGGTCATGTTCGCCGTGCCGAGATAGCGGCTCTGGGCATAGAGGCCCACCAGCAGGGTCAAACCGATATTGGGCAGGCGCGGCCGAAGCTGCGGATGCCAGAGCGGCGCACATTCCGGCCGGGGCGGTGCGTCTCCGCCATTCTTGTCGCGACCGGGATAGCAGAAACCCATGGGCATGATGGCGATGCGGCCAAGGTCATAAAACGCCTCGCGGTCCAGCCCCAACCAGGCGCGGAGCTGATCGCCTGAGCGGTCATTCCAGGGCAGGCCGCTTTCATGCACTTTGGTGCCCGGCGCCTGGCCGATGATGAGCAACCGCGCGCGCGGATCGAGCCGCACCACGGGGCGCGGCCCCAGGGGCAGATGGGCCTCGCAGAGCCGGCAGGCCGCAACCTCGGCCAGCAGCCCCTTAAACGATAACCGCTTGGGCAAGGCGACCGCCCAGCCGAATCGGCTGGATGCGCGTGGCAAGGCCGGTGCGGTCGTCGGTTTCCAGGTAGACGCCGCACAGCGTCGCCTCGCCATTGGCCGGCTCGAAACGGCCGCCGGGAATCTTGCGCAGGAAACGGTTCAGCGGCTCGGTCTTTTCCATGCCGATCACCGAATTATAGTCGCCGCACATGCCGGCATCGGTCTGATAGGCGGTGCCGCCGGGCAGGATTTGCGCATCCGCGGTGGGTATATGGCTATGGGTGCCGCAGACCATGGAAACACGGCCATCAAGGAAATGGCCCATCGCCATCTTTTCCGAAGTCGCCTCGCCATGAATATCCACGATAATGGCATCAATGCCCGCGCCCATGCGGTATTTCGCCAATTCGGCATCGATGCCGGCAAAGGGATCATCCAGCGCATCCATGAACACGCGCCCCATCACCTGGGCCACCAGTATCTTCTTGCCCTGCACAGTGCTGAACACCGCCGCGCCCTTGCCCGGCGTGCCCTTGGGGTAATTCAGCGGCCGGATCAGCTTGGGGTCGGATTGGATATAGGCGAGTGTCTCGCGCTGATCCCAGGCATGGTTGCCAAGCACGATGGCATCAACGCCGGCCTCATAGAGTTCGGTGCAGATACGGCTGGTGATGCCGAAACCGGCGGCGGCGTTCTCGCCATTCACCAGCACAAAATCCAGGCCGAGGTCGCGCCGCAATTCCGGGATGCGGGCAACCACCGCATCACGCCCGGAGCGCCCGACAATATCGCCGCAATAGAGAAGCTTCACCTAAACCCCACTTTCTGCACCACAGCGGATCGCACCGCGTTCCGTTACCACCCAATCGAGATCCTGGTCCTCCGGCCGGCGCGGCACATTGGGCACCTGCTGCACGGCGAAGGCATAACCAACGCACAAAGGCAGCGCGCCATCATCGGCCCGCAACGCCGCCAGCGTGGCGTCATAATAGCCTGCGCCCAAACCGAGCCGCCCGCCGGCCTTATCAAAGCCGAGCAACGGCACCAGCACCAGATCGGGCCGCAGGCTTTGCGCCTCCGGCCCCGGCGCCGGGATGCCATAGCGGCCCGGAACCAGACTTTCCGCCATGCCATCCCAAAGCCGGAAGCTCAGCGGCAGCGCGCCTTCCAGCACCGCCGGCAGCAGGATGCGCGCCTGCCACTCGGCGCGCAACCGCTCGAGCAAAGGCAGCGGATCAAGTTCATTGGGCAACGGCCAATAGCCGGCGATATTCAAGCCGGATTGCCTGGGGATGCCAGCCAGGAACCGCTCGGCTGCCACGGCAGCGATGGCCGCGCCATTAGCGGCCGAGGCTTCCGCCCGCCTAGCCCGCAGCTTGGCGCGCAAGGCCGCCTTGGCGGCTTGGATGTCGTCAAGGCTGGGGGAAAATGACATGCGTGGCGCCGATAAGAATTAAGGGGCCCCTAAGAATTAAGTGGACGGTGCCCGCCATGGCCGTCGGCATGTATCAAACCTCTGTAGGCCTGGCGTACCAGGTGGGCGCCGTGTGTCCGAAACCTCGGCTCCGGCCAGGGACAGCTCCCTAGAGATCAGCATTGGCCCCAGGGTTTAGAAAACCAAACGCACCGGGCAGGAAACACCGTCCGGGGAGCAATGTAGGGCGCTTGGCCGCATCCCGCAACCATGGCTAAAGTGCTGGCCGGATTGGGCGGACGCGCAACGAAGGGCTTATGACATGCGAGTAGTGGTAACGGGCGCGGCCGGATTTATCGGCGCGCGCCTTGTGCGCGGCCTGATCGACCAGGGCCGCTTGCGCGACTCAAATGGCCGGGAACGGCCGATTTCCGAATTGCTGCTGCTGGACCGCAGCGTCATCGACCTGCCGGCGCTGAACCTGCCGCCGGCCGCCAGCCGCATCGCCATCCGCTGCGCCAGCGGCGATCTGGCTGATGCCGATTTCCGCAGCCGCATTTTCGCGCAGCCCTGCGACAGCCTGTTCCATCTGGCGGCCACGCTGACCACCGATGCCGAACGCGACATCGAGCAGGGCCTGAACCTGAACGTGCTTGGCCTGCTTGACCTGCTGGCGATCTGCCGCCGCCAGGGCAACAAGCCCAAAGTGGTATTCGCCAGTTCCATCGCCACCTTTGGCGGCACGCTGCCCGATGTGGTGGAAGACGGCACGGCGCAGAAGCCGCAGACTTCCTATGGCGCGCATAAGGCCATCGCCGAATTGCTGCTGGACGATCATACCCGCCATGGCCTGATCGATGGCCGCGCGCTGCGCCTGCCCATCGTGCTGGTGCGGCCCGGCCAGCCGGTCAGTTCGATCTCCGACCGCGTAGCCGGCATCGTGCGCGAGCCATTGCGCGGCGAGAATGTGGCCTGCCCCTTGGCGCCGGAAACCTGGCTCACGGTGGTTTCGGTGGCCGCTGTGGCACGCGGATTGATCACCTTGCATGATCTGCCGGCGGAAGCCTTTGGCGAAAGCCGGGCGCTGAATCTGCCTGCTTTGAGCGTGACGGTGGGCAACATGATCGAAAGCCTGCGCCGCGTGGCGGGCAACCGCAAGCTCGGCATCATCGGTTGGGCGCAGGATGACCATCTGCAGCGCATCGTGGAAAGCTGGCCCAAGCGCTTTGAATCCGACCGCGCGCGGCGCCTAGGCATTCTGCCAGATACGGATTTCGACGCCATCCTCCGTGATTTTCTCCAGCATGAGAGCATGGCATGAGCGATCCCGTCTGCATCATCGGCGCCGGCTCCAGCGGCGTGGCCGCCGCCAAAGCGCTGAAACAGGCGGGCATCGCCTTCGATTGCTTCGAGGCCGGCTCCGATATCGGCGGCAATTGGCGCTACAATAACGATAACGGCCTGTCCTCGGCCTATCGCAGCCTGCATATCGATACCAGCCGCAAGAATCTGCAATACCCGGATTTCCCCACGCCTGACGAGTGGCCGGATTTTCCCTCGCATTGGCAGGTGATGCACTACCTCGCCGCCTATGCCGATCATTTCGGCGTGCGGCCGCATATCCGCTTCCAAACCAGCGTGACCGACGTGGCGCCCGAATCTGGCGGCTGGCGCGTGACCCTGAAAAATGGCGAGAGTAAACGCTACAGCGCTGTGCTGGTGGCCAATGGCCATCTCTGGGATCCGCGCTGGCCGAAATTCCCAGGCCAATTCGACGGCCAGCAGATTCACAGCCATGACTACAAGACCGCCGATCCCTTCGAGGGCAAGCATGTGCTGGTGGTGGGCATTGGCAATTCGGCCGTCGATATCGCCGTCGATCTCTGCCGCCGCGCTGCCAGCGTGCAGCTTTCCACCCGGCGCGGCGCCTGGATCATGCCGAAATACATCTTAGGGATTCCCACCGATCGCTGGTCGGCATTTCTCATTCGTAAGCTGAAGCTGCCGACGATAGTGGCGCGCGCCATCGTCTCGAAGCTGATGTATCTCACCGTGGGCGATCAGGAACGCTATGGCGTGAAGAAGCCGCCGCATCCGATGTGGCGTGAACATGCTACGATCAGCCAGGAATTGCTGCCCTATATCGGCCATGGCTGGATCACCATGCGGCCCGATATACGCGAATTGCGCGGGAAAAGCGTAGCCTTCACCGACGGCACGGAAGCGCCGGTGGATGCCATCATCAATGCTACCGGCTATCACACCAGCTTTCCGTTCCTGAAGCCAGAGATTTTCAGCGTGCGCGACCGCGAGCCGGTGCGGCTCTATCGCCGCCTGCTCTGTGCCGATCACCCCGGGCTGTATTTCGTTGGTCTGGTGCAGCCGATCGGCGCCACGATCCCGCTGGTGGAAATCCAGGCGCGCTGGCTGGCTGGCGTGCTGGGCGGCCAGATCGCCCTGCCCGGCCGCGCGGTGATGGATGCCGAGATCGCCAAGCATCATGCCCATGTGCGCGGGCGCTATGTGGATAGCGCGCGCTATACGCTGGAAGTGGATTTCCGCGATTATGCCACGCAGCTACGCGGCGACATGGCGCGCGGCCAGGCCGCGCTCTAGCCCTTACGGGGTTTCCAGCTTGGCGGCGATGCTTTCCAGCTTCTGCGCCAGGCCAAGCAGGGCATCGGCATCGGTCTTGTCGCTGGTCTGCGCCTCGCGCAACGCGGCGATCTCCTGGCGCAAATCGGCCAAGTCGCGCTGCGCCACTTCCAGATCGTCAGCCATGGTCAGCGCCGCCATCAGCAGCAGCCGCGCATCGCCCACCTGGCCCACCAGGGCAGCAAGCTCGCGCACCCGGCCATCCACCAGGCCCGACAACCGCTCGACCTGGGATTCCTCGCCATCGTCGCAGCCGATGGGATAGAGCCGGCCGTTTACGGTGACATTCACCTCACCCATGGCGCGCTCCTATACCGGCTCGGCCAGCGCCTGGCGCAGGCGGGCCATGGTGGCATCCAGCCGCGCCAGCAGACTGGCCTCGAAAGCTTTGCTCTCGGCCTGATCGGCACGGGCTTCCGCGAGTTCAGCCCGCAGAGCCGCCACCGCGCCGTCATCGGCGGCAGCGGCGACTGGTCGCGCCACGGCCTTCTCGGCCACCAGCTTCAATTGTTCCTGCGCCGCGAGCGCAGTGCTGAGCCGGTTGCTCAGATCGTCGCGCTCGCGCTTGAGCGCGGCAATTTCAATGTCACGGCTGTTGAGCGCCGCTGCGTCTACCTCTGCTGGCGCCACATCGGCCTGCATGGCGCCCAATTCCTCGCGCAAGGCATCCACCAGGGCGGCGCGCTCGCGGAAACTGTCGGCCTCGGCCTTGCTCGCCTGCAACGCTTCGCGCAGCTGGCGCAGCTCCAGGCTGGCCTCGCCATGCTGCTCGGCGAGCGCGCGGTAGGCCACGGCGCGGCTGGCCAACGCGGCATCCAGCCGGCGCAACGCCTTTTCCATGGCGGCCGAAGCCGCCGCCACACCGGTTCCCATGATCGTCAATTGCTTTATGATGTTGGACACGAAAGCTGAGAGCGAGGATAAGCGTCGCGCGCCCTCAGCGTCAACCAAACGCCCCCAGCAGAGTTATCCACAGCCGCCATGCTCGAAGCTTTGCCAATCCTGCACGACCCCTGGTTCTATGTGGCCGCCATGCCCGCTGTGGTGATCATCGGCCTGAGCAAGGGCGGCTTTGGCCCCGGCACCAGTCTGCTGGCGCTGCCGCTGATGAGTCTGACCATTCCGCCGCTGCAGGCCGCCGCCATCACGCTGCCGGTTTTGTGCATCATGGACCTGGCCGGCCTGTGGGGTTACCGCAAGCATTGGGACCGCGCCAACATGGTGATCATCCTGCCCGGCGCGCTGGTGGGCATCCTGATCGGCACGCTGACCGCCGACTGGGTGAGCAATCGCGGTGTGCAGGTGATCATCGGCTTTGTGGCCGTGGCCTTCGTGCTGGATAAATGGCTGCGCAAGGGCAGCCCGCAAGCCGCGCCGCGCGATGTGAAGAAGGGGCTGTTCTGGAGCATGATTTCCGGCTTCACCAGCTTCATCGCCCATGCCGGCGGGCCGCCGCTCTCGGTCTATATGGTGCCGCAGCGGCTGGACAAGACGCTCTTCGTGGGCACCAGCATCGTCTATTTCGCAGTGCTGAATTATGTGAAGCTGGTGCCCTATGCCTGGCTCGGGCAATTCACCCCGGTCAATCTTGGCACGGCGGCGATGCTGGCGCCGGTGGCCGTCGGCGGCGTCTATCTCGGCATGTACCTGCATAAGTTCCTCAGCGATACCAGCTTCTACCGCATCATCTATGTGGTCACCCTGCTCTGCGGCCTTAAGTTGCTGGCCGATGGCCTGGGCTTCTAAGCCGCAGGGCCGATTTTGCCCTTACACAAACGGAATTGATGCCGACACAAACGGAATTGATGCTCGGCCCCGCCTGACGGCGGTTGCCCGCTGCTTAGCTTGTGATTAGGGTCTCCCGCGCCCAAATTGAGCCTTACAGGGGTGTGTCAGTCCGGGGAGCCAGCATGTCCAGCATTTACGATCGCGATCTCGACAAGAATCCAGCCAATTACGAGGCGCTCTCGCCCTTGAGCTTCCTGCGCCGCACGGCGGAAGTGTTTCCGCACCGCCTGGCCGTGGTGCATGGCGCCTGGCGCTACGACTACGCCACACTCTACATGCGCTGCCGCCGCCTGGCCTCAGCGCTGGCGCGGCGCGGCATCCGGCGCGGCGACACCGTGGCGATCATCGCCGCCAATACCCCGGCGCATCTGGAAGCGCATTTCGGCGTGCCGGCCACCGGCGCCGTGCTGAACCCGATCAACACCCGGCTGGATGCCGCCGCCATCGCCTTCATCCTGGATCATGGCGAGGCCAAGGTGCTGCTGGTGGACCGCGAATTCGCCGCCGTGGCGGAGGCCGCCCTGGCGCAGGCGAAAGTGCGACCCTATGTGATCGATATCGATGATGCCGCCATCACCAGCGGCGAGCGCATCGGCGCCATCGAGTATGAGGATTTCCTCAAGCTCGGCGATTTCGATTATCCCTGGCAGGGGCCTGAGGATGAGTGGGATGCCATCGCCCTGGGCTATACCTCCGGCACCACCGGCAACCCGAAGGGCGTGGTGACGCATCATCGCGGCGCTTATCTGAACGCCATGGGCAACGCCGTGACCTGGAACCTGCCCAAGCATCCGGTCTATCTCTGGACCCTGCCGATGTTCCATTGCGATGGCTGGTGCTTCCCCTGGACCATCACCATGCTGGCCGGCGTGCATGTCTGCCTGCGGCGCGTGGAACCAGCCGCCGTGTTTGCAAGCTTCGCCGATCCAGGCGTCACGCATTTCTGCGGCGCGCCCACGGTGCTGAGCATGCTGATCAACGCACCGGCTGATGTGCGCGCCAAGCTGAAGCCCGGTGTGAAATGCATGACCGCCGGCGCCGCGCCGCCGGCCGCCGTGATCGCCGCCATGGAGGGCATGGGCTTCGACATCACCCATGTCTACGGCCTCACCGAAGTCTATGGCCCCGCCGTGGTCTGCGACTGGCATGAGGAATGGGACAAGCTGGATATCTCCGAACGCGCCATGCTGAAGGCGCGCCAGGGCGTGCGCTACCATGTGGAAGAAGACGTGGCGGTGCTGGATCCGCAGACCATGCAGCGCGTGCCGGCCGATGGCGAGACCATGGGCGAGATCATGTTCCGCGGCAATATCGTGATGAAGGGCTATCTGAAGAACCCGAAGGCCACGCAGGAGGCCTTCGCGGGCGGCTGGTTCCATTCCGGCGATCTCGGCGTGGCCTATCCCGGCGGCTACATGCAGATCAAGGACCGCTCCAAGGACATCATCATTTCCGGCGGCGAGAATATCTCCACGCTGGAAGTGGAGGGCGTGCTCTACATGCACCCGGATGTGATGGAAGCGGCCGTGGTGGCCAAGCCTGATAAGCATTGGGGCGAGACGCCCTGCGCCTTCGTGACGCTGAAACAGGACGGCAAGGCCACGGCCGAAGACCTGATCGCCTTCTGCAAGGAGCGGCTGGCGAAGTTCAAGGTGCCAAAGACCGTGGTGTTCAGCGACTTGCCGAAAACCTCGACGGGCAAGATTCAGAAATTCGAGCTGCGCGAGCGGGCCAAGGCCCTATAGCCGGCAGAGCGAGCGCGGGAGAATGCCTCCCGCGCCGCTAGCTTGAGCGGCTATTGCTTAAGGCGCGTGATCTGCTCCTTCAATTTGAGCTTCTCGCGCTTCAGCTGGGTAATGCGTACGGGGTCGGGGAGCGGGCGGTGTGCCTCGTCATCAATCACGGCCTGGATATGGGCGTGCTTTTCAACAAGGCTGTCAATATGCGCTTCTGTAGCCATCGCGTCCTCCTCCTTGCGGTTCGGAGCGCGTTGGCCGGCGCGGTGTGTAGCGCGACCGCACCGGCACGCGCTGACACTCATGTAAGCACTCCCCCCTCGCTTTGTCAGCCCCTTTCCGCCAGTATGTTTTCTAAATGACGCGGCGCACCAAATTAGCACAACCCCTACCGACGCCTCGGGTAGCCGAGTCGCGCCCCAAAGTGGCAAACCGCCTGGTTGTGGGCATCAGCGGTGCCTCGGGCGTGATCTATGGCATCCGCCTGCTGGAAGCCCTGCAAGCGGAGAATGTGGAAACACATCTGATACTTACCCGCGCCGCTGAAATGACCATCGCCTATGAAACCAGCTACACCGCGAAACAGGTGCAGGCCTTGGCGCATACAGTTTATCCGTTGGCGGATGTTGGCGCCGCCATCGCCTCGGGTTCCTTTGCCACGCTCGGCATGGTGGTGGTTCCCTGTTCGATGAAAACCCTGGCCGAGATCGCCACGGGCGTGACCGGCAATCTGCTGACCCGCGCCGCCGATGTGACCCTGAAAGAGCGTCGCCGTCTGGTGCTGGTGCCGCGCGACACGCCTTTGCATCTCGGGCATCTGCGCAACATGGTGAGCGTGACCGAAATCGGCGCCATCGTGGCGCCGCCGATGCCCGCCTTCTATGCCGCGCCCAAGACGCTCGACGATCTGGTCAACCACACGGTCGGCCGAGTGCTGGATCTGTTCGGCGTCGAATCAGGGCTGGTGCAGCGCTGGCAGGGCAGCCCGAAGAAAAAGGGTTAGTTGAAAGCCGCCGCCAGCAAAGCGGCGCCTGCCGGATGATCGGGCCACCCCAGGCTGGCGAGATAGGCATCCAGATGCCGGCCGGCCGCGCGCCTCACATCGCCCTCATGCTGGATTGCCGAACTATAGCGCGCCAACGGCACCAGATAGGCCTGGGCGATCTCCTCCAGGCGCAATTCCAGGCGCTTGGCTTCGTCATAAAGCCCGGTGGCGGCCGAATCGAACTCGCCCAGCCGCTTTAAGGCACGACGCGCCTCACGATAGGGCGCCAGCACGGCGTTCACCGGCGCCACGGCGCTCTGCGCCCGCTCGATTTCACCCGGCGCCCAGCCCGCCAAGCCATTCTGCGCCCGCCAAAAGCCCAGCAGCAGCAGATTCACATCCGCGCCGGCCTCGTCCTGCAGCGCAAGACAGGCCGCCGCCACCCCGGGGCGGGCATAAAGCGCCAGGGAAAACGGCCAGAATGCGGTGCCCGAGTCGATCATTCCGTGATAGAATAACGGACTACCGCGTTCCGCATAACAGGCTTACACCGAGGCTATGAACTTTCCCGGCTCCCTCGATCTCGATGCGCTGCAGCGCCAGTTGACCGATTTGATGGCGGAACACCGCGACCTTGATGACGCCATCAATGCCCTGGCCGAGCAGGCGCATATCAACCAGCTGCAGATTCAGCGCATGAAAAAGAAAAAGCTGGCGCTGAAAGATCAGATCATCCGCCTGGAAAGCCTGCTGCTGCCTGACATCATCGCCTAGAGCGGCATCATCGCGCAGACACGGTGTCGTTACCCCTTCGCCGGAATGCTCAGAGCCACCGGATCGAGATGCACCGGACGGAAGCGGTTGGCCACATGCTCCGCCGGATAACCCACCGCCATGCCGCAGAGCAGCTTATACTCAGCCGGCACATTGAATGCGGCGTCACTGCTTCAGGCCAGGTGGCGAGCGCCGCCTGGGCGCATGTGCCCAGGCCTTCATCCAGCGCCGCCAGCATCAGCGACTGCATGTAGGCGCCGGCATCCAGCGCGGCATAGGCGCCCAATGCGCCATGGGCATAGATGAACAACGCCACCGGCGCATCGAAGAAATGAAAGTTGCGCCGCATCTGCTGCGCGCGGCCCTTGAAATCCTTGCGCTCGATGCCCAGCGCGCCATACAGGCCATAGCCGCAGGCCACGCGGCGCTGCTGCAGCTCGGCAGGATACTGATCCGGCACATTGTATTCCCGCGATGGCGCACCGCCCTTCAGCATTGCTGAGATTGTGCGGCGCCATTTCGGCATGGCGAGCAATTCCTGGCCACGGTCAAAGCGCGCGCAAAGCTCGGCGGCGATCTTGTCGCGTAGCGGCCCCTGCGCCACGGCCACGCGGAAAGGCTGCGTGTTGCTCCAGCTTGGCGCTTCCACGCCGGCCAGCAACAGCCGCTGCAGCACAGCATCGGGCACCAGATCGGGCTTGAAGGCCCGGATGCTGCTGCGGGCCTGCAGGTATTCCATCATCGTGCGCGGCATCTGGTCCAATCCTTCCACGTCAACCCAAAGCCTTGAGTGCCGCCAGGGCGGCCTCGCGGCCCGATATCCAGGCGCCTGGCAATTGCCCCACCCATTCCGGCGGCGCCACATGCTCACCGGCGAAGAACAGGCGGCCCAGAGGCTGGGCAAGCGTGCGCCGCGCCGCCACCGCGCCGGGCCGCGCCACCGAATGGCTGCCCAGGCTGTAGGGATCGCTGCTCCAGTTGGATGCCATGCCCTCAACAAAGCCGGCATCAATGGCGGGCCCGAGCAATTTCGCCAGGCGCGCACGCGCCGCCTCGATCAGCGCCGCCTCGCCCGCCCGCACCAGATCGCGCGCATAGGCGCCGCCCAGGCTGGCCAGCACCACCGGCTGGCCCAGCGCGTTGATGCGGAACTGCATCGCCTGCTTGGCGGTATCGATATCCGAACCCGGGCCTGGGCCATAAAGCTGCGTATTGGCGGTGGCATCGATGCTGCCGGGCTTGTAGCGCAAAGCCACGCGCTCGATGGCGCCCACCTGCAAGCGGCCCAATGCCTCGCGGCGCGGCGCCGGCCATTCCGGCTTGAAGGTGACGCCGCCAGTGGCCAGCACGCCCAAAGGCAGCGTGACAATGCAGACCCGTGCTTCCAGCACCCCGCCGGCATGGTTCAGCACCACGCCGCGCTCGCTCCATTCGATGCCATGCACCGGTCGCTCGCGGAAGATCGGCAGGCCCACGCCCTGCGCCGCCACCCAGGCGCCAAGCCCGCCCGGCAGCCAGAGGTCATTGCCCGTGCCGGCCAGCCTGGGCGCATCCAGGGCCGAGACCTGCGCGAAGTCGATGCCAACATGCAGCGGCCCGGCCAAAGCCTTGGCGGCATCGGCCCAGCGCGTATCGAGGCTTGGCACCAAAGCCGCCAGCGACCGATCAAGCCGCGCGCTCTTGGCATCGTTCAGCGCATCATCGATGCGGTCCAGCGCCGCGCCCAAGGCATCGTAATCACCGATGCCAGCCTCGCGGCCCAGTTCATAGAGCCAGAAATCGCCGTCTTCCACCTGTGAGGCCGTATTGCCCTGGCGCAGAATCGCCACCAGCGGATTGAGTTCCAGCGAGCGCAGATGAAAAGCGCCGAGATCGACGGGAAAACCGAAATGGCTGGTATCGGTGAAGGCCCGGCCACCGAGGCGATTGCGCGCCTCCAGCACGGCTACTTTCATACCGCGCTCGGTAAGCAGCCGCGCCGCCGCCAGGCCAGCCATGCCGGCGCCGATCACCGCCACATCCACTTTAGCTGGCAAGGTTTGCGCTTGAGCAAAACGCGGCAGCAGGCCGGCAGCAAGGCCAAACGCCAGCAATTGGCGCCGGGAAAGCGGAAGTCGGGAGCCGCGACGCATCCCGCGCCCGCTCAAGTCTCGAAGCGGTAAGCGTGCGCGCGATAGGCGCCGAGGACCTTCAGGCGGCGGGAGAAATAGCCGAGTTCATCCAGTGCCAATTGCACATTACGCGCCGATGGATGGCCTTCGATCTCGCAGTAGAATTCGGCAACGCGGAAACCGTCGGTCATGTAGCTTTCCAGCTTCACCACATTCACACCATTGGTGGCGAAACCGCCCAAGGCCTTGTAGAGCGCCGCCGGCACGCTGCGCACTTCAAACATAAGGCTGGTGAGGATCGTACCTGTTTCGCTGACATCGGGATCGAGCCGCTGACGTTCCAGCTTCACGAAGCGCGTGGTGTTGGTGGCGTTGTCCTCGATATCCGGACGCAAAACCTGCAAACCATATAGCTCGCCAGCAATAGTGGAGGCAATGGCGGCCTCGGCCGCATCGTTGCGCTCGGCCACATCCTTGGCCGAGCCGGCGGTATCGCTGGAGACGATGGCCTCCAGCCCCAGCTCGCGGATCACGTTGCGGCATTGCGACAAAGCCTGCACATGGCTGTAAACACGCTTCACGCTCTTCAAGCTGGCCGCCTTGGGCGCCAGCAACTGGTGCCGCACGCGCAGGAAATGCTCGGCGGTTATATAGAGCCCGCCCTCGGGCAGCAGATGGTGGATATCGGCCACGCGCCCGGCGGTGGAATTCTCGATCGGGATCAGGCCACAGGCCGCCCGGCCCTCGCGCACAGCGGCAAAGGCATCCTCGAAGGTGGCGCAGGGCAGCGGCGCCAGATCCGGCAACGCCTCACGGCAGGCGAGATGCGAATAGGCGCCAGCCGCCCCCTGGAAGGCCACGACATGCGCGGGATCGCTGGCGGTGCTGGCGAGATGGGCGGCGGGAGACATCAGCGTTTCCAAAACTCGGGCTGTTTTCCAGAAATTATTGTTATTTCGCCATGACTTGGCGGATGCGTTCGAGGTCGGCAGGAGTATCGACGCCGAGCGGCAGGGTGTCAACGACGGCAGCGGCGATGCGCATGCCATTCTCCAGCGCGCGGAGCTGCTCCAGCTTCTCGCGGCGCTCCAGGGCTGAAGGCTTCAGCGTCACGAAGCGCGCCAGGGCCGCGCGGCGATAGGCATAGATGCCGATATGGTGCCAGAGCGGCCCCTCACCCGAGGGCACCGGCCGGCGGCTGAAATACAGCGCCGGCCCAATGCTCTGGCCGGCTTCCAGGCTCAGCACCGCCTTCACCACATTGGGGTCGTCGATCTCATGGCGATCCACTATCGGCGTGGCCAAAGTGGCGATATCGATGGCGGCATCGGCCAGCGGCAACAGGGCGGCGCGCACCACCTTGGGATCGATGGCCGGCAGGTCGCCCTGCAGGTTGATCACCGCGTCATGCTTACCCTCAGGGTCCAGCAGGGTCAGCGCCTCGAAGATGCGGTCGGAGCCCGATGGATGCGCCGGATCGGTCATCACCGCTTCGCCACCTGCCGCCCGCACCGCATCGGCAATCGCCTGGTCGCCGCAGGCCACCGCCACGCGCGCGAAGCCGGCCTCGCGGGCCCGCTCCAGGCAATGCACGATCATCGGCTTGCCATGGATATCGGCCAGCGGCTTATCGGGCAGCCGGGTGGAGGCCAAGCGCGACGGGATCAGCACGATAGGGTTTTTGGGCAAGGCAGATTGGGTCATAGCTTTCAAAGACTTGCGAATCACCGGGGGGATGCGGCACTTCGCCGCAGGAAGCGGCCGCCGCCGGCCTATCCGAGGGGCTTTATACGGGTTGCGGATGGCGGGGGGAAGCCGGTAATCTGCGGCCGATTTCCGGCGGTCCTGCTTGAATAGCGGCCGCCGAGGCCAAGGCCATGGGAGTTTGCCGAATGGATAGTTTTGAATTCAACAAGATCGCCGGCGCTGGCCTTTCCGCCCTGCTGCTGATCTGGGGTACGAGCTATCTGGCCAGTGTGGTGATTCAGCCCAAGAAGCTGACCGAGCAGGCTTACAAGATCGAGGTGCCCGAGGAAGCCCCCAAGGGTGGCGCCGCGCCGGCCGCCGCCGAGCCGGAGCAGCCGGTGGGTCCGCTGCTCGCCGCCGCCAATATCGAGGCCGGCAAGAAGGCTGCCGCCAAATGCGCCGCCTGCCATAGCTTCGAGAAGGGCGGCGCCAACAAGGTGGGCCCGAATCTCTATGGCACCGTGGGCGCCAACAAGGGTCATGTCGCCGGCTTCGCCTATTCCGACGCGCTGAAGAAGACCGAAGGCCCCTGGAGCTTCGATAGCCTCTATGCCTTCATTGGTAATCCCAAGGCCTATGCCCCGGGCACCAAGATGGCGTTCGCCGGCATCAAGAGCGCCAAGGAGCGCGCCGACCTGCTGGCCTATATGAATTCCATGGCGGACAGCCCGAAGCCGCTGCAATAACCATCCCGGCAGGAGCGTCATGCCAGCCTGCCCTTCTGACCTGATTGCCTTTGCCAACCGCCTGGCCGACCTGGCCGGGGCGGCAATCAGGCCGCATTTCCGCCGCCGCACCATGGCGGTGGAAAGCAAGGCCGATGCCTCGCCGGTGACCGTGGCCGATCGCGCCGCCGAGACGGCGATGCGCGAGGCCATCGAGGCCAGCTATCCCGAACACGGTATTTTTGGCGAGGAATTCGGCCATGCCCGCGCCGAGGCGCCCTGGCAGTGGATTCTCGATCCCATCGATGGCACCAAGAGCTTCGTCACCGGCCTGCCGATCTTCGGCACCCTGATCGCCCTGACCCATAACGGCGCGCCGGTGCTGGGCGTGATCGACCAGCCGATCACGCGCGACCGCTGGATCGGCGCCGAGGGCCATGCCACCAGCTATAACGGCGCAGCGACCCAAGCCAATATCGGCACGGACCTGGGCAAGGCCGCTTTGCTGACCACCTATGTGGATGGCTTCAACGACAGCGAGGCGGCGGCCTTCACCAGCCTGCGCAAGGCCTGCCGGCTGAACCGCATGAGCGGCGATTGCATCGCCTATGCGCTGATTTCGTCGGGCTTCGCCGATATCGTGGTGGATGGCCGGGTGCAGCCCTACGACTATGCCGCGCTGATCCCGGTGATCGAAGGCGCCGGTGGCATCATCACCGATTGGGAAGGCAAGCGGCTGGATACCCGCAGCCCGGCCCGCGTGCTGGCGGCCGCCAATCCCAGCCTGCATGCCGCCGCCATGGCGATACTGGCTGGCGCCTGACCGCGTTACTATATACTCAAGACTAACATCTCAGGGAGATACCGCTGATGCTGCGTCTTGCCGCCCTCACTTTGTCCGCCGCGCTGGCCTTGTCACCCGCCCTGGCGCAAACCAAGAGCAGCCACGCGCTTTCGCTGGTTGGCGAGCCGAAATACGGCCCTGACTTCAAGCAGCTTGATTATGTGAATCCCGGCGCACCCAAGGGCGGCGAAGTGAAGCTGGTATCGGTTGGCGGCTTCGACAACCTGAACCCCTTCATCCCGAAAGGCGACGAAGCGCCGGGCCTCGGCCTGATCTACGAAACCCTGATGACCTCGCCGCTCGACGATGTGTCAGCGGAATACGGCCTGATCGCCGAAAGCGTGGAAGTGCCCGACGACCTGAAATGGGTATCGTTCAAGCTGCGCGCAGAGGCCAAATGGGCCGATGGCAAGCCGATCACTGCCGAGGACGTGGCTTATACCTTCCTCCAGATCAAGGAGAAGGGTGAGCCGACGATGCAGTATTACTATGCCAATGTGACGCGCGCCGAAGTGCTGGGCCCGAAACAGATCAAATTCCATTTCGACGGCCCGCCGAACCGCGAATTGCCGCAGATCATGGGGCAATTACCGGTGATCCAGAAGGCGCAATGGGAAAAGCGCGATTTCGACAAGGTGACACTTGATCCCTGGACCGGCTCGGGCCCCTACCGCATCAAGGAATTCGAGGCCAACCGTTTCATCGTCTATGAGCGCCGCACTGATTGGTGGGGCAAGGATCTGGCGATTGCCAAGGGCCGCTATAATTTCGACCGCATCCGCTACGACATTTACCGCGACAACACGGTGACGCTCGAAGCCTTCAAATCCGGGCAATACGATTACCGCAGTGAGAATATCGCCCGCGTCTGGGCCACCGGCTACGACTTTCCGGCACGCCAAAATGGCCTGGTGAAATTGGAGAAGGTGAAGCATGAGCGGCCCGGCGGCTTAAGCGGCTTCATCTTCAACACAAGGCGCGAGAAATTCGCTGATCCCCGCTTGCGTGAGGCGCTGGGCTATACCTTCGACTTTGAATGGGCGAACAAGAATTTCTTCTTCGGCGAATATAGCCGCACCGAGAGCTTCTTCCAGAATTCCGATTTCGCGGCACGCGGCGAGCCTTCGCCGGCCGAACTGAAGCTGCTGGAGCCCCTGCGCGCGCAATTGCCGCCGCGCGTCTTCGGCCCGGCCTATAAGCCGCCTTCAGGCGATGGCAGCGGCGCCGACCGCAACAATCTGCGCAAGGCGCGCGAATTGCTGGCCGAGGCGGGCTACACCGTGAAAGACGGCAAGCTGGTGGACAAGGCCGGCAAGCCCTTCGAGATCGAGATGCTGCTGGTGGACCCGGCCTTCGAGCGCATTGCCGCCGCCTGGGGCAAGAGCCTGGAGCGGCTGGGCGTGAAGCTGAATCTGCGCGTGGTGGATTCCTCGCAATACACCAACCGCATCCGCGCTTTCGATTTCGACATGATCTCGGGTGGCTGGGGCCAGTCGAATTCACCAGGCAACGAGCAGCGCAGCTACTGGACCACGGCAGCCGCCGACAATCCCGCCAACCGCAATCTGGCCGGCATCAAGAGCCCGGCGATTGATACCCTGGTGGATGCGGTGATCTATGCCAAGAACCGCGACGAACTGGTGAGCACCACCCGCGCGCTGGACCGCGCCTTGACCTGGGGCTTCTACGTCATCCCCGGCTGGACCTTCGGCTATGACCGCATCGCCTATTGGGACAAGTTCGGCAAGCCGGAGAAATCGCCTTCCTATGGCAACGATTTCATGTCGTGGTGGGTGGATGCGGCGAAAGACGCCAAGCTGCGCGAGGCCAAGCCTTAGGTCAGTAACCCACCGCCGGATCAACGATCCGCAATAGCGGCTTGCCGGCGCGGCAGCGCTGGATGTTTTCCACGATCTGCGGCACCACCAGGGCCGGGATGCTGTCGGCGGCATTATGCGGCGTCACCGTCACCTTGGGATGCGTCCAGAAGGGATGATCCTCGCGCAACGGCTCTTCCGCGAACACATCCAGCGTGGCGCCCGAGAGATAATCGTTATCGAGTGCATGCAGCAGGTCGGCTTCCACCACATGGTCGCCACGCCCGGCATTGATGATGTAAGCCCCGCGCGGCAGCAGCGATAGATTGCGCCGGCAGATGATGCCGCGGGTTTCCGGCGTCAGCGGCAGCAGGCAGACCAGCAGATTACAATGGCGCAGGAAGCCCTCGAACTGCTCCTCGCCATGAAAGCTCGCCACGCCATCAATGGCTTTCAGCCGCCGGCTCCAGCCCACCACCTGAAAGCCGAAATCCACCAGCCTTTTGGCCGCCACGGCGCCCAGCGCGCCCATGCCCATGATGCCAACAGTGCGTTCCGAGGCATCGACAGGCGGCAACCATTTCCAGGTCTTGTTGCGCTGGTTGAACTGCATCGCCTGCATCTGGCGATGGAAGCGCAGCACATGCAGCACCACATATTCCGCCATGCCATTGGCCAGCCCCGCATCCACCACGCGGGCCAGCGGCACATGGCGCGGATAGCTCTTGTCGGCCAGGATATTATCCACCCCGGCGCCGAAGCCATGCACGAATTTCAGGTTGGGCAGCGAAGCCAGCAGGCCGGCGGGCGGCTTCCAGATCAGCGCCATGTCGATCTCGGCCGGATCGCAGGGCATGGCATGGCCGGGGCCCCGATGCACGCGCACATCCAGATCAGGCAGATGCTCACGCAGGGTATCGGCCCAATCCTCGGCATCATGCACCGGCGTGTAAATCAGCAAAGCCACAGGCTATCCTCGCACTGCATGTTCATGGGTCACCGCCAGATCGAAGGCGGCGGCAATCAGCGCCTTGGTGTAATCGGTTTCCGGCGCGCTGAAAATCTTGGCCGCCGGGCCCTGTTCCACGATGCGGCCATCCTTCATCACCATCACGCGATCCGCCAGGGCGCGCACCACGCGCAGGTCATGGCTGATGAATAGGTATGCCAAGCGATGCTTTTCCTGAAGATCGCGCAGCAGATCAACAATCTGCGCCTGCACGCTCATATCCAGCGCCGAGGTGGGTTCGTCCAACACCACGAAACGCGGTTCCAGCACCATGGCGCGCGCAATGGCGATGCGTTGGCGCTGGCCGCCGGAGAATTCATGCGGGTAGCGATCCATGGTGGCGGGATCGAGGCCCACTTCGGAGAGCGCCGCCGCCACGCGCTCGCGGCGCTGGCTTTCCGAGGCACCAAGGCCATGCACGCGCAGGCCCTCTTCCACGATCTGGAACACCGAGAGACGCGGGCTGAGACTGGAGAACGGATCCTGGAACACTACCTGCATCTCACGCCGCAGCGGGCGCATTTCCTGCCAGGTGAGCCCCTGCAGGGAGCGTTCGCCATAGCGGATGCTACCTTCGGCCCGCTGCAAGCGCAGCAGGGCATAGCCGAGCGTGGATTTGCCCGAGCCGCTTTCGCCCACCACGCCGAGGGTTTCGCCGGCGCGGATCGCAAGGTCGATGCCATCCACCGCCTTCACATGGCCGATGGTGCGGCGGAACAGCCCGGCCTTGATCGGGAACCAGACCTTCACGCCTTCCGCCCGCATCACCGGCGCGGCATCAGGGCTGGCAACTGAAGGCTTGCCCTTGGGCTCGGCAGCCAGCAATTTCCGCGTATAGGGATGCTGGGGCGACGCGAACACCGCCTCAACCGCGCCCGCCTCCACGATCTCACCTTGCGTCATGACGCAGACCCTATCGGCCACCTTGCGCACGATGGTGAGATCATGGGTGATGAGCAGGATCGCCATGCCGAGCCGCGCCTGCAGGTCCTTCAGTAGCTTCAGGATTTGCGCCTGCACGGTCACATCCAGCGCCGTGGTCGGCTCGTCGGCGATCAGCAGGTCAGGCTCGTTGGCGAGCGCCATGGCGATCATCACGCGCTGGCGCTGGCCGCCCGAAAGCTGGTGCGGATAGGCATCAAGCCGCTTCTCGGCCTGCGGCAGGCCAACCAGACGCAGCAATTCCAGCGTGCGCGCACGGGCCGCCTCCGGGCTCAACTTCTTATGCAGGAACAGCACTTCGTTGATCTGCCGCTCAATGCTGTGCAGCGGGTTCAGCGAGGTCATCGGCTCCTGGAACACCATGGCGATGCGGTTGCCGCGCACCGCGCGCAGCACCGGCTCGGGCGCGCCAACCAGTTCCTCACCCTGGAAAAGGATCGAGCCGGCCGGGTGGCTGGCCACCGGATAGGGCAACAATTGCAGCACGCTCAAGGCGGTGATCGATTTGCCCGAGCCGCTCTCGCCCACAACAGCCAAGGTTTCGCCGCGATTGAGCTCGAAGCTGGCGCCGCGCAGGGCCGACAGCCTCTTGCCGCCGACTTCGAAATCGACAGCCAGGTCGCGGACCGAGAGCAAAGGCGCGCTCATTTGAATATCTTCCGTGGATCGAAGGCATCGCGCACCGCCTCGCCGATGAAGATCAGCAGGCTCAGCATGATCGCCAGCACGGCGAAGGCCGTGAGGCCGAGCCAGGGTGCCTGGATATTGGTCTTGCCCTGGCTGAGCAATTCACCCAGCGAGGGCGAGCCCGGTGGCAGGCCGAAGCCCAAGAAATCCAGTGCCGTGAGTGTGGTGATCGAGCCATTGAGAATGAAGGGCAGCATGGTGAGTGTGGCCACCATGGCATTGGGCAACAGATGGCGGAACATGATCTCGGCATCGCCAACGCCGAGCGCGCGCGCCGCGCGGACATAATCAAAATTGCGCGCGCGCAGGAATTCGGCGCGCACCACGCCCACCAGGGCCATCCAAGAGAACAGCAGCATGATGCCGAGCAGCCACCAGAAATTCGGCTGCACCACGGAAGCCAGGATGATGAGCAGGTAGAGTGTGGGCAGGCCCGACCAGATTTCAATGAAGCGCTGGAACAGCAGATCGGTGAGGCCGCCGAAATAGCCCTGCACCGCGCCGGCCACCACGCCGATCACCGATGAGGCCAGGGTGAGGATGAGGCCGAACAGCACCGAGATGCGGAAACCATAGATCAGGCGGGCCACCACATCGCGGCCCTGGTCATCGGTGCCCAGCCAATTGTCGCGGCTGGGCGGCGCCGGGGCCGGCACCGGCAGATCGAGGTTGATGGTGGCATAGGAATAGCGGATCGGCGGCCACAGCATCCAGCCGCCCTTCTCCTTGATCAGGTCGGCCACGAAGGCATCGCGGTATTTCGTTTCGGTTTCGAAATCGCCGCCGAAGGTGGTTTCCGGATAGCTGATCAGCACTGGCATGTAGAGTTTGCCGTCATAGCGCACCAGCAGCGGCCGGTCATTCGCCAGCAACTCGGCGAACAGGCTCAAGATGAATAATGCCAGGAAAATCCATAAGGCATAAAAGCCGCGCCGGTTGGCCGTGAAATTGCGCCAGCGCCGCTGGTTGATCGGACTCAACGCCATCAGGCTTCCCGGCTCTCGAAATCGATGCGCGGATCAACCCAGACATACATCAGGTCTGAAATCAGGCCGACGATCAGGCCCAAAAGCGTGAAGATGAACAGCGAACCGAACATGATCGGGTAATCGCGCTTCAGCGCCGCCTCAAAGCCGAGCAGGCCAAGGCCATCCAGCGAGAAGATCACCTCGATCAGCATGGAAGAGGTGAACAGGATGCCTATAAAGGCAGCGGGGAAACCGGCGATGACGATCAGCATGGCATTGCGGAAGACATGGCCATAGAGCACGCGGCGTTCGGACAGGCCCTTGGCCCGGGCCGTCTGCACATAATGCTTGTTGATTTCCTCCAGGAAGGAATTCTTGGTCAGCATGGTGAGGCTGGCAAAACCACCCACCACCATGGCGGTGACCGGCAGCACCAGATGCCAGAAATAATCCATCACTTTGCCGAGCAGACTGAGCTGCGCCCAGTTGTCGGACGTGAGGCCGCGCAAGGGGAACCATTGCAGGAAGCTGCCGCCGGCGAACAGCACAATCAGCAGCACGGCGAACAGGAAGCCCGGAATGGCATAGCCCACCACGATGACGGCGGAAGTCCAGACATCGAAGCGGCTGCCATCGCGCACCGCTTTGGCGATGCCAAGCGGGATGGAGATGAAATAGACCAGCAGGCTGGTCCATAGCCCGAGCGAGATCGATACCGGCAGCTTCTCGATTATCAGATCAATCACCGGGCGAGAGCGGAAATAGCTCTCGCCGAAATCCAGCCGCACGAAATTGCCCAGCATGAGCAGGAAGCGCTCATGCGCCGGCTTATCAAAGCCGAACTGCTTTTCGATCTTCTTGATGAAGGCTGGGTCGAGCCCCTGGGCGCCGCGATACTTGGCGCCGCCATCGCCGCCCGCGCCAATAACCCCGGGCGCTGGCGCGGCCGAGCCGCTGATTTCACCGCCGCCGGCCGAACCGGCGATGCGCGAGGTGGCATCCACTGCCGTGCCGGTGATCTGGGCGATCACCTGCTCCACCGGCCCTCCGGGCGCGAATTGCACCACCACGAAATTGATCACCATGATGCCGAGCAGGGTCGGCAGGATCAGGGCGAGGCGGCGGGCGATATAGGCGAGCATGGGCTCCCAGGACCGGCGGTTAACGGCGGATGTCCCACCATACCGGCAGCGCCCTAGCGCCGCAAGCCGATGGCCTTGTCCTTGGCCTCGTCGAGCCACCAGGTTTCGATCAGGCCGAGATCGTAGGCGGGCTTCTTGGCCGGGCGGCCGAAGCGGTCCCAATAGCCGAGCTTGTAGGTGCCGCTATACCAGTTGGGCACCACATGGAAACCCCACATCAGGGCGCGGTCGAGCGCGCGCGAAGCGGTGACCGATTCCTCCCGCGACTTGGCGCCAACAATGCGCTCGATCAGCGCATCCACGGCCGGATTCTTGATACCAGAGAAGTTGAAGCTGCCGGTGATATCGGCGGCCTGGCTGCCCCAGTAATTGCGCTGCTCCACGCCTGGCGTCAGCGGCTGGCTGAAGCGGCGCAGGATCACATCGTAATCGAAGGCCCGCATGCGGTTCTCAAAGGCGGTGAGATCAACGCTGCGGATAGTGGCTTGCACGCCGATGCGCTGCAGGCTGGCGATATAGGGATTGATCACGCGCTGGAAGCTCGGCTCAAATAACAGGAATTCAATCGACAGCGGTTCGTTGCTGCCCTTGAGATAGGCCTTGCCGTCGCGGATATCATAGCCGGCCTCGCGCAGCAGGCCTTGAGCCTTGCGCAGATTGTCGCGGTTGGCACCGCTGCCATCGCTCATCGGCGGCTGGTATTCCTGGGTGAAGACGCGCGGCGGCAGGGCGGCGCGATGCGGTTCCAGCAAGGCCAGTTCGGCGGCGCTTGGCAGGCCGGTGGCGGCGAGGTGTGAATTCTCAAACATCGAGCGCGAGCGCTTGTAGAGGCCGTAGAACAGCGTCTTATTCATCCATTCATAATCGAAGGCCAGGTTCAGCGCCTCGCGCACGCGCGGATCGGAGAGATGCGGCCGTCGCGTGTTGAGGAAGAAGGCCTGCACGCCCGAGGGTGTTTCATCAGGCAGCACCTCGCGCTTGATGCGGCCCTGCTGCACGGCGGGCTTGGGATCGTAGCTGGTGGCCCAGACCCGGGCCGTCACCTCGACGCGGAAATCATATTCACCGGCGAAGAAGGCTTCCGCCGCGATGTCGCGGTCACGGTAGTAGTCGTCGCGCACCACATCGAAATTGTAGAGGCCCTTGTTGGCAGGCAGATCCTTGGCCCACCAATCGGCGACGCGGCGAAAGCTTAAGCTGCGCCCGGCATCGATGCGGTCTACCCGATACGGCCCGCTGCCCAGCGGCGGCTCAATGGTCGGCTTGGCGAAATCGCGGCTGGCGAACCATTTCTTCGCCAGGATCGGCAGGCCGGCCACGATCAGCGGCAGATCGCGGCGGCTCTCGCTCGGCTTGAAGCGGAACACCACGCGGCGCGGGCCTTCCGCCGTCACGCTTGCCATATCCTCCAGCACCAACTGGTATTGCGGATGCCCGTCTTTCAATACCGCATCGAAAGTGAAGACCACATCCTCGGCGGTGATCGGGCTGCCGTCATGCCAGCGCGCCTTGGGATTAATGGTGAAAGCGGCCCAGGCGCGGTCCGGTGCCAGTTCCACGCTCTCAGCGATCTGGCCATAGAGCGCATCGGGCTCGTCGGCGGCGCGGCTCATCAAGCTCTGATAGACAAGACTGAGCGTTCGCGCCGTCACGCCCTTCAGGATCAGCGGATTGAGATTGTCATAGGTCTCAAGCTGCCATTGGCGGATTTCGCCGCCCTTCGGCGCGTTGGGATTGACGTATTCGTAATGCGCAAAATTGGCCGGGTATTTCAAATCACCGAAAGCGGACAGGCCATGGCTGGGCTGCGCCAGGGCGGCGCCTATAGTGAAGCCGGCGGCAAGGCCGGCAAGGCTGAGCAGGATTCGCATCAGCCCATCGTAGCGCGGGGATGCGCTACTTTATACACATTTAACAGCGCCTCGGCATCCACATCGGTATAGCGCTGGGTGGTGGACAGCGAGGCATGGCCGAGCAATTCCTGGATCGTGCGCAGATCGCCGCCGCCGCCCAGCAGATGGGTGGCGAAGCTGTGGCGCAGGGCGTGCGGCGTGGCGGTCTCGGGCAGCAGCAGGGCGCGGCGGGCATCGCGCATGGCCTTCTGCATGATCGCCGGATCGAGCCTTTTGCCGCGCGCGCCAAAGAATAGCGGGCTATCGGCGGTGATGGCATAGGGGCAGAGCCTGGCATAGGCCTCGATAGCCTCGCGCACCACAGGCAGGATCGGCAGCAGGCGCTGCTTGTTGCCCTTGCCGGTAACGGTGAGGCTGTCGCCACGCGGCTTGTCGCGGCCATTCAGGCCAATGGCTTCGCCCAGGCGCAGGCGCGCCATAGAGCAGCAGCAGCAAAGCGGCATCGCGCGCCTGCAGCCAGGGCTCGGCCTGGGCGCTTTCCGCCTGCTCGATGATCTGCAACGCCGCCGGCTGGCTCAAGGGCTTGGGCAGCGACTGCTTGCGCTTTGGTGTGCGGATCAGGCTGGCGGCGGCCGAGATGCCATGGCCCTCGCGCTGCAGGCGGCGGAAAAAACCGCGTACCGTGCTCAAGCTGCGCGCCAGCGAGGTGGCTTCCAGGCCATCCATGCGGCGGCGATTGAGATAGGCGCGGAAATCCGCCGGGCGCAGGCTGCTTAAGTCAGCAATCGAGGCTGGGCCACCGAGATGCTCGGCCATGAAGGCGAAGAAGCCGGCGAGATCCTGGCCATAGGCGCGCAAGGTGTGACGCGAGTAGCGCTTCTCCTTGGCCAGCCAGTCATACCAGCGCTGGGCAGCCAGCCGCGCATCATCATCCGCCAGCACGAAAAATGGCGGCGCGCTGCTCGCTGGGGGATTGGGGGTCACGTCTTGGGCAGGTCCAGCCATGCGCGGATATTCCGCTCCAGCACGCGGGCGATGAAATTGAGCAATTCCGTGCCCTGGCTGGGCTGGAATTTGCCATTCTCGCGCGAGCCAAGCGCCAGCAAGGCCGGCGGCGTGCCGGGGCCGAAATGCAGCCGCGCCAGGGCATCGGATTGCACCAGTTCGGCGGCCGGGCCGTAAATCCTGGGCGCCACGCCGCTCTGCTCGCGCAGCAGACAGGGCACGCCAAAGCCCATCAATTCGTCGATACTGCCGGGCGGCAGCACATACACGCTGCTCGAATTCAGGCCAAGCATGCGGCTGGGATTGCCCTCAACACACAGGCTGATGGCATCCACTTCCAACAGATCGGTCCAGTCCTGAGTGGCGATATGCACCAGATGTTCGAAGCTGGTGGCTTCCAGCAGCAGCAAAACCGCCTCATGCACGCGGGCGGTGGCAGTCATGTTCTGGCGGCCGGCATCAATCAGTGCGACGCCCACCTGATTGGCGCGGGCCAGCTGGCCCTGCAGGCGCTGCACCATCACCCGCTGCAGATCAGTGACGTTATCGCTTTCCTGCTCGCGCATCGGCGGCAGCAGGGCGGCGCAAAGCTCTGGATTGCGGGTGAGCAGATCGGGATGCTGCTTCAGCCAGGCAACGACGCGGGCCTCGCTGAGGTCCTCGGCGGCAAGATTGGCAGCGAGCAGGTCGGCTGACATCACGCTTTCCCCAGGATGCTCTGGCCACTCGCCTTCCAATCAGCCAGGAAGGCATCCAGGCCCTTATCGGTGAGCGGATGCTTGTAGAGCTGCTTCAACACATTGGGCGGCAGGGTGCAGACATCGGCGCCGATCTTCGCGGCATCCACCACATGCATCGGATGGCGCACACTGGCCACCAGCACTTCGGTCTTGAAATCGGAATAGTTGCGGTAGATCTGCACGATATCGGCAATCAGCCCCATGCCATCCTGGCCGATATCATCCAGCCGGCCGACAAAGGGCGAAATGAAGCTGGCGCCTGCCTTGGCGGCCAGGATCGCCTGGGCTGGCGAAAAGCAGAGCGTGACATTGACCATGATGCCCTGGTCTGACAGCGCCTTGCAGGTGCGCAGGCCATCGGGCGTGAGCGGCACCTTGATGCAGACATTGGTGGCAAGGCCAGCGAGCTTGCGCGCCTCTTCCATCATGGTGGCATGGTCGGTGGCCGTGACCTCGGCCGAAACCGGGCCGGGCACCAGGCGGCAGATTTCCTTGATCGTGGTCAGGAAATCCTTGCCGTTTTTGGCAACCAGGGTGGGATTGGTGGTAACGCCATCCAGCAGCCCGGATTCGCTCAAGGCGGCAATCTCGGCCACATCCGCCGTATCGACAAAGAATTTCATGGTCCTCTCGACTCTTAAGCCCCCGGTGGTACCGCCACCGAGCCGGATGGTATAAGCCGATGGTTAATAATATCCGATCAAGCTGGTCCTGTCCGCATCCATGGCGAGCCCCCCCACCCCCTCTAGCGATTTGTTGCGCGTTCTGCTGCCGCTGCCGCTGGGCCAACCCTTGAGCTATCTGCCGCCCAGGGAAGGCCCGCTGCCCGCTGCCGGCAGCCTGGTGCGGGTGCCTTTGGGCAATCGCGAAGTGCTGGGCGTGGTCTGGGACGGCGCAGCCGAGCCGTTGCCTGCGGGCAAGCAGGCCAAGGCCATTCTGGCCGTGCATGAGGATGTACCGCTGCTGGAGCCGGCCCTGCGCCGCTTTGTTGATTGGATGGCGGATTACACCCTGAACCCACCCGGCGCCGTGCTGCGCATGTGCCTGCCGATGCCCGATGCCCTGATCGGCCCGCCACCCAGCCGCAATGTGCTGGATGTGGCGCCACAGCCGCCCGAGATGCGCCTGAGCCCGGCCCGCCAGCGCGTGCTGGCCATCGCGCGCGAGCAGCCGGGCCTGAGCCAGGCCGATCTGGCCGAAGCCGCCAGCGTGACGCCGGGCGTGATCCGCAACCTGGTGGAACTGGGCGCCCTGATCAGCCGCGCCGTACCCGCCGAGAAATACCGGCCCGAGCCCGATAGCTCAGCCGTGGGGCCTGACCTGAGCGACGGCCAGGGCGAGGCCGCCGGGCGGCTGGTGGCAGCGGTAGCGGCCCGCGACTATTCCGTCACCTTGCTTGAAGGCGTGACCGGCGCAGGCAAGACGGAAGTGTATTTCGAAGCCGTGGCGGAAGCCTTGCGGCTGGGCCGCCAGGCTTTGGTGCTGATCCCGGAAATCGCACTCACACAGGCCTGGCTTGATCGTTTCGAGCGCCGCTTCGCTGGCCAGGCCTGGGCCTGGCATTCGGAACTGAGCCCCGGCCGCCGCGCCGAGACCCTGCGCGCCATCGCCTCGGGCAAGGCGCGTGTGGTGGTGGGCGCGCGTTCGGCGCTGTTCCTGCCCTATGCCGATCTCGGCCTCATCGTGGTGGATGAGGAACATGATGCCTCCTACAAGCAGGAAGAAGGCGCCATCTACAATGCCCGCGACATGGCCGTGGTGCGCGGCAAGCATCAGGGCATTCCGGTGATGCTGGCTTCGGCCACACCGAGCCTGGAAACACTGCAGAATGTGAAGCGTGGGCGCTATGGGCATGTGCCGCTGCCTGAGCGCCATGGCGGCGCCAGCATGCCAGACATCGCCGCCATCGACATGCGCAAACAGCCGATCTCGCGCCAGCGTTTCATCAGCCCGGCCTTGCAGACCGCCATAACGGCCACCCTGGCCCAGGGCGAGCAGGCCATGCTGTTCCTGAACCGGCGCGGCTATGCGCCGCTCACGCTCTGCGGCGCCTGCGGCCATCGGCTGCAATGTCCCAATTGCACCGCCTGGCTGGTGGAGCATCGCGGCAAGGGCCGCCTGCAATGCCACCATTGCGGCTTCCAGGCGCGGTTGCCGGAAACCTGCCCGGCCTGCGGCGAGGCTGTCCGTTTCAAGCCCTGCGGCCCTGGCGTGGAGCGCCTGGCGGAAGAAGCCGCCGAACTGTTTCCCGAAGCCCGGGTGGCGGTGATGGCGTCTGATACCATGACCTCGGCGCGCCATATCGTGGAATTGCTGGAGCGCGTGGCGCGGCGCGAGGTGGATATCCTGATCGGCACCCAGATCGTGGCCAAGGGACACCATTTCCCGCTGCTGACTCTGGTGGGCGTGATCGACGCCGATCTTGGCCTGGCCGGCGGCGATCCGCGCGCCGCCGAACGCACCTGGCAATTGCTCACCCAGGTGGCTGGCCGCGCCGGCCGCGCCGAGCGGCCGGGCCGGGTGCTGCTGCAAAGCTTCATGCCGGAGCATCCGGTGCTGGCGGCCATGGCCCGCGGCGATGCCGCCGGATTCCTGGCCGCCGAATTGGATGAGCGCCGCCGCGCCGGCATGCCGCCTTTCGGCCGGCTGGCCGCGCTGATCGTCAGCGGCCCGGACCAGGCGCATGTCACCCAGGCCGGGCGTGAACTGGCCCGAACCGCACCCAGTGCCGCCGACCTGCGGGTGCTGGGCCCGGCCCCGGCACCTTTAAGCTTCCTGCGCGGCCGGCACCGCGAGCGGCTATTGCTGAAAGCCGAGCGCGGCACCGACATTCCCGCCGTGCTGCGAGAATGGCTCGCCAGATCAAAGCTACCCTCGGGTGTAAAACTCCAGGTCGATGTCGATCCGTATAGCTTTTTGTAACCTTCGCCTTATACAACGGGAGCATGTTGAAGCTCAGCTCCTCTTCCCGCCCGCTCGCCGTTCTGCTGCTCGGCCTGCTTCTCGTTGGCTGCAACGAGGACACTTCGGCCCCGACCAAGCGCCATACCGGCATCTCGGATTTCGAGCGCTTCATCTCCAAGACCGGGAGCATGAAGGGCATGAAGACCTATCCGAAATCGCGCAGCCAGATTGTCGCTGATAGCGGCCTGGGCGTGATCTACGATGGCGCCCGCACCGAAGGCGAGGTCTTCCGTTTCACCGACACCAAGACCGCCGACGAAATGCTGCCGGCGCTCAAGGCCGTGCGCCAGCGCCTGGGCGAAACCGAAAACTGTGTGAAGCGCGGCTACTTCATCGCCTGTGGCGAAGAGAAGTTCGTCGACGTGTTCCGCAAATGGGAGTGAGCGCTTAAGAGCGCTAGCGGTAAATTCATTTCTTGGTATCACAGTCATGGTCGGCGAAGGCCGACCATCCACGCGTTTTTTATCCAGCAATCACATCGTAGAGATCGTGCCAAGGCAGGTTCGCTTCATGTATCAAGCGGACCTTCCAGGCACGCCGCCATGTTTTTAGAATTTTCTCTCGCCGAATAGCCTCTTCGATAGTTTCGTGGCACTCGAAATACACCAGTTGGGTCAGTTTATACTTCTTCGAGAAGCCATCAATAGCACCTTGCCTATGCTCTGCGATGCGGCGTGCCAAATCTGATGTGACACCAATATAGAGTGTGCCATTTGGCCTATTGGTGATTATGTAAACCCAGCCAGACCTCATTGATCATCGCCAGAAATTACTCGTGGATGGTCGGCCTTCGCCGACCATGACGATAATAGCGCAGCTAATTCTTCTTCGCATAGCCGATCGGCTTCAGCGCTTCCTCAATCTCAGTAATGATCGCCGGATCGTCGATGGTGGCCGGCATGCGGAATTCCACTGCATCGGCCAGCTTCTGCATGGTGCCGCGCAGGATCTTGCCTGAGCGCGTCTTGGGCAGGCGCTTCACCACCACGGCCTGCTTGAAGGCCGCCACCGGGCCGATCTTCTCGCGCACCAGGCCCACCAATTCGCGCAGGATCTGATCCTCGCCCTTGATGGTACCGGATTTCAGCACCACGAAACCCAGCGGCACCTGGCCCTTCAGCGCATCCGCCACGCCAACCACGGCGCATTCCGCCACATCGGGATGGCCGGATAGCACTTCTTCCATGCCGCCGGTGGAAAGCCGATGGCCGGCGACATTGATGATGTCGTCGGTGCGGCTCATGATGTAAATATAGCCATCCTCATCGATGAAGCCGGCATCGCCGGTGTTGTAATAGCCGGGGAAGCGGGCGAGATAGCTTTTCTTAAAGCCCTCGTCATTCTGCCACAGTGTCGGCAGACAGCCCGGCGGCAATGGCAACTTGATAGCGATATTGCCGATCTTGCCCGGCTCCAGCACTTGGGCGCCCTCGTCATCCAGTACCTGCACATCATAGCCCGGCACCGCGCAGGTGGCCGAGCCATGCTTAACCGGCAGCAATTCCAGGCCCATGAAATTCGCCGAGACCGGCCAGCCGGTTTCAGTCTGCCACCAATGGTCGATCACCGGCTTGTGCAGAATATTTTCCGCCCATTGCACGGTATCGGGATCGGCGCGTTCGCCGGCCAGGAACAGGGCGCGGAAAGCGGAGAGATCGTAGTTCTTGATCAATTCGCCGCGCGGGTCTTCCTTCTTGATGGCACGGAAAGCGGTGGGCGCGGTGAATAACGCCACCACCTTATGCTGCTCAATCACACGCCAATAAGCACCGGCATCGGGCGTGCCCACCGGCTTGCCCTCATAGAGCAGCGAGGTGGCGCCATAGATCAGCGGCGCATAAACGATATAGGAATGCCCCACCACCCAGCCGACATCGGACGCCGCCCAGAACACCTCGCCGGGCTTCACGCCATAGATATGTTCCATGGACCAATGCAAAGCCACGGCATGACCGCCATTGGAGCGCACCACGCCCTTGGGAATGCCGGTGGTGCCCGATGTGTAGAGTACATAAAGCGGATCGGTGGCCGCCACCGGCACGCAATCCACTGGGGCGGCGGCGGCAATGGCGGCATCGAAATCATGGTCGCGGCCCGCGATCAGCGGCGCCTGACACATGCTGCGCTGATAGATCAGGCAGGCGGCGGGCTTATGCGTGGCGATCTCGATAGCCTGATCCAGCAACGGCTTATATTCGATCACGCGCCCGGGCTCGAGGCCGCAGGAAGAGGCGATCATCAACACCGGCTTGGCATCATCAATGCGGGTGGCCAGCTCACGCGGCGCGAAGCCGCCAAACACCACCGAATGCACCGCGCCGATGCGGGCGCAGGCCAGCATCGCCAGCATCGCTTCCGGTGTCATCGCCATGTAGATGATGACGCGGTCACCCTTCGTCACGCCCAGCGCGCGGATCGCGCCGGCCAGCTTGGCCACGCGGTCGCGCAATTCGGCATAGCTGTAGCTGCGGATCGTCTGGGTGACCGGGCTATCGTAGATCAGCGCCGTGCGCGCGCCATGGCCGGCTGCGACATGGCGGTCGAGCGCGTTGTGGCAGGTGTTCAATTCGGCGCCAGGATACCAGCGATAGAAGGGCGGATTGCTGTCATCCAGCACCTTGTCCCAGGTCTTCGACCAATCGATACGCGCCGCCTGGCGCGCCCAATAGCCTAGCGGATCGGTCTTGGCTTCGGCGTAGAGCGCCTTGTAGCGGCCTTGGGTCATGGCGTTATTCCGCTGCCTGGGCCGCGGCTGTCCCGGCGCTGAGACTGGCGCGGGCGGCGTCATATTCACGGCGCATGCGGCCAACCAGATCGGCCACCGGCAACACACCGCGGATCGTGCCGGTGCCCTGGCCGGCACTCCAAATATCGCGCCATACTTTCTTATGGCCAGCACCCTCGGTGCCGAAATTCATCTTGCTCTTGTCAGCCTCGGGCAGGTTGTCAGGGTCCATGCCGGAAGCGGCGACGCTCTTCTTCAGGTAATTGCCATGCACGCCGGAGAATAGCGAGGTATAGACGATATCGGCCGCCGCGCTCTCAATCAGCATCTGCTTGTATTCCGGCACGGCATTGGCTTCCTCAGTGGCGATGAAGCGGGTGCCGATATAGGCGAAATCGGCGCCCATAGCCTGGGCCGCCAGCACCTGCGCGCCATTGGAAATCGAGCCCGATAGTGCCAGCGGGCCATCGAAAAAGCTGCGCACTTCCGAAACCAGGGCGAAGGGCGAATGAGTGCCGGCATGGCCGCCTGCCCCGGCGCAGACCAGGATCAAGCCATCCACACCCGCTTCCAGCGCCTTCTTGGCATGGCGCACATTGATCACGTCATGCATTACGATGCCGCCATAGCTATGCGCCGCCTGCACCACCTCGGCAGGCGCGCGCAAGCTGGTGATGATCATCGGCACCTTGTATTTGACGCAGATTTCCATGTCATGCATCAGGCGGTCATTGGAATGATGCACGATCTGGTTCACGGCATAGGGCGCCACCGGCCTATCCGGATGCTTGGCGGCATACTCACCCAGTTCGCCGCTGATCCGCTTCAGCCATTCCTCCAGCACTTCCTTGGGCCGCGCATTCAGCGCCGGGAAGGAGCCGACCACGCCAGCCTTGCATTGCGCGATCACCAGATCAGGGGTGGAAACGATGAACATCGGCGAGCCGATCACCGGGATCGATAGGCGACCCTTGAGCAAGGCGGGGACGGACATGGGATTGGCTCCTTGGTCGGCGTTTCCTTTATGGCCCAGAGATTAACGGCAGCACCCGGGCAGACGCAACGCCGCCGCCGCGAAATGCCACCCCGCCTAGCCTCGAACGGCACCGCCTTACCCGCCACATCCATTTCACAAGCTGAAACGTATATGATTATGATTTCAGCCATGAGAGTAATACGCCGCATCATGCTCACCCTCCTCGCCATTCTCGGCGCCGCCCTGCTCGGCCTGGGCGGCACCAGCCAGCATCTGGCAGCCCAAGCCGAGGCAGCACATCCGCCCAGTGGGCAATTCGTCACCGCCGAGGGGCGCCGGCTGCAGGTGATCCGCATGAGGCCGGCCAGCCCGAGCGGGCGGCCACCGCTGGTTTTCATCCATGGGGCTTTTGGCCAGGCGCAGGATTTCGCTGTCAGCCTGATGCCGGAAACCGCCCTGCATTACGACAGCATCGCCTTCGACCGGCCGGGGCACGGCTATAGCGACCGCCGCGCCGCGAATGACAGCAGCGACACAGCCATCACCCCGGATCTGCAGGCCGCCGCCTTGCGTGCCGCGCTCAAAGCCCTGGGCGTAAACGAGAAGCCGATCCTGGTTGGTTTCTCCTATGGCGGCGCCGTGGCCTTGGCCTGGTCCCTGGCCCATCCCGATGAAATCGCCGGCCTGCTGCTGATCAGCCCGGCCACGCATCCCTGGCCCACGCCCATCGCCCTCACCTATCAGATCGCCGGCATGCCGCTGGTGGGACCATTGATGGTGAATACCATCGTGACGCCGGTAGGCATGGCGGTGAAGGATGAAGGCGCCGCCGGCGTGTTCCAGCCTGCCGCTGTGCCGGCCAATTTCGCCCAGGTGCCGCTGGCGCTGACGGTGCGGCCCAAAACCTATGCCGCCAATGCCGAGGATGTGCGGGTGCTCAAGCCCTTCCTGGCCGAACAATCTTTGCGCTACGGCGAATTGAAGCTGCCGCTGACCGTGCTGGCGAGCGACGTGGATAATTCCACTTCGCCGCGGCTGCATTCCCAGGCCATTGTCAAACAAGTGGCCGGCGCGGAATTCATCGAATTGAAAGGCGGCGGCCATCCGCTGCATTTCAGCCGGCCCACGGAAGTGCTCGCGGCTATCGACAGGCTTGCGGCGCGCGTAACGCCTTAGGCTTCCGCCTCCTGCAGCGGCAGGCCGGCTAGCAGCGCCTCGCGGCGGCGCAGAATATCGGCGGCCGCCGCAATCGCAATCTCGCCCGGCTGTTTGCCGGTGATGCCCTTGATGCCGATGGGGCAAACCAAAGTGGCAATGCGCTCCTCCGATATGCCCAGTTCGCGGAAGCGTTTCTCGAAACGCGCACGCTTGGTGGCCGAACCGATCAGGCCGATATGCGCGAACCGCCCTTCCTGCAAGGCGCGGGCAACGATGCCGAGGTCAAGCGCGTGATTATGGGTCATCACCAGAATCCAGGCCTTGTCGGGCAGGCCGGCCACTTCGCGCTCGGGTGCAGCAGAAAGCTCCACATCCACATTCGGCGGCACATGATCGGGGAAGGCATCGGGGCGTGGATCAATCCAGCGCACCCGGCAGGGCAAAGTGCCGAGGATGCTAACCAGGGCGCGGCCGACATGGCCGGCGCCGAACAGAGCCACCGTGAAATTCTCTGCCCGGCGCGGCTCGAACAGCAGCGTCACATGGCCGCCGCAGCATTGCCCCAGGCTGGGGCCGAGCGGAAAGCGGCGCAAGGATGGCTCGGTCTGGCCTTTCAGCAGCCGGCGGGCGATCTGGATCGCCTGAAATTCTAGTTCGCCGCCGCCGATGCTGCCCTTGCTTTCAGCCGCCGTCACCACCATCTTGGCGCCGGCCTCGCGCGGCGCCGAACCATCCACGGCCGCCACCGTGACCAGCACGCAGGGCACGCCGAGCTGTTCCAGGGTGGTCAATCGATTCAGCCATTCGCTCATCATCGCCTCACTTCGCCGCGATTGCGTCGGCAGACGCCGAGGCCGCGCGGCGCTTAATGGCTTCCACCGCGAATAACACGCGCTCGGGCGTGGCCGGTGCATCCAGTTCGGGCAACACGCGATGATCAGCCACAGCGCCCACGGCATCCTTCAGCGCCAGCCAGGCCGAGACGCCGAGCAGGAAGGGCGGCTCGCCCACCGCCTTGGAGCGGAAAATCGTATCGGCCGGGTTGGCGCGGCCGCGCACCAGATCAACACGGAAATCCGCCGGCAGGTCGCGCGCGGTGGGAATCTTGTAGGTGCTCGGCGCATGGGTGCGCAGCCGGCCTTTCTCGTCCCACCATAATTCCTCCATGGTGAGCCAGCCCAGCCCCTGCAGATAGCCGCCCTCCACCTGGCCACGATCAATCGCCGGGTTGAGCGAGGAACCGCAATCATGCAGCAGGTCGGCGCGCGGGAAGCGGTATTCGCCAGTTAGCGTATCGATCACCGCGTCCGTCACCGAGACACCATAGGCGAAATAGTAAAACGGCGTGCCGCTGGCGGTCGCGCGGTCAAAGCTCAGGCCCGGCGTGGCATAGAAGCCATTGGCGGAAAGCGGCACACGCTGCAGATAGGCATGATGCACGATCTCGGCAAACGGCGCCGACTTGCCTCCGCCACTCACATGGCCATCGGCAAAAGCTATGCTTGCCGCCGGCACGCCAAATTTAGCAGCGGCCACCTCAGCCAGGCGATCGCGAAGAATTACCGCCGCATTCTCCGCCGCCTTGCCGTTCAGATCGGCGCCCGAGGAAGCGGCGGTGGCCGAGGTATTCGGCACCTTGTCGGTCCGTGTGGCCATGATGCGGATGTCTTCAGGCTGAAGCCCCAGCACCTCGGCCACCACCTGCGCCACCTTCACATAGAGCCCCTGCCCCATCTCGGTGCCACCATGATTGAGCTGCACCGAGCCATCCTCATAGATCAACACCAGGGCGCCGGCTTGGTTGAGGAAACTGGTGGTGAATGAGATGCCGAATTTCACCGGCACGATGGCGAGGCCCTTCTTCAAGTAAGGATTCGCGGCGTTGAAAGCATCGATCTCGGCACGCCGGCGGCGATACTCAGCACTCGCCACCAGTTCGGGGATCAGCTCGGGCAGGATATTGTCAGTGATCGTCTGGTGATAGGGCGTGACGTTGCGGTCCTTGGTGCCATAAAGATTGAGCAGCCGCACATCGAGCGCATCGCGTTTGAGATGCCGCGCGATATGATCAATCACATATTCTGTGGCTGCCATGCCTTGCGGCCCGCCGAAACCACGGAAAGCGGTGTTGGAGACCGTGTTGGTGCGGCAGCGCAGGCCGGTGATGCGCACATCGGGCAGGTAATAGCTGGAATCGGCATGGAACATGGCGCGATCCACCACCGCGTTGGTGAGATCGGGCGAGGAACCGCCGCGCCCAGCCAGCGTGACGTCATAACCGAGGATACGGCCATCGTCATCGAAGCCGACATCGTAGCGCACCAGAAAATCATGGCGCTTGCCGGTGATGATCATGTCCTCATCGCGATCCAGGCGGAATTTCACCGGCCGCTGCGTGCGCTGGGCAAATAGGGCCGCGAGACAGGCGAATTGCGCCGCTTGCGTCTCCTTGCCGCCGAAGCCGCCGCCCATGCGCCGGCATTCCACCGTCACTGTATGGATCGGCCGCGCCAGCACGCGCGCCACCAGCTTCTGCACTTCGGAGGGATGCTGCGTGGAACACCAGACATGGGTATCGCCATCTTCCATCGGCTGCGCCAGGCTGATCTGGCCCTCAAGATAGAAATGATCCTGGCCGCCGAGAGTGAGTTCGCCCTGCAGCCGGTGCGGCGCGGCAGCGATGGCGGCAACGGCATCACCCTGGCGCATGGTGAGCGGCTGGCCCACCCAATGCTGGCGCTCAACAGCTTCCGCAATCGAGAGCAACGGCGGCAATTCTTCATAATCCACTCGCACCAGCCGGGCCGCGGCGCGCGCGATATGCAGATCAGCGGCAACGATGGCCACCACCGGCTGGCCATGGAATTCGATTGTGCCATCGGCCAGCACCGGATCGCCGGGAAACACCGGCGCGATATCGGCATCGCCCGGCACATCAGCCACGGTGATGACATCCACCACGCCGGGCAGAGCGCGGGCAGCGGACAGGTCTATCGCCGTAATGCGGCCATGGGCAATGCTGGCCAGATGCAGCGCGCCATGCAGGCAACCTTCCGGCTCCGGCAGATCATCAATATAGCGCGCCGAACCCGCCACATGCTTGGCGGCGCTGTCATGCTTGATTGGCTTGGAGACGATGCGGGTCATTCCGCTGCCTCCACCCGGATGGGCTTGCCGCCAGTGCTTTCCAGCACGAATTTGCGCAACAGATTCTGCGCCGCCAGCAGGCGGTAGGCGGCCGAAGCGCGCATGTCGCTCAAGGGCGCGAAATCCTCGGCAAGCGCCGCAACGGCGGACTCGATTGTGTCTGGCGCCCAGCGCTGGCCCTGCAAGGCCAGCTCAGCGGCACGGGCGCGCTGCGGGATCGCCGCCATGCCACCATAGGCCAGCCGCGCCGAGGCCACATGATCGCCCTCAAGCACGACATGGAAGGCGCCGAGTACCGCCGAGATATCCTGATCGAAACGCTTGGAGATTTTATAGACGCCAAATCGCGAGGCCGGCTCGGGCCGTGGCACGATCACCTTGGCGACGATGCCGCGCGGCCGCAGATAGGTCTTACGGTAACCGAGGAAGAAATCCTCCAGCGGCAGGAAGCGCTCGCCGGCCGGGCTCAGCAATTGCAGCCGTGCACCCAAAGCCATCAGCGGCGGAATGCTGTCGCCAATCGGCGAGCCATTGGCGATATTGCCGCCGATGGTGCCGGCATTGCGGATCTGCACCGAGCCTAAGCGCCGCACCATGGCGGCGAAATCAGGATGCAGCGCCTCAATCGCGGCGAAGGCATCGGTATAGGTGACGCTGGCGCCGATGCTGATCTCATCGGGCAGGATTTCCACGCGGCGCAAGGCGGCGATTTGGCCCAGATACAGCAAAGTGCCGATGCGGCGATGCTGCTTGGTGACCCAGAGGCCCACATCGGTGCCGCCGCCCAATATCCAGGTATCTTCCCAGGTAACGCCGCGCAGAATGGCGAGCAATTCATTCAAACTGACAGGCGCCAGGAAATGGCCTTCGGGCGATTCATGGCGCAGGCCGGTCTGGCGCTGGATGGATTTGAGCTTCGCCACCCAATCGGCCTCGAATGCAGAGAAGCGATCCGGCGCCAAGCCCATGCTTTGACCGGCTTCCAGGATCGGGCGATAGCCGGTGCAGCGACACAGATTGCCGGCCAAGGTATCGCAGAGGCTGTCGGTATCGCGGGGCGCGCCGGCTTTGTAATGCGCGAACAGGCTCATCACGAAGCCCGGGGTGCAGAAGCCGCATTGCGAACCATGGCACTCCACCATGGCCTGCTGCACCGGATGCAGGCTTTCACCTTCGGCCAGATCGTCAACGGTGATCAGCGCCTTGCCATCAAGCTGGCCAACGAACTGGATGCAGCTATTCAGCGCGCGGTAGCGCAGCTTGTCGCCATCCAGTTCGGCTACCACCATGGTGCAGGCACCGCAATCACCCTCGGCACAGCCTTCCTTGCTGCCCGTTCGGCGCAGGCGCAGGCGCAGATAATCCAGCACCGTCATGTTGGGGGGCACATCGGCGCCCACCGTCACCACCTCGCCCCGCGACAGGAAACGCAACGGCTCGCTCATCGCACCGCCTTCACCAGCCCAAAGCCGAAATCTGGCCCGAGATCAGGTCATCAGGTCACTGCCGCGGAAGGCCCAGCCGGTCATCCGGCGCTCGAAGGCTGCCGCCACGGCATACATCAGCACGCCCATGATACCCACAACCACCAGACCTGAAAACACCAGCGGCACATTATAGCTGGAGGAGGCCGACAGCATCAGGTAGCCGATGCCCTCGTTGGAGGCCACGGTCTCGGCGATCACCGAACCGACGAAAGCCAGCGTGATGGCGATTTTCAGCGACGCGAACAGATACGGCATGGCGCGCGGAATGCCGATCTTGAACAGGATTTCCGTGCGCGTGGCACCCAGGCAGCGCAGCACATCACGCAATTCCGGCTCGATGGTGGCAAGCCCGGTCGCCACATTCACCACGATGGGGAAGAAGGAAATCACGAAGGCAGTGATGATGGCCGGAATGGTGCCGATGCCGAACCAGATCACCAATACCGGCACGATGGCCACTTTCGGGATCGAGTTGAAGCCGACCAGCACCGGATAGAGGCCGGTATAGACCAGCTTGGAAGCGCCGATGAATACGCCGAGCAGCATGCCGCCGATCACCGCGAGCACGAAGCCGGCGGTGGTGGTGTAGAGCGTCTGCAGTGAATGATGCAGGATTTGCGGTGCGAATTTCACGCTTGCGGCCCACACGGCCGTGGGTGCCGGCAGCACGAATTCGGCCACGCCGGTGATCCGGCAAGCCACTTCCCAGATCAGGAACAGGCCAATGGTGACGCCCCAGGGCATCAGGCGCAGGATGAGCTTCTCGCGGTTCATGAGTGTTTGACCTCCATGATGCGCTCGCGCAGCTCATGCACGATATGGCCGAAATGTGGCTCGAAGGTGGTGTCCAGCGTGCGCGGACGAGGGATATCCACCTCGCGCTCATAGATGATGCGGCCCGGCCGCTTGCTCATCACGAATACACGATCCGCCAGGAACACTGCTTCGCGCAGATCGTGGGTGATCAGAATGGCGGTGAATTGCCGCTCTATCCACAGCGCTTGCATCACGCCCCAGAGTTCCTCGCGGGTGAAGGCATCCAGCGCGCCGAAAGGTTCGTCCAACATCAGCAGGCTGGGATCATGGATGATGGCGCGGCAGACATTGGCACGCTGCTGCATGCCGCCGGAAAGCTGCCAGGGGAATTTGTCGGCGAAATCATCCAGGCCCACCGTGCGCAGCAGGTTCATGGCGCGGGCGACATAGCGGTCGCGGTCGCGGCGCAGTTGATGCGTATGCGGCTTCACGATCTCCAGCGGCAGCATCACGTTGTCGATGGTGGTGCGCCAGGGCAGCAGAGTGGAATTCTGGAATGCCATGCCGACGCCCTGGGTGGGCCCCTTCACGGTATTGCCATCGATGGTGATGGCGCCTTTAGTGCTGGGGATCAGGCCGGTAACCAGCTTCATCAGGGTGGATTTGCCGCAGCCCGAGGGGCCTACCACGGCAACGAACTCACCCTTCTTGATACCGAGCGAAAGGTCTTCGACCGCCAGGGTCGCGTTGTCGGCCTGCTGATAGACCAGGGAAACCTTGTCGAGGGTGACGAAACCGGTGCCCGTGGCCGGCGCGGCGGAGGCCTGCATCAGCGGCCCCAGCCGCCAGCGGTATCACTATATTGCGCCATAAAAGCCCCCTGCTGCGCTGCACACAAGCACCAATAGTAAGCATGTTGGGAATGGAAGTGTAAACATTTCTTGGGCAATTTTTATGCGGCCCCCAGACTGCCCAGGGAAGCAGCATGGCTCACTTAATCCGACAAATGTTCTTCTATTGTACGAATTTTATTGACGTTCTTGTCACGCGGCCTAGAGTCCGGGCATGAAACCGCCCTGGGCTTCCTCTACCCTCAACTGGCTCTATATCGACTTCAACAGCTACTTCGCCAGCGTGGAGCAGCAGGAGCAGCCGCGCCTGCGCGGCCGTCCGATGGTGGTAGCTCCGGTGATGACCGACAGCACCTCGGCCATCGCCGCCAGCTATGAGGCCAAGGCCTTCGGCATCCGCACCGGCACGCCGATCTGGGAGGCCAAGCGGCGCTGCCCCGGCATCCTGATCGTGCCGGCCCGGCATGACGTCTACACCCGCTACCACAAGAGCATCCTGAAGGAGATCGACCGCCATATTCCAGTGGCCAGGATCGGCTCCATCGACGAGATGGCTTGCGAATTGATGGGGCGCGAAAAGCTCAAACCCGAGGCCATCGCGCTGGCCGGCCGCATCAAGGCCGGCCTGCGCCAAAATATCGGCGAGCATATCCGCTGTTCCATCGGCATCGCCCCCAATGCCTTCCTGGCCAAGGTGGCCGGCGACTTGAAGAAACCCGATGGGCTGACCCTGCTGGAAGCCAGCGACCTACCAGGGCCGCTGTTTAAGCTGATACCGCGCGACCTGCCGGGCATCGGTGCCAATATGGAGGAGCGCTTGCACAAGGCCGGCATCGACAGCCTGCCGGCCTTGTGGGAATTGGGCGCGGCAGAGGCCCGCCGCGTCTGGGGCGGCATCACCGGCGAATTATTCTGGCGCGAATTGCGTGGCGAAACCGTACAGCGCGCCGCCCAGGGCCGCCACAGCGTGAGTCACAGCCATGTGCTACCACCCAAACTGCGCGACACCACACTGGCCCAGGGTGTGGCGCGGCGGCTGGCGGCCAAGGCAGCCTCGCGGGTGCGCCGCATCGGCTGCCTGGCGCGCGGGCTGTATCTTTCGGTGCGCTTCGCCGATGGGGATGAGGAGCGCTGGGCGGCCGATTTCCGCCTCACCGAGACCCAGGACAGCTTCGTGGTGCTGGCCGGCGTGGAGCAACTCTGGCGCCGCATGGGCGCCGAAACCGGGGCCAGCCATGGCCGTCGCCTGCGCAAGGTGGGCGTGGCGCTCTACGACCTGGTGCCGGAAAGCGAAACCACCGGCGACCTGTTCGGCGGCGGCTCCGGCTTCGAAGCTGATCCCGCGCAAGCCGAGAAACGCGTGAAGCTGGCCAAGGCAATCGACGAGCTGAACGCCAAATACAAGCGCGACACGGTGCATATCGGCCCGCTGCCCGGCCAGGGCAAGGGCAAGCAGGCGGAGAACGACTTCACCGGCGCCAAGATCGCCTTCAACCGCATCCCCGACCTGGCCGAGTTCAACGAGTGAGGCGCCGCAGCCCTAAACGCCCAATATTTTGAGCTGTTCTTCCAGCTCGTTCTTGGAGGCCGGATAATCGGTGCCGTTGCGGGCATTCAGCATCATCTTGGGCGGCACCTTGGCGATATCACGCTGCACCATCACGGCGGTGCGCATGCTGAACTTGCCGCGCCAGACCACGGCGGTGATCAGGCGGCCATTGCGGGTTTCCAGCGCCCGCAAAACCACCGATACCGGCATCCTGCCGGCCTGGGCGAGCGATTGGATAACAAAATTGCGGTCCAGGCGCTCGATGGCATCCTGCACGCAATCATTGTCCAGCTTGTTGGCCTTCAGCAGCTTCTTCACCACCGCTTCCGCCTCCGCCATGCTGGAGCCGGCTTCCTTCTCCTTAGGCGCGTCCTTGACCGGCTCCTTCGCCGGCTCATCGGGCAGCGCCACATGCAGGCGCCGCTCCATCACCGTCTTGATCTCGGCCAGCGCCGCTGCGGGCAAATCCTCGCGCTGCATCAGGCGGGTGAGCAGCGACTGTGCCACAAAGCCGGCGATACGCTTGGCCGCGCCGCCCGGCAGATTGGGGCGCTGCACCAAAGGCTCATGCCAGGCCTCAACCGTGGGCGCGGCATCCAGGATCAGTTCCAGCGTCTCCTCGCGGATCTGCGCAGAATCATTCGCCAGCAGAGCCGCCACCGCCGAGACATCGCGGGTGGCAACGATGGCATCAGACACGCCGGACGACAGGCCGACGCGGCGGGCAATGGCGGAGAGCGCGCCGGATTGCGCCGCACCGTCCACAATCTCGCGCAAATCCTCGTCGGTGAGCAGCGGCGAGAATTCCAATACCGGCGCGGAGACAATCAGCTCCACATCCAGCGCCAGCTGCTTCACCACATGGTGCGGCACATTGACGGCGGATTTCAGCGCTTCCGACAGGATGGCGCGGATGCGGGTCAGTTCATCGCGGGCGAGCAGCTCCACGGTCTGGATGGCGTATTCGCGCGCCGCGCCGGCCTCGTCATCGGGCAAATTGGGCAGTAGGCGCGCCACCTTGTCAGCCAGATGGGCGCGCACTTCTTCATCAGAATCATTGGCCAGCAGCAGATGCGCCTGGTTCGGCGTCGCCGCATTGGCGGCGATGGCGCGGCGCACGGCGGCCGCCTCGTCCACAGCGAGGAAATACAGGATCTCGGGCCGCACATCCTCGCGCTGCGCCAATTCCAGGCGCACCGCCGGATCGGGAGAAGCCGCGAGTTGCTTGGCGCTATCGTAATCCATCAGGCCCGTTCCATCATGCTTGGCCATCTTCCACGATATCTTCGGCGATATGGGTGCGGCCCTTGCCGCCCTTCTTGGCGACATACATCGCCGCATCGGCACGCGCCACCAGGGCTTCGGCATTCTCAGGCTTATCCAGCCGGGCGAAAACCGCGCCGATGGAAAAGCCGAGCGGAAAGCCTTCCACGCCCCATTGCTTATTGATCTCGGCCGCCGCTTCCATCAGGCGCGTGGCAATCGAGGTGGCGCTGTCGCGGCCGGTTTCCTCGAGCCAGAGCAGGAATTCATCGCCGCCGATGCGGGAAGCCAGATCGACCACGCGCAAGGTCTTGCGCGCCACCTCGGCCACCGCCTTTAGCACTTCGTCGCCGGCCTGATGGCCGCGCACATCATTCACCCGCTTGAAATTATCGAGATCGAAATAGATCAATGTGCCGGTGAGGCGGTTGCGGAAATGCCGCGCCAGGCGTTTGTCCAGTTCATCCAGGAAGGCGCGGCGGTTGAGCAGGCCGGTGAGGCCATCGGTGTTGGCCAGCGTATTGAGCGTTTTATGCGCGCGGCGCAGGGCTTCCAGCCGCTCGCGTGCCTCGGTCACATCACGCGCTACGCCACGGGTGCCGCCATGGGCGCCCTGGCTGTCGCGCACCGCCACGCAGGAAACCTCGAAGCAGCCGATGCTGCCATCCTTGCGCCGCAGGAACACTTCCACGGCATCCTGCGGCTGCTGGGCATCGAACGGCCAGATGCTGGGGCGCGGTGTTTCCGGCGCATCGGGCAGCGCGAAATCATCGGGCCGGCGGCCTTCAAATTCGCGGGCGGTGAAGCCCAGCGCACCGCGCGGCGAGACGAAGCCGAAGCGGCCATCGGGCTTGGTTTCCCAGGCGAAGTCGGTGGAGCAGGCTACCAGATCGCGGAACAGCTGGCGCGATTGCATCAAGGCCTGCAGCAGATTGCGTTCCAACGTGGTATCGCGGCCCAGCAGCAGCAGGCGGCCAACGGGATTGCCATGGGGCAGCAAAGTCACCTGCAAGGCCGTGCCGCCCCGCAGGCCGGGCAGATCGGCTTTCTCCTGGCGCGGCAGGCCATCGGCCAGCGAAGCATCCAGCGCCGCCGCCAGGGCCACCAGCTTGTCAGCCGCCAGCGCATCCAGCAAAGGCTCGGCGGCGCGGTTGGCCAGCAGCACGGCACCGTTCTCGTCGAACAGGGCAGCCGGCCCTGGAAAAACCGGCACCAGGGCTTCCGGATTCAAGGCTGGGTTGGCGTAAAGGGCGGTTTCGGCGTCCATGATTCGGCTTTGTTATCTCCCGGCTTCGGTTATAGCCGTGTTGCCTAGGCCTCGTCATCGGGCCGCGTTCGGCTTATTTTGCCGGCCATGTTCGCCCCCATTGATGCCAAAGCCGCCCGCCTCGCCGCCACTGAAACCTGGCTGTTCGACCTGGACAATACGTTATACCCGGCCGATTGCGACCTGTTCGCGCAGATTGACCGCAAGATGGGTGAGTTCATTTGCAACCTGTTCGATGTTGACCCGGTGGAGGCGAAACGGCGGCAGAAGGGTTTTTTCCAAAGCCATGGCACCACCCTGCGCGGCCTGATGGTGGAACATGCCATCAACCCTACGGATTTCTTGAATTATGTGCATGACATCGACTTAAGCCCGGTGCCGGCGATGCCAAGCCTACGCCGCGCCCTGGAGGCGCTGCCCGGCCGCAAGCTGATCTTCACCAATGGCACCGTGGCCCATGCCGAGCGCGTGATGGGCCGGCTGGGGATCGCTGATTGCTTCGAGGCGATATTTGATATCATCGCCTCTGACTACATCCCCAAGCCGCAGCCGCAACCCTATGCCAAACTGCTGGCAACGCATGGCGTGGACCCGGCGCGGGCCACCATGGTGGAGGATATGGCGCGCAACCTGGCGCCAGCGGCCCGGCTGGGCATGGCCACGGTCTGGGTGCCTACCCGCTCGGACTGGGCCCAGCCTGACCCTGAGGAGGTGCCGCATATCCACCATATCGCGCCCGACCTGACCGCGTTTCTGGCCGCCATCCCGACACGGAAAGCCATCCTGGCCCAGAAAGGTTGACGGGACGGCCCCTGCGGCTATTGTCTCGCGGATTTCCAAGACAGCCTGCCAGAGACATTCAGAGGATCACCGCCATGACCGACGCCGCCACCCTTGCGCGCCAGTTGCAACCGACCATCGACGCCGCCTGGGAGGCGCGCGCCGAAATCGGCCTGACCACCAAGGGCGAAGTGCGCGAGGCGGTGGACGCGACCCTGGAGGCGATGGATGCCGGCGTGGTGCGCGCGGCGATGAAAGTGGATGGCAAGTGGCAGGCGCAGCAATGGGCCAAGAAGGCCATCCTGCTGTCCTTCCGCCTCAACGACAACATGCTGATCTCTGACGCCCCGGGCGGCGCCAACTGGTTTGACAAGGTGCCGTCGAAATTCGCCGGCTGGAGCGAGCAGCGTTTTCGTGCCGCCGGCTTCCGCGCTGTGCCGGGCGCCGTGGTGCGCCGCTCCGCCTTCATTGCGCCGAACGTGGTGCTGATGCCCAGCTTCGTGAATGTGGGCGGCTATGTGGATGGCGGCACCATGGTGGATACCTGGGCCACCGTGGGCTCCTGTGCCCAGATCGGCAAGAACGTGCATCTCTCGGGCGGCGTCGGCATCGGCGGCGTATTGGAACCGCTGCAAGCGGCGCCGGTGATCATTGAAGACAATTGCTTCATCGGCGCGCGCTCGGAAGTGGTGGAAGGCGTGATCGTGGAAGAAGGCGCGGTGCTTTCCATGGGTGTATTCATCTCGGCTACCACCAAGATCGTTGATCGCGCCAGCGGCGAAGTGATCTATGGCCGCGTGCCGGCCTATTCCGTGGTGGTGCCGGGCAGCCTGCCTGGTAAACCGCTGCCCAATGGCGAACCGGGCCCCTCGCTGAGCTGCGCCGTGATCGTGAAGCGCGTGGATGCCCAAACCCGCTCCAAGACCTCGATCAATGAGCTGCTGCGCGACTAACCCTAGGTCGTCGCGCGCGACTTAAGCGAGTATTACACTTAATTAACCCTCGCGTGGCAGATTTGGCGCATGATGCAGCGCCCGATACCAAAGCCCGAGAGCAAGATGCGTCCTGCCGTATCACAATTTCGCATGGCCAGCGTGCTGGTGGTGGACGAAAACAAAGCCACCCGTAGCGGCCTGCGTGACGTGCTGCTTGGCATGGGCTTTGGCGCCGTGCACCTCGCCGCCGATGGCAAACAGGCCTTGCTCGACGTGGCAATGCATCAGCCCAGCCTGATCCTGGTGGATTACCGCCTGCCGAAAATGGATGGCCTGATGTTCACCGAACGGCTGCGGCGCGATCCGAGCCTGGCCAATAACGCCATGCCGGTGATCCTGATGGCGCAGAATGTGGATTCAGCCCTGGTGGTGGCGGCGCGCGATGCCGGCGTCAACGAAGTGGTGGTGAAGCCGATTTCCATGCAGGTGCTGGTACGGCGCCTGCTCTATGCCTTGCAGAGCCAGCGCCCGCTGGTGAAGGGCGGCGGCTATGTTGGCCCCGACCGCCGCCGCCGCAATGAGCGCCGCGCTGGTGACCGCCGTGGCCCCAGCAGCGACCTCAAGACCTCGGCGGATCGTCGCAACAAAGCGTCGCGACGCAAAACCGACCGCCGCCGCCCGGCGGCCATCGAAACAATCGAACCCGATTCTTACGCGCCGTAACGCGCATCCAGCGATGCGCGGTTATTCAGGGCGTCCTTATCGAATCCGGCAATCAGCTTGTAATCCTTCGCCGCCGCCTCCAGTTCGGGGCGACTGATGATGTCGTCAAGCTTGGTATAGCCCTGGGGCGCCCGCTCCTCCACGAACTGCATCACCCGTTCCGGCCCATTGGCCCGGTTGGCCAGCACGATACGCGACGTGGCCGGCAACCGCTCGGATTCATAGGCCTGCAGGGCTGCCACCGCATCGGGATGCGTGGCCAGCTTGTTGGTCAGCACGCGGGCATCGATGATCGCCTGACTGGCACCATTGGAGCCGATCGGATACATGGCGTGCGCGGCATCGCCGATCAGGGTGACGCGGCCGAAGCTCCAGCGCGCCACCGGATCGCGGTCCACCATGGGGAATTCATAGATCGCGCTGGCGCCACGGATCAGGCCCGGCACATCGAGCCAGCCAAAATTCCAGCTCTCGAATTTGGGCAGGAAGTCTTCGATCTTGCCCGGGCGGTTCCAATCCTCGCGGTTCCACGGCGTATCGGTGGGATAACGCAGTTCGGCGATCCAGTTCACCAAGCTGCGGCCACGCGACGCGGCTTCCGGACTGATCGGATAGCAGACGAATTTCTGATCCTGATGCCCGGCCATGATCATCGAGCGACCCGATAAGTACGGCGCGGCTTCGGTAGTGGCGCGCCACAAAACGGCGCCATTCCATATCGGCGCGCCTTCATCGGGATAGAATTGCGCACGCACGGCGGAATGGATGCCATCGGCGCCCACCAGAAGGGCGGCCCGCTCTGTCGCCAGGGCCGCGCCATCACTGCGGCGCCGCAGTTGCGCGGTGACGCTCGTCTCATCCTGCTCCAGGCCCAGTAATTCGGTATCGGTCTGGATCGCATCGGCGCCCAGGCGTTCGCGTACGGCGTCATAAAGCAGCATCTGCAGCACGCCGCGATGCACCGAGAATTGCGACCAGTTATAGCCGGCATCCATGCCGCGCGCCTCGCGCCAGATTTCCTGGCCGAATTTATTGGTGTAGATCAGTTCCTTGGTGCGGATCGCCTGCGCTTCCAGGCGGTCGGCCAAGCCAAGCTCGGTCAATTCGCGCACCGCATGGGGCAGCACATTAATGCCCACGCCGAGTGGCCGGATGGTTGATACCGCCTCGATGACCCGCGCCCGGATGCCGGCACGGTGCAGGCTGAGGGCCAGCGTGAGGCCGCCGATCCCGGCGCCGACAATCAACACATCCGGCGATTTTGTCCCGCTCATGGCTGCCTCTCACGTTTTTTAAATTGTATTGTTGCATTACAATTAACTCAAGCTAGAATGCGCCGCAAGCACGAGCCGGCAGACCGGCCGTTTCTGGGAGGACAGGGACAACCCCATGCCGGCAACCGGCCCGCTCAAGACAGCCCCTGGCGGCAGCCAGAGCGAGATTGATTACGGCGACCTGCCGGATCATATCGGCTATGTGCTGCGCCGGGCACACTTGCGCCTCTATGAGGATTTCTACGCTGCCGTGAAAGGCACCGGTATCAGCCCGGCATTGTATTCCGCCCTGCTGCTGGTGGAGCTCAATCCCGGCATCCAGCAGGGCCATCTCGGCCAGGCTTTGGGCGTTGCCCGCTCCGGCGCCATGACCATGGTGGACCGGCTGGAACGGCTGGGTCTGGTGTTGCGCCAACCCGCGCCGCGCGACCGGCGCGCCTATGGCCTGCATCTGACACCCAAGGGCCAGAAACTGGCGGCCAGTCTGCGGATCAAAGTAGGCGAGCATGACCGCCGCATTGGCCGGTGGCTGGATGCCGCCGAACGCCGCCGATTGATGGAATTGCTGCAACGTATCTAGTGCCAGACGCTTTGTAGGACGCGGATGATCCGCTAAAGTTACAAACAAGGCCGGGCGCGGGAGCCACGGCAAACGTTTCGGGAGGAACACATGACTAGCAAGCTTACTCGCCGGCAATTCGGCAAGACCGCAGCTGCCGCAGCAGCCCTCACCACTGGCGTGGCGCCGTTCAATATCGGCCGCGCTCAAAGCCGCGTGCTGAAAATCGGCTCGATCCATCCCCGTTCGGGCTTCCAGGCCCAGCTCGGCCTCGCCTGCCAGCGCGGCATCGACCTGGCGCCGCGCGTGCTGAAGCAGCTCGGCATCAATGCCGAAGTCGAGATCATGAATGCCGATACCGAATCCAACGTGGATATCGCGCGCAGCCGCGCCGAGAAGCTGGTGAATGACGGCGCCAATGTGCTGATCGGCGCCTTCGACAGCGGCCAGTCCACCGCCATCGCCCAGGTGGCCGAGCAGAAGGGCGTGCCCTACATCATCAACGTGGCCGCCGCGCCGCCGATTACCGAGCAGGGCTACAAATACGTCTTCCGCAACTTCCCCACCGCCGTGATGCTGACGCGCGACGGCCTGAACCTGATGAAGGCAGTGTTCCAGCAGAGCGGCGTGACGCCGAAGACCGCAGTGTTCATGCATGTGAACGACACCTTCGGCCAGGGCATGCGTGGCGCGGTCAGCGCCATGGTGCCGCGTCTGGATATGCCGTTCCAGATCGTCGAGACCATCGGCTACGACCCGCAAGCCAAGGACCTGTCGGTGGAAATCGCCAAGGCCAAGGCCACCGGCGCCGAGATGCTGATGCCGGTGACGCGCCTGAACGATGCCATCCTGATGATCCGCGAGATGGTGAAGCAGCGTTGGGAACCCAAGATCGTGATGAGCCCCGGCGCACCGGGCTTCTACGAAGGCCAGTTCTACAAGACGCTGGGCAAATACTCGGATTACCTGATCACCAACGTGCCGTGGTATAACCCGCGCTCGACGATGACGCAGAAGCTGCTCGACGAATTCACTAAGACATACAAGGGTGAATTGTTCGAGTTGAATGTCGGCTTCTCGTTTGAAGCCGTGATGGTGGCCGTGGACGCCTTCAACCGCGCCAAGACCACCAATGGCAAGGAACTGGCCGATGCCATCCGCACCACCAAGATCACCGATCATGTGATGGCCGGCGGCACGCTTGAATTCGACGCCAAGGGCCAGAATGTCAACATCACCTCAGTATAGCTGCAGAATATCGGCCAGCGCCCCAAGGTGGTGCTGCCGCTGGGCGTATCGGAAGACAACCTGCTGCTGCCGCTGCCGAGCTGGACCAAGCGCGGCTAATAATCCAACCAAGGAGTATACCC
>Ga0164290_1000587_pt1 | contig 106341 bp, 89 predicted proteins | sample Micstemetagenome_FD_108782 | JGI IMG/M metagenome (GOLD analysis project Ga0164290, IMG submission 108782) | Contaminated culture microbial community from soil near Moab, Utah, USA - Microcoleus steenstrupii SON62 (Illumina Assembly) | ecosystem: Environmental > Terrestrial > Soil > Soil crust...
AGGGAGTGGACGCTGAAGCAGCGCCACTCTCTTTTGGCGGTCATTTTCGTTTTTGAGATCCCCAAAACCCTCTGAATTCGGGTATTGACATATCGGGCGCTCTCATGGAAGGGGCGCATTGCACACGCCCTTTTACAGGGCGATCGTATGCGCCGCGTTTGTAGGGGCGCATTGCATGCGCCCAATCTGGCCGGGCGACATCTTTCCGCCCGCGGCGGCGAGCCGCCGACACACCGAAACTTATTTATCGCGGATAGATGTTGATCGCTTCAATCAGCAACCACGTCTTCCCGTGCTTCTTGATACCGCAATTGATTTCCCAGCCAACACCTAGCAGTTCGCTGATCTCTTCTGACACTACAACTGGTCCAAGATACTTCCCTTGATACGGACGCAGCCACAGCTTGCCAGGCTCAATACGCTCAATACGCATGTGCCCTGATTCGTCCGGCTCGATTTGTCCATACTTCGCCTCGGACTCTTGCCAAATCAACTTCGCAGCTTTCTCCGCATTCGGCAGCTGAATCGCCGCCTTCTTCGCCATCCGCACTGCGTCTTTGATTTCGTTCGCACTAAGATAGCCCTTCTGCTGCAGCCACAAGCACAAACGCTCAGTCATCTTTGCAGTGCTCTGAAGCAGAGCCTGCGAACACAGCACCTTGCTAATCAGAAAGTCATGGAGAAATTCATCCATGTTGCGCGGAATCTGCTCAGGACCAAATAGCTGGCAGAATGTCTTGTGCTTCGGACCGCGCGCATTTTCGTGCCGCTCGAGCTTTTGCCGATCCTTTTCATTGAGTCCGAGGTAAGCGTAGTCATTCAAGAAGTTCGTGAATAGCTCAACTGAACGCTCACAGTCTTGCTTTGCTTTGTCGGAGCCGCTGTGCTCCTCGCAAAACTCATGGAGAACCTTCTCGATGGTCAGAGCGGGATGCCTATCATCACCGCGATTTGTGGGAAATTGAATGACGTTGCCTGCCATTTTCCTCTCCTTTCATCCCTTTCTCGTTGCAAGTACTCAGTATACAGCGGAGGCGGTTGGCAAGCGCCCGCAGGCGCAGGGCTGGCGGTGTTCGGCATACGCAGCACTTGACAGACTGCCTCTATGGTATGCTAAAACGGTTTCCCCGCCTCTTTGAGGCGGTTACCGCAATCACTGAAACGGGCGAGTGGCGGAATGGCAGACGCGCTAGACTTAGGATCTAGTGTAGCAATACGTGTGGGTTCAAGTCCCACCTCGCCCACCATCTACGTTTCCGCCGAAAGGCGGTTTTCTTTTTGGGTGGGGTCCAGCGGGGTCTAGCCCAGAACTAGCCCAGAGGCGCTGTATCGAGAAAAACGTTCCCATCCACAATGGTCAACGTTGCCACCACCATCGTGGTGGCATGTTCTCAGAAATGGAGCTAAGCACTAAAACGAACCTCGATCTGTGATTACATCAAGATCCGGAAAGGGACACGAAATCACAAGCGAGAACAAAGAAGCGCGAGATTACGGTTTACCCGAATCAGGTTTTAAAATTAGAGAAACGAAAGTAGGAGCCTCTTCGGAATGCCACCCAGAAAGACCACTGCTGCTTCGACAGAAACGTCCGTGCTGGCGAAAAGTGCACGCCGATGTGCTCTCTGCTTTTTCTTGAAAGGCGATTTGTCGGAAAAGCTAGGACAAATCGCACATTTCGATCAAGATCCTTCCAACTCTGCCGAGGACAACTTGGCTTTCATGTGCTTAGAACATCACAGCCAATATGATTCGAGAACCAGCCAGCACAAGAATTACACGACTGGTGAAGTGAAGACAGCGCGTGCCCGTCTATACGATCTTGTAACTAGCGGAGAGTATTTATCCGCGCCTGCATCAAAGGCGTACATTGAAGCCGATAGAGCGACTCTGGGCGATTTACTGAAAGTTCTTCCAAGTACCGGATCAATAAAATTTCTCCGTGAAAAAGACTTCGGATACTTGTTCAAGTTGAAAGATCTCGACGAAGCGTATTTCTTCTTGGAGCAGCGCAAAGGACCGGAACATGAGTTTCTTGATCCATCGCTGGAGAAGGCGCGGAAGCAGTTAATAAGTCGGCTTCGTACATTCTTGTGTGATTTAGAGTCAAATACGTGGCCGAATGGTGACTGGCAAGGTGTCGATCGCAACCTGGAACTCACTGATTGGCCTCTCTATACGCAGACGATCGAGAGGTTGAATAGAGAATCGACTCAGGTCTGCAAGACATACGACACGCTTATAAAAATGGGAAGAAAAAAGCTAGGCGTGTGACCAGCGAAAATGCTCGCTAGAAGCAGACACAAACCATGCAGAAGGTCCTAGTTCGTCCTTATAGTGCCACCATTTCTGATGCCATAGCCGACAGAATTCGAGACTCAGGCAACTCGGTACTGCGTTGTCAACTCGCACACGCGATTAGTGGTCGCGATTGGAGCATCATATCGAATTGTGGTGGCACTGGACAGTAAGGACAAAGCGTATTGTTCAGCGGTAACAAGATCGGCAAAGATTGCAGGCTCTTGCAACCACATCTTGTTACTACTGCCGGCGTCGAATAGTCGGCGGTGTACAAATACTTTTCCGAAGCGCTTCGTCAACCGAACTTCCTTGTTCGCTGGCAGAAAGTAATACTCAACGACCGGGTCTTTGTATTGGCGGTGAAAGAATTGCGGGCTTTTCATATTCGATCCTCCATCTAAGTGTGCGAATATCGGAGTGCCGCGTTGTGACTAGCTAATTGCTCGGCACGCCCTTCTACTCTTGTATACGTTCGAGGAAGGAGATTAGTTCAAAGTCCGCGGATTAGAAATCTAACTTCGGGCACTGCGCACATTCTGCAGTGAGAGTTGCTAAGGTGATCCGAATGACAGCCTTGAGTAGCATTCTGCATGTCAGGAGGATGTCAAACAGATGAGTTAATGGGAAAATAATGAATCTTCGGGATTCGGCTGCCAATAGGTAGTCGAGAAGCATTAGGAATAGAAGCGATGGATGTATTTGACGTTCGAACCAGGCTGGTCACTGACTATGCGGACTATGTCAGAAGCTTCTTTCAGATAAAAGACACCCGCATTTCCGACAAGGTCGAGAAGAGCCTCAAGGAAGGACTTCTTTGGCCAGACCCGCTGATCCAGTTAAATCCTGCGTTTGAGCCGGGCAAATGGATCGACGAGCTTGTCCAAGAAGGCATTCTTGCTTCTGAATGTTCAAAGATCTTTCGCAAGAAGCCACACCCTGAAGAAGATAAGGGTCCGCTGCGCCTCCACAAGCACCAAGAAGAGGCGTTGCGCGCGGCTAAGACTGGTGCGAACTACGTGCTCACGACCGGAACTGGCTCTGGAAAGAGCCTTTCCTATATTGTGCCGATTGTCGACCATGTAGTGCGGCAAGGATCGGGCAAGGGCATCCAGGCGATCGTTATCTATCCGATGAACGCGCTTGCGAACAGCCAGGAAGGTGAGCTGAAAAAGTTCTTGTGGCACGGCTATCCGGCAGGACGCAGTCCCGTGACGTTCAAGCGCTACACCGGTCAGGAGGACGACGCAGCGAAAAATGCGATTATTGCTGATCCGCCGGACATCATACTCACCAACTACGTGATGTTGGAGTTGATGCTGACCCGTCCGGCAGAACGCGACCTCATCGCGTCAGCAAAGGGATTGAAATTCCTTGTCTTTGACGAATTGCATACTTATCGCGGACGACAAGGAGCAGACGTCGCATTGCTTGCACGACGAGTTGCAGATCGTGTGGGAACCGACAAGTTGCAATTTGTCGGAACGTCAGCAACACTTGCGGGTGGAGATAACTACGAGCACAAGCAGCGTGAAGTGGCGGCCGTAGCAACGAAGATATTTGGCGCGCCTGTGCTTCCTGAAAACGTTATAGGCGAGACACTGCGGCGTGCTACGCCGGAGATAGACTTTGACGACAAAACGATAGTGGCGCGTTTGCGCGAGCGCGTCGCTGACAAAGAACGCAAGTTTCCAATTGACTTCAACGAATTTATCAAGGATCCACTTTCGAGCTGGCTTGAAACCACGTTTGGTATCAGGAAAGAAGGGGATAGTGAGCGACTCATTCGCACACTTCCGCTGAGCATCACTGGCCCAGGCGGTGCCGCGGAACGGTTAGGGAAATTGACTGGCGTTGATGAGAATGTTGCGACCGACGCCATTCAGCAAGGACTCTTGGCCGGTTACCAGTGCGACCGCAACCCGGAGACAGGGTTTCCAGCCTTCGCATTTCGCGTGCATCAATTTATCAGCAGAGGCGACACTGTTTATTCCACGCTTGAGAGTGCGTCTGAACGCTTCTTGACCATGTTTGGACAACAATACTGTCCCGAAGATCGAGACAAGATTCTGTTGCCGCTCGCGTTCTGTAGGGAATGCGGTCAGGAGTATTACACCGTTCGCCGCCGTAAGAACAATAAGGCTGACGAGCGCGCGATCGAGCCACGAATATTTCAGGACCAAGCACACGATGCTAGCGGCGAAGCCGGCTATTTGTACATAAACGAGGATGATCCGTGGCCGGAAGATGTGCAAGAGCTAGTCGCAGGCGACCCGCCTCGTTTGCCCGATGATTGGCTCGAAGAAGGCAAGCTTATGCCTCGAATAAAGAGCAGCAAGAAGGAATATCTGCCGAGGGCGTTGCAGCTTAATCCGGGTGGTTACGAATCTGCCGAAGGAATGAAGTTCCAATTCATCAAAACACCGCTTCAATTTTGTTTGGGCTGTGGTGTCGCATATGGTGCCAGAACAAAATCCGACTTCGCGAAGTTGAGCACGCTGAGTTCCGAAGGACGAAGCACCGCTACTTCCGTACTCAGTCTCTCCGCGATTCTGAACCTTCGCAATGATGAGTCATTGCCAAAGACAGCGCGCAAGTTATTGAGCTTCACCGACAACAGGCAGGATGCTTCTCTGCAAGCAGGACACTTCAATGATTTTGTGGAAATCGGTCTGTTGCGCGGAGCGCTCTATCGTGCGGTTGCTGAAGCAGGCAACAGTGGAATTACGCACGAACTTCTTTGCCAAAAAGTTTTCGATTCGCTAAACTTGCCGACTCACCTTTATTCGATTGATCCCGACGTCCGGTTTCAAGCAAAGGTCGATACAGACAAAGCTTTTCGCGATCTGCTGGGATATAGAATTTACCGGGACTTAGAAAGGGGTTGGCGTATTACAGCTCCCAACCTTGAGCAGTGCGGATTGCTGGAGATTCAGTATCTATCCCTTGAAGATGTATGCAAAGCGGACGATGTCTGGCAGAACACGCACCAACTCCTAGTGCTTGCAACACCTCAAACGCGGATGGAGATCTGCAAAGTTCTCCTCGATTACATGAGGCGCGAGCTGGCGATTCAGGTTGACTATCTCGACCAGCAGTATCAAGAACGAATACAACGAGAAAGCAGCGCACGGCTGCGCTCACCTTGGTGTATTGACGACAGCGAGTTCAACAGCATGAGCCGCGCCGCGATCATTTACCCCAGGTCTTCTCGCGGCGGACAGGATGCCGATTCGTCCGTCTATCTTTCTCCTCGCGGAGCTTTCGGACTGTATCTCAAACGCGTTCGAGCGTTGACACAAGGGCATAAGGTATCGACCGATGATGTCCAAACTATCTGTCGTCAGCTATTAGAAGCACTAAGGATTGCAGGGCTGGTAAATGCTGTACGTGAGCCGAGGGACAATGATGATGTGCCCGGCTACCAGCTTCGTTCTTCAGGAATGCTCTGGAAAGCCGGTGATGGTACCAAGTCTTACCATGATCCAATCAGAGTGCCCCGCCGACCTGATGACGGCGGAAAGCCAAACTCGTTCTTTGTTGAATTCTACAAGGATGTAGCGAAAGAGTTGGTGGGACTCGAAGGGCGCGAACATACAGCGCAAGTGGATGCAAAACAAAGACAAGATCGAGAGGATTTATTCCGAGAAGGCAAATTGCCCGTTCTTTTCTGCACGCCTACCATGGAGCTTGGCGTTGATATCGCTGACTTGAACGTCGTGAATCTGCGCAATATGCCACCGACGCCGGCGAATTATTCCCAACGATCAGGGCGTGCAGGACGTGGCGGCCAACCTGCTTTAGTGTTCACCTACTGTAGTAGCACCAGCCAACACGACCAGTACTTTTACAAGCGGCCGGAGCAAATGGTCTCGGGCAGTGTCACGCCGCCGCGAATAGATCTTGCGAATGAGGACTTGGTGCGTGCCCATGTCCACTCAATTTGGCTTGCCGAAACTGGACAAGATCTGAAGACATCGTTAAAGGAGATTCTTGATCTCGGAGGACAGCGGCCCTCACTTGCATTATTGCCCAGCGTGGTTGACAGCCTGAACTCTGACGCTGCGCGCCGCCGTGCTATAGAACGCGCGACTCGAATTCTGAAATCTATCGAGTCCGAGCTAGCGCGCTCGGATTGGTACAACGAACAATGGCTTGAGACGGTGCACAAGCAAACGGTCAAGCGATTCGATCTCGCATGCGAGCGTTGGCGTGCGCTGTTTCGAGCGGCAACAAATCAGCGCGATATGCAGCATGCGATCGTAACTGATCACTTGCGAAACCAGTATGACAAGGATGTTGCCAAACGGCTTCGTCGAGAGGCGGAATCTCAGATTGATCTCTTACTCGATACGAGCAACGTGAGCCAATCCGATTTTTATAGTTACAGGTATTTTGCGAGCGAGGGTTTCCTGCCCGGCTACAGCTTCCCTCGACTGCCGCTGTCCGCATTCATTCCAGCCCGGAAGAGACATGACGGCCGCGACGAATTCCTCTCACGTCCGCGATTTCTGGCTATATCCGAATTTGGACCACGAAGCATTATCTATCACGAAGGTGCGCGTTATATCGTGAACAAAGTAATCCTGCCCGCGACAGATGAAGATGGCAACTTGCCTCTGCGTGACATTAAGCAGTGCGAGCGTTGCTCGTATCTTCATCCGGTAACGGATGGAGTTGGCGACGACCTGTGTAATCACTGCGGCGCAGCTTTGCCTTTGGCTCGACCGAGTTTGTTTAGGCTCGAAAACGTAGTCACCAGAAGGCGCGATCGAATCAGTAGCGACGAGGAAGAGCGATTCCGTCAGGGTTACGACATCAAAACCGGATACCGTTTTGCGGAACATGGTGGGAAATCGGCATACCGTATCGCCACCATTAAGCAAGGCGATGACGACTTCGGATTACTCACCTATGGTGATAGCGCAACGCTATGGCGCATTAACTTCGGATGGGCAAGACGCAAGGATAAGAATGACGTCGGGTTTACTCTCGACGTCGAACGCGGACTGTGGGCGAAAGATCCGAACCAAGCTGCGCATGATGATGACAGCGATGCAGATCCTATGGCAGCACGCTCTGCGCGTGTCATACCGTTCGTGGAAGATCATAGAAATTGTCTTGTTCTTGCGCTAACTCGCAAGCTTTCTGAAGTCCAGACTGCATCCTTAGAAGCCGCGATCAAATCGGCCATCCAGGTGTTGTATCAACTCGAAGATAGCGAGTTGGCAGCAGAACCGCTCCCATCAAGGGATCAAGCGCATTCGATCCTGTTTTACGAAGCAGCCGAGGGCGGTGCTGGCGTCTTACGGCGACTGCTGGACAACGCCGAGGAATTCGCACAAGTTGCGCGGAAAGCGTTGGAACTATGCCATTTTGATCCCGATACCCTGGACGATCTGGATAAACATCCGCGCGCAACAGAACGCTGCGAGGCAGCATGTTATGACTGCTTGATGAGCTACCGAAACCAATCTGACCACTTGTTCCTCGATCGAGGTCAGATTCGAGATCTGCTCGATTCGCTACAGAAGTCCGTTGTTAATGCTGCACCAGCAGAACTACCGCGTGAGGAGCATCTGGAAAGATTGCTTCGACTTGCCGATTCTGATTTAGAACGGGTATGGCTTCGGTATTGTGATGAGCATGGTTACCGTTTGCCATCGCACGCGCAAAAGCTGATTGAAAAGTGTTCAAGCCGGCCAGATTTTCTATACGAGGAATCAATGGCCGCGATTTATATTGACGGTCCTATCCATGATTATCCGGACAGACAAATTCGCGACGACGATAAACGAGCAGCATTGCGAAATGCGGGCTACACAGTGGTACGGTTCAAGCACTCAGAAGACTGGCGCGAGATTTTTGCCTCTAAGACGTCGGTCTTTGGTGCACCAAAGGTGCGTGTTGAAAGTGTTGCTCCAACAGCAAGCGTAGTTGATAAGGATCTATTTCCTTCAACGCTGCATACGCTAATTGACCGGTTAGTGAGTCAAGGCATCAACAGCATCGAACCGGGTGCGGACGTCGTCCATGATGGCAAAGTCGTTGGCAGCTATCTCGCCGAGATAACGAATGGTCATGGAAAAATTCGCGTCATCGATGGATCGGATCCTGATAAAGAAAAACTGATCGACGCATTGAAATCAGCAGGCGTGAAAATCTTGGAGTCACATCCAAGCGAAGAAGAACGCCTCATCGAAGACCTAATGAAAATCCTAGAGGGAGGGAAGTAAATGTCCATTGCTATTTCCGACACCTTCCTTACTTCGTTGATTGCTCTAAGCCGTGCTGAGCAAAAGTCTGCGACCGACTTCGTCGAGAAATTCCAGCGCCACCCAGCGCAGCCTGGAAACAGTCTTGAACGCATTACAAAAACGAAGCATGACAATCTGTGGTCCGCACGAGTAACACAAGGGCTCCGGGCCGTTTTGCACAAAGACGGTGATTTGTGGAACGTTCTTTATGTCGGTCAACATGACGACGCCTATAACTGGGCACGACGGCGATCGGTTGAAAGGAATCCGCGAACCGGCGCGCTGCAAATAGTTGTCGCACCAGAAACGGTCGCGGAAATTGTCGAACAGTCAAAGTCCTCTCCGACTGCGAAACCACTTTTTGAAAAGTTTGGAGACGATTACTTGCTCAGCCTAGGCATACCAGAGACATGGCTGCCTACGATACGGCTGATAACGTCGGAAGATCAACTGCTTCAAATTATTCCCGAATTGCCGGAGGAGGTTGCAGAACGGCTTCTCGATCTATCGTCAGGCAAGTTGGTCACGCCACCACTTCCGGTGTCACCAGAGACGCCAGCTATCGCAGCGGAAGATAGCCAGCGACGGTTCTACGTGATAGAAGACAGCGACGAGTTGTTGCGCATGCTCAGCGCCCCGATGTCTAAGTGGATTGGCTTCTTGCATCCTTCGCAGAGGAAACTGGCGACTGGAAAATTCTCCGGGCCGGTCAAGGTGACTGGATCGGCTGGCACAGGCAAGACCGTCGTGGCAATGCACAGGGCCAGGCACCTGGCGCGGCAGGGCAAAAACGTTTTGCTCACAAGCTATGTCGGTACGTTATGCGACAACATCAGAGAAAATCTGAAATATCTATGCAGTCCAGAAGAACTTGCACGCATCACAGTCGATACAGTTCATGCGCAAGCATTGCAGTTGGTGCGATCCGCGGGCGAGAAACCCACGATTATTGACGATCAGGAAATTTCACGACTCATTGAACAGTTCCATTGGGGTGCTTGCCCGCTCGATGTACGCTCGCTTCAGAGCGAATGGACTGAAGTCATTCAAGCTCAAGGCATACGCAACTGGGATCAATACAGAGATGTAAGCCGAAAGGGCAGAGGACAGGCACTCGGAGTAAAAGATCGAAAGCTTGTCTGGCAAGTCTTTGAACAAGTTTATCAGCGACTCGGACAAAATCATAAATGCGACTGGTCCGCTCTATGTCAGCGCGCGAGAGAATTAGTAGCCTCCGGCAAAGTTCGCAGCCGATACAACAGCGTGATCGTGGACGAGGTGCAAGACTTACGTCCTCAGGAGATTCGCTTCCTCGCTTCATTGGCGCGAGATGAGCGCGACAATATCATGCTGGTCGGGGATGGTGGTCAGCGCATTTACGGCAGCAAGTTGACGCTGAAATCCCTTGATGTCGATGTCCGGGGACGTTCGTTTGTACTGAAAATCAATTATCGAACTACGGAGCAAATCAAGGCTTTTGCTGAGAGTTTGCTGGATAACCATCGAGATGATCTTGACGAAGGTCGCGAGGATAGAAGTGATACCAAGAGTCTTTTGAAAGGGCCAACGCCAGTTTTGAAAGGATTTGATACAGCGGACGAACAGTTTGACTTTGTCGTTCGTTCTGTGGCCGACGCGATTAAACAGGGGGTTGCAGCTCAGGATATTGGTATCTTCGCCCGCACAAATGACTTACTCGCGCCATACGAAAAGGCGCTCAAGGCCAAAAGAATTGAAATCCGGCACTTGAAGAAGGAGTCGGCAGGACCTCCGATTCTCGGTGTGAATCTAGGCAGTATGCATCGAGCAAAAGGACTGGAATTCAAGATCGTTTTTGTTGTTGATGCCTCACGCGATTACCTTCCTCTGCCGTTCGCTCTCAGAGGGCTGAAAGATCCTGCTGACAAGCAGGATGCAATTGATAAGGAGCGACACTTGTTATATGTGAGTATTACTCGCGCTCGCGACGAAGTTTATATCAGCTGGGTCGGTAAGTCGTGCGAATTTCTCGATGCTGTAAGGGTCGAGAAAGACGCTGCTCTGGTCACGAGGTAACGGAAATGGCATTTGCAGTCGGGAGCTTGGTGCGAGCCAGGGGCAGAGAGTGGGTTGTACTGCCGGAGTCGACTGAGAACTTATTACTAGTTCGACCACTTGGTGGTACTGAAGATGAGTCGACCGGAATACTGACTTCCCTTGAAGATGTTGCCTCGGCAACTTTTGATCTTCCCAGTAAGAAGGATCTTGGCGACTTTCGTTCGAGCCGACTGCTACGAGATGCCATTCGCATCGGTTTTAGATCAAGTGCCGGTCCATTTCGTTCGTTCGGCCGCATAGCTGTCGAACCTCGTCCTTATCAGCTGGTGCCGCTTCTGATGGCACTAAAACTGGACCCGATCAGAATGCTGATCGCGGATGACGTTGGTATCGGTAAGACCGTCGAAGCATGTCTGATCGCAAGAGAACTGATCGATCGAGGCGAAGCCAAACGACTAGCAGTCTTGTGTCCGCCACATCTCGCAGAACAATGGCAAGAAGAGCTTGAACAGAAGTTTCACATAGAGGCTGAACTTGTTTTGCCCAGCACGGCAGCGAGACTGGAGCGTAGCTGCGCCGCTGGACAATCCCTATTTGAGGTATTTCCTTACGTTATTGTCTCAATGGATTACATCAAGAGTGAGAATCGCCGCGCAGAATTTGTTCGAAGTTGCCCTGAATTGGTGATTGTTGACGAAGCGCACACATGTGCATTTACTGCAGCTGGCCGCAGCGGGCGGCATCAGCGATATCAATTGCTGAAAGAGTTATCAACGAAAGATCCTGACCGTCACATGATTCTTGTGACGGCTACACCGCACTCCGGAAACGAAGATGCCTTTCGCTCCTTGTTGTCGATCTTGAATCCAGAATTTGAATCTTTGCCGGTGGATCTCACAGGTGAGCATAACGTTGAACACCGACGCAATTTGGCGAAGTATTTTGTACAAAGACGGCGCGGTGACATCAAGAGCTATATGGGCTCGGAAACCTTGTTTCCACAGCGCATTGAAAAAGAAGAGACGTACAAGCTCACAGCCGAGTACAAGAAATTGTTCGAGAAGGTGCTCGCGTATGCGCGAGAAACTGTGCTTGATAGCGAAGGTGGCTTGCACCGACAACGAGTTCGCTGGTGGTCCGCTCTTGCCCTGCTAAGGGCGTTGGCATCTAGCCCGGCTGCGGCTCAAGCAACGCTGCTGAATCGCGCATCGACTGCTGAAACAACCACAGTGGAAGAAGCTAACGAGGTCGGACGACAAGCCGTTCTGGACCTGGGAGGAGACGATGCGACAGATAACGTTGATGTGACACCGGGGAGCGATTACTCGAAGGCAGAAGACAGTCAGTCTCCCGAAAGGCGGCGACTTAAAGAGTTGGCAAAGCAGGCCGAATCCCTCAAGGGCGACAAGGACGCGAAGCTAATTCATCTCGTTGGGGTCTTGGATAAGCTGATTAAAGAAGGCTGTAGCCCAATTGTGTTCTGCCGTTTTGTGGACACGGCTGATTATCTCGCCGAAGAGTTGAGGAAGCGTCTTCCCAAACAAGTGGAAGTCGTAGCCGTTACCGGCATGCTACCTCCGGTTGATAGAGAAGAGCGCGTTGCGGAGTTAGCAAAGTCCGACAAGAAGATCCTGGTTTGCACCGATTGCCTAAGCGAAGGCATCAACCTTCAAAAGGATTTCGATACGGTCATTCACTACGATCTTTCATGGAATCCAACAAGACACGAACAACGCGAGGGCCGGGTTGATCGGTTTGGACAGCCGCGCGATCAAGTCAGAGTCGTCACGTACTACGGTACCGACAATCAAATCGATGGAATTGTTCTGGACGTATTGATCAGAAAGCACAAGACAATTCGCAGTTCTCTAGGTATCTCCGTACCAGTTCCAGGTGATACCAATCAGGTAGTCGAGGCAATCTTTGAAGGACTGCTTCTTCGAGGTAAGCCTACGAAGGAACCCGAACCAGAGTCAGTACAGCTCAAGTTCTTCGAAGATTACATCGCGCCACAGAAGAAAGCTCTTTACGATCAGTGGGAAGTAGCCGCCGATCGAGAGCGCCGTTCACACCAGAGTATGTTTGCACAGCAAACCATAAAAGTTGAGGATGTTGCGAGGGAACTTGAAGAAGCTAGGAAGGCAATCGGGTTCGGCCTCGATATTCGATCATTCTTACTGGATGCACTTCGAGCGCATAAGGCAGTAGTCTCGGGTGACGATCGAGTAACGGTCGATCTGCGAGACGCCCCACGAGCACTAGCCGAAGCCGTCGGTATTGACGGCACCTTCGATGGCCGATTTGAGCCACCAGTCGAGAAGGAAGAAGTGCTTCTGAACAGAACTCATCCGATCGTGGAGGGATTGGCTAACTATGTTATGAGCACGGCGTTGGATGCTGTTTCTGACAGCGTAGCTAAGCGCGCTGGTGTCATACGTACCAAAGATGTGGAAACTCGCATGACGCTGCTAATTCTGCGAGGGCGGTATCACATTGTCACAAAGAAGCAGTCCGACGAGTTCAAACTATTGGCAGAAGATTGTGTAGTCGCAGCCTTCCGTGGCTCCCCCGAAGCGCCGGAGTGGTTAAGCCCTGACGAAGCGGAATCTCTTGTAACCGCGAACGTGCATGGGAATATCGCTGCTGACTTGGCCGGTGATTTTGTTGACGAGGTGGTCAACTCTTACGATGTATTTGCACCATCGCTCAATGTTCTTCTGAAAGAGCGAGCAGAGCAATTGTTGGACGCACATCGGCGGGTACGTATTGCGTCCAAGCACCGTGGCATTCGGTATGAGGTAGAACCTCAATCGGTTGACGTACTCGGTTTGTATGTCTTTCTGCCAGCTAACTAAAAGGATTTGTTTATGCGGTCAAAAAGGAAAGAGCGATTCATCACAGTACGTTCAGAAGGCGGACTACTGCCGATAGATTTTCTTGAGAGAATTGCGCGCCTCGACGGTGACATAGACGGTCTCAAGGCGGAACAATATCATCTGTTAAAGCACGAAAAAATCAATGAAGCAATAAATAGGGCATGGGATCGGCTGGTAGGATGTTGGGTTTCGTTCAAATCCGCTGTAAAAGCCGCATCAACGGACGATCCGCTAATGAGAGAAACGCGAGAGCGTTGGCTTTTGCCGCTTTTCGATGCGCTTGGCTATGGTCGGCTAGTCGGACATAAAGCCTTTGAATTGGACGGCAAGTCCTTTGGGATATCACATATTTGGCAGAACACGCCTATCCATCTAGTTGGATGGGGTGTGGAACTTGATCGACGAACCGCAGGCGTTGCAGGCGCAGCCAAGTCAGCGCCCCACGGCATGGTGCAGGACTTTCTCAATCGTTCAGAGGATCATCTTTGGGCATTCGTTTCGAATGGCAAGAAGTTGCGCGTGCTTCGCGACAACGTCAGCTTAACGAGGCAAGCATTCGTAGAATTCGATCTAGAAGGAATGATGGATGGGGAGCAGTTTGCCGACTTCCGACTGTTGTGGTTGTTGTGTCATGAATCACGGGTAGAAGCCGAAAAGCCTGAAGAATGCTGGCTTGAGAAATGGACGAAGTTTGCACTTGAGAGCGGAATTCGCGTGCGCGATCAATTGCGCATTGGAGTTGAGAAAGCCATTAATGTGCTAGGAACGGGATTCCTACAACATCCGGCTAATAATGCGCTACGCACGAAACTTAGATCTGGAGAGCTTACTCGTCTAGATTATTACCGGCAGGTCCTAAGAATCGTTTATCGGTTACTTTTTCTATTTGTCAGCGAAGATCGAGATCTTCTTTTGCTACCTGATGCACCCGTTGCGGCAAGAAATAATTACAAGCAGTTCTATTCGACCCAGCGTATGCGAGAACTTGCCGGAAGCAAAAAGGGAACCCAGCATTTGGACTTGTGGCAGGCACAACGTCTGATTTTTGCCAAGTTGGGAAGCGACGAGGGATGTACGGAGCTTGCGCTGCCTTCCCTGGGCAGTTTTCTTTGGTATACACATGCAGTGCCGGATTTGCAGTATTGCATGATCATGAATCGCACGTTTTTAGATGGAATACGCGCGTTAGCATACGTAGAGGAGGGCAAAGCAAGGCGAGCAGTGGACTTCAAGAATCTGCGATCCGAAGAACTAGGCAGTATCTATGAAGCATTGCTCGAAATGCATCCACACCTAGATTTGAGTACTTACCAATTTAGCTTGAGTGGTGCCGAGGGAAGCGAACGGAAGACGACCGGGAGTTACTATACTCCGGCGACTCTTGTTTCCAAACTACTTGATACAGCGCTTGATCCGTTGATTGAAAGTGCTTCCAAGCGAACAGACGCGGCTATTCGACTACTCAAACTGAGAATTTGCGATCCTGCGTGCGGCAGCGGTCACTTCTTAATTGCTGCAGCGCATAGGATAGCGAAGGCTGTGGCCTCTGCACGGGCTGAAGATGCTGAACCAAGTCCGTTAGATTATCGCCGTGCGTTACGTGACGTGATTTCTAACTGCATCTTTGGGGTAGACGTAAATGAGATGTCGGTGGAATTGTGCAAGGTAGGTTTATGGCTAGAATCGATTGAGCCGGGCAGGCCGCTTTCATTTCTCGAACACAAAGTTCGGTGTGGCAACAGCTTGCTAGGAGCAACCCCAGCGTTGGTTTCCAGTGGCATACCCGATGCTGCATTCGATGCTATAGAAGGCGATGAGGCCGACGTTGTTCGTCAAGTCAGGACCGCTAATCGCCAGCAAACTGACGGATATCCAATGTCAGGGTTGATCCGGTATTCCGAAGGGATCGGTGCGATTACGGAAGCTATCGCGAAAATCGATGACCGCTCAGACGACTCTATTCCAGCGCTGCATGACAAGGAGCAGGGTTTTTCGGAATTACAAACGAGTAAAGAATACATCCAGGAGCGCTTTGTATGCGACGCTTGGTGTGCCGCGTTTGTGTGGAAGTTGAGCCGGGGAGCAGTTACGCCGATAACAAGGGAGGTTTTCGGCCGAATTCTCAGCGACTATCAGAATGCATCGCCGGAGATTCTCGCTGAGATACGCAGGCTGCGCGAGCAATATAAGTTCTTCCATTGGCACCTAGAGTTTCCTCAAGCATTCGACTATAAGACTGGAGAGGGAGGTTTCGACGTACTGCTGGGTAACCCACCATGGGAACATGCGGAATTTAAAGACAGAGAATGGTTTGCCAGCCGTGATCCGGCGATTGCAAGCGCTCAGACCGGTGCGATACGAAAGAACATGATCAAAGCGCTGCAGACGTCAAATCCAACACTATATTCGCAATACGTTGATGAACTACGCTGGTATGACGGAGTAACGCACTTCATTCGGTCGAGCGGAAGATTTCCATTAACCGGTCAAGGTCGCATCAATACGTACGCTGTTTTTTGTGAGCTTTTCGTCTCTTTGGTGAAACAAGATGGAAGGGCTGGCTTTATTGTTCAAAGCGATATTGCTACGGGCGATGCCAACCAAGACATGTTCAAAATGCTGGTAGATGAAGCTCGCTTGTTTAGCTTTTATGACTTCGTTAATACCGAAGGACTGTTTCCAGGTCTCCATAGAACTCACCCGCATTTTTGCTTGATTACCGTGGGTGGGCCGAATAGTAGCACTACGATTGACTTCGCCTTTTGGAACACAAATGCATCACATCTGTCTGATCCTGCAAGACACATTTCGCTTACGCCGGACGATCTTGCGCTCGTAAATCCCAATAATCGGACGTGTCCTATATTCCGTTCGCAGAAAGACGCAGACATTACCAAAGACATTCATTCGCGCGTGCCCGTGCTATACCGCGAGGGATCGATTCCAATTAACCCCTGGATGCTTGTTTTCAAGCAAGGGCTATTCAATATGTCGAGTGGATCGTCTTTTTTCGAAACAAAAAAGGACCTAGAGCAGCAGGGCTTTACGCTGGTTGGCGAAATATTTGTACGACGAGTCAATGAGCATATTGAGCGGTTTCTTCCACTCTACGAAGGGAAAATGATCCATCAGTTTGATCATCGTTGGGCGAGCTACAAGGGACTGGAAATCGAAGACTTCCCGATAACGCAAAAACAAGACATTAGCTTGGGTGTTCTTCCGAGATATTGGGTAGCAGAGGCCGAAGTAAATCGCAGGCTTGGGGAACACGATGGCAACTGGCTTTTGGGTTGGCGCGATTTCACTAACTCAACTAACGAAAGGACGGTCATATCGAGTTTTATTCCGCGGTACGCAGTAGGAGACACCCTGTTACTGATGTTTCCTGGCGAAACAATGAAGCAGGAGACGTTAGGATTGGTAGCTAATCTGAACAGCTTCATCGTTGATTTCGTCGCCAGACAGAAACTTGGCGGCACGCATATGAAATACCCTCCCATGAAGCAATTGCCCATCCTCGCTCCTGATAGTTACTCCGCAGCATGCCCATGGGAGGAAGGTATTACACTCTTGGAGTGGCTCCGACCGCGCGTTCTTGAACTTATATACACATCTGTGCATCTTACGTCATTAGGAGATTGTTTTGGCATGGATTCTCCATTCCGCTGGGATGAGCAGCGACGCCACCGTATACGGTGCGAGCTCGACGCCGCCTACTTCTTGCTGTACAACATAGAAAGAGATGACGTGAGCTACATTCTTGATACCTTCGATGCGCTTAAGCGTCGAGAAGAGCGAGAGCTAGGCGGCTTTCGTACCAAAACTCAAGTTCTTTCAGATTACGATAGGTTATGCCAATTAAGCAAAAGAAATTCGACGCTCACCGGCGATGTACAAATGTGCTAACGTCTAATCAAACGGCGGGCGTGGGGCGAAAGGCTGCTTCAAGCATTTGCCAATCGGACAACGACATCCGAGTCATTCCATTTTTGAAATAGACGGGCCAGTATTCAGGATGTGTGACGGCAGTCAATTGACAGACAAGCTTTTCGAAATCGACGGTGAAAGAGTTCGTCGTGTTATTAGGGTGATCAATGGTGAAATCAAAACGGTCAGGAAACATTCCGTCTTTTTTGAAGATTTTAGAGTCATCGACGTAGTAAGAGGTTGTTACGGTCCCAAGAGCGATTAGCTTCCATGGTTTTTCTTTTGTGACAACAAACGCGACTTTGTCTCCGGCCTTAACATTTGAGATGATGTGTCGTCCATTGCGACCGAAGGTCCCAAGCTGAATGCAGTGTTGCGCATCGTCGCGCGGTAAAGAAACTATCCAAAACATCATGGGTGTGTCCATTCACGGCGATTTGTCGCTTCAATTATATCAGCAATATGAATGTTTTTCTGGTCGAAAGGTGCATGCCCCGCGATTGAGTAGCATGCCAACTTAGTCGCCGCTTCTCTTAGGTCGGGTGCACGTAGCCTGCATCGGTGTCAGTGGTCGCTTTCTTGCTCAGGTTTCAACGTCGCAGCCGCAAGCATCTGAGACTGTGCGAGTTCCATAGCGGCTCGAACAGGATCCAGAGCGAGTCGTGCATAAATCTGCGTTGATACATGAGACCTGTGACCAAACGCCTTCCCGATGATGGGAAGACTCTGGTTGTTCATAGCCATGTAGCCACCCATGGTGCGCCGGAGATCGTGCATGCGCAGATCCGCGATGCCACCGCGTTTTAGTGGATTTCAATAAACTCTCGACTACTGCTTCATACCGAAACTCATGAATTCATTACCGCATCCATCACGGTCAAAGAATGATTTGTCGTGTCCAGGGTTTTCCCTATGGTGCAATTTTCCGAAGCGACGTTACGATAAATATGGTGCTCGAAGCGCCAAATCTCACCGAGGCAAGCTGGAATTCACGCGCCTCGGCTTTTTGTTTGATCGAGTTTCACAAGCATACTCGATCGAAATTCCTGCAAGTTTTCTTGTTCACCTAAGCCGCGCGATCAGATTTGTTTTTCTTATCGCAGCTTTCCTACCGCATAACGTGCGGCGCAAACTTCAACTGGAGGACATCATGACAGATGCGAATGACCTTCAGCTCTTTACGGTCCGTGATGCAGCCAAGCTGCTCGACATGTCGGAACACACCATACGCAGATTGATCAAACAACGCAAGCTATCGGTGGTCCGAATTGAACAGCGCATCATGGTCACCAAGAGCGGAATCGCACAGCTAATCAAAAAGAACACGTACGCAATACCAAGCGCGTGTTCTGAAAGCGGAATCTGCTTCCGCTAACGACAAGCAAGTACTTTTCGGAAGGAGAGAGCTGAATTATTTGGCTCTCTCCTTCTTGCTTAAGGAGAAAAATAATGGAAAGACTCAACTTGAAAAATGTCATAGCTTTCGGCAATGACGCATTCACGCGACTCGACAGAGCCGAAGCGCTTTATGAAGAACTCGTGGAAAGACTGTATACACTCGGCGAGGAAGTCGCAAGCAAAATCGAGTCACCGGAGCGTGTTGCCGATGCTCTTATCAAAGCAGCGCAAGCACACGTCGGACGACGCAACGGTTATCGACTTGCCGAAAAGGCGCTTGTTACGGCTTTTCGAATCGTGGCTAAGGTAGCTCCAGCGGATAACGCCCGCATCATCGCAATTTACAAGCTTCTTGGTCACGTCTGTTGCAGACAAGGCAAGCATCGCGAAGCGATGAAGTACAACGCGCTTGCTCTCGTGCTGCAAGTCAATCCACAACCAATCTCTCTTCGGACCGGGCAGTAATGCCCGGTCTTCTCGCGTTAAAACGCATAAAGAGGAAATGAACATGCCTGCCATGAATTTTGAAGCCTGTTATGCAGCACTCGAATTACCGTTTGGTGCTGGTCTTAAGGCAGTCAACGAACGCTGGCGGAAGTTGTCGCAAATTCATCACCCGGACCGCCACGCCCGCAATCCGAAGAACTATCAGATTGCGCTCGAAAAACAGAAGCAATTGAATAATGCCCGGGACATCCTAAAGAAATGGTTTGAGACGAATCCGCATGTCTCACCGCCGCGCAGCACCAGCGGCTCACAACAAAAGACACATACGCAGAACAACTCGGCAAATGCTAATGCATCAAGTAACAACAACACCAACAGATCTCAGTCAAACACAACCAATTCACACACAGAAGAAAACTCTGACGACAAACAACAAGCGCACGCTAACTACAGCCACCAGCAAACGAAAACGCGGGCGACAGGTTCATCTTCATCGCACGGAGCGTCAGCAAAGTCTGCACCGAATACTGGATGGTTCAGCGCCTCCGAGTTGAAACTCACGCCGCTGCAGGAACTCGTCCGCTCCATCGACAAATACTGTAGTGGCAGTGAGCCGTCGTTCCTCGCGATGATACTTGGTTTCGCAGCTCTCTTCGGACCGCTGTTTGTGATATCAGCCACGCTTGGCGCGATCTTCCCAGAGCTGCCGGGACATTATCCAGATTGGCTAATGATGACGATGCTCGGAGCGTCCGGTTGGTGCACCTGGTACATCTTCCGGTGGTTCTTCGCGGAGTCTGAACTGATAAAGCTCCAGCAAAAAGAACTTTATTTCAAAAGCAACCGAACAATGGCGGACACGCTTGAACTCGCAAAAACAATAATCAGAAAACACTCTCGCCCGAATTCCGAATGGAAATTCATGAGCAACGAAAAATCGCAAGAGGCGACTATTGAATTTGTCGAGGAAGTTTTTCCCGAACTGAAGCGGGTTCGAAATGTGGTCATTCGATTCGAAGCGAGACCAGCCAAGCATACGGTGGTGCTCGCCATGGAAGTCAAAGTGAAATCGCCAATCAATTCATTCTCCTGCAAGCAAATCGCCGAAGCCTTAGTGACGGAGCTAAAGAAAGAATTCCAAGAAATAGCTGCCTGACAATAGATCGGCTCACTCAGAACCCACCCGCACGTGAGTGCTGGGTGGGTTTTCTTTTGGGCATCTCTGCGGTGCGAACTGACGACCCGTCTTGACACGCTCTGCTCTTTGTTCGGCGAGCGAAGGCGGGCGATAGACGGCAGATGCAAAACATGCGCGCCTTCGCCCGGTCGATTTTAGCAGAGCCGTCAAGACAAACAGGGCGAGCCAACCAGCGCACTGATGTACATGACGGAGGTTGCGCCGCTCAAGCGAAACGAATCCGGCAAATTAGGACAGGCAAAGGTCAATTGTTCGTATGATGTCGCATCCAGGGATGACGGCAACTATGCCGGAGTTTTGATTAACCTGCAATTCCGCAACGCGCTCCTCGTAGAGGTTCACGACGTTTGCCGGCAGCTCAAAATGCTGTGAAACGAGTCCGATGAGGGCTAGTTGTTGTTTTTTGTTCTGAGTTTCGTAGGGAACGAAGGCGGGTGAACCGCTTACGCCTCCGTGAGAAAGCACTTCTACAAGTTAAGCATAGACGTTGTTTTCGTTCCCAGGATAGAACTTTAACGTCATTTCGCGTCTGGGCATGAGCGCGATATGACCGAAGCGGCAAATAGGTTCGATTCCGTCACCTCCAGAATACCCAGAGAACAATCCAGCGAAGAATGTCTCTGTGCCTTCACCAATCGGAAGTGCGTTTGCCTTGACACGTTCGAGTAACGAGCTGGACGAATGACAGTAACCGTCCCAATCCCGCGGTGGAGTGCATTCGACGGCCGCAACATCAGTGGTTGGATGTTGCGCCCAATCATCCCTGTCGGGGAGCCGTATTTCCATACGACGCCCATTCTTGTCGTTAATCCATAAAAACCGCGCTTGGTCATCGCGCCCAACGTTGGACCGCCGGTTCAGCAGATGGCGAGCGGAAATCAGGAGCGTACGGCGCGCCTTATTGATGTAATGGTCAATGAAAAAACCCGTCCCCAACAGACTACGCTCCCGAGGCGGATTGGCATCCTCCTTGCCGGCGCCGAGGATGAAGCCAACGGATTTTCGAACGTCAAGAGTTAGCGAGTGAAGCACTTAAGAACGGTCTGTTATCACGGTGTATTATTGGTTCGAATTCCTACCAATTTTATGCTTCTTGACGATTAGCGATGACTTGGTCTGTACAAATATCCGGAGATCAGAGCTTCTTAGAAAAGCTTGCCAAGACGATGCCAGCTGAGGTTGGAACGTTAACGAGACTTGACAATAGCGCATTCAGCCTGCACTTGCCTGAATTCGCGCCGCTCGAAGATGCTGCAGAAGTGAAAAAAGCAGCCGAGACTTTCCTCGTCAGAGCCGCGGGAGCGTGTTACGCCTCGGGAACAAGACCCCGCGATCTCCAAGTGGCGCACGTCTGGAAGGAGAATGACGACGGTACCAAGACCGTTTTTGTGCTCATAGAGGAATGCATCAATCTCTCGGACGAAGTAGAAATTCTGGCAATTGATCAATCCGGCAAGGAGCTCTACATCTCACCCAGCCACAATATAAGTGCTCTGCTGAAACTATCGCAGGTAGATGCAGCTGTTCGCAAAGTGTTGGAGTTGCTCACCCGCGGTGCCGATTGGGTGAACCTGTACAGAATCTACGAAGCAATTCAGGCGGACGCCGGCACCCAACTTGAAAAATGGTCATCGTCAAACAAACTCAGAACCTTTAAGCACACCGCTAACAGCGCCGAAGTCTTAGGACACGACGCTCGCCACGGCAAATCCGTTGGAGCTCCGCCCGCAAACCCAATGTCCCACCAAGAGGCTCAAGCACTCATTGAATCGTTGGTTGCGAACTGGCTTGCATCAAAGTCGACAACCTGAGCAATCGATGAAACTCAAACACATTCAAATAGAAAACTTTCGATCCATTCGGGAGCTTGATTTCACATTTCCTTCTAGTGGCTTCCTCGTCCTAGTTGGACCAAATAACGCGGGCAAGTCAAACATTATTCGCGCCATAGATTATGTTTGCGGGGAAGGCTGGACTTCATCAGAGAAATTAGAAGACCACGATTTTTATTGCAGAGATCGACAGCGGACTGTCCTCATTGAACTCGAATTTTCAAATCGGCGGAAAGCTATCTTTTCGTCGCAATCTGAATGGCCGGAATATTTGAATGAGAATGGTGACAAGATTTGGAAGTCCAAAGGTAACATCAAAGAAGACTTTCCTTGCACGTACCTCGGAGCAGATCGAACTTTCGATAAGCACCTCTCCTTTTACGACTGGACTTTAATCGGAAAGATCAGAAAGAGCTTCCACAAGAAAGCCGCTGAACACGCAGCAGATCTGAAAAGCAAGTACGCTGAAATTGCGGCCATTTATGATCGCATGCCAGGATTTCTCAAGTTTAAGGAGGATTTCTCGCGGTTCTTCCGCGAGATGCAAGCCGACACCACTGCGCAATTAGCAATCGATTTCAAACCCTTTACTCCATCAAACTACTTCAAAAATTTGTACATAACTGCCACCGATCCATGCCAGTCTGATGAGACGATCGATCTCAATGAGCTAGGAGAAGGCAGCCGCAACACGGTGCTGCTTGCACTGCTACGTTCATATGCGGTGAACTTTCGTTCGGACGCGGAAAAAGCTGTCGGGCTACTAGCACTTGAAGAACCAGAAGTCTTTCTTCACCCGCAAGCACGCCGCCACTTGTTCAAAGTTCTGCGCGAGATAGCAGATGCAGGAATTCAGGTAGTAGTCTCAACCCATTCCTCTTCTTTTGTAGATACGGAATATTTCGATTCAATCGGCCAAGTCTACAAGGAGCCGGATGAAACCGCACCCGGGCGATTTCATACATCGCTCTGCCTAGTCTCTAAGTCAGCGTTGGTGGAGCACTGCCGAAGAACGGGAGTGCCAGCTGATAAAGTTACCGTGGACAATATTTCGGAGTTTTACAAAACCACGTCGAACAACCGACTTAACGAAGCTTTCTTCGCAAGATATCTCGTTCTTGTCGAAGGAGAAACGGAGGAGCTAGCAATCCCAGAATATCTGTTGACCTACGGAATTGATTGCGACCTGCAAGGTATCTCGATCATCGCAGTGGGCGGCAAGAATCAGATTCCGAAATACTGGCGTATGTTCAGTCAATTCCAAGTACCCTTAATTGTAATGTTCGACAATGACGACGACGCCACCGGTAGTAAAAGAAGTAGCAACAAGAACGTGGCTGCATGCTTTGGATTAACCGTTGAAGACATCGTCGACGATGTGGATGTTCATTGCGTAATTGACTCTGCGTCAGAGCCTCAAACCGAGTTGTTCATTCTTCAAACGGATTTTGAGACCGCCCTCAAGAGCGATTTTGGCAAGAAGTACAATGATGGGGTTGCTTACATCGAATCGCTGGAACAGCAGGCTCGCGATGTCATCAAACCGGTAGGCGCTCAGAACAAGGGGCAGATCGCGCGCTTTGTCGCAAGAAAACTCCGCTCTCTCGCACCCGGATATTTTCCGGACTTCGTGAACGATTTGGCAAAACGCCTTGAGACAGTGCTGCGACCACCAGTTAAGCAGGACGCGGTTATCGATCTCTTCTCGCAACTTCCGGAAACTGACGACAACGGGTACGAAGAGGAAATCCCGTTTTAGTACCCATACTAACGCGCACCGTGAAGCGTTTTGCATAATCGCAAACGGAACGAATCCGGCAGTATGATAGAATCTCAAGTGGAGTCGATTGCCATGGTTATGAGCGACCAAAAAGACGACGCTTTGAACGACACGTTTCGTGCCATACAGAGAAACCTTCGTATAGTCACGCTGGCGTGGTAGTGCTTAAACGCTCCTCTCTACCTTCACAAGTCCAGCTGCTGACATGAGGTGTCTGCACATGGCCGATATCGTTTCCAAAACTTGTTCTGACTATCTGCGCGAATGTTATTCGGGACTCAAAGCCTCGCATGCCCGCGAGCTTATAGCCGCGTTTTTCGGCTACAAAAGCCATGCCGCGCTTCTTGCCGATAAGCGCAATTCCGTCGACTTCCTTGACGTGGCCGCAGTGCTTGTTCCTGATTCGTCTCTGGTCGACGACCGCAGGCGGTGCCTGAACGACTTGTGCGAGCAGCTTCCTCCCTCTGGAAGACTTGTCGATGATTTGGTGCAATTCATCGAGGGCGACGGGCTGTTCACCGGCGAAGTCTGGGACTGCTTCGACATCGGCGAGTACGTCATGGAGGAATATCTGCAGGCTCATCTCAGTCCGGAACTGGATCTCGAACTCGAAGACCTGACGAAGCCTTTGAATGCATTTTTCGAGGAGATAAGTTATGACGATTGCCAGGTCAAAGAAACTGACTACGGCGTGACAGTTACGGTCTCCGGCACGTACTCCGGCTACTGGCTCGACGACAATGATGACCGGGATGACCCGGTTATCGATCTCGAGATCAGCGTATACTTGCCGCGCTGTGCTGGGCGCATTTCCTTCGAAGAACCGCAGATAGACGTCATTGGCACCCTTCAGGAAGCTCCAGAGGAAGAAGAATCGGAGCAGCCAGCTGCCGCTTTCTCGTGAAGACAGAGCAGACAATCAATGATCGGAGTCCGGCTGTGCGGTTGATTGTTTAGCCCGGACTCTGTTCTGGGTGTGTTACTTCAAGGTGCCGGCCTTGATCGCCAGCGCCGTTTCCAAATAGGGGTTCGGCTCGGAAAAGCGCCGTCCAATTTTTGAAACCATCTCAAGACAGTCCGCTTCCAGTTCGACGGCGGTGTAGTCCGTTCCCTTCATGCCGCGCCCGATTTTGAATTCCACAATGACGCTGTTTGGCTCTTTTCCTAATTCAAGAACACAGCCGCCTTTGCCCTTTCGAAGGCTGATTTCTTCGCCGTGTATGTCATCGCAGTAGATGCTCGTTTTAAGCCTCACCGAATCGAACATGCCAAAATCTTCGGCTTGCATTGTCTTTCACCTGGCGCAAGATTCACCGTTGAATTATAGGATTCAGGCGCTGTGTGCTTCAAGCCACCGCTTCCCACATCCACCGCGACGCTGGTGCGCCCTGATTGCATATCCGGCAGCCATCCGATTGATCTCGGCCGACCTTGGGATCGTTTGTAATATGCCAGCACGCCGAACCCCCGCAGCCCGGTCAGAGCCTCAGCACCTGCTCTACCGCGCCAGGCACCATCGAATCCACGAATGCCTTTACTCCCGATGAGATTACTCTATTCTCCGACCGAGCAGGACAACCTGGACTGGGCACCACGCGTAGTGGCATGAGCAAGCCCGCACAGCCCGACGACGGTCCTGTATTGAGATCACATTGGGTTACCACCGGTGCATGTCTTAACGTGCCAAGACTGACACAACTTTTTGCTTGCTGCAATGGCAAACCCTAAAGGGCGCTGCGCGTCCATGCAGCAGCAAAAAGCGCTGCGCGGCTAACGCTTGCGTCTTTTTCCGGGGCACTAACACGCACTGGAGGTGCCAAATGAACAACTCTATTACGATCGTCGGACACGTCGGACAAGCTCCCCATACCGTCTCCTTCGGAGACACAGGCAACAAGGTAGTCAAATTCTCGGTCGCGGTGAAAGAGTTTTCTTCCAACACGGACGAAGACAAAACAATGTGGATCGATGTTGATGCCTGGAACGGCTTGGGTGAGAGAGTTCTGAAGTCTGTGACCAAAGGCCGCGAAGTTGTGGTAAACGGCAGGCTGGCAATCGCTACCTATCCCAAGGAAGTGAACGGAGTCAAAGTCCAGATGACAAAGCCGGTCATCAAGCTCACCAGCTTCCATCTCTGTGGAAAGAAGCCGGCTAAGGAGGAAGCACAAACCGCCTAGATACATTCGGTCTGAAAGGAATAGCGGCAGGGGTGAATGCTCCTGCTGATTCCTTTTTGTAGTTGTTCGTTTTAGTTTTGTCGCCGCTGCGAAATCGCTACGCACGAACAGTTCGCCCCGCAGATTGTCACCACTTGCTGTCTCTGACATGAGCCAGGATGCGGTCGTCGGCAGCCAGAGAATCAGCTGATTTTAGCGTTTCTATTTCTTTGAGTTTACGGGGTCGGCGCCACCGCGCGTCAAGCGCGTCTGCATTATTTGCGCATCCACTCTTCTAATTCCGCTTGACCCTCGGAGCCAACCCCGTGCCCCCGGTTTTGAGGCGAAACGCCGCACTAACCGGGAGGTAACAGTTATGGAAGAATACGGTCTTGAACTGACGAACAATAGCAAAGCTGGATGGGCTTTCAGTTTGCCGCGCAGCGCTACCTGCATCGGAGCAACAGAGATATGTCGCAAGGTTTGTTACGGCAATGGAGTGCGCTATCAGACCGCAGGGCAGAAGGAGAAACGACTGCGCAACTTGCGCACCGTAGAACTGCTCCTATTGCGCGGCGGACCGCAACTGCTTGCTGACAATCTTGTAGACCTCGTTGACAAAGCAAAACCAGCGGACTGGCTTGCTGCCACGATTGCAGGCGCATCAACACAGACACCCTGGACATTACGCCTGCATGACGTCGGCGACTATCCCGAGTTCAGGACTATCCCGTGTTCGAAAATTAGTGAGCACAAAATTGAGATTGTGAACCACTTCGATTCAGCATCTCTATTGCAACACTCGGCATAGCATTTGACATACTGGTGGTTTTGACTGTCTCGAAATCATTGGGCGCGTTGATGATCCTCTTCGGGATCATAGTCATTGCTCGTGGCTGAAGAATGCTTTGCGGGATGAGATGCTATTTTCCTGCGCATCATAACGCGAGACAAAAGCGGTACAAAGACAAGAGTGAACAGGGTGGAAAGAGACAGTCCGCCTATAACTGTTATGGCAAGCGGCCGATGCAATTCCGAACCGGCACCATGACCCAGCCATAAAGGCGTGAGTGCAAGCAGTGTACAAAGAGTCGTCATCAATATTGGACGCAGTCTAATTATTCCGGCCTCTACCAAGGCGTCATCTCGTGATAGACCTTGCTCTTGCAAACGATTAGCGTACTCCAACAAAATAATTCCATTTTTTACTACAAGCCCGACAAGCAGGATCAGTCCCATGAAGGAGGAAACGTTCAATGGCGTGCCTGTTCCGATAAGAGCCAGCTCAACGCCCAGCATGCCGAGCGGCAGAACCAAAAGTATTGAGAGCGGCTGCAGGAATGAACGAAACTGAATTATCATCATGAGATAAACAAGCGCTGTGGCAAGGAACAACACAAGCAGTAACTGTTGAAAGCTCTCTTGCTGGCTGAGATAGATGCCGCCGATAGTGACAGACACACCAGGAGGAAGAGCGATTGGTTTGAGAACGGAATGCACTTCCTGGATTGTGGAACCAAGGTCCCGGCCTTCGATACTGGCTTCAACAGAGACATAGCGCTGTTGGTGCTCGCGTAGAATTTCAACTTCTGCATTTATCTGCGAGATAGTGGCGATCGCATCAAGAGGCAAATTGGCACCGTTTTTGCCGAGTATCTGTAGTTGGCCAATCATGGAGGGATTGAAGCGAATCTTGTCGGGAAGGCGAACGCGAACATCGACAAACTTGTCTCCTTGCCGCATCTGTGTTGCGACTTGTCCCAGAAAAGCTGCTTTTACTTGGTCCGTAACATCGAGCGGTGTTAGAAGCAACCGCCCGGCGCGTAGCGGATCGACTTTGATATCGAACTGCGGAGCACTGTCCTGGCTGGTCAAAGCAAGATCGACTAAGCCATGAACGTTTTTCAATTTTGCCTCAATGGTTTCAGCGACAGATCGAATTGCGGCCCGGTCTTCTCCAAAGACGCGTATCTCAACCGGGTTTCCTGCACCTGCCAAATCATTGAGTTGGTCTGCGAGGATGGGATGAAACTCGGTTTCAACTTGCGGAATCCGTTCAGCGATCTTGCTGCGCTGCTCGTCCATAACCTCGGAAGTTGAGCGTTTGCGCTGATCGTGCGGTCGCAAAATCACTAGTATGTCACCGGTGTTCGGCTGCGTGGCGAACAATCCAAGCTCCGCCCCGGTTCTACGTGTCCATGCCATTACCTCAGGAGTTTCACTGAGTATTTTCTCAATCCGTTGGCAAATCTGATCGGTTTGAGGTAAGGAAGTTCCGGCAGGCATCAAGTAATCTAAAACGTAGCTCCCTTCGTCCATTTCCGGCAAAAAGTCGGTGCCGATTCTTCCAAACAACGAGCAAGAAGCAAAGAGAATCAAGATGGCGGACAAAGCGGCGACTACAGGATGGCGAAGCGAAGTTGTGAGAGTTCGCCGGTACCAAGCGGCTTTCTGCTTGCTTGACTCTTCGTCTTTTCGTGCCGCGTGAGTTTCCTGCTTCATCACTTGCGCACAAAAGATCGGCACGACGAACAAGGCCAGGAATAGCGAAAAGGCGACGGCACTGGCAAGGGTTATCGTCAGGGCAGTAAAGAATTGACCGGCTACGCCTGAAATGAACCCTAAAGGAAGGAAGACAACAAGCGTCGTCGCAGTGGAACTGGTGACTGGACCGGCCAGCTCGTTGACAGCGGCAATCACAGCCTGACTTGAGGTAAGACCTTTTTGGAGTTGCCGGTGAATGTTTTCGACGATAACAATCGCGTCGTCGATTACTAATCCTAAGGCAATGGCCAAGCCGCCCAGCGACATCAAGTTCAAACTTTGATGCAGTAATGCCATCGTGGCAAAGGCAGCGGCGGCACACAGAGGAATAGTAAGAGCGGCCACCAGAGTGCTTTTCCATGAGCGCAAGAAAGCAAACAAGATAGCAATGATGAAAATGATTCCGATGGCAATCTCTTTGAGGATAGAGTCCAGTGCTTGGCGGACAAGCCTGGATTGGTCGTAAGCCTTGCTGATTTTTACACCCACCGGCAGTGTTGTCTTGATTCGCTCCATCTCTGCGGCTACGCCATCTGAGACAGCTACGACGTTGCTGCTGGGTTGCCTGAAGATGTTGACTACAATGCCTTCTTTGCCATCTGCACTGATGACACTGAGCGGATCGCGAAATGAATTTGTGATTTTGGCGATGTCTTTCAAGTAAATCGGCTCGCTGCCTGAGCGCGCTACAACCAAGTCGTACAGTTGTTCCGGTCTGATTGATTCGCCCGGACCAACAATCAAATTTTGCTTGTATCGATCATCGACTCTTCCAAGAACCTCAACCTGATTCGTCCTTGTTAGAGCTGCCGCCACATCGACAATACTTATTTTGTAGGCAGCCAGTTTATCGGGGTCAACCTGAACGGCTACTTCCGGGATTTTTCCCGCCTGTGTTATTGCTCTTGCTACTCCTGGAACTTGGAGTAAACGAGGCTCTATCTCGTATCGGACCGTGTTGTACAGCTCTGACTCAGGTACGGTATCGGACGTGATGTTGTAATTGAGAACAGGGAATATGGCAGGGGTAACAGGTTCTACGATGAGAGAGGCAGATTGAGGCAGATTAGCCCTGATTTCTGCGATTCTTGCTTGCACCTGCTGCCAGGCGAAATTCATGTCGGTGCCCGGTTGAAATTCGATTGAAAGCTCGCTTGCTCCGCGAATCGTTTTCGAGCGAATCCACTTGACGCGATAGGCTTGGCTGGCGGCTTCTTCAAGCGGCCGAGTCACGGTTAGAAGGACGCGATCGGGCGCAATATCGCCTACTGTACCGATGACGGCAATGCGCGGGAAGGCAAGTTCGGGATATACGTCGCTAGGAAGAGATTGAAAGGCAAGGAAACCGGCAATAGTAATGAGGCCAATAAGAAAATAGAGTGCCCGGCTCTGCTTCAGCAGGAACTGAAGTATCTGCGTGATCATTTTGCAGGCTCTCCTCGGTCAAGGATTGCTCCGTCAGGTACACCATAGGCGCCGGATGTAACCACTTCGTCGCCATCGGACAAGCCTTCAAACACTGGAACTTTACCGTCCTCAGCATCACCGACCGTAACTTTTGTCAGCTTCAATTTGCCGCCGCGGACAAGATAAACGAAGTGTTCTGCCGGATCGTCAGCGCCTGGGACCAGTGCGGTTTGAGGAACGAGAGCAGCCTTACCTGCTACTGTGGCAATCGAGACAACAGCCTGTTGTCCTTCCTTGAGCCTGCCATGTTCGTTGCGGCATAGAAGTTGAATGGAGACTGTATTGTTGGCGGGGTCTACAATCGGGCTAACAGCGGTGATCTTTGCACCGTATTTTATACCGGGCAATGCCACGGTAGTTACGGAGGCGGTTTGTCCGACTTTGGGGTCGGCCGGTGAATCGGCTGGCATATTGGCGTCGATGATGACTGTACTTAAATTGACCACGTGTGCAATAGGTTTGCTTGGGTCGGTCATGTCACCGACGTTCAAGAATCTTTGGGCGATCACACCTGAAATGGGACTTACAACCTTTGTCCATGCCAGTTGTGTAGTTATGTTCAGTGGAGCAACCTTTGCTTCGGCTACTCTTGCTTCGGCCGCTTCTACTTGGGCTTTGCAGAGTTCAACTTGGCTGCGTGCTGCAATTACGTCCTTTTCCGCCACGATGTCTTTGGCAAACAGAGCTTCCGAGCGGGTCAAGTTCTTTTGTGCTAGATCTAGAGCGATTTTTGCTTGAACCACCTGATTGAGCGCGGTGCGCTGAGGCGCAGTCGTTTGTTGAAGCTGAGCGACCAGTTGCCGATCATCCAGAAGCGCAATCAACTCGCCTTTCGAGACTTTCTGCCCTGGAACGACAAGTACCCTGGTAATCTTTCCTGCAATGTTTGGTGTCACGGAGACTGAATGATCCGGCAAAGCAATTACCTTCCCCGGGAAGGTCAGGTGTTTTTCCACCGGCATCGTCGAGACACGCATGGTTGGCAGAGATACATGGTGTTCGACTTCTGCTTCGGCTTCATCATGGTTTACCGCTTCTTGCTTTGTACACGCTTGCAAGACTGAGAGACAAAGCCCAAGCATCACGACAGGCTTGATGCATTTGCGGAACTGCGGCGATTTGGATTTGATTATGGTCATAAGAGTGGGTGTCCTACTGCCTGCTCAAGGTCGTTCAGCGCAAGTTGGTACTCCAGCACCGACTGTAGATACTGAGTGCGAAGAAGAATATTGCGTTGTTGAACATCAAGCACTGCGTTGATGTCGGTATGTCCTAGCTTGTAGCCGAGGTCGGCACTGGTGGTTAGCTGCTCTGACGCAGGTATAGCCTCCTGCAAATATCTTCGAATTTTTGCGCGCGCCATCTCGACGCGGCGGTAAGCCAAGGCAACTTCAGCATCTATGATGTTGCGCTGGCTGATCTCCGCCTTGTTCCATTGGTTGATATCAGCCATAGATTTGGAGATCCTGCCTTGCTGGCGATCGAAGACCGGGAAAAATACTTGCGCTTGAACATACGGTGTTTTGCGACGGAGCGAGCCCTCAACGGTGACATCTTCGACCATCAAACCAGCATTGACTAATCCTCGCGGAAAGTTGTCAGCTCTTGCTACTTTCAGCTGCGCTCTTGCTACAGAAGCTGCTTGTTTAGCGACTTTCAGCTCGTATCTGCTTTGATATGCTTCCTGAACCAACTTCTGGCGAGGTGGCATTTCTCTTGTCAGATCTGGCAAAAGACCGGAACTATCATTTGTTGACTGCTCGTACAGAAGGGCCGGAAGATTCATTTGGGAGTCGGCGGCCCTGCCGATCAAAATGTTCAATTGCTCTCGACTACGCTCGATCAGAATGTGTGCCTGTTCGGCATCAAGCTCGGCTTGAATCACTGCGAGCTTTGCACGGTGCACGTCGAGCTTCGGTACGTCACCGTTTTCGAATCGCTGTTGGGCGTTTGAATGCAACCGCTTTGTCAATGCTACAAGATCATCTTGAGTAGCAGCAAGTTCTGAAGCCATTACCAACTCAGCATAAGCGCGCCGAGCTTGACCACGAAAATTCCAAAGAATGCGAGCCAGCTCAAGATCGGCTTGCTCGACCTGCTTGCGCGCTGCCATTAGCCTGAAAAGAATGAGCCAAGGGGCCTCAAACTGAATAGTCGCGCCATACTTGTAAGTGAACTTAACCTGCAAATCAGTCATGAGCCCTGGGTTCGGAAAGACTGTTGCTTGCTTGAGAGCGGCTTTAGCTACTGGAATTTGAGAGCGAGCTTGTTCAAGCCTTGGACTATTGGCTAGCCCCTCATTCATGACTTGATGTACGCTAACAACGCCAGTCCGCAGGAGAATCTTATCTTGTTCGGGATCCTGCAACTGAGCCGGTTGAGGTCGTGGTTGCTGTGATTGTGGTTGTGGCTGGACCACGGCATGTACGTTGTTCAGGTGAGCGACCGGACAAAGAAGAGCCAAAAGAAGCCCAGTTACAGCTTTTCCACGGAATGCTGACCACCCTGTCTGAGGTTTCCTTGAACGCGTCATTTTATGCATGGGGTCAATTACCCTTGCCGTTGGATGACACTTTCTCACCCTTGATGTCGATTTTGAATTCGGTTCGTTTGCCGGGATCGCTTGCTACGGCTATTGTTCCATCGTATTTGTCTATGATCGCTTTGACGATTGGTAAGCCGAGCCCATTGCCTCCTGAATGGTAAGAGCGAGCTTGATCGGCTCGCCAGAAACGGTCGAAAACTTTTGGCAGGTCTTCTTTCTGTATGCCGATTCCAGAGTCAGTCACTGTAATTTGAATACCGCCGGTGGACGGTGATGCACTAATCGCGATGGTGCCATCATTTGGGGTGTACTTGATTGCATTGTCCAAAAGGTTTTTAAGAACGCAGTCCAGGTCATCGCCTTCCATGAGGACATACAGGTGATCTTGCGCATCGTTCCTGAGTTTCAGATTTTTCTTCTCCGCTCCTGGAGCGACCTGATCCAAGACTTCTGCAATATGCTCAGCAAGATCAAGAGGTGTCAAAGCAGAATCGATGCGTGACTTCTCGACCAACTGCTCGGCTTTTGCAAGCATCAAGAGGTCTCCGGTTAGTTTTTCCACCTGCAAAGCACCACTAGCGATGGCTTCAAATTTCTCCTTGTCGCTCTCTCTCATTCCGGCTGGGTGGCGCAACGCCACATTAGAGTTTGTGCGAATCGCGGTTATTGGCGTGAGCAGTTCATGAGCGGCATCAGCGCAGAACTGCTGCAAATGCTCGATACTCTCTTCTACCGGCTTAAGCGACTGGCGGATCAGCAAGAACACTCCGATACCACTGGCGGTGACAGCCACGACAGCGCCAAACACCAAGCATTGGAGCAAGAGACCTCTCTGCTTTTGAATCTCAGCAAGGGGATGACCTACTCTGACATAACCCAATAGCTTCCCATTTGCAATTGCCGGTTTGGTGAAAACCAGAGCTGGTGGGTTTGACTGCTCTTGAAATGTCTCCTGGCGCGCCAATGGAACATTTAGTTTCATCAGCCCTTTTTCGATGTCTAGTTGTCCCAGAGTATCGAACCACTGGATTCTCATGTTGTTTAAAGCTGGTGAAGCCTCATCGGGAAGCACTGAAACGATAAGGTCGGGCTTGCCATTATGCGGCTGCCCGTAGTCGTCGAAATCGATTGAAGATATAGCGGAATCGGCTATGGAACGCAGCTTGTCTTGCAACTGCGCGTCAAACGCCGAGGAACCAAAACAATAGACGGCTGCGCAGAAAATCGCAAGCACTGTTAGAAAGACTGCGATGTTAATGATGACCAAGCGTTTTTGCCACTTCTCAAGCATGGTTCCTCAATCGATAGCCAAATCCGTAAACAGTCTCTATAACAGGCTCCTGGACGCCAGCAGCGGACAGTTTTTTGCGCAACGTCTTGATGTGTGTCTTGATTGTTTCTTTGCCGCCGACAAATTCTTGGGACCACAGTTTGTCGAGCAATTCTTCGCCGTTGAAAGTTGCTGTGGGATTCAGCGCGAAGTGGACGAGCAGCCGGTACTCTGTAGGAGTTACCTCGATAAGCTTGTCCAGATAATTTACGGTGCAGCAAACTGTGTCAATTTGCAATGGTCCGCAAGGGATGAGCGATTGACGTTGGCTTATGAATCTTCTAGAGAGAGCGCGGATTCTGGCCGACAACTCGTCCAGGTCAAAAGGTTTGGTGAGATAATCGTCAGCTCCACAATTTAAGCCAGTTACCTTGTCTTGCTTTTCATTGCGCACGGTCAGCATCAAGATTGCAGAAGAATTACCGTTATCACGGAGTTGCTTGCAAACCGAAAATCCGTTGAGTTTAGGTAACATCAGATCGAGCAAAATGATGTCGTAGTGCCCAGCCCTAGCCATCTCCAATCCTTGGCTGCCGTCAAAAGCAAGGTCTACAACATAGTTTTGATGTTGCAGTTCTTCCTTCAATGGAATGGATATTCGATCATCATCTTCGACAATTAAGATCTTCATTTTGCTACGCGGGTCGCCTTGCTCTAAGTATGACTGGAAGCCCTGAGTGTAGAACAACGCAGGTAATTTTCTGGTGAAGTCAGCAGCGCAAACACCCTTGATATCTCCAATTGTAGCGAGCGTTCTCGGCTTATGGCAACGAATCCTTGTTACGCGATGCTGCACATACGCGAGCATCGTTGCCATACCTGTAATTCGCCTTAAACCGCGGGTGCATCGTGATTTCACCGGTCTGAGCAAAAAACTGACTTCCCAAGAGCTCGCAACCCTCGAACCGGCGTGTATTATCGCTCTTGACGAGGTCATGAATCAGACGGGGTCTTAACGAGGATCCTTACCGCCCGTTGGTATGTATCTCCCTGATTGGTAAGCCAAGCAAGGAGGTTCAAGTATGTCACTGTGGCTATTTTTTGGAGATCAAGAGACAATTTCACGATTTCATCTGCACCCACTCGGCAACTATCTGGATGACTACGCGAAGTGGTTGCATGACAGAGGCTATTGCTGGGAAGCAGCGCGAGTGAAAATTCGGAATGTTGCTCGTCTGAGCCCTTGGCTCAAGCGCCATGGCATAGCGGCGAAAGACCTGCGCTGGGACCACATCCAAGATTATTTGCGGATGAAGCCAAGGAAAAGCCCACCGTTCAACAGGCAGGACAAGGCGAACCTAAAACAGTTTCTGCTCTATCTGCAAGCACAGGGCGTAGTTTCCAAGCCGGTTGCAGCTGAATCAACACCAATCGAGAAGTTGGTAGCCGAATACAGAGACTACCTATTGAAAGAGCGCGCTCTATCTGAAGAGACTACAGCGCAATATTGTCGCCACGTCAATCGCTTCTTACTTGAAAGTTTTCCGCGAATGAGGCCGGATCTTTCAACTCTACGCAGCGTTAGCGTCACAAGTCATGTTCAAAAGTTTGCAGCAAAAATGTCGAAGAAAGATGCACAATTGATGTGCTGTGCTTTGCGTTCATTTCTTCGGTATGCGAGATTCCAGGGTTATTTTGAAGCTGATTTGCAAGCTTCTATTCCGGCGGTGGCAAACTGGACTTTGGCTTCGATTCCGAAAGCTTTGCCGGCGGAAGTAGCGGAAAAGGTTTTAGCTAGTTGTGATCGACAGACTCCAATCGGTCGACGTGACTATGCAGTGCTGCTACTTCTTGCGCGACTTGGCCTTCGAGCCGGCGAAATCGTCAGGCTTGAATTGGACGACTTCGATTGGCGCGCAGGCACCATCTCGATCCATGGAAAAGGAAGCAACCTGTCACAGATGCCTTTGCCGCCCGACGTGGGTCAGGCAATTGTCGAGTACCTTCAGCACGGCAGGCCAAAGTGCTCAACTAGAAGAGTCTTTATATGTAGAACTGCTCCTATACGAGGTTTTGCGAGATCGGCTGTTGTTAGCAATATCGTTGCGCGCGCCTTTCGTCGCGCAGGCTTCGACGATAGTGCAACAAGAAAAGGTTCTCACTTGTTTAGACACACACTAGCAACTGGTTTGCTTCGAACGGGGGCTTCATTGCCAGAAATTGCTGAAGTGTTGAGGCATAGATCAACTGCGTGCGTGACCATTTATGCAAAAGTTGATCTCCAATCATTGAGGTCGCTGGCACTTGCTTGGCCAGGAGGTGCCCAATGAAAAAACTACGAAAAGCTCTTCAAGACTATCTTGCTCAACGGCGAGCATCAGGAGTCAAATTGCAGTCGGCCGGTCATGCTCTCTTGAGATTCGTTTGCTTTATGGAAAAGCGCAGATGCTCCTACATTACAACGGCGTTGGCCGTGGAGTGGTCCATGCAAGGCTCTCATGCAAAATTGCAGGACTTGGCACAAGCGCAGTGCTTGGGTTTCGTACGCGAGTTTGCAAAATACATGGCGACAATAGATCCTCGCACGGAGATTCCTCCATATGGCGTATTGCCCCATCCCACTAAACACATACAACCCAAGAAGAAGAAAACAAAAGCAATCGAAATGACTAATTCACCAGCGCATGATTTGGGACAAGCGATCAATGATTACCTTGCCATGCGGCGAGCTCTGGGTTTCAAATTGCGATTGTGTGGTAATGCCTTGCTCGAGTTTTCTTCGTTCATGCACGAGCGCGCCGCGGAGTATGTCACTATCAAATTAGCAATGGAGTGGGCTCGACAGCGAGCCACTTCTAAACCCTCCACATGGGCACAACGCTTAGGCTACGTGAGAGACTTTGCGAAATTCAGAATCGCGACAGATCCAAGGACAGAAATTCCGACGTGGGACCTGCTCCCATGTGCCAGTCAGAGAGCGCGTCCGTATCTATACTCCGAGGAAGAAATACGAGCCTTACTGGATGCCACATCTACTTTACCGGTAAACAGTGCAGCTGGCGTATTGAGGCGCCAAACATATTATTGCTTGATTGGCTTGTTGAGTGTATCTGGCATGCGTATTAGCGAGGCAGTCAATCTAAAGATGTCTGATGTCGATCTCGATAATGGCGTACTGACGGTGACAGACGGCAAATTCGGAAAGTCCCGATTGGTGCCGGTACATTGCACCACGCAGAAGGTTCTCTCGAACTACAAATCCGCTCGCGACGAGTATCTAGGCATTCGTGGCTTCAGTTCTGAATATTTCTTTGTCACACATTTTGGCGGCCGAATAGATACAGCCGATGTTCGACGTAAGTTTTATTCAATGTCGCGGACCGTAGGGCTGCGCAACGAAGGACCAAACCTCGGACCTCGTATTCATGACCTTCGACATCGCTATGCCGTGACTAAATTATTGCAGTGGTATCGTGACGGCGAAGACGTAGAGCGCAAGTTGCCACTTCTCTCCACCTATCTCGGACACGTGAAAGTGAAAGACACGTACTGGTACCTGACGGCTTGCCCAGAGTTGATGGGACAAGCTGTCAGGCTTCTGGAGCAACGATGGGAGGAAACCAATGACGAAACTTAAGCCTCCAACTTTCGCTGTTCTCCTTGAAAAATTCTTTACTGAACGACTAATGAAGCAGCGCAACGCAAGTCCTCACACAATCAAATCCTATCGCGATACATTCAGGCTTTTGCTTCGCTTTCTTCAAGATCGATTGGAGCAGCCGCCCTCAAAATTGGATCTGGCACAAATAGATGCACCGCTAATTGCTAGCTTCCTTGATTTTTTAGAGAAAGATCGAAAAATTTCAGCGCGTAGTCGCAACCTGCGGTTGACCGCGATCCGGTCCTTCTTTCGATATGCCGCCCTCGAAGTGCCTGCGAACTCTGGACAAATCCAAAGAGTACTCGCGATCCCTGGAAAACGACATGAGCGTGCTTTGATCAACTTCTTATCAGAAGTTGAGGTTAAGGTCCTGCTTGCTGTTCAAGATCAGCGGAAATGGACAGGACGCCGCGATCATGCACTGTTGCTTGTGGCTGTTCAGACTGGATTGCGATTATCTGAGCTTAGAGGACTGCAACGGCAAGATGTGGTTTTAGGTACCGGCGCTCATTTACGCGTCGTGGGAAAGGGACGGAAGGAGCGCTGTACACCGCTGACAAAACAGACAGTCTCAGTGCTAAAGGCTTGGATGGAGGAGCCCATTAGGGGAAACTCTGGCACACTCTTTCCAAATTCTCGCGGTGAAACCCTTAGTCCGGATGGAGTCCAGTACATTCTGACAAAGTACGTCGCCATCGCTGGCCAAGCCTGTCCATCGCTGGCAGACAAACGAGTCACTCCCCATTGTCTTAGGCACACGATGGCAATGACGCTTTTACTGGCTGGTGTAGATCGAGCGATGATCGCACTCTGGCTTGGCCATGAGTCGGTCGAAACCACGCAGATCTATCTTCATGCGAATCTGGCTTTGAAAGAGCAACTTCTTGCCAAAACATCAATGCCGGATGGAAAGCCTGGACGTTATCTTCCTGACGATCAACTGCTGGATTTCCTAAACAGCCTCTGATCGATTGGAAAACTATGCCGCGTGTTGCAACCAAGGTGGTGAGTCGGTTCGGCTCACCATCAGCATTTTGTGCTTACTAATTTTTGAACACGGAATAGTCCTGAACTCGGGATAGTCACCGCTATGCCGATATCGGAATAACGGTGATTTTCAATCCGCCGAGTATGCGCGCGCCTGGGCGGTAACAGTTGCACGTCGGCCCAAATGCGCTTTCTGGTTTTATTCTCGAAGCTTCGTTGACGGCGATATCTTCGTCGCGATGACAGAGCTCGCGTCTCTGCCGAATTGCCGTGGCTGGCTGAGCGTCGACTCGGAAAACTTCGAATCGGCACTGATGGCATACGCAACGCGGCCAGATGTATGGCAGCTTGCTCTGCTACAGGAGGAGCAAGAACATCTGCCGTCTGATTTATTGCCGGCTTTACGCGAGGTAGCGGCACCAAAAGACGTCGTATCATTTCCAGTGCACCGGGGACGATACCACGCGACGCCCATTATCGATAAGCCGATCTTTTCTTGCCCGGCAGTATTGGGGCTGCACAAGCTGGAGCCGAGTTCGCGGAAGCCGCGACCTTGCCAGAGCTGCTCGTACTGCTTGCCAGCGACGAACGCAGCTTGCTCGGTGGAGGTGTAGCCATGAACAGTAGAGCGTTGAAACGAAAACTGAAGTACATCGTACCTGAGATTCGGCTAGCTCTAATAAAGGAGCCCGGCGCGACAGCGATTCCGATCAACTGTCCTGACGATCTGGAAAAATTCGTCGAACCTCTGAAGATGCTCTCAGAAGAGCATTTCGTCGCCTATCACCTTGACGCTCGCAATCAGGTGACAAATGTGCACGTTGTGTCTCACGGCACCGTGTCCGCCAGCTTGGTGCATCCGCGCGAAGTATTCAAAGCGGCGGTGCTCGCAAATGCCCACTCTTTGATCGTCGCCCACAATCATCCAGCAGGCTCGATGACACCGAGCAGCGAAGATATCGAAACGACTAAGACGTTGATCAAGGCTGGTGACATCCTGGGCGTTAGAGTGATCGATCATCTGATCGTCAGTTCGAATGGGCATTGCAGCCTGAGGGAAACACACGGCTATTTGTGGCCGTGATACGTAACAGAGCCCGCTGCAATACGCGGCGGGCTCTGTCAATGAACGTGCGAAGCAACTGCTCTTACACTATGGAAGAACAGTTGCTTGCCAATGTTTTGAGAAAACTGGTGGCGCCATCAGAAGTCGGCACGGAAAGATTTGTTGAGCGAGACGAGTTAGGCGATGTTATCGCCGATTACGACACCAGAGGTGGCGTCTTTCGTCTCACTGGCGGAAAGCGAACCACTTTGGATTCGCCTTTCGGAGCTTCTCTCGGTTCGGCAGCATTTCGCTTGCACCCGGTGCATAGCCGAACCTCGTCGTCTGTCAATCTAGACAGCACGGTGAAGAGGTGATCTGTCTGCGTCTTTGCCGAGAGGCAATCGTAAACCCAGTCCATCCGGGTTACGGGCACGAGACACACGAGATTGTTATCAGCGTCGATGATGGCGCCGACAGTAGAATCCAACCCTTTTACTTCTTTAGGGTTGCGCTTGGTGACCAAGGTCAGTTTAATTTCCAATTTGCGTTCCTCCAGAGACTTGCATCTCTTTTCAATAGCCGTCGGCGCATCTCAAAGCGCCGCTAACGACTGGAAAGCGTGCTCGACTTCTGGGGCGTTACTTTTTGGCGAGCGGTATTCCGCTCGTTCCACCAATATGAGTTTCTCAAATCGGTCGCACATGAACTACGGGAAAAACCCCAGAGCTGTTCGCGAAATCTACTTACAACGGGATGACTCTTGTCAGGTGGCATGTAGCAGCCCGCCATCGGTTCGATCCACTCGGCGGGGCTCCTAGTTCGAGGTTATGATATTGCCAAGTTCAAGGGGGGCGTGTCTTGGCAAAATCAAAACTTCTAGACGTTTGGGAAGAATTCGATCGCGACGCTCCCATTAAGCCCAGCAGCCTATCTGAGTTCATGCTCGAATTTAGCAACAGCGTTTCCAGAGAACGACTATTTACTCAGAGACTCCTATTCGACCTCAAAGTTGCGGCTGCAATTGCTAATTACCCATTACAGACATACCAGGCAGAAGTGGATCGAGATGGACATGACATTGTGCTGGAGGATGAGCTAAGAACCATTAATCTTCAGCTCAAAACCCTCTTTTCCCGTAACACCAAGACATGGAAGATCAGGAAAAGGTTGCTTCGTCCTGAAGCAGTCTATTTGGAAGGGTTTGGATTTCCCGTAGAAAAAGGCCTCTCCCAATTTCAATTGCAGGAATTTGAAGGCTTACAAGGCGGTGTTGTACTTATTGAGCTGAACATAGAGGATGGTCTTCTCACCAATGTCGATTACCTTTACTGCGACATCTTCGTGATGTATGCGATTGATGCAGCATTAGTGCCCAACAAAAAGACATCACACGTCACCGGCCGCCTCAAGAATGAGCTCAGAACGGGTCCAGGCTCCGAACCTATAAAACTGCCTAAGACGCTCTTCCTACGAGCGGCTGGCACCGAGCAATTGCTTGCTCTTGCTGGTTTGACGTCTAGATACTCTTCTTCATGGCGTCTAAACGTCTTGCGCTACATCACGCTGCAAGAGGACGCTCGAATCCCGCAAGCAGAGAAACAAGGAGACTTAGACTGGTACGCCGACGACGTTCGGTACAATCTGCTGCAGCTGATCCGATAGCTTCGCCTACCGAGCCAACTATCCTTTTCCCTAGGTCGACCTCAGCCAAATCCCCTATTGCCAGATTTTCGATCGCGCCGGTTACAATGGAATTGTGCACTGAAATTGATGGCGCTGCAGCCGCTTAGCCGGACCATCAACATCAAATCTCTTTCGTTCGCTCAAATCATCTAAAGGTTTGAGCTTTTTTGTCGCAACAATCTTTCTCGCAACAACAGCGCGCCTGGATATTTTCACGGGCGCGCTTTTTGCTTAAACACATTCATGAGGATTTCAAAATGACAGCATCCAATAACACTCCGAACGGAGCCGGCGCAGCCAACTCCGATCTTCTAACTCGTAGACAAGCCGCCGCATATCTCGGCATTGCAGAACAGACACTTGCCGTGTGGAAATGCACCGGCCGTTATCACCTGCCCTGGATCAAAATCGGCCGGCTGGTGCGCTACAGAAAGCAAGATCTCGACGCCTTCATCGCAAGACATGCAGAAGGAACCGAGCATCCTGCATTCATGTTCCGCGACATCGCAAACGGTCGTGCCATAGGAGGTCAACAATGACACCAGATCAAAATCCACTGCTCGGCGGCGTCGAGCAGATTCTTCTAGTGGTCTTTGTTCTGATGTTGTTCGTCGGAATCGCAGGTGGCAATCCAGCGATGGTACTCAAACCAACCCTCGATATAGTTGGACAAAGCGTCGGAGCACTTCTCGGATTACTCTGCACGCTAATCGCGACACTATTCCGAGTTGTTCTCTCTTTACTGGCGGCAGCGTTGCAGGCCGCAGGATCGATGGTTCAGTCAACCAGCTCTCGAAACATCAATCGTCCAAAACAGTAATCACCATTCATCATCGATAAGCAGCACATCGACAAGAACATAAACGATGACGAATGTGCTGCAATTTTTCAGCGCGGAGTAGGCAACGACGCGCAATCGATCTCGAGCGAAGCGAGCATTACCGGGAGGCTTGACCGTACGGTAATGCAAGATACAGAGGAGATGGTAAAACGCGAAAACGCTCTACCTCTCCCATTAATCGTCTTTGCCAAATCGAAAGCGCGTCGTTGATCCTCTGGGTCAATCCTCGAACAAGTCTCCGCATGGGACTTTATCGACGTGGTAAGCAAACATGGCAGTAAAGAAACAATATCAGGGATTTTATATTGGGCTTGCGGCAGCCGATCGACTCAGACTTGCGCAGTTGGCCCAAGAAAAGAAAACAACGAGAACCGAAATTGCAAGAGATGCAATCCGGTGGTACCTCGAACATCACGAACAAATCGCCGGCGAAACAAACGAAGGTGAGTTAGCCCAGGCGATGAAGTACCTCGCAGATCAGATCGTCAAAGCTCAAAACAACGGTGTCGATCGCATTTGCAAAATGCTCGCTCGGCAAGGACGTGCAATCGGCACATTGTATGAGCTGAGCTGGATGTCCCTGCCGGATGACGAGAACGCGCGCAAAGCATTCGAAGCTGCGGCGAACAAAGCTAAGCAAAGAATGGCCAAGCACGTCGAAAATGACGAGCGCGAACTCGCCGAGCGAATGAAGAAGGTGGTGAACGGCTAATGGGTGTCGTAATCCACGGCTACATCTCGGCGCGGGATAGAAAAAGTCGAGTTGCCGGCCGCGCACCAAAACGAGTGGCCGTCGAACGGGCTCTTGCTCACGTGAAGTACATTCAGCACCGCCCGGGTGACGATAGAGATCCAGGCGGGCGGAAATTCTTCGACGAGCTAGACGAAAACCTGGACGGACGCGCGCTTCGGAAAGCAATCAAAGAGCTTGAAGACAGCAAGGTAGTGATTCACAAGTTGACGCTCGCCCCGGAAATTGACCCGGTCGACAAGCGCCAATACACACGGGAGGTGATGCACCGATTGGCCGCGGAGAAGGGCTTGGATTTGAAGTGGATGGTAGTGGAGCATAAGAACACGGCACATCACCACATCCATGTTGTCGTCCTCGGAAAAGACAAGAACGGCCGCAGCGTCCGAATCGAACGCGAAGATTACGCCAAACTCCGCGAGTGGGGCGATCGCTATCTCGAACGATGGCAGCCGGACGAACTTCAGCGCGCACGAGACGAGCGCAAGCGTAAAGAACGAGAGCGCATTCAAAGTCGCAAACGCGAACGCGAGCTTCAGCGACAGGAACGAATCAAGGACGGACTCGAATTGCCCTGGATGCATAAGAAAATCATCCGCGAACAATACGAACCTTACAGCAACTGGAGCAAAGAACAAGAGGAGAAATCAAAGGACCGCAACCTGGAGAAGACGCCTGATGGGAAAGGCGAAAAATCGTACTTCAATGACACCATCCAAGCTGCTGGCAAGGAATGGTCTAAGCAGAATTCTCTGTCCGAACTGAGAGAAGTAAACACATACCTCTGGGACAACATTGATGAGCGTATACCGCGCGACGACTACAAAAAACTCGTAGCGTGGATCAAAGAAAAGGAGGCGCTTCGCAACCGCGAACCTGACAAATCCAAAGACGTCAAAGACGAGCCAAATCGCGAAAAGGAAAAGGACTATTTCGAATACCGAGGCAAGAAATATTCCGAGCGAAGCTCATACGAGAAACTCACTGGCCTGCAGAAGAAGCTGCGCGAAGGCGGTGCAGAGCGACTTCCAATTGAAGACTATCAAAAGCTCCGAGGTTGGATAGAGAAGACAGACCGAGCACGCTGGGCAGGTGTTGTTGAGCGCCAGCTAGAAATTTCGAAGCAGCATCACGAACGCGAAGGCGCAAAGAAAACATCCCCACACGCTAATCGATACGTCGATCCTCTTCAGCAGCAGATGATGGGCAATCCGGTCGTCGGCTTGTTTATGCAAGGTGCATCTATCGCAAATGAGTTGGTCAAATGGATCGACCTAAGAGATCACCGCGATCCACTGGCTGAAGCAAAAGACGAACTAGAAAAAGCAAAGAAGGACAAGCACCAGGAATTCGTGCAGCCTGAACGCACACACGAGCAGCGTGCTCGTGATCAAGAAACCATCGAGAACATCGACAAAGCTCTCGATGAAAACAAGGAAACGCGAAAACAACGTCGCAAAGACAAAGAACGAGATCGCGAGAAGAAAGACCGCGGTCTTGATTTCATGAGGTGAAGACACGATGAATGCAAATCATTCCGGCATTGTGGAAACCAATGCACAGGATTTTCCTGTCCTTGCGGTAAATGTGCTCGATCGGCTCGGCTACCAGGTCTCGCGAGCTAGCAAACAACTCGACCAGGTGTTGGCTGTCGAGCGACTTGATGAAAAGGTCGGCCGCGATTGGTGGCACCATGAGTATCGCATCGTGCTGCGCTGGCAGCCGACAAGTGGCGATGCCATGTTCGTGACAATAGATATCGAGGAACGAAAAGGATCAGGAACCAAGATCGAATGCCAGCAACGTTGCGAGAAAATACTCGCCGAGCTTCGTCAAGACGCTAGACGTGCTGCGGAGGCGAAGAAGCACAAGCCAAAGAGCACTGTCTATGGAGCAGCACGGTGGGGAACAAACGATGATCTAGTTGCCGGCGGATACATTCAATCTAAGCCTGATCCAAAACGACTAATCATCGGTAGAACCGCCAACAGGCAATACATTCAAGTGCCCGAATTGTGGACGCACGCTCACGCCCTTGTTTGCGGACGCACCGGTGTAGGAAAGTCGCGAGGGTTCTTCATACCGCAGCTCATAGAGCGAATCGGAACAAGCATGATTGTCACCGAAGCAACGCCCGGCTACGAGCAAGGAGAACTGTACAAGCTCACGTCAGGCTGGCGCAGGATGGCTGGACATGATGTGTATTGCTTCAATCCCGCAGACATGACATCGAATCGAATCAACCCGATCGATCGCGTCCGCCGCGCACCGCCAGAACTAAAGGCGCAGCTCGCTGAAAAACTGGCAGACCTCGTCATCCTCAACGGCGAACCAACAGAAGGAAGGTACGAACAAACCTGGAATCGTTCAGAAAAGTTGCTGCTGATTCCGCTAATACTGCACGCCGCAGCAGGTGATCCGCAATACGGGCACTTCGGTGCTCTGCGCTGGCTGCTGCTCACAGGACCAAAGCGATTGGCGGAAGTGCTCAGAGAAAGTCCATCTGAACTTGCCCGCATGGAATTCGAAGGATGGATGCGCCTCAGCGGAGAAACAGACTTTCGCTATGGCGTGTTCTCTGGGCTCATCACAAAACTGAATCCGTGGATGACGGACCAAATGGTGACGCTCACAGAAACCACCGACATCGATTTGGACTCGCTGAAAAACCGACTGTTCACCTTCTATCTGGCGGTGCCCAGCCGAAGCAGAGACAGCAAGCTAATCGGTTCTCTCATGCTCAACTTCCTGCTGGATCACATTCTCGAATTGAAGGACAAGGGAGACCTGAAGCATCCGATGTCGATGCTGCTCGATGAATTCACAAACTTCGGAAAAATCGCCGGCATCTCAGACACCTTATCCATCATCCGCAAAAACAAAATCGGCTTGGTGCTCGGTTTCCAGAACTACTTTCAGCTTGAGCAGGTGTATAGCCGAAAGGAAGCGCAAATCATCATCGACATGCCCGCCACGCAGGTGTACTTCAAGCAGAAGACATTTGCAGAAGCGAGAGACCTGAGCGAGGCCATCGGACGCACCACTATCGAGGAGGCGACAGTGAATGACAGCGGCCGCGTGCACGAGATCATTCAAGGACGCGCACTGATAACGCCGGATGAACTGATAAGCCTCAAGAACGAAGTTATCGTATTCACAGCTGATACCAAACCGCTGAAACTTCCGCTCACGTCGCCCACTGCATACGAGCAAGCGCTCGCGTATGACGCGCCAGAACGACAGCGGAATGCAGTCAGCGACTTCGTGCGTCGCAGAGGCGACATCGCACGCAATCAGACAACAAACGCCAGCCGTGAGGATGACGCTCGCCAAAATGGAGACCGGTCAGAAAAATCTGATCGCTTCGAGCGCAACAATCGCCAGCAATCTTCCCGCAAGTACAAAAACACATCCGAATACAGAAACAAAGATCACAAATCCGAACAAAGTCGCCGCCAATCAGGCACCACACCTCCGGATTACGGCGACTAACTTTCCGCTGAACTTTCAAATCGCGCAAGCGAAACTGCGCAACCCATTCGATACCGGAGGTAAATAACGTATGGCTATCGTCGCAATCATCGTAGGCATATTTGTATTCTTGCTCACTGGAGCAATGGTCAATGAGGTCACACACGATCCGGGCACCGGCATAATGCCGGGGCTCGTGCTCGGTGTTCTCGCCGCCTATCCAATCTTCAAAGCTGCGTGCGAAGAACGCGCGAAGTTCCTTCATCCCGAACCACGCGAATACAACGTGCCAGCAAAAATTGCTTTTGCAAAAATCCGCGAAATTCTCGCTGAGACCTCATACAACTACGGCGACAAATGGCAGGTGGTGACCGCCGACACTCAATCCGGACGCATCACTGCAAATCTTCGCTTCATGGATGAATTCACACGGTTCGAAGGCGACGCACGCGGCAACATCCACACCCGCAAAGAAAGGCTCCAGCGCTTCCTCTCCGCAGAAATCCGAGTTTGCCAAACCGAACGAGGCACGACGCAAGTGCAGCTGGATTTCTCACCCACAGTCGAAGGCGCCAATTATGCTGCCTGCGATTCCATCATCTCATCACTATCAGCGCAAATCCAATCTGCAATGCACTACGAAATTTCCGCGCGCTGAGCAAACGGAAGCTACCTCAGTAAGTTTGGTACTCTCAGCTCCTCAATTGCTCAATCACTTTTTCTGAGCGCTTCCAAGAATCTTCTGGGCCTCACGGCGTGAATGACGGATCCCCTTGCCAAGGCGGGATTGCCAAGATGCGGACTCTGAAAGATTAGTGCGAGAATGGTCATATCATGAATGTCGATAGACGCACGGGCGAACAGGGTTCTCAAGATGCCAGGCCTGCAGAATATAAAGATTTCCGGCTTTAAGTCGATCCGCGACTTGGGCCCAGATGGTTTGGCCCTCAATCGCATCAACATCCTGATTGGCGAAAACGGAGCAGGTAAATCGAATCTGGTTTCCTTCTTCAAGTTGTTGAACTTCATGTTAACGGATGGTCTGCAAATTTGGATAGGACGAAGCGGCGGGGCCTCGTCGCTTCTACACTACGGCCCGAAAGTGTCACCCATCATTTCCGCAGCCATTCAATTCGAGACTTCAAAGGGATTGAATGAATATGCCATGGATCTCGCTTATGCGGCTGGCGACAAATTGATTTTCACGAATGAGATCATCAAATTCAGATCCTTTGAGAGCACCAAAGAAAAGCCTTATGAAGCGTCACTTGGGGCAGGACAGTCCGAGTCTCTTTTGAGAGATGTTGCCTATGGTACCGGTGCGAAAAGTTCTACGGCTAAAGTAATCAGACGGTTGCTTGAGACCACAAAAGTCTTCCACTTCCACGATACGTCAGAAACTGCTCGAATAAAAGAGCATGCATATATCGAGGACTCTCGATTTCTACGCAGCGATGCAGGGAATCTGGCAGCGCGCCTTTTTGCTTTGAAAACCTCTCACGTAAAGCATTACCTCCGAATCGTATCCATGATCCAGCAAATTGCACCATTTTTTGGTGACTTCATACTGGAACCATCGAGCACGAATAAGAAATCTATCTTGCTGCAATGGTCGGAAAGAGGGTCCGATCAACTCTTTGGTCCTCACCAACTTTCAGATGGCACGCTTCGCTTTATGGCGCTAGCAACGCTTTTGCTTCAACCAGCAGCGGATTTACCTGACGTGATCATTGTGGACGAGCCTGAATTGGGGCTACATCCAGCAGCCATATCAGTTCTAGGCGCCATGGTTCACACCGCGTCCGAGAAGTCACAAATTCTGATGACCACACAGTCGCCGAAACTACTGGATGAGTTTGATCCACAGGACATCATCGTTACCTCTCGCATTCAGAGTTCCAGAAGAGGTCAATTTGAGAGCAAGTTCGAAAGACTCGAACCGGAGCCGTTGAAAGCTTGGCTTGCCGATTATTGCCTCAGCGACCTTTGGGATAAAAACGTATTGGGTGGCAGACCGTCTCGATGATGCGCCTGAACATAATTGCCGAAGGGCAAAGTGAGGAAACCTTTGTAAATGAGCTGCTAGTGGATCATTTGTCGTCCATGAATGTCTTTCCAGTAGTTCAGTGTGTCATCACAAGTCGTGATCGGGCAGCAAGTCGAACCTACAAAGGCGGTCTCCTGTCCTATCAGAAACTTCGAGACCACGTTCGAACATGGCTGGCACAGGACAAGGACACTCAAGCCCGGTTCACCACTATGATCGATCTTTACGCTCTGCCATCGGATTTTCCGAAGATCGACGAATCTCGGAAGATCGCCGATCCATACCGGCGCGTGGAGTTTTTACAGACCGCGTTCGCCGCTAACATTGAAGACGAAAGGTTCATTCCTTATATTCAATTACATGAATTCGAGGCATTGTTGCTTTCGGTGCCACAAGCATTCGAAAACTACTATATTGAACACGCCAGCGAAATTAAGAAGCTGAGTGAGATGGTGGCGAAGTTCGATAATCCCGAACTTATTAATGACGGTCAGCACACGGCTCCATCAAAGCGAATCGAACATCACTTGCCTGGCTACTCTAGAACCAAGGTCGCCGCGTCAAAAGTGGTAGCAACTGCCATTGGTCTTCTGTCGATGCGAAAGAGCTGCAAACACTTTGATCAGTGGCTATCCCATCTCGAAACCCTCGCCGATTAGCGCTAGGAAGGACGCAACTGCAGCTGGACTTCTCACCCACGGTCGAGGGGTGCCAACTATGCAGCCTGCGATTCCCTCATCTCACCACTATCAGCGCAAATCGATCCGCCCTGCGCTGCTCGACTCGCGTTCGCCAAAGAGACCGGATACTGGTCACAACAGAAGGTCCATATGCGGGTGCTCGGCGGATACCAAGTGCCCAATTAAAGGCGACTTTAATAGCAATGCCCTTATTAAAGGAAAGTGCGGTATCCTTTAATAAGGAATCGCGTTATTAAAGGGACCTTTAATAAGTGAAAAACGACCGACAAGCCAGACTGGGAGAGCGTGTTCGTTGCTCAGCAAGCAGCGATGAACCCTATTGGGCTTTGGTTCCTCGCCCCCTCCCGCCCACCGACCTTCAATTGGACGATCTCCACAGTCTGTTGGAGAAGGCAAGTCAGTCCCTCGGGAGGCTTGATGGACTGGCCAGCATTCTTCCCGACACACAGCTGTTCCTTTATATGTATGTGCGTAAGGAAGCCATACTGTCCTCGCAAATCGAAGGCACACAATCTTCGCTGTCGGATTTGCTGCTGTACGAGAGCGAAGAGGCGCCGGGTGTGCCGTTGAATGATGTGCAGGAAGTCTCGAACTACGTGGCGGCGATGAATTATGGACTCGGCCGGCTCCGGGAAGGCTTCCCCATGTCCATGCGCTTGATCAAAGAAATGCACGGAGTGCTGATGAGCGGCGCGCGCGGTGGCACGAAAGCACCCGGCGAATTCAGGCGCACTCAAAACTGGATTGGTGGAACGCGGCCAGGCAACGCAAAATATGTTCCGCCACCGCCCGATAGAGTCGTTGATTGCATGAGCGACCTTGAGAAGTATCTGCATAACAAGGAAGACAGGCTGCCGTTGCTTGTAAGAGCAGCGCTAGTGCACCACCAGTTTGAAACCATCCACCCTTTTCTCGACGGCAACGGAAGACTGGGCAGGCTTCTTATAACGCTCTTGCTATGTACCGAAGGCGTTCTATCTGAGCCGATTCTCTATTTGAGTTTGCACTTCAAGACACACCGCCAGCAGTACTACGCACAGCTCCAAAATGTGCGCGAGACCGGAGACTGGGAGAGCTGGTTGCAATTTTTTCTTGAGGGCGTAAATGATATCGCTATTCAGGCAACCGATGCCGCGCGCGAAATCTTGGGTTTGATCCAAACCGACCGCGCTAAAATCGCCGACATTGGTCGCGGCGCAGGATCGGCATTGCAGGCGCACCAATATCTCGAAAAGAAACCGTTGGTCGTGATACCAGAAATGGTGAAAGCCTTAGGACTGACTACCCCCACCGTAACTGCGGCACTGCAGAACCTTGCGGGGCTGGGCATAGTGCGAGAAGTCACAGGCAAACAAAGAGGGCGCGTCTTTGTATACGATGCTTATCTCAAAATCCTAGAACGCGGAACAGAGCCATTGCGAAAGTGAGGGAACGCCTCTGATGTCCAAATTTGCTTGTCCACCTTTCATTAAGAACTTAAGGTCTAACATTGACTTCGCTCTATTGATTTCAATTGCTAAAGCAGCTGCCCCGGCAGCAATCGCTATTGCAGCGTCGATCCTCTTAGGCGTTTTGGTTCAACACTTGATCGGGGCCACCATTCCCAATCCGGAAAACGCTTTGTATGACGTCATCTACGTATCTGCGGCGCTGTTAGGGATCGGAGTCCCCATTGGACTGACCGTGCTTACGCTACTTGCAAACTTCTACGAGTCTACTCTCTTGCCTAAACTGTTTGAGAGACGCATGGCTGCTCGTTCCTTTGTTGCAGCCGTTGCTACTGTTCTCCTTTCAGCCATTTTCTTTCGAAGCCAATACCCCAAAGCGGAAGGCATTCCTAACCCGTTTGCGAATTCGGGATTAGAACTCGCCACATTTGCTGGTTTCCTCTTCGTCGTTTTGTGGTTTTTGTGGTTGTTGATATGTGGCGCCACGTTGATCGAACCTAACGCCTTGCTAAAAACGCTACGAATTGACCTTCGAGCGCTTTCTAAAATGGGGATCAGTGAGATGCGCCGGCAGTGGATCGAAAAGATTCAAGCACTCTCAGATCTACTCGTCTGCCAAGCCAAACGAGGAAACCATGCCTTGGTTTATCGCGAATTGAACAATCTCACGGCAATACCCAAGCAACTTGATGACCTGCATAGAGCAAACTCTGAAATGTTCTTGCAATTCTGTACATCGGTCGAATACGAACAGTATCAGCAAGCCGCATATAAAGCGGAGTACGCATACAAGACATACAGCATCGAACAACATTACGTCACGACAATTTCATTGTTCAACCTCTTCATTAGGTTATATAGGCTTTCGCTGCAGGAACAACTGCCCGACCTAAAGCGCCAGGCTATTTTCCACCTAATCGTATTAATCCAACGAATGATGAATTATCCCGCAACGCGCAAAATTGCCTGGCTGGGTCTTTCGTCACTTCGACAATTGCTCAAGCAAACTATCGAAGCAGACGATGTTCAGGGCTTCGCTGTCGCATGCACGTGGTTTGAAGAACTAGCGGTCAAGTCTGATCTTTTAGATCATCAGGTTGTCGATATGCTGGCGAATGAAATCTTTGATCTCGCTCGAATTACACTAGACAACGACAAGCAACGCCACTTTGCGATCTTGATCGAAAGCCTAATTATGCAAACCGCCGGACTACATTGGCCAAAGGACCTACTCAAACGTTTCCAACGCAACCTAGAGAAGGCACTTCCGACGCCATGTAAGCAGCTCAATTTGCTTGAACTTCTCAATTGGATAAGTGAGCTCGCGGTGTCTGCGTATGAAGAAAATGATGTCACATTCTGGTGGGAGAAACTTGAGTTTATTCAGACAGCAATCGAGGGCGCCAATCTTAGCGGAGAGCAGACCAGCAAGTTGCTTGCAGAACTCACTCAAATCAAACAAGCGGTCAAGTACATATACTTACGAGCTTGCTTGCTCCAAGTATCTTGCAATATTGGCGCATACTGCTGGCACCACCAGAAGTGGTCTTTTATACGGACGTTGTGGGATCTCCAACACAAACAGAATAGCAGTTGGACTTGGTCCGGTATGAATTTGATACCACAAACACTCTCAGAATATTTCATGCTGCTAACTGCATCAGATCATTTTTTTCAACGCCAACGCAAATGGACTGCCACGCCAGATGACTCAACCAGAAGCTTGTCTGATTACATGGTGGCACTCTTGTGTAAACTGGGACACGAACTGCCAGAGGAATCTTGGTCGCAGGTTAGTCTTTCAACGATGAGACTTAATAAGCCTTTCAATCAGAACCACAGCCTGAACCAGCTTAGTCTTGCAGTCGATCGCTTCTGCGCGGTAGATAAGAGTCTGCTGACAGAGTTAAGCCTGGATAGCAAAATAGTTCAGTGCCTCACGAATGGTGTCATCCAAGAAACGATTTCAACCGTTCGTCGGCAACTCGATCAAATGCATTGGAAGACAGAAACAGGACCATTGAGTTACGGTCAGATTGAACAGTTTAAGCGCGACTTTCTAACCGGGTTTCGACAGGGTAGGATACGCAAGATTTTGAAACTGCACAACTCTTACCGGGATTTGACCTCGCAAACCAACGAGCAGCTTTCGGGAGAGTTACTCCAGCGTCACGCGACAGCACGAACTGTCTCGCGCTCCGAGTTTGCAGAAGATAGCTGGTTTAAACTCGAGAGGGGAACTTACTGGGGACGTTTGTTTTCCGTGGCGGAAGACATGCATGTGATAGAAAGCATTCTGCCCGAGTGCGAAACAAAAGAGGATTCTGAACTTGATCACCAAGGCGTTTCGAACGGATGGTTCGGTATTACGACAGCAGAAGGTCAAAAGAGATTAAAGCGTCACCCGCGTTTTTGCCCTGCGAATTCCGAGGTCGTCTGCGGAGTTGCCTTACCGGGACTCATTGGATTCTTCCAAATAAATTCAGTTCAGGTTCCCGTTATGTCCGTAATCGATGAAGCAGACGATCCCAAGCTTCACTTGGAAAGACCAGAAAAGCCTCTCGACGCAGTCATTCTTTTTCTGGACGCCAGACACATCGGTTACCTTCTTCAGTATCCATGTAGCGAACCAGCCAACACTGCTGAAGAGCCAGGTATATTGGTGAAAGTTATCGAGCTTGCAAAAGATGCTGCCTTAATTGACCACCTTATCTCAACGCAAGAACAAGAACTAATAAATGTCTACGAAAGTTTGGAAAAGGCAAGAATAGAACTACAGTCCGATGTCTATCTTGAATTTGAAGAACGCTTCAAGTTCGTGTCGAGCAACGTCAAATCGCACGCTTTTGTGCACAGTTTTGACAGGTAAACTTCGTCTCGTGCATTCTGAACGCGCGAATAACGCAAGCCACAATGACCGACCCTCCCCCGTCGTGGTCCGACGAGCTAGGTAGTGTTGAATCGATTGACGATGTCGTCCATCTCTTGACCCACCCTTGGAATTACAAGTGGTTGTGCCCACTGTCTCCCGTGACCAATCAAGTTCCGCTCACGATAATATTCTTGAATCTTGGTCCAATCCTGATGCCCCTTCTGTGTGAGCATCGCCGCTTTCACTAGCAGAGGAATGTCCTGCGTCTTTTGTTCGCTGAAGTGAAGCCATGGACGAGAAGTGTCCCAAGGTCCAACAACGCGATTACGGAGCAACAGGTCAAATGACGCATTGATGACTGCCTCTAGTCGAGTAAACAGATACAGGAAATATGCTTGATCGTTATGGCTTCGGGTTTCGAATGCTTTATCGAACGCCGCCGCATCCAACGCCGCAAGCGCGTCGTTAATGGACTTCACGAAGATCTGATCGGTAGCTGCATGTTGATCAATGATGTCGAGGAAAATGCTCAAGTTAATCCTATAATGCTAAAGAATGATTCCTTACTGAAGTCTATGGCATCACGAGGAGACTTACTCAAGTACAACTTCCAAGCGGGCGCTTCAAAGTGTCCGGCGGTATCTACCAAAATTGGAGCAGCCTTCTCTGTAAAAACATCAACCCTGCCATTTGCACCGATAACCCAAAGTCCCACTGGACGGAATAAAGCGAGCTGCTTGTCCCCTCTCACAACTTTAAATGCAGGCATAGATTGCTCCGGGATTTTATACTCCTGCATCAAATGTTCGCGCATCGGAACTGACGGCGCTTCCTCTGTACGAAGGCCTTTCTCGGGACATTCAGTGATCCATCGATCAACTAACTGCCGCAGCTGCCGGAGTCGGTGCATCCAGTCATCGATCCTGCGCAGTAGATCGTCTGTATTCAACTTGGTCTCTTCATTATCAGCTTGTTCTTGCATGCGGTAATCATAACAGCTGTGCCAAACCAAGATGCTTGCAAGCACCAGCCGCCAGAGCAGATTAGCTCATACCAACCCCGGTATTGACAAAGGCGTCCGCGGTCCTGCCAAGGTGCTATCAAACCCTTATAATCAATAAGTTCGTCAGTTCGAGAGACAAAGGGAGTGCGGCATCCACAAGAGGTCTTCGATAACCCATCAGAGCACTGGGCGTTCTTGACTTCGCCAAGTGATGACATCTTTGAGGGCCAACACTTTGATCGAAAACAGGCTGGTGCGATCAACGGCAGCGGTCGGCTAACAATTACGAATTCCCAATTCAACGGCCTCAAAGAAGAGGTTTTGCAAACAACGTCCGCGTTTGCAAACTCACATGCGGTTGGAGGGCTATTAGTAATTGGCATTTCTTCCGACGGCGACGCCGGCGGTATAGCACATTTATCAGAAGAACAAAAAAACGCTATCACCAACATCGACGGATTAGTTGTGCACCACTCAGCACGAGCCCGCATTTATGAGCATCACGTCGAGAACCGAGATCCGATTCAAATCTGCCTGATCTACTCTGCTCCCACGCTCTCTGGTATATGTGAAACTCCGGGTAATTTTCCGAAGGCTTGGATTCGTGCCGGAGCGCAGAACATAGCTTTGGATCAACCTAAGCGTGAACAACTTCGGCGCGACAAGCGTTTCGTGAATTTTGAAATGATGCCTTGTTGCCGCTACGAAGAAGCGGATGTGGATCAAGACGTTTTAAATGAGTTTCGAAAGGTGTATCTAGCCAATACCGGGCTAAACGATTGGTCGCAGGAAAAATTGCTATACCAGGCGGGAGCGATAGTGCGCGATGGCGCAAACTACCAGTTTACTAATGCCGGATTCCTCTTCTTCGCGGCTAACCCTCAACGGGTGCTTTCTCACTCGTACTGCCGACTCTTAAGATTCGAATGCAACCTGGACGAAAACGATAGACGAGGAAACCCGACCTTTGATCGAACGTTCAGTGGTCCCATAACAAAACAGATTCGACAATTGAGAACATTCCTCAAGGAATCTGCGTTCTTCAAGACCTTGCAACTCCGAAGGAGTGAGGGGGGCTTCCGTGAAGAATCGGAATTTCCATACATCGCAATTGATGAAGCAATCGTCAATGCCGTCGCTCACCGAGATTACGCGGTTCATTACGGAATTCACCTATCAGGATATCGAGACGCTTTTGTTGTGCACAATCCTGGTTGTGTACTGCAGCAAGAGGTCGAACTTCCAAAGGAATTTTCTCTATCTGAAGTCACATTAGCTTCGACACCGCGAAACAGTAAGCTCATCGAATGGTTACGACTAATGAAAGACGAACATGGCGCCGAATTCGTTCGTGCTCTGAGCGAAGGAACGCTTCGAATGCGTGATGAAATGGATCAGGCGGAATTGCCAGCGCCAGTATTTCGAGTGACGCCATGGCAAACCAAACTCATACTTCTCAACAATTGGCACGAACGCGAAAAGTTGCTGCGAACGGGACAGTCCGAACAGCCTGAAATTGCTAATTTGTTTCCGTTGAAAATCACGACTTTGAGTGGTGGCACCCCAAAACCGCTGGATTTTGCCAGTTTACGGCAAGAATTCACGTCAGCACTAAAGGATTCTCTTGAGGCCAACGGTTGGTTCATCGACAAGTTCAAATTCAGTCGTCTAGTAGCACATCGACAGGGTGTCGATTTGCCTATTCCCAACCCAGCAAAGAAAATTGTGCGATTTTATCGAGGATATTCTTTCCAACTGCGCGAATACCATCGAAAGTTCTTCCTTTCGATTGATTACACGTTGCAGGTGAGGAACGTAGTGTCCGCAAGAGCAATTCTGCAAAACCATCACTGGCTCATTTTGTCTAATAGAAGTGCAATTGCAGAATACCAAGGCTGGCAACTTGGAAGGATTATCTCCGCAGACGTTGAATTCACCAAAATCTATCTGTTTGATTTCGGCACCGAAGAGACCATACCTAGCAATAAAGTCTTTCCTAGTCTCGACAAAAAGACTATTCAGAAACTCCTCGAGGAGTCGAATGTGCGCCTTGATCTCGACAAAGAAATAAAGCAATACAGCCTGCTTACAGACGCACATGCATCTCGAACGAGGTGGGACTTCATTAACCAAACAGCCGAAGATGTAGCTCAGAACCTGTTTCCGCTCAGAGCCAAACAGCTGCGATTTTCTCTGGTAGCGTCTGCTGAACCTCTTTCGCGGACCTCCGCCATTTCTCAATTGCTCGTTAAGTCCATCGAAGAACCCAAAGTCGAATTTCACCAAAGGCAGGAAACAAGCGATGTTCGTGATGGTATAACTCGATTCGGAGCTTACGACAAAGAGGATCATGAAATTGAGATCGTTCCAGTTTGTTTGTCCCCTTTTAAAGACGGCTTTGCGAATCTGATAGAGCGACTAAAAACTGGCAAGTATAAATACAAGGGAGCGGAGCGCACTTTCAGCACTCGGTTTCATTACGGTTCGATTACGACCTGCCCCGACGATGCCGCTCTAGAAGCACACTGCAAACGGTTGCTGGACGAACATCCAAATTGGCGCGGCAATCCTAAACTTGATCGCATTTTTCTCGTCCAAACTCCGGAGACTACGCACGCGCTGGATGATGAGAATGCACCGTATTATCGCGTCAAAAAGCTATTGCTCGAAAATGGTATTCCTTGCCAGATGGTCGATACCCACACGGTTCAAAATCCAGACTGGAAGGACTTGAACTTGGCGCTGAATCTGATCGCCAAGTGTGGTGTTCGACCATGGGTACTACCTGGAGCCATCCCTGATGCCGATTTCTTCGTGGGATTATCATACACACAGAGTCAAAGAGACAGCAAACAACGCCTGCTAGGACACGCAAACGTCTTCAACAACTACGGTCGGTGGTTGTTCTTTTCTGGCAACACGCAAACAGCGCCGGTCGAAGAAAAGACGAGCCATTTTTCAAAACTCGTTTGCTCAACGTTGTCCAAACTGGACCTCTCCGAGACGCCCAGTATCTACTTCCATTCCTCGGCAAAATTTTCCAAACTTGATCGCGAAGCAATTCTGACGGCAGCTCGCTCGATACGTCCAAAGGGGACGTACCACTTCGTCTGGATAAATGCTCATCACAGCTTGCGTTTTTTCGATCTACGTCCAGAAACTGACGGAAGCCTGAGTAGAGGCAGCTATGTAATTACTAGCCCCCATCAGATCTATCTTTCCACGACCGGACATAATCCTTTCCGGAAGCTACTCGGCACGCCGATTCTATTGGAAATCAATGTCAGGTCAGAAGGTCCTGAAGCTAAGCCAATGACGGCAGATCTACATGCGCTCGCCGCACAAATTCTAAGCCTTACTAAGCTTAATTGGGCTTCTACTGACTCACTTTGCGGAGAGCCTATCACAACCAAGTACGCAGGCGATATTGCTTACCTGACCGCAGCGTTCCTGAGACAAACTAATTCCTTTCAACTCCACGAATGCTTGGAAAAGACGCCGTGGTTCATTTGAGTGATGACACTTCACACGGTGGCAATGAGCCGTTCTAGTTTCTGCCAATGATTTTTGATTTGCTTCCAGCTTGGCGATTTCTTGTAGTTGCCTGGCGCCATTCCATCCGCCGCTCTCTTCGCATAAGTAAGAAAATTGGCGCGGCCCAAATGTGAGAATCGCCGGTATAGCTTACGTCTGAAGACCGTCCCATCTCTTCCTTTCGCGGCTGCATTGTTCGCATCGTCCTTCGCTTTCTTAACGGCATTTTTTGCCTTCCGCCAAAATTTGGAAAGCGTCTGCGCTCGCAATCGAATGTTATTACCATCAAATGTGAATCCAAGATATTGAAACGGGTTATCTGTATCTCGAAGTTCAATTTTTCCACTTGGGTTTGAGACAAAGTGACCAGCAATTGTCTTATCGTCCTGGATTTGAAGTTGATCTCCAACTCGTCCAAGTTCTGTGCGAACGCTTTCTCGCACAATCTGCTCCTTGTCTAATGGCGCAACAAACAAGATATCGTCACAGTAACGCCTGTAAATCCCACCCAAGGATCCTGCAAGTTGTTCCATCTTCAAATCGAATGGATACATGTAAATGTTCGCTAGGACCGCTGACAGTGCAGATCCCTGTGGAATGCCGTAATGCATTTGATTCACTTGTACGAGACCACTTCCTCGAATGACATTTCTGAAATCGCGGATGGTACAGATCCGCCCAGGCTTTTTCCGTCGTTCCATGCTGTAACCGAGTTGATCGAAGCAAGCTTCACGATCGACGTAAGAATACTTGGTTATTGCCCTGAAGACCGAATAATGATCAGGTGGAAGATCCGAGCGACCGAGGACGTTAGCCCACTGGCGCTTTAACTCCGAATGATCGATGTTGTCAAAAAAACCTCTGATATCGAAGCCGAGCGCCACACAACTGCCCATGTCTCGAATTTTGTCAAATGACTCTTTTGCAAAAATTATGTTGTCTCCGCGCCCGCTCCGATAGGCAAGAACAGCACGATCGAGCCCATTCGCAGTTATGAGAGCTTCATACCTGACGGTCAAATGTTGTGCGTAATACGAATAGATATATCCATCAACATGCGAGGCATATTTGATGGGCCGCGATTTCGGTTTTTTATTGATCCGGCGTCTTTCCAGCTCAAATGACAGAAAGGGCAAGAAAGAGTGTCGCGTAACTTTCGCAGGGTCGGACACGTACTCGTGAGCTGATTCAAAACTCAACGGAGTATCAAAGTGGGAATACAGTTTTCGACGGTACCATCCGGCTCGCTTGAATTTGCCCATACGAATATCGATCCCAATAGCAAAGTCGGAAAAGCACGGGTATCGCGGCAACCACATGGCTTTTCCGAACACTACTGACTAGCGTATTTGGTGCTAGTCCTGTTTTTCCCTCGCGGGCGCCTAAAACAAGTTCTGCTATGATCACAGTGAGGTAATCATGACAATCCAGAGAATCCTACAATTCGCCGGTTGGCTCAGTGCGGGAATCCGCCTGGTTGACAAGTTCAACACTACTCCTCAGTGACTACTCACTGAGCGCATGCATTGTAGCGACTCGGTCTTTGATTGTCAACGTGTGCACACTGGGACGTTGGATAGGAACGGCTCGAAATCGATCCCTTCGGACTTCAATCGCCACCGTATATGGTATCAGAATAGTTCAATAAGTCGCCGCTGTTATGGCGATCGGCTTCTTACAGTGCGGGCATTTCAATAGATAGTCATCGCCCGGGCTTTCATCTTCTTTCGCAAAGACGACGACGTCGTCACCATAGGGTGTTCTGACTGTTCGCATTAGTTTTTGCCCATTGTTCCAGCGCTTCACCAGCCAAACCAGTTCCGTTCGATCCTTCGCAAACATTATGGTGGCACGATAGGAGTTCTTGATCGTTTCACCGTTCTTGTTGATATAGAAAGCTGGACCATCATTTGCCACCCAACACGACCAGCATTGAGTAACTGGATCACCACGATGCTCGACAACCAGCCGGTCGGCAAGGAGCCAATCCGGTCCACAACACCTAAAGAATACGCCGCCGGTTGCGTCACAACTATCGCATTTCTTTGCCCGACGAGCGGAGATTGTTTGCAGCTCTCGCACCCATTCCTTGCCCTGAACACTTGTGACAACGTAAAACTTGTGCGTCGTGACTTCCACTGACTGTCTCCTTTGCGTTATCCGTTAGTGCGGACTATCGAGTTGCTTTCCGCCGAATGGGCACAACCTTGCTGTCAGTCTTTCCCGCTGCCGGCGCTGCAACTTTTTTGTCCGGATGGATCTTGCTCTCGATGAAATCGGAAATCTTTTGCATCGGCTCGCGCACGCGCTCCACGTCGGCGACGATGTAGCCGACGGTGACATCACTGCTGTCCTTGTGATTCGCGAGACGCTTGATTGCGTAATAAGGAATATCCAAGCTCTCAGCGATCGTTATAAATGTGCGGCGCAAATCGTGGACGGTGAATTCAATGCCAGTCTCTTCTGCAATCTTGTCCAAGTCCGAGCGCAGATCCCTTACCTGACCCTTGGTACGCTTCGAGGGAAAGACGAGTTCGTTGCATCGAACACGGCGACGCCGTTCCAGAATCTGCCGCAGTGGCTGCGTCATGGGCAACATGTGCGGCTGCCGATTTTTAGTATCCTCGACGAAAATGGTTTCTGCGTCGAAATCGATGTCGGACCACTTTAACCCCGCAGCTTCATTCCTGCGCAAGCCGGTGAACAGCAAGAAGACCAATAGATCTCTTCCGATCTCGTGATGCAACTTTTGCACTGCCTGATACCACGCCTGCAGCTCATGCGTTTTTATGACGCCCTGCCGTCGATGCAGCTTGTTCCAGGCCTTAACTTCCGATAGCCGCTTGACGGGGTTTTCGGGCAACAGCTTTTCGCCGTCGAACCTTGTATATGTAGTCATCGCATAGGTGAACAGTGCGCGTAATATTCGCATGACGTGGTTCGCCGCGCCCTTCTTTCCAGATTGAGTAATCTCCCGGTGGCGAGCCTCAACCATCTCACGCGAAATGCTTTCTATCGGCTTATCCATCCAATCAGCCAGGCTGCTTGCCACCACAATCCGATAGATGTATCTCGTGCTTTCCTTGAGTGACTCGCCACGCGACTTGAGATAGTCTTCGAGCACCACCTTGAGTGTGATCTCGCTCTGCTTTTTCTTCGCTTCTTCTTGCGCTATTTGTTGCTGACGCTTTTCCAGGGCGCGCTCCTTTTCCTGATTCGGGTTGATGCCCTTGGCCATCAACGCCAGAATCTCTTTCGCTTCCTTGCGCGCATTGTCGGTAGTCCACAATCCATGCGGGCCGATAGTCACCGTTACTTTCTTAGATCCGCCTCGCACGCTGTTCTCAACGATGTAAACCTTCTTGCCTGCGGGCGTGACTTTGACTGCAAAGCCTTTGACTTCGGTGTCCCGAACCTTTCCTGGCTCCGTGAGCCCTTCTACGAATCCTTTGTACAGTCTGTGCTTCATTTCTTCACCATCAACGATCGTCAAAACATCGGCGAATTCTGGGTTAACCCAGAAAGTTCTGGGCTAGCCCAGAATGTGTCGGCCCCGGTCGAAAAAGATCTAGTGTATCTGCTAGCCCAGAACTAGCCCAGAGGCCAAAAACAAGCATATCATTGTCAGTAGCCGTTCGTAAATGTCGAAGACCCTGACAGCATGAACATTAGCGGAAATTCTCATCAAACTTCCGGCAACTTGACAAAAATCCCGGAAACCCGCATAACTTCGTAAAACACTTAACTTAGGATCTAGTGTAGCAATACGTGTGGGTTCAAGTCCCACCTCGCCCACCAAGCCATTCTCTGCGAGAGAGTGGCTTTTATTTTTGGGGGCAACAAATATCCGCGAATCACAGCGGTATGAGACAAGTCGTGATCCTTCAGGCGACCTCGTGAATCTCCTTAATTGTTTAGCTGTATCGTTCTTCGCATCCGCAATATGCTCAGCTGTAGGTCAGCCTATCAAACCTGTCACTGCAGATGATGTTCCAAGTCACTGGCACATCTACAAGCAATCTGATCTACACGAAGATTTGCGTTAGGAGAATTGTGGTAACTCTTTAGGTGGAATCTCTTTCTATTGAAGACGTTGAAGTCATAGCTTTAAGACAGCGCTAGACACTAGTGAGGGACTTTATGCCATTCATTCCCGTGCCCACGCTTGCAGATCTGAAACAGTTACTGGACCAAGGACAAAAAAGAAAGAAAACTGTGCTGGTGGGTCTTCTGTTAGTTAGAGCAGACTCGAGTTTCACAAGTGAACAAATTCTGCCAAAAATCGATTTCTGGAATGTTGATTCTCCACCTGAACTGTTCATATGTTGTGTAGGCTATTCGGCGAAAGGCGTTGCGCGGGAAGTCCGGAAGAAACTGTCTCCAGAACTGCCAAACTGGACTTTTAGCAACTCCGATTATGTGGAGTTTGTCCATGCGTTAGAGGCAAATACGCAGTTCCAGTCAAACGGCACTGGGCAATTGATTCTAATAAATGCGAATATACTTGATGGACGCTCATATCTGGACTTAGAGCGCTGTATGGTCCTCAACCTTGAAAACCTCGTAGAGGAAATTCACGAAAAAATAGAGGTTGACATTCTTGATAGATTCTTCTCACGGTTATTCAGCAAATGTCGAAGTGCGGCCCAACGGCAAGTTAAAGATCCCGCCTGGAGACTAAGCGATGAGCTCGGGCTTGAACGAGGTCGTCGCGAACTAGTGCGAGAACTCATTTGTGAGCCCTCAGACAAAATGGATTCTACAAAATTGACCTTTGAGACACTGCGGGGGCTAATAAGAGTTGCATTCGACGTTAAGGCGTTCGCTGTACTAAACATAAGTAAAAATGGACAAAATGTCTTCTATCTGGACACGGCGTCTTCTGGTGTTCAAGAGGTCGATCAAGAGAAGCGATTTAAACGGCTACAAGCCATATTCAATAGGAGAAGTTCCGAAAGTCAACTATCTTCAGAAGAGTTGACTGACCTAGTTGATTCGTTGCAAGAACGTTCAATTGCAACAATGGTTTTCCTACATAGCCAACTTCCTCACAAACAACCAATCGCAACTATACGAGAACGCGTCTATCCAGAAATCACAGCAAAATATATTCTTGCGATCTTCGACGAGGAATTTAAGCACAGACTCTTGTTACTCCAAATTTCTCATGGGCTGCTTCAAAACGATGGAAGATCTGACACATTTCAGCTAAGTAATGATGGAGTTCGATTTATCGAGGTTCTTAAGGAGAGAAAGTACGAACTTTTTAAGCGCCTTGCTCAGTCAGAGGATGAGGTCGATATTCAAGAGGAAGCTGAAACCAAAGTTGCGAATTCCAGTATGCGAAGCGCGCGCAAGTAACCTTTAGGTTAACGCAAAGAACCTAGCCGCGACGAGGAAACCGACTCACCTATCCCACGGTGCTGGCTGTATAAGCTTGCCACCCGGATACTCAAGAATCGCCGCATCTTCGATACCGAGAGTTTTCAGGACTTCTAAGACACGCGCTGAAACTATCAGGTCACGATCTGGTGAAACAGCAAGGTCACTCGAACCTGGGTCGCCGTGCAGCTTCAGCCAGTAGAACGTTGGCAATGAAGCAGGAGAGATTTCAGGCTTGCGGATTTGCAGATCCTCAGAAATAGAAACAGTCACAGAATCAAAGGTAATACCAGTGGCGTTCATTTTCTCAAGCTGACTTTTCAGTTCGCTTGTGCAAATGAAGACCGGAACGGAATACGTAACACAGTCATTTGGCAAATCATCAAATACATATTCAACTTGCTCGAGGGGTCTTGTCGCCAACTCTGAGAAAGGAGGAAAGCAGCCTGCCCCAAGCCCTCCATAAATATTCGGTTGAATTCGATAAAAGGTCATGATGCCTTCAGCGCCTCAAAGTTTTTCCAGATTCTCAAGTCGTTTTCTCAGTATTTGAGTGGGCAACTCTCCACGCGCTTTGAGTCGGCGGTTTCTGATGATGCCTTTGAACATTGTGTATGGCGTATTAACTAACGCGTACGCTTGCCCCGTGCCCTGCGTGATTCGCCCAGCAAAGCCCAGCTTGTTCGCCGTGTCGATGTCGCGCGGATAACCATAAACAGCAACCGTCGCCAAAGTGGAGCTTACTACTCCGGTCAGACCGATGAGAGGACCAGAGATCGACTGCTGCTGCGCCACCTGGCGGAAGCGCTCTATCTCTTTGGTTTCGCGATTCAACTGCGAGTCTAACAATTGCGATCTGGAAGTCAGGAATGAAACTCTCTTCAGAAATTCCGGGTCCCCATCCAGCGCGAGTTTTTCTTTCAGCTCATCCATGGACACCGCAGATGGACGCTCAGCAGGAATCTCCCTTGCAATTCTCTTTTCTTGATTTTTGCGGACGATGATGCCAGTGAGGTTTTTAACGATCGGATTGAGTGTCGCAACAGAATTCGCTACTAGCGCACAAACCACTGCCTGCCGAGCAATTCGCGGTTCCTCAAAAGCCCTCATCGTTAAAATTCCGGCGCTCATCCGTGTGAAATTTTGCGCGGCGTCGAGAGTGTAGAAAGTATTTTCACGCCATGCTTGGTCCCTAGAATGGCAGCTCCAGTTAGCGAACTCGAACAGCAACTGCTGCCGTATCCTTCGCACTAATGTTGTTTCCAGCTCGCGCACCTGTCTCTGGTCGGCTGTGGGTTCCAGCGCGGACAATTGATCTCGAGTTGCGAGAAGCTTATCTGTTTTCGAGACTACATTTTTCACAAACGCGATTGATGCCGAAGGCGAGTAACCGGCGCGCCGCGCCTTAAGCATGACCCAAGTGTTCTGCGCTAGTTCTAGAGAAGAAGCGCAGCCGCTGATAGCATTGCCTGTGATTGCACAAGCCGTAGCGTTCTTCAGCCGGCTTCTCGAAATCAATGCCGGATTACTAAGTCCTTCAGCTTGTTCGTTGAGATCAGTTAGAGTCGCTGCAAATGTGAGGGCTGTTCCAGCTTCCCTTGTGATTGGATACGTATACTGGCGCCACTGCTGGTGGTGATTCGCTTCGAGATGAAAGTGAATGTTGAACTTCGCAAGTTTTACCAATTCATCCAATAGCGCTTTGTCGACTTCCGCCATTGATTGCGCAGGTGCTTCAGCCAACTTCACTGGAACTGACGCTGCAATCATTTTTTCGGCTACGGTCTCCGCGGCACTTTCAGAAGCCCTTTCCGCAGCGTTCTCGCGTTCAGCCGCAAAGCCATTCGCTCCACATGCGCTTTGCCCAGGATTGGAACAAAAGAAAAGCGCAATCAGGATAGCGATGTAGGAGTTAGACATTCTCCCGAATCATACTATATGCCGCTCGAGCTCCGATGCTATGCGTGGAGGAAGAGACAGCCGCGAAGATCAGTGACCAATCCGTCGGCCGCATGAAACTTGCTAAGCTAGTAACAGAACATCCATGGATAATTCATAGGCGAGTCAGATGAACATCGAGAACAAGCTTATAGTCGCTTCAATCATCATCACCACGTTTATCTCAAACGTCGAGGTAGCAGGAGCCCAGGGACTGAAAGGCGCGCAAATGCCAAAGAAAATCCTTGGTCGCCTTACCTATTTGCCAGGCAACAATGACAAAGAGCGATGGAAAGTGTTTCTTGACGTCCAACCCAAACTAGTTGGAATGCGTGCTGATGAGCTATTTAGACATTTTGGCAAAGATCCGATTGGCGCAAGTGATCAATCTTCGTTCGAATATGGGCTTACGCAAGAACCGGTAAAATCCGGCTCCAAATCAAAAACATGGCTTCACATAAAGATCTTTCTTCGAAATGGCACAGTCTGGAAATATACAGTCGAAGCCGTTCAGTGACTAGATGTCTTCTCGCTTGTGTCCAGACGCTACCCACTGCGTGATGTACTTATCGACTGCAGGTTTGTTCTGGTCAAAGTTGTCAACGTACGCTTTGTAGAAGCTTGAATAGTGCTTACCATATGGTCTTGCGTTGGCACCTACCGGCTTTGCGGTTCTCAAAAACTCGACCAAAGCCTGCTTCCCATATTTGTCGGCGTATTCTTGAATTTTTATAGAGTCGGTCTGCCCATCGGCGCGATAGAAATGAAATTTAGTCGGTTCTCCATTGGGATTTAAATCGCGCTGCACCCTTGACTCAGTCAACATAGAGTCCGCTTCTCCGGACATGTAGATGTCTTCAAACTCTCTTGGGCTTACTTTGCCGTGGTCATAGAGCTTTGACAGGAATTGGTGCGTTGCATGAAATCCCTCGTGCGCAAAGTTTTCGGTCTGTCTTATGGCGTCCTGAGGTCTAAGCGTTACCGTGCTTTCTAGGTTGTTGTACTCAGGATTGGATGCTTTCGAATCATATTTAACACGCAGCTTATCCAGCCAAGGGCAGTCCATTAAGCGCTCTACAACGTCTTCTAGCGTTTTTGACTTGCCTGGCTGTCCCTCCTTAAGGCTTTTCGAATATTCATACGCATCCATTACTGGCGTTTTGTAATCTTTGAAGAAGTCCTTCAGTAATGGATTGTCTCCGTTACGAGGAACTCTCTTTGCCGCCTCAATAATGTGATCACCACGGTTCAGGTAGTCGTCTCTTAGGGCTATAACATCGGAGTCGCCCCGTACTTTGGAGCCCATGTCTGATTCATCTAACTCGCCAACGATGCCAAAATTCTCATGCAGCGCCGGCATGATTCCAGAAGGATTTTTGTCTTCAGCATGTAAAAGCTTGAAAGCCTTATTATGCTCCCCTTGGTTTGTTTGACCAGAAATAACACCGGCATCCACAACGGCTTCCGCTGCCTTCTGGACTTTCGGGGCGTCGAGCTTTTCTTCTGTATTGTCCGACATGACTGAACTCGATAGAGGTCGTTGTACCTAGTATATGCCCAGGCTCAATCATGGGATGATTAGGGCTGACTTTTTAGATGCGCCCAGGAAACAGAACAACAGCATGACCACCAAACCCGACCTCAAAGAGATGGCGCGCCAAGCGCTGGAAGACGCCGGCTTCACGCCCGACTTCGAATCCGCCGCCATCGCTCAAGTCGACGCGATTTCGGACAAGCTACCAGCCACCAGCAACACGAAAGACTTGCGGCATCTCCTGTGGTCATCAATCGACAACGCAGATTCAATGGACTTAGACCAAGTCGAGTATGCCGAAGCGCTCCCAGATGCCAACACGCGCGTAATGGTGGGAATTGCCGATGTCGATGCGTTTGTTACTAAAGATTCGCCGCTCGATGTTCATGCGTTCAACAACACAGTGACGGTTTACGCGGGCGTGAAGAATTTTGGACTGTTTCCTGAAAAACTGTCCTGCGATATCAGCTCGCTACTGCCCGGCGCCGACAAGTCGGCAGTGGTGGTAGATATGGTGCTAAATTCCGAAGGGCAATTCGTGGCGGTTGAGGTGTATCGTGCGTTGGTGCGCAACTACGCGAAGCTCAATTATGCGAGTATGGGCAAATGGTTTGATGGCGGGTCTGAGGAAAACGAACTCCCGCTGCTCAAGCCGATTCCAAATCTTGCAGAACAACTGCGTTTGCAAAGGAAACAATCGGCTCTTCTTGAAGACCTACGCATGGAAGCAGGCGCGCTCAACGTCGAACGCATTGAAGCGACGCCGGTCGCAGTCAACGGAAGAGTCGTGGACATCAAACCTGTCGATAGCAATGAAGCGCGCGAGCTGGTCGAAAACTTTATGGTGGCAGCAAACAGCGCGGTCGCCGGCATGTTGGACAAGAAAGGAACTTACTCTTTGCGGCGCATCGTGCGCAAGCCGAAAAGATGGCCGCGCATCGTTGAGTTGGCAAAAGCTTTGGGTGAAACATTGCCAGACGATCCTAGTCCCAAAGCGCTTTCCGACTTCCTGAAGAAACGCCGCCTCGCCGACCTGACTCACTTCAGCGATTTATCGTTGTCGATTCTAAAACTGCTTGGTCCAGGCGAATACGTAGTGGTCAAATCTGGCGAAGAACATGAAGGTCACTTCGGTCTTGCAGTGCAAGATTACACACACAGCACAGCGCCGAATCGAAGGTTTCCTGATTTGGTGACGCAACGCTTATTGAAGGCGGTCATTGATGGAAAGGAATGTCCTTACTCCGAAGAAGAACTGGAAGAAATTGCACGACGCTGCACAAAAATGGCGTCGTCAGCCAACACTGTAGAACGCTTCATGCGTAAAGCCGCTGCCGCTGTATTGCTAAGTCCGCGACTCGGAGAAGTGTTCAAAGCCATTGTTACTGGCGTCAAAGAAGACGGTGTCTACGTGCGAATATCAAATCCATCAGCTGAAGGTCGCTTGGTGAGAAACCACAAAGACGTCGACGTGGGCGACAAAATCAAAGTGCGACTTATATCCACAAACGCTGCCAAAGGTTTTATCGATTTCGAAAAAATTTATTGATGTGCCAGAGGCCCATCAATACTTCCGATGGGCAGTATGAAGTTAATCGGTTTGAGAAGCATTTGAAGAAAATACAATAATGTATGTTCCGCGTCCCGTCGGCTATTTCCATACTTTGCCAGCGACTACTTGTCGGATGAGCTACCTGGGACAGATCGCCCTACCTATCGGCACCGCCAGCGTGCTTGGGCTGGTAAGAATTTTGAAAAAATCATTAGCAAAACGTCCGACCCTTTTGCCCGCATGCTATCAAAAAGGGTATAGAAAAACCTTTCAAAAGCGGCACGAATAAGCCATTTTGAACTTCATCAATAAAACAAACTTTCCCTGGAGGGAGGTATGAATTATGGATGCAGGGTTATTCAACAAAGAAATTCTAGAACAATATCTATTAGCTGGCTGCGAGAACACAAAGACAGAACAGCTGCGGGTTTTAGCTGCGTGTTCTAGCTGACCATTTCTGCGACACAGATACGCATGCGCGTAGCTGAAAATTCTTCTTAGTAGTACTCGAGAATGGAGGACAAAATTATGACACTCAATAATTTAGTTCCTTGGGGCAGAAAAATGGTGCCTATCAGAAAATCGGATGATTATATATCTACGCCAAGAGTGTTGAGCGATTTCGACAACCCCTGGGGCGAGCTGGAGCAACTGTTTGACCGGGTCTTCAACATGGCGCCGTCAAGGACTTTCGGAGCAGTTGATCGTTTCTCACCCGTCCTTGATGTGCACGAAACAGACAAAGAATTTCAAATCAACTTAGAAGTGCCAGGAATGACAGAAAAGGATATCGATATCTCGGTGTCTAAGGATGCTCTAGTGATTAGCGGCGAGAAAAAAGAAGAGAAGGAGGAAAACTCCAAAGGCATTTATCGAATGGAAAGAAGGTACGGCTCTTTCAGCAGATCAATTCCTCTGCCTGAAAACAGCATCGACACGGACAAAGCAGAGGCTTCGTACAAGAATGGAGTTCTCTCGATCAAACTGCCGAAGGCGCCGGGCTACAAGGAAAGTGTGAGAAAGATTCCGGTGGTCTCTAACCATGGAGGAAACGGCAACAGCTGATCTGAATAAGGAGGCTGAATGACACCCGGACCTGACGCAATCAAAAGGCAGGACTTTCTTGCTTCGCTCGTCATATTTCTTGTGGCATTGCCGCTGTGTATGGGCGTTGCTATTGCTTCCGGCATGCCGCCGGCAGCCGGGCTCTTGACCGGCATTATCGGAGGGCTAATTGTAGGCGCAGTGTCCGGGTCGCCCTTCCAAGTGAGCGGACCAACTGTCAGCTTGGCTCTGATTGTCTGGGAGATAGTGCACCACTTCGGGCCTGCGGCATTGGGAGTGATTGTGCTACTTTCCGGGGTTCTCCAAATAGGCTTTGGAGTCCTGCGCTGGGGGCGCATTTTCCGAGCCGTTTCGCCAGCTGTTGTGCAGGGAATGCTTTCCGGCATCGGTCTTCTAATCCTAGTCAGCCAGTTCCATGTGATGCTCGATGCCAAGCCAAAGGGCACGGGGCTGGACAATTTGCTGGCAATTCCAGAAATTCTTTGGCGCGTAGTTACACTCAACGACGGCTCGCACGAGACAGCTGCATTGATCGGATTGCTTACTATTCTGATCATCGTCTGCTGGGAAAAAATGCCTATTGAAAAACTTCGGAGTGCTGTCCCTCCCACTCTTGTGGCGGTGATCGTTGCCACAGCTGTCTCCACACTGCTAAATCTGGAGGTCAATCGGGTACAGTTGCCTGAGAACCTCCTATCCGCGCTGCGCTTGCCAGAATTTGCCACTGTCAATACTCTTGGCTGGTCACTTCTGCAGCAAGCGCTTATGATTGCGCTGGTGGGCAGCGCCGAGACTTTGCTCACCGCGAATGCTATCGACCGCATGGTACCTGGGCACAAGAGCAAGTACGACAGAGAGCTTGTAGCGCAGGGCATCGGTAATACCGTATGCGGTGTCATCGGTGCTCTGCCCGTGGCCGGCGTCATTGTGCGCAGTTCCGTCAATGTGAAAGCCGGTGCTCAAACAAGGGCGTCGACTGTTCTTCACGGTGTGTGGCTGCTGTTGTTCACAATCATCTTCCCGTTTGTCTTGCGCCTCATACCTGCTGCGACTCTGGCAGCATTGCTGGTTTATACCGGTTACAGGCTGATCGATGTCAGAGCGGCGCAGCGCATCGCGCAATACGGCAAGTCAGAACTCCTTATCTTTGTCGTCACAGCATTCTCCATTCTTGTCAGCGACCTCTTCACAGGAGTGATTGTCGGCATGACACTAAGCGCCTTGAAGCTGCTGTATGTCTTCTGCAAACTCGATATTCACAAGACAATTGTCGACGGCAGGATAACGCTCAAGCTGGTCGGCGCTGCTACATTCTTGAGCCTGCCGAAGCTAGCTGACGCTCTGGAGAGCCTGCCGGCTGACACCGAGCTTCACGTTGACTTCTCGCGTCTCACCTATATTGATCATGCATCGCTCGATATGCTCATGAACTGGGAAGACCAGTACAAGAGCCAGGGTGGAACTCTCACAATCGACTGGGGCGTTCTGCAAGCCAGATTTAAGGGGCTCGAAAAATCAGATGCCCTAGCAGGAACAGCGTGATTGAAATCCAAGCCAGCCCCCAATGAAATAGAGCGTCAAGCGTTAGAACTGCGAGCAGATAACGGCAATGTAGGATTTAGACATTCTCTCGATCATATTACGCGCTGGGTACTGGATTTCCGCTACCAGGGCAAGGCAAGGACAACATGCGAAGAGGTGCAAACGTCGAATCGTTAATATTCAGACTCAGCCAATCGGAATCCCGGATTATGAGAGCATTTGACTAGGTTGCCATGAATGCATGCGATAACATGGCACTCTGCTAACTTTCCAAGCTATTTGTAGGCACGGATTTTATGGGAAAGATAATCAAAGCTCTCGCGATGTCAGGAGCACTTTGCACTCTTGTGGGAACTGCTTTCGCACAAGAATCGAATGCTAATCAGCCGGTTATCTCTGGCGACGTCGCAAATACAACAGAGAAGAGCAAAAAGTCGAACAAGCCGAAGGTGGGCATTGTTAGGCGCATGCTTCAGCCTGTTACCGAACTGCAGACTCAAAGTATCAAATTGCAAGAGCAGATTGTTAAGCTCGAACGCCCCATAGAGAGCCTCCATCCGCCAGTTACAGAGCTTTCTAATCGTGTATTTGCTGTAAATTCTCAGTTGGTTCGTCTCCAAAAGAACATTGATGAGATTCAAGACGAGCTGACGCAAGTCCGTTCGGACATTAGATCTGTCCGTCCACAACTCACTAGCTTAGCGAAGCCCATTAGCGCCCTCCAAGAGCCTCTGACAAAGCTGCATAAACCTATTTCCGAACTTGCAGCACCGATCTCCAAACTGCAACTTGAAGTGACAGATTTCAAAGGCCAGTTTGTCGGTCTCAAAGAACAGATGACTCGGTTGGAAAAACCGCTGGTAGAGGTCAACGGACAAGTCAGCAAGCTGGAGCGCCCCCTCAACGAGCTTGGAAAGCCCATCCTCACTTTTCAAAAAGAAGTTGTAGAACTGAAATCACAGTTGGGTGAATTAATTGCAACGGTCAAAACAATGACGACCTACATCTTGTTTGCGACAGTCTGCTTTGGCACTTTACTCGTGATTGCTTCGCTGGTTGGGACTGTGCTTACTTGGAACATCTTGACGCGAAATCTGTTTCGCCTGAAAGAAATCGAATTTCCCCGAGCTGCTGTCAGCGAACAGCCGAAGAGAGAACTCGCCGGCAAACGGTGAGTTTCAGCTCAGAAAAGCCCATCTTATATACAAACACGGCGCAAGTGACGTCGTCGTAATCTTTTAATCTTAGCCCGGACGGCGAATGGCGCCAACTCTCGCTGCGCACCTTGCGGAAATAACTATTACGAGGGTTTCGGTCTGCATCGAATTGTGTGTACAGTGCAAGTAGCAGATGTTGTCAGTCAACTTCGCTATCAGGAGTCCCCGCGAAGATGAATAAGACGATTAAAGCTATCTTGGCGGCAACAGTTGTTGCTAATGTACATATGCTGCCATGCACGGCGGGCGAGTTTTCTCCTTCTGCCTCGGTGCACCACGATTTAATCAAGACAGAGCCAAGTCCAAGTGTTGCCCTGGCTCTCGGTGGTGGTGGCGTACGTGGTGCGGCTCATATAGGGGTGCTGAGGGTTCTTCAGGAAGAGGGAATTCCGATAGATTATATTGTCGGCAACAGCATGGGCGCTGTTGTTGGCGGGCTCCACAGTGCAGGCGTTCCACTGGACGACATTCAATCAATCCTTGCAGATGGCTCTTTTGTGAGTGCATATTTGCCGCGCTTTCTTTGGTGCAGAATTATGCTTAGCCCCTTGCGCAGTTTGTTTTACATTGGCAAGACAAAGCCTTATGCGGGACTTGTTAGTGGGGACAAGCTCAAGGCAACTATCGATAAGCTTCTCCCAGAGCCCAACATCAGAGTCGAAGAGCTTAAAAAGCCATTTTCTTGCGTGGCTGTTAGCCTCATTGACGGTCAGTCTCATGTGCTTTCCACAGGACGACTTGATGACCTCATTCGTGCCAGCGCAACGTTACCGCTTTTACTGCGACCTGTGCCGATTGGTGACCACCTTTATGTAGATGGCGGCGTCCGAAACAACCTGCCCACAGCAGAGGCCAGACACAGTGGTGCCAAAGTTGTAATTTCTGTCGAGATAGACAACGACTTGAAGCCTGTTCCTGCCGAGAAGTTCACATCATTCCGAAATGTCTTTGATCGCGTAATAAATGCGACTATTGAGCAGCTCGACGAGGATAAAGTCAATGGTGCAGACATTGTGATTCATCCGGAGTTGGTCAATATTCCAATCCTTTCTAAGGACAAGAAATACGTCGACGAAGCAACGACGGCGGGGGAGTTAGCGGCTCGCAAGGCACTGCCGCGCATTCTTGAACGACTGCAACAGTGCGGTATTGCCACAAGAGGCAAAAATGCAAAACTGGAAATTGCATCACCGAGATGACGAGTTGGAGTATTTTTGGTTTCAGCTTCAAAGGTTTGCCCTTGAATGTCATAAAGACCTGCCAAGTTTTCTGAGAAGGTTTCTGCGGGAAATCTTGAGAAGGAAGTAGCTCGGGACAGCATCGGTTGCGGGGTCGACCCTTCGGTTATTGGAGGGGAAGGAATCGGCAAAAAAATAAGATCTTGCTGCGCCGTCAATTTCATTCACCGCATCTGCCAGAGCAATACTGTTATTGGTGCAGTCTTACGTCGTACGCTCTAAGCTTTTGGTACACGGACAAAAAGCTTGAGGTCGTCGATGATTTAGACAAAAACGAGCTGGAAGAGTTGTTCGAAATTAAGTTCAAAAGAATTCGAAGAGCTCAGATTTCTTATTTAATTGCCTTGGAAAAAACAAGGCTACCGTTCACTAAAGTAGAAATGAGCTGTGATGCGAAAAACCCAATAAAGAAGCTTGTCGTCGCAGTCGATGCAGATCAGCTAGCTCTCAAGGAAGATGAAACATTGAAGATATTCGGAAACGAGTGTGAACGGGCAACAACCTCTACAACCCATGGTGTCGGCAGCTGCGTTTCGCTGATCTATAGGACCAAAACATACACATCGGCCTTTGTCTTTCGGGGTGAGAGAGAAATATTTCTGACCGGGATGATGGTCGATCGCTATTGATGATGTTTGCCGCTCGAGCCAATTCCAAATCTTGCGGAACAGCTGCGTTTGCAGAGGAAACAATCGGATCTTCTGGAAGAGCTGCGCATGGAAGCAGGCGCGCTCAACGTCGAGCGCATCGAAGCGACGCCGGTTGCAATCAAGGGAAGAGTCGTAGTTATCAAACCTGTCGATAGCAATGAAGCGCACGAGCTGGTCGAAAACTTTATGGTGGCAGCCAACAGTGCAGTCGCTGGCATGTTGGACAAGAAAGGAACTTACTCTTTGCGGCGCATCGTGCGAAAGCCGAAAAGGTGGCCGCGCATCGTTGAGTTGGCGAAAGCATTGGGTGAAACATTGCCAGACGCTCCTAGCCCCAAAGCGCTTTCCGACTTTCTGAAGAAATTCCACCTAGCCGACCCAACACACTTCAGTGATTTGTCTTTATCAATTCTCAAATTGCTTGGTCCTGGCGAGTATGTCGTCGTGAAATCAGGCGAAGAGCATGAGGGTCACTTCGGTCTTGCAGTGCATGATTACACGCACAGCACTGCGCCGAATCGAAGGTTTCCTGATTTGGTGACGCAACGATTGCTGAAAGCAGTCATTGATGGAAAGGAGTGTCCTTACTCCGAAGGGGAATTGGAAGAAATCGCACGGCGTTGCACAAAGATGGCGTCGGCAGCCAACACGGTGGAACACTTCATGCGCAAAGCTGCAGCCGCAGTGTTGCTGAGTTCCAGACTCGGCGAGGTATAGCATCGCTTCATCCAAAATCGAACCAGTCATCCAAACTTGCCTCTTTTGAAATCGAACCCTTACAACCTCCCACCGGGACTGGAAACGGTCATCAATGGAGGCGGAAATGAGTCTAAGTGCACGCTGAGAGCTTCTGGAGCGCATTCGATCAAAGTATCAAAAAGCGGACTGGAGCGAGCAAAATCAAATTTTGACAGCATTTGTGCAAGCAACTGGCTATCGGCGAAAGTATACAATTTCCTTGCTAAACAGCACGCCGGAAGAGCACGCAGAATAGGAATTGGCTGTTCGTCAAAGGCGCAAAATCTACTGGGCGGAGGTTCAACAGTTTTTCTCAGTGTTTGGAATGAAGCCAATCAAATTTGCCCAAAGAGTCTGATTCCGTTTCTCCCAAACTTTGTGGAATCGTTGGAAAAACATGGACATTTTTCCATGTCTCAAGACAAAAACCAGGCTGCTGAGAATGAGCGCAGCGACGGCTGATAGACTTCTGAAAATCGGAAAGAAACAGAATAGCAGGAGCAAAAGTACCATACGCGCTGGCTCCCTGTTGAAAAAACAAATTCCGATTCGAACATTTGCTGACTGGAGTGACGTGACGCCAAGAATTTGTCGAGGCAAACTTAGTGGCCCACTGTGGTGATAGAGCCAGTGTAACGTTTTTGAATACTTTGACTATTACTGATATCACAAGCGGTTGGACCGAGCAGATCCCGCTGCTTCGAAAGAGTGAAGCGGATGTTCAAAACGGACTCGTAAACATTCGTTCGGTATTACCGTTTCCACTTCAAGGACTGGATACCGACAACGTGAGTGAGTTCATTAATTACGAACTGATGCGATATTGCGAAAGGGAACGTATTACGATCATACGAGTACGGGCGTATCGAAAGAATGACCAGGCGCACGTCAAAGAGAAAAACAAATCAATCGTCAGACGATGACGGGCTATGATCGAGTTGAATGGCTAGCAGCATGGCGAGCAATGGTGGCTCTTTATGCAAAGTTGCGTCTATATGTGAACTTCTTTAAGCTGTCTCAAAAGCTCTTGAAGAAGTAGAGAGATGGTTCGAAAACAATAAAGCGATACGACATTGCGCGCAGCCCGTTTCAAAGACTGTTAGATTCAACGTACATCCGCCCGGCGACAAAGACTGGGCTGAGCGAAACTTTCTTCAGACTTAATTCCGGTCTTGCTGCTCGAGCAAATTCGCGTGCCTCCGGATGCATTACAGAAATCTGCGTGGATGGCGCGGACTGTTGTCGAGGCGCCTACACTAGTGTCGAAACAATCGCTCAAATTTACGAACTACAGGAGCAGAGGGCTTTTAAGAATATGCCGATTAACTACCGCAAGACCAAAAAGCCTCGCAAGCAAATGGCTCCGCGCACTCACAGAACTAGAAAAGATCCTTTGGAAGACGCCTGCGCCACCTCACAGCTTCGACTTGAACTGGAGCCAACTAGAATCGCAAAAGATTTGCTAAACCAGTTGATTGAGGAAGAGCCCAACAAATATCAACCAAAACAGAGAAGGACTCAGAAACGCCGAGTTTTGGAATGGAGGAAGTATCAGATGAGTAAGGAAAGTGAACACAAGAAAATTACGCTAGATGCGACATCGTCTCTAAAAGTATCTCCGAACTCGCTGAATTGGCTTTGACTCAGTAGTAAGATTTTTGCTGAGGCAATGACCTTGTCAAAGGTTCGATCTTAATTTGAGGCAATACTGGTCCACAGTTTAACTTGACGTCAATCAGCTGAGTCGCATGCGGTTTACCAACATAGAGCAGATGGCGCTGATCGATTTCAATTGCAGAATAATTGAAAGGGCTTGCGCTCCGATACTTGCACAATGATTGTTAACTAGTTTGCTTTGGCTTGCTTTTCAATTGAAACTTCTTGGTTGTTTTATCTTCAAGCACGACGCCTTTCGCAATCAACGCTTCTACTGCACATAGCGCTTGCGTTCTCGTCAGTTTCGTAGCTGAAACCAGCTCTTGTCGATTCAAGGCATCGCTCTCGGTCAGAGCGGTTATAACCTTCTCTAGATGATCCTCCTTTGGAGGAAGGCTGTTAAACGGTGTTAGTTTCATGCTATTTGTCCTTAACCTGATCACTATTTTGAAATAGTTGCAGTATCTACGAATACAACACTTTTCACAACGCGGTTTTGGAACTAAGCAAACACGTCGTTCATGTTGAAATTAGTCTCGTATGATGCCGCCTGCGCAGTTGCACAGTAATTGCTGCTTCGACGGCCGTAAGGTCAGAGGCAGTCAAAGCCTCTGTGTTAGTTAGCCACCCATACTCTTGGCTAGCCTCAGGCAATGGGTGTCAACAGGAAAGACTGGTCGGTCAAGTGAATGCATTAAGATGCACTTTGCTACCGTTGAGCAAACAAAAGGCAGCTGTTTCAAAAATTTTGTCGCCGCATCGGTCGCCATTGAATGCAACCCATCTAAGAAGACGCTTCCTGCTGTTGAATTCAGCTTTAGAGCAATCGATTTGAGAATCCGGACTTTCCAAGTGCTTAGTCCACCTTTTCTATGGCTAATTGTAAGTTTGCATCATCGACTGTAAACAGACCAGCCCAATTACCAAGCAGACTTCGGACTCTTCTGAATGCAGCTAGATAGTAGTCTTCTGCTGCCATTATGCACAGGATAATATACACAAGCTCGTAAAGTGGCTCTCTAAATTGCCAAAATTCCATTCAGGGTAACAATTATCGAGCTGGTTCAAGATCGGTCGAAGATTGACGAAGTATCTGGTAGTGGAAGGACGTAGGATCATGATAATTTGAGTGCTGTAACTAAAAGGGTACTAACATGACATGGCGAGCCCCTGGTCGCATAGCCAACGAATATCGCCCATAACTTCCTCAGGGTTCGACCAATCAGATTTAAGAGCTGGAGCCATTTTGAGGGCTTCAGAAACAAGTGCATCAAGTTTTATGGCATGGAAAGGACCGAATCCCGGAACCATTAATGAGCCTGTAATTCTTTCGCTCGTCGAAGTCGGTGCTTTACCGTATAGTGCCGCAGTATCTAGCAGCAAATATCTTCTGGCAATAGGCCGCCGTTCGTCGAGTATTTGCAGGTTGTTTCCTAGAGACTTAACTTTTTGAAGATCTGATGCGCTTTTTAGCGCTCGGTCTATCTCCTTCTGTTGATAACCATCGCTTCTTAGAATGCTTTGTACGGCTCCAACAGAGCTGTCCGATCTCAAAATTGCATGCTCGATCTCTAGTAGCGTGACAAACCCAATCTGTTGTATTTCTCGTCTTAACCTAATCGAACCGCTTCTGACTTGAGTAAAGGATGCCGTGGTGGGCATGGAAAGAAGTGTTTTTAAATCACCATTCAATGATGAGAAGTATCCGGCACCGTCAACATATTCGACAAAGCGAGCGTCTTTAAACTGCTTCAATGCGGCTGTTCGCGACGTACTGGTTTGATCCACATTCTTGTGTGAAACGCTTCCGGAATCTCCAGCATAGAACTGAGATTGGACAAAGATTTTTGGGGTCCAACCTGGCGTTTTGAATGGAATCACAAAATCGTAAGCTCGGCTCTTAAATCTTGCACCATCTGGAGTGGCTTCGCTGGATCCTCCTACGCCTAATGACGAGAGGACAACGTCGGTAGAATTGAAATCTACGTCGCGGAGCAACCCCCACTCCTCAAGCCGAGCCCTTAATAGCATTTCTGGGTCGTGACCTCCAGAAGCTGAAACCGAGCCTCGGACTTGAAAAACTACCAGTGGGCTTAGAAGATCCCTCTCCTTGCCGAAAGCCTTTAGGGTGCAATAACTTCGTCCAATACTCCAAAGTTGCGAGATATAGGACTCATCGCTCAATACAAAACTAACAAATTGTTCAAGTAGTCTCTTTTGTGCATCATGGTGTTGTCCAAGTCCGGCAACAAAAGTCATGTACTGTTCTGCTTTGAGAACACGGGGGATTTCTATTTGAGTAAGTTTTCCCCGCTTGCTTGTAGGCATGGACTTCCAGCCAGCGCGCTGTCGGAGAAAGATTGGAAGTTGGCACTTAGCGTTGTTGTCCGATTTCCCGGTTACTAAAAACAACACAGATGCAAGTGACTGAAGACGCCCTTGTGCTTCAGATACTTCATCGTCGCTTATGAAATCTATGAATGTGTCTGCAATTGCTTCAGGCCTACAATGTCTTATATCGACGAATTCTTCGGTTGCTTCGCCCATAGTGTCAAAGACATGGGCAACAGACTCAAGTTCTTCTCGAAATCGCGGAGTATCTTTAATTTCACCGAGGGTTGGGGTAATCCAAACATCGAATTCTGCTAACGCACCAATTAGATCAAGAACGACTTGTGGGAGCTTCATCCTTTATGTCACCAACACTTGTGGAACTGACTGGAATGCTGTCTTCTCGTCAGAAAGCATAGTCATTACCGCAACGCCTAACACGCGCGATACTGGCGGTGCCACAGCGTTTCCAATGAGCCTGTATCCATCAATCAATCCTACAGCGGGGGCGGTGATGAGGAAATCATCTGGGAATCCTTGTAGTCGAGCACACTCCCTCAATGAAAATGGCCTGTCTTTAAGTGGATGCAGAAAATATCGTGGGTTATGAAAGTTAGTCAAAACTGTCTGACAGGTCTCGTCCCACCGCGGCCGCTTAAAAATACCAGAACAAAACATTGCTCCTTTGAGATCAAATTTTCCATCGATCTCCTTTATATAGTCCTTACTCAAAAGAGATTCGATATCCTTGTTGATCTTTGATAGCCCAGACAGCTGTTCAATTTCATCAGTCGGTAACGGATTTCCGTTTGGAATACTTCCGTATTTTTTGTGCCGTCTGTGTTTTCCGATGGTTTCCAAAATCAGTATCTCGCGTTCACTAACCGAGCCAAAGACTTCGGGTATTTCCCAGGTATACACGGATGTCTTCGCGTGGCGAACATTGCACAATTTTTGACCTTGTTTGATCACGCGGAATATTGCTGCATAGTCTTTTGGCCATGCTCCAGTTACCGCGTGATCAGGAACATTGCTGTCCAATTCCACCAGATCACCAATAGCGTCTTGAATGGTATTTGCCGGCTGCAATACATTTTTGTTTGACTGAAAGAGAGGCAGCATCTCGACTACCTTGAACTCACCATTACGAGTCTCTGCTGCATGAGACGGTTCTGGCCAAGTAAATAATAAATGTGATGATGCTTTGATTCCGACAAAGAATATTCTTCTGCGATGCTGCGCGACTCCATAGGACGCTGCATCTAAAATTTTGTGTTCGACGCGATAACCAAGTTCTTTAAAGTCATCAAGGATTTTGGAAAGGAATGAACCATTAAAGTTTTGGGCTACTCCATCAACGTTTTCAGCGATAAAAACAGTTGGACTAAGTGTTTTGATCGCATTCCGCATTTCAACATAAAGGGTATTTCTTTGATCCTGCTCGTTCTTCGGTCCTGCTTTTGAAAAACCTTGACAAGGAAAACCACCCAGTACTACATCACAAGACCCAATGTGAGATAAATCGGAATGGAACTCTTCTGAGGTCACATCTCTGACATAAGCATTCTCATCAAGGTTTCTTTTGTAAGCATCTACTGCCGCTTCATCGTTGTCACAAGCGTAGAGTAGCTTAAAACCCGCCTCTTTGAAACCGAGATCAAGTCCACCGCAACCGCTGAACAAACTGACTACTGTTTTCATAATGATTTCCTCCAACACTTCTTGACCGGCGGCGGGACAACAAACGCAATTCCTGCCAAGTCATAAGACGTTCCCTGTCGGCAAAAAGTTCAACAGATATATGCGGCGACGATTCGAATAGCCCCCCGTTCATACAGAATAGACATGCAATAATGTCCACAGCTTCGCTTAAAACCTCTGGACATATTGATTGTATCGAAGCACGCTCGACATGCTGTGCGCACCCGGTAGAAATACACCCATCGATTTCAACCTTGAATTATAAGCATTTCGCTTAAGATCGGAAGGAGTATATACAATGAGTTATTGATGAGGAGTGCTGTCCGAAACGGAGATTGTGTCAGTCGTTTCGAATCTAACCGTGTAGCAGATTTCATAATTGAGAAAAAGAAAAAGTTTGATGTTTAGTTTGTGCTTTTACTGAATATTACCGTTCCAGGTGCGACCAGGCATCAATGAGGGAACGCAGGTCGTGCTTGTAGACCCCATGCCAGACGTTGTTTCACCCCAACTGCCAAACCCAGTAGAATATGAGAACGTGACTTAGTTACTTATCTACGGCATGGCGAGAACTCGTGAAATCAAAAGCAATAGCTATCTGCCTAAGCCTCTTCAGCTGCACAGCATTAGCCGCTGCCAAAACATCCATGCAGAACAGTCGCGCGCAGCAACATCCTAAACTCGCAAAACCTTTACCTGACATAGGCGATCAGAGAATACAAGACAGAGTAAAGGCGCTGCATTTGCCCCGCAATGCAAGTTCTGCAGATTATGCAGAGACCTACCTTTGCGAAGAGTTCTCGAAAGTCGGACAAAAAGCACTGGCGGACAAAGATTATGAATTCGCCAGGCAAGTCTATGCGAAATACTTGAAAGTCAAACCGCGAGAAGCAGTCGCTCAATATGGACTTGGTCTCTCCTATCTGGGAGAAAGACGATTTCAAGACGCGCGCAAAGAATTTGAAAAGCTGGCGAGAAATTCGCAGAAAGGAAATATGTTTCTCTCTGCCGTGGACGCCTTAATCAAAGAAAAGCGATATGGCGATGCAGATGCCGTTGTAAACGCGCTCGATGACTATGGAAAAGAAGCATACTTCCACACTGCAAAATCTCGAATCTTCGCCGCGCAAGGAAAGCGGCAAGACGCCATTAAGGAAGCACAACTAGCCGTACGCATTTTAAACATGAACAATTACCCAAATGCAACGGCGGTCAAGGAATTGGAGCGCCTGGGTGCCAAAGCTGAAGCGCCACAGATGAAAACAGCCAACGACTTGTTTCCAAAAATCCTCAGCCTCTTTGGTGAAATGGGAAGACTGCAAGTCAAACCGACCAGGCTGCAATTGCGTAGTCTAATCGAGCAAAGGATAGGCCAAGCTAGCGAAGTCACGGCATGGCCGGCATCGTCTTTCACAGGCGACTATTCCAAAGCTGTCCTCTTCTGTCTATCTGACGACAAACTTCCGAACTATCCGCTTTTTGACATGAAGACGAGCGCGCTAATAGAGCCAATTCCAATCAAATTACTTGTAGGGGGCACCACTGACTACAAGACCTACTTCGAAAGTCCACACTCCACCTATGCAACCTCCAATGCGCGAATTGGAAATCTTTTCATAACATGGAATGAGCATGAAGGAAAAATCCCAAACGGGTACCTGACTTGCTACTGGAAGGCGAAGCCACCATCATATTGGAGCTTACCTAGAACGACAGCACGCGGGGCAACAAAACCACCGCCAGCGCCTGATCCTGATGCTCTTTTGAAAGAGGGAGAGGACGCGCTCAAAGTTAGAAAGTTTGCGCTCGCCAAAAAGAAATTCGTCAGCGCCGTCACCAACTGGAACGGTAAGCACGGTCAAATTCAGTTGGCATCGAATAAACCAACCGCCGACAGAATTCGGAAGAATTTCAAACGCTTGTACGAGATGCAAGATGACTTTGAAAGAGCCAGGTATTTTGAATTAGCTAGTCTGCATCAGATTCAAGAAGATTCGTTTGCGGTCGAAAGCTTCCCGGGAAAAGACTATCCAACTGCTGCAGAATTCTCTGCGCGCAAGTGGCAGCTTCAGTCGGACACAGACTGCATACAGGTGACCAACGAAAACTATTTCAATTTGACGATCGTCAAAGACTCGCCGTTTTTTGACGAGGTATTGAAAATAGTCGGCAAACATCCGCGATTTTCACAAGTGGACATCAAGCCCCTGGCCGGTTCTCTCGTAGACCGAATTGAGGCGTACGAATTCACACCTCCTAAGCGATAGTTCCGAGGTATTGCTTTGACCCTACTTTAGGCGGTCGAGGCATTGCCTAGACCTTATATTTACGACCGGTCGACGCATGGAGTCGCCCCTACGATAATTTCGTTCCAGGCAGCTCGCCGCATTCTTTGCCGTGCGGCTCGTCGTCGTCAGGTGGAGCGGTGAGCTTCGGCTCCTTGATGAAGATGCCTTTGATTGATTTGAAGACCAGGTAGAGCACAGGGACAACGTACAAGCTCAAGATTGTGGACACAATCATGCCGCCCATGACGGTTGTTCCGAGGGAATGTCTGCCGTTTGCTCCGGCGCCTTCAGCAATTGCCAGCGGCAAGATACCGAAGATGAATGCCAGCGATGTCATCAGAATCGGGCGCAAGCGAGTCAGCGCTGCGTCCACAATCGCTTTGTGATACGACAGTCCTTTCGCGTGCAATTGGTTGGCGAATTCAACGATAAGAATGGAGTTTTTACTCGCCAGTCCAATCAACATAACGAGACCGATTTGGCAGAAAATATCATTCTGTAAGCCGCGCATCATCTGCGCACCGATTGCGCCAAGCACCGCCAGCGGTACCGCAAACAAAATAATCAGCGGGTCCATCAAGCTTTCATACTGGGCAGCCAAAACAAGAAATACGAACAATAGACCCAGAGCAAAGATCAAAATTGCCAGGTTGCCAGACTGGATCTCTTCCAACGAAATGCCAGTCCACTCAAAGCTCGTGCCGCGTGGAAGTGTGCGTTTCGCGATGGCTTCCATCTCTGCAATCGCCTGACCAGAGCTGATGCCAGGCGCAGGGGCACCGTTCACTTCAATGGACTTGAACATGTTGTAGTGCGAAATCGTTGGCGGCGATGTCGTGTTTTTCTTCGTGATGAAATTCGAAATCGGTATCATTGCGCCGCTCGTACCGTTTGCCCCACCGGGCGCGCGCACATACAGCTGGTCGATGTCCTTCGGATTGCTGCGGAATTGGCTGTCCGCCTGCAGATATGTCCGGTACGAACGGTCGAGATAATCGAAATCATTGACGTACAACGAGCCGATGAACACCTGCAAAGTGTTGAAAATATCGCCGACATTGATACCCAGCGACTCAGCTTTATCGCGGTCGACATCGATGATGAGCTGCGGGGAGTTCATCCGGAAAGTCGTCTGAATACCAGTGAGCAGCGGGCTCTTTCTCGCCTCGGCAAGGAAGCCATCGGAAATCTTAGAGAACTCTTCCAACGGCAAGCGCTGGGTGTTCTCCAACTCGAAGGCGAATCCACCGAAGTTACCCAAGCCTTGAATAGGCGGCGGGTTAAACGGAATACAGAAAGCCTCATCGATCATAAATAACGGACCGCGCAGCGACGCAATAATGCCATTGGCGGAGTCAGCTTCTTTGTGCCGCTCGTTCCATGGTTTCAACGTGCAAAACACAATCGCGTTGCTGGAATTGTTGCCGGAAAAGCTGAAGCCGCCCACCGCGAACACACCGCTTATTGCCGGTATCGTGCTCACGACTTTCTCGACTTTCGCCACAACATTCGAGGTGTAGTCGAGCGATACGCCGTCTGGTCCCTGCACGATAATCATGAAATAGCCGACATCTTCGTCCGGCAAAAATCCTGTCGGAATCTTCGTATACAAGAATGCCGTCAGAGCCAGCGAAGCGATAAATCCGACGACCACAACTGGCTTGAACTTCAGCAAGAAGCCCAGAGTGGACTCGAAGAAATCACGCAGCGAATCGAGGAACCAATTGATTTTGGCGAAGAACCAGTTGGAGTTGCCGTGTTCATGCTTAAGCAGCAAAGCGGCGAGCGCGGGCGTCAAAGTCAATGCGTTGAAGGCTGAAATACCGACCGATATCGCCAGAGTCAAGGCGAATTGCCTGTACAGCTGACCGGTCGTGCCGGGGAAAAATGCGACCGGAATGAACACCGCCGCCAGCACGAGCGCCGTCGCGATGACCGCGCCGGTTACTTCCTTCATGCCTTCTCGCGCAGCAGCAATCGCCGATATCTTCTTCTCTTCCATCAAGCGCGCGATGTTCTCGATGACGACAATCGCGTCGTCCACGACTAGCCCCGTGGCAAGCGTGATGCCGAAGAGAGTCAACGTGTTAATGGAGAAGCCCATCGCCTTCATGACGGCGAACGTCCCGATCAACGACACAGGGATGGTGATGGCGGGGATGATGGTCGTCCGCCAGCTTTGCAAGAAGAGGAAGATGACGAGAATGACGAGGAAGATGGCTTCGCCGAGGGTTTTCACCACCTCGTGGATGGACTCTTCAACCGCGCGCGTCGTGTCGAATGCGATTTCGCACTGGATGCCGGGCGGCAAGTTTTCCGTCAGCTTGTTCAGGACAACTTTCGCGTCACGCGCTACGTCCAATGCGTTGGCGCCGGGGAATTGGTAGATTGCGATGCCCACGGCGTTCTTGCCTTTGTAGCGCAAGAATGTCCCGTAGTTTTCGGCGCCCAGCTCAACACGCCCGACGTCCTTGATTTTGACAACGGAGCCGAACGGACCAGCTTTGATGACAATGTTGCCGAACTCTTCCGGCGTGCGCAAACGCCCAACAACCCGCGTACTGATTTCGAAAGACTGACCTTTTGGATACGGCGCTTTACCGATGGAACCGCTGGCGACCTGGACGTTTTGGTTCTGCAGGGCGCGCGTCACATCGGCGGTGGTTATCTTGCGATTGTTTAATTTAGTTGGGTCGAGCCAGATGCGCATCGAGTATTTGCGCTCACCAAATATGGTGACGTCGCCCACGCCCTTGACGCGTTTCAGCGCATCTTTGATATATAGGTCCGCATAGTTGCTCAAATAGAGCGCGTCGTGCCTGTCGGACGACAACGCCGCAGCAAAGATGATTGTGGTTGAAACTTTATCGACGGTAACGCCAGTCTTTTTGACTTCATCCGGCAAACGCCCTTGCACCGAGCCGACGCGGTTTTGCACGTCGACCGCCGCGGCGTCGACGTCGCGTTCTAAATCAAAGGTGACGTTGATCGTGCTCGTCCCGTCGTTGCCGCTGCTGGACGTCAAATACTTCATCCCGCGAACGCCGTTGATTTGCTGCTCCAGAATGTTGGTCACCGAAGCCTCTACCGCGCTGGCGCTTGCGCCGGTGTACGCGGATGTGACTTTGATTTGCGGCGGAACGATATCAGGAAATTGCGCAATCGGGAGGTTGGGGATAGAAACCAAACCCGCGATAACAATCACCAGCGAGCAAACTGACGCAAAAATCGGGCGGCTGATGAAGAAGTTGACGAACATATTGGGTTGCCTTGGTTGCCTTTAGGATGCCTTATGTAGAGGATTTCCTTTGAAACTCGGATGAGACTCAAGACTCAGACGAAAGGACACAGCAATGCTAGTGAACGGTCTGGTCGCTCTGAGTGTTTTGCGCGGTGCTGTCGGGCTTCACCCCTTGCGGTTTCTCCATAATCGGTGCGCCGTCAGCAAGTCGCTGAATCCCGGTCGTCACTATTTTGTCGGTTTTCTTCAAACCGCTCTTCACCTGATACGCGTCGCCTTCGATGCCCAAAACCTCGATTTCGACTTGCTTCGCGCTCAGCTTGCCGGCGGTTTCAACCGCAGTAAAAACAAAATATTTCCCCGCCGCCTGCATAACCGCAGAGGTGGGCACGGAAAGACCCTCGCGAGTTTTCCACAAAATCTGCGCACGCACGGTTTGGTCCGCGCGCAACATGCTCTTCGCGTTTGGATAGAGCGTTTTGATAAGAACGGTCTGGCTGTTGGAGTCCACGGTCGGCGAGATGAAAATCAGCTCGCTGCTTCCGTAATCGACACCATCAGTACTTACAAGCTGTACCTTCATTCCCTTCTGCATCACGCTAGCCTTCTCGGCTGGAATAGAGATGTAGACTTCGAGCGGATGATTCTCGGTGAGCGTAGTCAGCGCAGTGTCCGATGTGACGCGGTCGCCCAGCTTCACGGGAATGTCGCCGACAGTGCCGGCGAACGGAGCGACGATGTTGTAGTACCGCAGATTCTCTTTCTGCGCCTGCCAATTCGAAACTGCTTGATGGTGACTCCGCTGGTACTTTTGGATGGTCATCTTCTGCGCTTCGATCTGCTGTTGGACAGCATCTCTCTCCGCGACAGCGGCTTTGTAATTGTTATTCCAGCTGTCGAGCTCAGCCATCGAAACAGCACCCTCGCTCTGCAACGTGCGATAGCGACCGTGCTGCGACTTCGTGTACTCGACATTGGCTTGCTTGCTGATCAAGGTGTTTTGCAGCGAGCGCAAGGTGGCTTCGGCGTTCGAAAGATCGGAGCGAACCGAGTCTGCAGCCGAGCCGATGGCGTCGGTTTGAGCTGCCTGCATGCGCGAGTCGATGCGCATGATGCGCGCGCCCGCCGGCACCGTTTGTCCAGCGGTGACTTCGATGCTCGTGATATGCCCTTCGACATTGGGCGAAAGCGTAATGGACTTGCGCGATTTCACATTGCCGAGGTAGTCGGACTTCTCTTTGAACGGTCCGACTCTGACCGGCTCAATCGAAACAACCGCCGGCGGCATGCCCATCTGCTTCGGCGCTTCATTGCACGCAGAGCAAAAAACAACGGCTATAAAAAGGATGAAAGGTAGTAATTTAAACTGGGATGCCATCAGTTACCGGAGAGAACAAATTATTGAGGGGAGCCCCGACCAAGTGATTGTCGAGCAGGTCGATTAAATAAAAACCATACTCTAGTATGTTTTCATACCATGGTATGCTTGTCAAATGAATAGCGCGCAATTATCACGGAAAGATCGCAAGAAAGAGCACAGGCGCCAGACATTAATTGATGCGGCGACGCTTCTTTTTACGAAACATGGCTACTCCGGCACGACCATCGACGACATCGTGGTCGAAGCCGACGTCGCCAAAGTGACCTTCTATTCATATTTCAAGTCGAAAGAAGAGATTGCGCTCGAGATCAAACGCAAGGGCACGGAAGAGGCGCTCGCCTATATCGAGGGCTTGCGCGCGGAGCAATTGCCGGTCGACGACATGATTGAAAAGTTCTGCACGGACGTGGCGGAATGGACAGAGAAAAACTTTCGGTTGCTGGACGTTTTTTGCGAACAGCGATTTAGCCCGCTGATGGAACGCGAAAGCGTGTCGGCATGCAAGCCAGAACCGATGACGATTTGCATCGATGTGATCATTCAGTGCGGGCAGGAGATGGGCGTTTACAGAAATGACATCGACCGCTGCCGCGTCGCGCACCTGCTCGATTTGGCAATTCTCTGCGAGCAGTATCACTGGGTGCGCTCAGGCAGACCTGATGGCGAGCTGAAGAAAAATCTGCAAGGCTATTTCGATTTCGCGCTCAACGGGTTAAAACTAAGGTAGGGTCGACTCCATGCGTCGACAGCTCATTGAAACGGACGATGCACGGCATCGCCCCTACAGTTTCGGGTGATCCATGCGCGGAACTACCAAAAACGATTGCGCTTCGTGAGCTGTTTATACATGCCGGTTTGCGGCAGTAGTCTGGCGTCTGTTCTGCGGACTTGAAGGTGTTTCACAATGCCCGATGGAGTCTGAATATCAAGCTCGATAATCGTGCCGGGCGTTCCAATCATCTCCTGAATGATGGTGCGGGAATTATATGGATGCCCGCTAACACCAACGATGCGATCACCGCGCTGAACATCCAAATTATTCAAATCGCTCTGCGGAAAAACTTTCAAAATCGCGCCGTTCAGCCCATTAAGCAGCGCACCAAGGCAGCCATAAACCTCCTCTCCGCCGTTCGCTTTGGCTTGCAACGGTGCTTGTTGTTGAACACCTAGCCGCGCAGACGACTGACCGTTTTGCAGTAGAAAAGTCTTGTCTCGCAGCTCCTTACTTATTTGTCCATCCAACGGTTGTTGACTCTCGACTGTTGCGCCAAGCTGGGCGTTGGAGTCAGCCTTTCCCTCAACGGGAGCTGCCTGAGCGGGCTTTGATTCGTTAGTCGAACTGCTATCTGTTGCTTGCCCGCCGGCATTGTGCTGAACTCTGCCTTTAATCAGGGGCGACTCAGCAAGAGCCGGAGCCATGCTCAAAGGCAAGAGCATGAATATAACTACGGCTGTTGTGAAGAGAGAAACTTTCATAGTACTAGTCTACGGCGCCCTGCTGCTTATGTAGTCGATTGTTGCTTATCTAATAAATGGAATACGCAGCAAGCGAATCAATTAGGAGGATTCCGGGCGCAAAAGACTTACAGCCGAAGCGCTGATACCGGACAGCGCAATATGAGTCCTTCCCAGTCGACTGTGCAATTCCACAGTGAAATCGCTCGTTAATCGCCGCACAATCTGTTCATTCAAAAAATTGTGGAAAAATGTTTTGAGCAGAGAAGCGATAGATCTCTCTTTAGTCTGCCGCGAAGGGCTGTCCATGCTGGCTCCTCCGACAGAATATTGTACCTACACACCAATCGCTCTCACGGAGCTGCCTGTCGAAGTTGAAATCAGTCCGGACGTTCATGCAGTTCCACAGCCCGAACTTTCCAAAGAGCAAAACGCAGCGATCACAAAAATAATGGAAGCACTCAAGAAGGACGAGGTTTTGATCGCCCTGTCCGGTCCTGCTGGTTCCGGCAAGACAACAATGATTCGCGAACTCAACGACCGCCTCCAAGATAATGCGACTATCACCGCGATTACAAACAAAGCAGCAGATGTGCTGCGACAGAAAGGTTTGCTAAATGTGAGCACTGTGCATGCAGCTTGTCTCACTCCTGTTTTCAGAGAGCCAGGAGCATCACTATACAATTACGTCTACACCGAAGAGACAGACACAGAAGCAGAGAATTTCCTGCGAGGGCACTTCGATATCGGCGCGTTACGCCTTGCGAAGAAAGTCACGCAGCGGTATGGACTCATCGCCGGCACACGACTCCTCGGAATCGCCGACTTCTTCGCCGCGTACCTTTGGTACTGGGGAGTAAAAACCAAAAGCGATGACGTACTGATAGTCGATGAGGCTTCAATGCTCGGCGCAGAATTGTTGAAAAAGATTCGGAAGTGTTTCTCAAAAATCATTCTCATTGGCGATGAGTATCAAATTCCGCCGGTGAAAGATTTCGCAGTTTTCAAAAACGACAAAATTATTGATACCAGAGTGCGACTGACAGAAATTCATCGACAAAAAAATTGCAGCAAGCCGCTTCAACTGGCTCAACGCGTGAGAGCCGGCGAAGAAATTCCACGAAACCCGATTGAACCTATAAATTTGCTTTCTGCAAAAACAGGAACGCCTGTGATTGTTTGGAGCAATAAAACACGAGTCTCTCTGACGAAGAAAATCCGCTCGGCACTTGGATTTACCAGCGCAACTCCTCATCAGGGCGAAACAATCGTTTGCCGAGATAATCACACAATCGATGATGTCGACTTTGCAAAAAATTCACTGTGGGTTGTTGATAAAACAAACGACCGCGGCGAGTGCATGCTCGTCGCGCCGAGCGGACAACGAACGCGCAAACCAATAAGACTGTGGATGGAGGAGTATGGAGGCGGATATGGAATGCTCTGCCGATATGGTTATGCACTCACCTGCCATACTGCGCAGGGATCGGAATGGGACGAAGTGATGATTCACGCAAATGACGCGCGGCTGCATATTCGCTCCAACAGAAAAGCAGGGCTTATGTGGCTTTATACGGCAATCACTCGAGCCAAAAACGAAGTCATCTGGGTAAGCAGCGATGTGAAGTGACACAGCGGAACTCAAAATTTATAGGCAACGGGCATTTTGCGCACTTGCACCGCAGCCAATCAAGACGTCAAGCGTGGGATAATAACGCGGTACGAGGAAACCCGAGCTACCGTTTCGCCACGATGAGCATGCCATGAAAGATAAGGTTGTCACAGCAATTCTGTCAGGAGTCGCAGTCCTGATGCTTGCGTACATAGTCGTCACGTCTATTCCAAGTGCGGTGTCGCAGCAAGAGCGCGTGCCGATTCGCATTGGCTGGCAGCTGGCAACGTCGACGCAGGGGCAGATAGTGGAGGTCCTGAAGCGGACCAACCTTCTGGACCGGCTGGGGCTGGACCCGACCTTCGTTCCTTTCAGTTATGGCGAGCCCGAAGTCGCCGCCGCGCTCCGGGGCGACCTTGACGTCATGTTCTCCAGCGGGCAGTCGGTGAACAACTTGCTCGCCAGAGGCGGCAAGTGGAAAGTGCTGGGGCGCCTGCACTACATTTCCGCGGCGCTGATGGTCCCGCCAGACTCACCTATCAAAGACATCAAAGACCTGAAAGGGAAAACTATAGCCTGCTCGTTCGGAACCATCGGTCATCGTGAAGCCACACTCAAAGAGCAGGCGGCCGGGCTCAATCCGGATAAAGACGTCAACCATGTCAACATGGATATTCTTGAGATCCAAAAACTCATTGAGGCCGGCGGACGCGAAAAGTGGGGCAAATTTGACGCTGTTGCCGTTTGGGAGCCGGACATCTCGCTATTCACCGGCAACGGCTCCGCGCGAGTATTGAGCTCACACCGTGCGATTTACCTCGTCTCCGTATCTGACAAATTCATTGCCAACAACCGCCAGTCAGCAATCAAATTCTTGGAGGCAATCGCGCAATCGTGGGACTTCTTCAACCACGCTCGCGAGCGAGTCAACCAGTGGTACATTGATGATTCGCAATTTGGATTCACTTCCGCAGCTCTCAATTCTGCAGCGAAAGAAGATCCGAATTTCAATGCAAAGTCCACTTCTGAGGTAGACCTTCATCTAAATGATTACGCCATGGGAGTTTTGGAAACGGGGGCAAAGTGGTCGCACGACTACGGTTACACGCAGACTATTGTTCCAATTCGAAAGGCTGTGGATCAAACGTTGGTCGATGCCGCCGCAAAAGGAATTGCCGCCGGTAAATTTGAAAAACCCGACGTTATTTTGCCATCGACGCGCGAAGTGGCATTGAAAGACGAGAGTGGTGACTTCTTAGGTTCCGTCCCGTTGTGGGGCATTTTTCTGGCGCAGGTAATTCTTACGCTCGCTTCGATTGAAGCAGGGCAATGGTTGGGAACTCGCCGTGCGCGATTGGAAGAGCATGAGCGCGAGTCGGAAGCTGCGGTAAGCGCTGTTTCAGGAGCTGTGCTTGCGCTTCTCGCCTTCGTTCTTGCGCTCACATTCGGCGCGGCAGCGAGCCGTTACGACTTGCGCAGAGACGCTTTGATGGGCGATGTAAACGCTATTCAAACGACCTACATGCGCGCGGGACTTGTGCCTGATCCATACAGAACTGTTACGCGGTCATTGCTTCGCGATTATGTCGAAGTCCGCATGAACATCGGCGATGTGTATGGTGATCCAGAACAATTGCGCACATTGCGTGCACGTACGAAGGCGCTTACGGACATGCTTTGGACGCAAGCCGAAGGGCTAGCGGCGAAGGATTCCAACGATATTTATGCGCTGTTTTCCGAAGGCATTACGGACATGGTCGAGTACCAAAACAAGCGCGTTGCATTCGGCGCGAACTTCCGTATCCCGACTTTTGTGTGGATCATTCTCGTGCTGGCGTCGTGCATTTCGATGTTCACTATGGGCTTCCAATTCGGGATCACCGGCAAACGCAGCTTCCCATCGCAATTAGCATTGGTTCTCACTTTTGCGCTGGTGATTCAACTTATCTATGACTTGGATTCGCCCGGCAAAGGTTTCGTCCACCTGAACCAACAACCGATGATTGACCTGTACGAGACTCTTTCGAAGCAACTTTGATTGGCGCACAATTTCTGCAATTTAAAGGCGTCATTAAGCCCAGGGCTGGAGAATAACCGCACCCCTTGCTTTGTTGTGCATCACGAGATCATGCGCATTTCCAGCTTGGCTCAGAGGCAACGAACATTCGATCTTTGGTTTGATGGCACCCTTGCGTACGTGTTCAAGCCATACAGGAAAATCTTCAATGTCCGCTGTTAACGAACCGCGGATTTGTTTCTCCCTGAAGAACAAATTCCGGATATCGAATTTCACTTCCGAGCCGGACATGAAACCCATCGCCACGATGATGCCGCCGGTTTTCACCGCATTGATGGTCTTCTCAAAAGTGTCCCCACCCAGACTATCAATCGCCACATCAACGCCGCGACCGTCTGTCCATTTGGAAATCCAATCGTTGAAATCATCGTCACTGACATTGACCACCAACTCGGCGCCGGCTTCTGCAGCCATCTCCCGCGCCTCGATGCTGCGCGCAGTAGCTGCAACGCGCGCACCTAGAGTACGAGCGACTTGAATTCCCATGTAACCAGTGGCAGAGCCGCCAGCATGCACGAGAACGAAATCGCCGCTCTTTACCTCACCAACTTTTTGCACCGCATTCACCGCAGTCATGAGTGGAACCGGCAGAGCGGCGACTGTTTCGGTGGGGAGTCCGGTCTTGTCGTGCAAAACAAATTCTTGCGGCACAGCGACGTACTGTGCGTAGGTTCCAGGAAGTTGCAGTCCACGCATCGAATAGCTCGGCGCCAAAGTCGCGGGGCGAAAACCGTATTCCTTCGGATCCGACGGATAGCCGGGCATCGTGATGACGCGCTCGCCCATGCGAAACTTGGTCACGCCTTCGCCAACCACTGCAATTTCGCCGACAGCGTCCAGTCCGAGAACATGAGGAAACTTCAGATCATGCGTGATGTCACCTTGTCGGATGTAGTGGTCAAGGCGATTGACGAGCGCACCAAAAACCTTAACCAACACCTGACCAGGCCCGGCGACGGGCGTAGGGATCTCTTCGACTGAAAAAACTTCGGGACCACCGAAGCTATTGATGACAGCAGCTTTCATGTTCTGTTAACTCAAGTATCTCTTAGGGCGCCTAGGACGCTGTTAGTTTAGCCTCTTGGCTTGCAAACATCGTAAAATAGCGGCTGGCAAAAACTTCCCCCTCGCCCAGCGGAGAGCAGCGATGGCAAACACGATTTCCTCTGTCGAAGAATTTTGGCGCGGTAACACCGAGACCGAGATAATCACATTCCTCGAGCACTTTGACGGCTCTGCGCCGGAAGCGAAACCGCTCGCAGATTCCAATGAGGATTTGCAGGAGATTATCGATTCAGACGATGAGAAAGTGCGCACAAAGATTGCCGATCGCGTTGCTAAAGACGGTAAAAACGAATTAGGCGTAGCATATTTGGTTTTGGCACGTGCGGCTTCCGACTTGGCAGAGAAGGAAAAGCACTACAAAACGGCCCTGAGTAACACTGAGAATCAAACTTTCCCCGCCAAGAGACGCAGCGACGACTTAAACGCTGACAGAATCCATGCGGCGATAGCGCTGGAGTTCGCGCATGTCCTATGGATTAACGATAAGGCAGACGCAGCAATCGAACTACTCCAGAGCGCTTTAGAAACAATGCCGCTGGAACAGGACTTTCTCGATTACACGTTCACTGCACTTGAAACGTACCTCATTTGTGCAAACAAGCATGACCAGGCGCGCAAAGTTTTGGAGCGAGAGCCTGTCCCGGTTGCTCAATGGTACTACTTCAATGCACTCCTGAAATTCAAAGAACTCGGAGATTGCATTCAGTCTCGGAGCGCTCTGTCTACTGCTCTCAACGACAGCCTGATGATTGCCGTCAACATCACCGACGAAGCGGACGAGATTGACGCTAACGACTTATTGACCGACTGGGATGATCATTACTCGCAAATCACTTTGCCAGCATGGAAACAAACTCCTGGTGCGATGGAGTGGCTACAGAAGGTCATTGATACAAAACATCTTTTGTACGGCGCAGCAGAAGTCCAGGACGAAGTGAGATTCAAAAAATGGCAGCGCGAAATGGAGGTTGCAGACTTCCATCTTCGAAGGGAAGACCTTAAGTCCACCAAGAAAGCGTTCAAGACTGCGTTGCGTGAAGCAGATATGTTGAATGACGGCGGCGATATGTTCCTCCTCACCGCGAAGATGCTTGGCGGAGTTCTGTTGGAATATGGCGAAACGCTTGGCGATCTGAGCACTAGTTTCGACAAGAAACTTGCATGGCTCGACAAACAAGAGAGTGACGATTACGAAAGTCTATTCACGAGCTACTCCAACTTTGCAAAAACTGCGTTTGAGCTAGGCATGCTCAAACAGGCGATGACTTGTGTCGAAAAGGCGAACGTTCTCTATGAGAAATCAGTCGAGAAGGGGACAGAGAAGTTAGACCTCTTCTATTCTTCGGAATGCCTCTTCATCTATGGGCTTCTTTTAAGTAGAGAGAAGAAGTTTGAGGAAGCCGAGCGTGTCTTTGCGAAACTCATAGGTATCCAGGAAGAATTCCTTGGAAGCAAGCACCTTGACCTTGTAGAAGGGATGAAGGCACGGCGTTTTTGTTTGCACGAACTGAGGCGGCATGACGAAGAGAAAGTCTTGCACGAGCGGCTCATTGAAATCGATCCAGACTTCGACGCAGACGATGAAATCCAGTTCAAGTGTGACGCGGCGCCCGTCGAAGCACGATAGAGCCCACAGACGTGGCGGCTCATTGCGATCGAGCCAGGGCAAACGAATCTCACGGATCAATGTAGGTGTCACCGTAGACGGTGCCCGAAAAGCGTAGGGCGCTCGCATAACAGAAAAGCGTAGGGGCGATGCCATGCATCGCCCGGTCCAACAGACTTACTTCTTCAATCGTGCATAGATCTTGTTTGCTTCATCAACCCTATTGGTTTTATACAAAACTTTTGCGTACTCCTTAAGAATCTGCATAACGGCAGGATTGCTAGGGAACCCTGTACCTGAGTCTATGAGTTCAAGAGCCTTTTTGAACTCAACTTCGGCTTCAGCATTTTTTCCTTGTAGCGAGTACACCATTGCTAAATTGCCCAGCTCTTCCCCATATACAGACTTTCGATCCGGATTCTTCTCCAGCACTCCAAATGCGCTCCTATACAAGTCAATCGCAAGTGGATACTTGCCTCTGTCTGTATAGATGTGCGCAAGTTGCAACTCCGCCGTTGAAATCGCCCCTTCATCCTTACCCTTTTTCGCGTCTTCAAGTTTCTTTCTGGCATCAGTTTCTGCCTGATTCCACTGATTTGTTGTATGGTCAAGATAGGAAACTCCGGCAGGTGGATGAGTCGTATTTACACCAGAAATTGCTCCGCTTTTGAAAGCGTTATAGTCAAACGTAAACTCGATATCAATGTTTTCTGGAGCGCCTTTAGGTAAAGGCGGGAACGGTGCGGCATTACGAAGTGCGGTCGTTGCAGCAGCATCAACGGAGGAAACGCCTGAGGACTTAGTGATTTTTTGACGCAAGACACTTCCATCACGAGCGACTTGGAAGGCAACTACGACCCTCTTGTTCTCATTGCCCTTTGGTGGAAACCACGCTTTCTTGATTCTGCGCTGCATGGATTCTAGGAAGGGAGCAAAATCTAGGTTAAAGCCCCTTCCAGTAAACCCGAGAGAACGAGCAACCGCATAGTCGTTAATGGCGAGAGCGATTTGTCCAAGTTTCTCTTTTGCCATGCCTCTAAAATAGAAGGCTTCTCCGTACTCAGGATCAATAGTACAAGCTTTGTTTAAGTCCGTAAGAGCTTCTGAGTACTGATGGAGCTGCAAAAGAGCCTCTCCCCTGTTGCAATAAAGATCACAAAGTGATTCAGCGCCAGGCTTGAGCAAAAGTGCTGTGTTCGCATCACTCAATGCTTCCCTAGGCTTCATCAGGTACAAATAAGCGTCAGCACGATTAATAAAGTTCTTTGGAGCTTTGGAATTGCGTTTGATTTCCGCATTTGCTGTATCTAGAGCTTCCCTATACCTAGTGATCTCCTTTTCGTTACGAGACCAGGGATTTATTGTATTGTCACCATCATGCAGATAACTGGATGCTGGTTGAGCACCGGCGCTTGTTGTATTAAGAGCAAGATTGTAAGTTGACGCGAGCGCGACAAACGCGCAAATTGCAACTGAATTTGTTCGTAGCAAAACCACTCTTTTCATGTCAGTCTCACGCGGGAAAAAAACACTTGAGAGAATAAACGTAAAACCTCGAACAGTCCATCTAATGAGCCGAACGACCTGGTAAGGCAGGGAAGCGCCAAATCTGGTATAAGGGTCAGGCACTGCCCATTGGAATTCAGGATGCCAGAAGGAACCGACTCCCAAGTCAAGATCCTTATTGCCGAAGACAATAAGGTCAATGTGAAAGTACTGCTGCTTTTGCTGGCACAGTACAAGTTTGACTGCGACACCGTCGAAAACGGGCGCGAGGCAGTTGAGGCGGCGAAGAAAACCCCTTACAACCTGATTCTCATGGACGTCCACATGCCGAAGATGGACGGTTTTGAAGCAACACAAATCATCCGCCAGCAGGAAAAGATTACGGGCGGTCACACACCGATTATCGCCGTCACTGCGTTATCTTCTGACGACGACAAGCAGAAGTGCCTGGACGCCGGAATGGACGACCACATTGCCAAGCCGATTGACCGAGATATCTTGTATGTAAAGGTAAATCACTGGCTGGATAAGAATGTCCAATCTAAAGATAACAATGAGGACGTTGACCTCGCGCATTATGAGGGAATATGGCTCGACCCAGAGGATTTGAAACGAATTCTCGAACATTTCGGTGATGAAAATTACGACAATCTGCTGCGCAACTATTTGTCGAGCGCAGAGAACTACGTCGAGACGCTCGAAAAGCTGATGAGCGAGCGAGATAAGTTTCAGTGTTTCCGCGTTTTGCAGGAATTGAATTCTGCGAGCGCCGACGTTGGTGCGCGAACGATCTGCAAGTTTTGCCGAGAACTCAACGACCTTTTGAGCGCGAGCGAATGGGTTGAAGGTGAGGAACACTACCAAGACTTGAAAGAAACGTTTGGAGAGTTCTCGAAGTTCTTAAAAGAGAAATTGAAAGCTGATTAGTTACAACACGTAGACCGGGACGCCGACTTCGCTAATCGGTTGGAAGTACTTCTACTTAACTAGAAGCGTAGGGGCGATGCCATGCATCGCCCGGTTTGCCTTCCGCAAGCGACACTTCAATAATGTCAAATTCATGTCAGGTTGGCGGGAAATAATGGTTGGGTCTCTCGCTCACCTCTTCTGACTTACTACAGGTTCTTATAATGACCGACGTGCCACGCGAACCGCAACGCGAGGGCGGCAGCGATGCGCCCCGAGAAGCAGCTGCGTCAAGAGCTGCATCGCATGCGATGCTGACTGAAATCCATCAACTTCAGCGCCGCACCGACTTTGTCGGACAGGATTGCCGAAACTCCGCCGCGCCTGGTGAGATCCCAATGATGATTGCCGGTGAGCGCTCTGACGGTTGCACCGTAGCTCCGGCAAGCCGTGGTGACGTCAGAACGTCCGAAAGAGGCAGGGCGATAGCGCAAGACCCGAGTGCAATTGAGTTCAATACAGAACAGCTCTATCGTCAAGCTCTCAGAGAAACCGTGAGAATCGATGCGCGGGTACAGACGCCACAAGGAATGGAGCGCTCGCAAGGTTCGGGTGTTATCATCGACCGCAACGGCGAACAGTGCCTGATAGCAACAGCCGGTCACGTAGTAACAGCTTTTCCGCGCACTCGCATTGTAAGCAGAGCAGTCGAGATGCCAGACGGCAATATCTACCCCGCGGAAGTTCGGCTCAACGATCGCGCGAACGACCGTGCAGTCCTCGCCGTTAACGTTGGTGCGAGTAACGATCGCGTTTGCAACCCCGCGCGCATTGGCGAAAGTCCTGTCGCTGGAACAGCAGGGTGGACAACAGGCTTTCCAACTTTCTCGCGCACCATGATGGTTTCTCCACATGAAATAAATGCAGTTTCGACAAGCAATGAAAGAACACTCGCCGGCAATAGACGAGTCACCTTAATAGAAATGACTTCGCACACAAGGGGCGGCAATTCAGGTGGACCAATTTACAATGAAGGCGGTGAGGTAGTTGGACTTGTGAGAGGTGGTCCGAATCCAGCCGTCGAGCCAGAGCGCGCGATAAGAGAAACAACCGGCAATCCACTTACCAGAGAGCTTGTCCGCAACTACGTGGATCGAGTTAGGCGGCAGCGCTAAAACGCATTCACTATCGACGGTTCACCACCTGCAGTGGCGCATAAATCACTGGTGTGAAGCAACTTGCTTTGGAGTTTTCTTCCTATCAAATCCGCTTGCAACATAACGCCCAGTCTTGCAAACAACCTTCGCCACACCAGTTATTCCAAGTTTATTCGCCGCGGCCTTCGACAAATCGATACATCGATTTCGTACATAGGGTCCACGATCATTGACTATGACCTGACACTGCGCGCCCGTCTCCTCATTTTGAACCAACACAGGTGTTCCAAATGGAAGATTGGGATGAGCGCACGTGAAGGCGTTCATGTCAAAAGGCTTTCCGGAAGCAGTCCTTTTGCCTTGAAACTTTTTCCCGTAGAAAGACGCCACGCCTTTGAAGACTCTCGATAGCTTACTTGGCTTTTTCGAATCTTGAACGTGATCGGAAGCCCAGCATGGCATGCCAGTGGTTAGTACAAAAATAACCACGCGGGCGGCAAGATTGGAATATCTATGTTTTTCCAATGCATCAATCCTCATTTCCGCTTGGGAGACAAGCGTTCCCGCCACTTTGTTCCATTTATGGAAAACATCGAAAAGCAGGAACAAAGTCGTTTGCGGTGGAGTCAAACTTTAAAGCGACCTGGAAAGAAAAATGATGAAGATAAAAATCTGCGACAGATGCCAGTTTCGAATGCTTGAAGCCGCCAAATACTGTCAAACGTGCGGCAGCACGCAATTTACCGCCTACGAAGTATCAAATGGCAAAGAGCCCGATGAAGTTTCAAACCTCGATTGGAAACGTTCAGCAGCCGAGATTTGGAATTGGGTGGCGAGCTCATTTTCAAAACGAGACTCTAGCGCGGATCTTATCCGTGACTTTCCATCTACCGTCAAAGACGAGACTTAAAAGTGTCAGGCAAAATTAGGAACCACTTTTGAAAGGCTGTGTCCTGCAAAAGGACGAATGCACTCAAAGGAGTTTCTGAATGTATTCAGAGTGCAATTCTCAAAGTCACCTCTGCTTACAGAATTCTATTTAACTGGATTCGGAAAATTATCATTGCGATCAAAATGGTCTTGTGATATGTTGGATTCAGTCGGTCCTCGGGCCGACTTTTTAGGGAGTTCATTTATGGTTAAACCAGCATACAAACGCTCAACCACGAAACGCACATGGCACGCCATTTTCGGCGGCGCAGTGTTTTGTGGCACGGTGGTGCGCAAGGAAATCCCAGATATGCGATGAGACAAATTTGTTTCTAACTTTCGCAGAGCCTGGGTAAAGAACCCAGGCAATTTTGTTTTTAGGGCTCTTTTCTCTCACTCCTGGCGCCCATTTCATCACAATGCAATTTCGATCAGCGCACTCGTTGATTGATTTAGTTTCGCGTGCAACTAATATCGTTGCGCACGAAGAGTAGCTCAACACGCGCGGTTTCATCGACGGCGCACAAGCAAACACGACTGCACTAAATTAGAATTTCTCGAACACTGAAAATTGAAAACGCTCGGGGACTTAGCTCAATTAGTAAGAGCGTCTCGCCTGCAACGAGAAGGTCATCGGTTCAACTCCGATAGTCTCCATTTGCCCGATTAACTCAATGGAAGAGTGTCTCCCTTACAAGGAGAGGGTTGTAGGTTCAAGTCCTGCATCGGGCCCCACTGTCGCATAGCTCAATTAGCAGAGCACTTGCCTGATAAGCGAGAGGTGGAGGTGCAATTCCTTCTGTGGCAATTTGCCCGCCTGGTTCAAAGGCAGAACCCCGTCGCGCCACGGCGGAGATATCGGTTCGACTCCGATGGTGGGCTCTCATTTCTACGGCGACCGCCGAGAAACCCGGACCACAGCTGAGCTTGTCGGTCCGGCCTTGTCCCTGTAGCTCAACGGATTGAGCATCTGGCTACGAACCAGAAGGGTCCAGGTTCAAATCCTGGCAGGGGCTAATTCCAGAAATGCTGGCGGTCCGCATAGGGGCGCATTGCATGCGCCCTCCTAAAAATCGGATGATGCATCGCGGTCACCCCGCGAAGCGTAGGTGCGCATTGCATGCGCCCACCTCTAAAATCGGTGATACATCGCGGTCACCCCGCGAAGCGTAGGGGCGCATTGCATGCGCCCTCCTCAAAAATGACATTACAAGGAGGCATGGCAGATCGGCTATGTAACTGGCTTTTAACCAGAGCGAGGTAGGTTCGATTCCTACTGCCTCCAATTTTTTCAAGAAAAACGCCGTTATAGCTCAATTGGTAGAGCAATCGCCTTGTAAGCGATCGGTTGCGGGTTCAATTCCTGCTAACGGCTCCATGCACACGTAGGCAAGACAGCAAGCCGGCGGATTGCAACCCCGCTACGCAGCCGTGCAAATCGGCTCGTGTGCTCCATGCGTCGATGAGGTAACGGTAGCCGCGCAGTCTCCAAAACTGCTCGTCCTCGTTCAAATCGAGGTCGGCGCGCCATGCCAATGTGGTGATTCTGGTGAACACGGACCGCTGAAGACGGTAAGAAACTGGTTCGATTCCAGTCGTTGGCAAATGTATTAACAGGATTGAGAGTGTGCTAACCGCAAATGATTCTTTCTCACGGTATCGGCACACCGGCGTTTTCGATTACGCGTACATCAACGTTGATTGTGAAATTCTCTTTGGACGCGGCACCATTTGTTGTCACCTTAATTGGAACATGCCACTGAGGAAAATGCATATCGGGGATTATGCAAGTGATACTAGATTCAGTGGCAGCAGTTACATGCGCTTTATGCCCTCCGAAAGTCACGACATTCTGCGCAGCAACAGGTGAGAAACCGCTGCCAATTATAGTCACAGGATGTTGCGGTGGAGAGGAAAGCATATCGATTTTTGTGATGTGCGGAGCGAATGCTTTAACTGAAACCATGTAAGGCGAGCTTTGCACCGACTGGAAAGAAACTATCAATGGCTGCTTTCCACCGTCAGCGTGACTGGGCATCTTGAACTTAAGCTCCTGCTCGCTGCTACTAATTACTTTTGCGTGCTTGCCTCCAACCAGTACATTCAATTTTTCTGAACGGTTGGAAAAGTTTGTGCCTCTAACTGTAACTATGTCCGCTGCTCCCAAGAGTGCTGGCTCAACGGAAGTAATCGTCGGCTTCTGAATGTGCAATTGCCAGCGAATCCACGCGCCTGATGGTCCAAAACCTTGCACTGCAAGCGATGTGTTTCCAGGTTGAAGTTTGCCAGTCAAATCGAGGGAAAGGCTGTTGCCACCATTGAAGTCTTTAAAATCTGCCAGTGGTTTTCTATCAAGTAAAACCTTCATATCTGTCGCTTTTGGTCGTCCATCAGCTCCGTTTACAAACGTGATCCTGACAGGCAACTTTTCCTGCCCCGGCTTCAGATGAATGTGGTCGTTCCAGGTGTGCCAGACACCAGCTCTTGTGACGAGAGGCTTTGACTCTTGCAGAAGGGCCATCTGATCACTTGCGCCATACGAGGCTGATGCTAAACAGGTCAATAGCGCAACCAGAAAAACAGTTCTGGTCTCGCGGGTTTTACAGGTCAATCCCATGGAACGCTCCCCTTTTGACGCTTCGAACCTGGCTCAAGCGGATGTGGCTTGTATCCATTTTACGACGTTTACCTGCTCACTTGCGCGAACGGGTGTTTTCAGCCAAACTAACCGTATAGCTTCATAGAGGTCAGGCATGAGAGTCAAAGCAGCGCAGGCATTGTGTTGGATAAATGTCGGACTACTAGTGGTTGGACAACCACTTTTGGCGAACGAACCCTCGACGAACGCCAAGGCAGCAAAAGCCACGACAAAATCCTCGACAACTCTTACTGCCGATCAAAAGTTCCAAATTCGCACAGAAGAGCAATTTCTCCGCGATTATGAAAAAGAGCATGGTTCGCACATTCCCGATTTTCCTGAACGAATCGCGAATCTCGCTCGCGTGTACGCGAAAAATGGGCAAATCGATCAGGCAGAGAAGACAATATCGCGGGCACTTGAGTCAGCCAAAACGTTTCGGAATCCGGATTACATCGTGCAAGGGATCATGAGCAACTACGCTTTCGAAATGGCTTTTCACGACAAAACAAAAGCAAGAAAGGCGATTGCAGTTGGATTGGAATCAGCAAATAGGTTGCCGTTTGGTTCCAACGAGCGGCTGGGATATCTACTCAACATGATTGCGTTCACAAACAAATCGGAGCACAAGAAGAAGCAAATAAGCAGATCGCAGACCTGGACGAACAGCTACGCGCCCTCGAAAGAGCAAACGGTCTAGATGCAAACATAATCGAATCAGTTGCATACACGCTTGCCCAAATGTCAGGACTGTTCTGTTTGCCAAACAAACAAGGCATTGGAGATTTCAAAAAAGCAGAAGCCTATCAACTACGCTCGATCGCCCAGTTCGATAAGCTTCAAAATGACAGACGCCTTATGGCGCATGTGCGGCTGCAAGAGTGGTATCAAAGTTTCGGAATGAAAAAACAAAGCGACGAACAAGCAAACATTGTGAAATCGCTGAACAACGGAAAGCCGTTCGTCAAACAAGCATGCCACGGTTGTGGGCTGGGATGAGCCTTCAAAAACAGAAAGCAGGGCTACAACTCCCTGCTTTCCTTTTCTGTTGCGAGTTTGCTCATAACCTAACGGCTGACAGTCCGGGTAGAGCAAACCTTCGTCGGGCTAAAAATTACGTCGCCATACAGTTTGCAGCGGTCGCTGTATTTGAAGGAAAGGCGACAACGTTTGATATTGAAGGCGCTTTTCCTTTGTGCTTTGAACTCAAAAGTGCAGAGAGCGTCTTCTGAGCGCGTGCGCTTACGTACGCGTTTTCATCCAAAGTGAGCTTCCGAAGAACACCTATCGGTGCGTGGGGGTCCTCGGCAAGCCCGTAGCGAACCGTGGGATCAGGATCGAGTAAGAGTGCAAAAACCACATCCACGGGAGTAGCCTGATTCGTACCAGCAGCCACACGCACCTCAGGGTCACTGTCGACTGCCAGTTGGGCTAGGATGAATGCTGGTGTGCCTTCGTTTTCTGCGACCCTCTTGCGAATTCGCGGATCTTCGTTGGTTGAAAGACTTTCCAACATTTCTTTGGGAGTGGCAGAGTTGCCTGCCTTTAAGTAGTCAGAGAAGAATGTGTTTCCGAGCATCGATATCACCTCCGCTCCTCAAGTGGGGATGATTAAGGGTGTATACAGAGTTTCAGGATGGGGCAGCAATCCGGTGCGTTGCTGCCCCTCTCTTCCTTCAATCAGCCTGGCGGGCTGTTCTTCTTATTGCTACGGGAGATTTTCAATTCCGTTTAAGCGTAAGCGAACCAACCTCCTTGTTTACAAAAGGTGCTTCACTAACCTAACGGAAGGAGCAAAACCTTCCAAGAATTTTTATAGCAAAAGAATTTCGCGAACGTCAAGGGGTTAATCAAATTTTTAAAGTTTATTTCTTGGGGCAGGGCTGGGTTCTCCAGTCCCGCGACAGGTTCAATTTTGTTGTCATTTGAACAGTTTAGCGGGAGCAATATATAAAGGATTTCGCACTGGCAATGGTGGCACTTATTGTTTAAAAAAACGTGTAAAAATCGAGGGGTGTTTTTTCAATTTGGCTAAATTATTTGGTGTGAACTTTCAATCGCTCTTTCAAACCGGGTCTATTGAGAACGGCTTGGGCAGGGGTTAATAGCTCATCAACAACCCTACCCCTTGAGCGAATGTCTAAGAAGGAGGAGTAGGACAATGCTGTTACCAAGACTTATTGGAAACGATATCTTCGGCTCTCTAAATAATATAGAACGGCTTCAAGACCAATTAAATCGCCTCTTCTACGAAGATGGCAAAAAAGCCAGTGATGAGTTCCCACCTATAAATGTATGGACATCTGCCGAAGGTGCCTTGATTCGCACCGAGATTCCAGGTGTTGATCCGGAAAAAATTGATATCACCGTAGTAAATGACTCTCTGACTTTGCGCGGCTCACGCGTTGAGGACACAGCTAAAGACAGTCATTCTTGCCACAGAAAAGAGCGCGGGTTTGGGGCATTCGTCCGCACCTTGCAGCTTCCATTTATGGTCGATCAAGACAATGTGAAAGCCAAGGTGTCCGAGGGTGTTCTCACTATTACATTGCCCCGCGCAGAGGCAGACAAGCCGAGACGAATCAACGTCGTCTCTGAGTAATTGGTTGCGTCAAAGCTTTTCAAATAAGGAGTAATTGCTATGCCGAATGAAGTAATGGAAGCAAAGAAAGAACACGAACAGAATCAAATACAACAACTTAATTCCAGCGCCGAGCACACTCGCTCCGGCAAAGTGTTTGTTCCAAGAGCCGACATCTACGAAACGCAAGCTGAACTCGTCATCCTTGCCGACATGCCTGGCGTAAAAGAAGACGGCGTGGACATTACGCTGGAGCAAAACATTCTTGCCATTTACGGCAAAGTGGAACAGCCCGAGTTTGAAGGATACAGACTTGCTTACAGCGAATTCGGTGTAGGCGACTACAAGAGAGTGTTTACCCTCTCCAATGAAATTGACCGAGATGGCATTCAAGCAACAATTAAGAACGGCGTCTTGAAGCTTGTATTGCCGAAGAGCAAAAGAGCCATGCCGAAGAAGATCTCGGTTACGGCTGAATAAATAGGCGACTCCACAACTCTAAAGTCAAAAAATTTCCAATTTGATCTTATGCAAGAAGGAGGTTTCGTATGAAATCGAATTGGACGTGCAAATCGTTTGATTCTATGAAAACAGTATTCAAAAGAGGTTTCGAGAAGACGACTTCGACTGCGCTTGCACTGGTACTCGGGCTTGCACTGGGCTTTGCCGGAGGTCAGGCTGTCCACTCCAGCAATGAGCCCACCAAAGAAACCAAAGTGCCAGTTCGCGCAGAAACAGGTTTCGGCTCGTCCTTAATGTTAGATCCTTGGACACGGAACTTTTTCAGAGACTCGTTCTTTAGCGACATGGACTCGTTCACTGATATGCCCGCGTCCTTAGGAAAAGAGATGCGCTTCAGCAGCATTTTCGCGACTCCACGAATAGACACAAGTGAAACTGCAAATACGGTAACCATTACAGCGGATGTTCCGGGAATCGAAGAGAAAGATCTGGAAGTTTCTGTTTCCAACGACTCCGTGACCATCAAAGGCGAGAAGAGACGGGACAGCGCAGTTGCTGCCAAAGACGCCAAAAGATCAGAGCGATTTTATGGAACTTTTGAGCGTTCGGTCAATCTTCCCACTCGCGTAGAAAGTGATAAAGCAGAAGCCAGCTTGAAAAATGGAGTCTTAACGATTGTCATTCCTAAGAGCCAATTGGCACAAAAGGAGACAAGGAAACTCACTATTAAGACCCAATGATTTTGTGAGGGCCGCAAGAAAGCAGGCTGCAATCATACCGCCGCAGCCTGCTTTATCTTGAATCGGAAATGGA